>Ga0209913_1000011_pt1 | contig 307035 bp, 230 predicted proteins | sample PersoiDNA2013203_FD_185805 | JGI IMG/M metagenome (GOLD analysis project Ga0209913, IMG submission 185805) | Permafrost soil microbial communities from the Arctic, to analyse light accelerated degradation of dissolved organic matter (DOM) -... | ecosystem: Environmental > Terrestrial > Soil >... | reverse complement strand
TCCGCAACAATACGGGCAAGCATCCGATGTACCTGTACTGGGGCGGGCGCCATCCCGACTCCGATTTTCTGTATGAGCCCGAACTGCGCAACTATCTGGCCGACCGCCGGCTGACGCAGCTGCACACGGCCTTCTCAAGAGTCACGAACGGCGTCCACGTGCAGACCCGGCTGATGGACGACGCTGACAATATGCGCCGCCTGATCGCCGACGATGGCCAGGTGCTCGTCTGCGGCAGCCGCGCCATGGCCGCCAGCGTCAGGCAGGCCATGGACCAGATACTCGCACCACTCAAGCTCGATGTAGCGGCGCTGCGGGAAAAAGGAAGGTATCGTGAAGACGTCTTCTGAACCCGCGCTGCGGCGCTACAGCCTGAATGGCGAAACCATGGGCAGCCGCTATACGGCCGTATTCTATGCGGGCGGACAAGCGGACCTGGCCGCCATCGGCGCCAGCCTGTTTGCCGCCGTCGACAGGGTTGACCGGCAGATGTCGAGCTGGAATGTCGCCTCGGACCTGTGCCGCCTGAACGCGGCGCCGGAAAACACCTGGCTTGCTGTGCCGCGGGAGCTTGCGCAGGTGCTCGCGACGGGGCTGCTGGTCAGCCGCGAATCGGGCGGCGCCTTCGACATGGCGGTTGGCCTGCTGGTGGAGGACTGGGGATTCGGGCCGTCGCAATGCGCGCCATCGCCGCAGATCGCGGCCCGGCATGGCAAAACCTACTGCCCCGCCACCGAGGCATTGGACGTGGATCTGGCAGCTGCGCAGGTGCGCAAGCGCGCGCCGCTGACGCTCGACCTGTCGGGCATCGCCAAGGGTTTTGGCGTCGACCAGCTGGCGCATTGCCTCGATGGCTGGTCCATCGCCAGCTACCTGGTCGGCATCGACGGCGAAATGCGCGCGCGCTCGACCAGACCCGATGGCCAGGCCTGGAGCGTGGCGATAGAAAAGCCGACCCATGGCATGCGTGAAATCGGTGGCGTGATGGAATTGCACGACGTGGCCATCGCCACCTCGGGCGACTATCGCCGCTGGGTCGAGATCGACGGCACGCGCCATGCGCACACCATGCATCCGGCCTTGCACCAACCGGTAGCGAACCGTCTCGCCGCCGTGAGCGTGCTATCCCCCAGCTGCATGCTGGCCGACGCCTGGGCCACGGCGTTCATGGTCCTGGGCGAGGTGGACGGTGTCGCGCTGGCCATGAAACGCGGCATGGATGTACTGTTCGTCCTGCGTCACGGCACCTTGCTCGAAGAAATTCTGCTCATCGACGGCAAGATGGTCTGATCTGCATTGCCGTGCATCACTGCGCCACCGCCGCGCGGCGCGGCCATCGCCATGCCGATAGCCCCCCCTTGACGCACTCGCACCAGACGATGCCGAGCACGGCGACGAATGCGCACTGCATCAGCAGTGCCATGTCCGGCAGCGCAAAGGCAAACAACTCGCGGATGGGCGCCACGCCCAGCACCAGCAACAGCAACAGCGAGGCCGCCATGCTGATCCAGGCGAACGCCCGGTTCGACTTGATCCCCCTCCGCCATGACGGCTGGGTCCATTGACGGTTGACATAGATCAGTCCCAGGTTCGACAGCACCAGGCTGAGGAAGGTCGTCGTGCGTGCCACTTCGTCGGAATGGCCGGCCCAGCGCACCAGCACGTGGAAGCCGACCAGCATGGCCAGCAGCCCTGCCCCCTGCAGCAAGCCGCGCAGCAGTATTTCACGGTCGAACAGATGCATGTCCGGCCTTCTGGGTTTGCTCGTCATGGCATCGGCTTCGATCGGCTCGGCCTCGAACACGATCGAGCAGGCGGGGTCGATCACCATTTGCAAAAACAGTATATGCACGGGCATCAGGAGCATGGGCCAGCCCAGCAGCACGGGCAGGATGGACAGGCCAACGATGGGTACATGCACCGCGACGATGAAGACGATGGCCTTGCGCAGATTGGCAAACAGGCGCCGGCCATGTTGCACCGCCAGCAGCAGCGAAGAAAAATCATCCTTGAGCAATACCAGCGCTGCCGCCTCGCGCGCGACGTCGGTGCCACGGGCGCCCATGGCCACGCCGATGTTGGCCGCCTTCAATGCGGGCGCGTCGTTGACGCCGTCGCCGGTCATGGCCACGATATCGCCACGGCTGCGGAAAGCTTGCACCAGGCGCAACTTTTGTTCCGGCGCGATGCGGAAAAAGACGTCGGTATCGGCCAGGCGCGCGCGCAGTGCCGTGTCGTCCAGCGCGGCCAGGTCCATGCCGGACATCACAGCGCTGGCCATGCCGGCGATACCGGCCTGCCGCGCTATCGCCAGTGCCGTGGCGGGATGGTCGCCCGTGATCATCACCACGCGTATCCCCGCCGCGTGACATTGCGCCACCGCATCGGGCACTTCCGGGCGCACCGGGTCGTGCAAGCCAAGCAGGCCCAGGAACTCAAAATCAAAGACGTGCTGGTTGTCAGGCAGGGGCGGCACGGCAAACGTGGCGCGGGCGACGCCGATCACCCGCAAACCATCGTTCGCCATGGCCTGCACCTGGGCCGCGATGGCGGCGGCGCGCGCCGGCGCCAGATGGCACAGATCGATGATGGCCTCGGGCGCACCCTTCGCCGCCACCAGGAACTCGGAACGGTCCGGTGATTGCCACACCCGCGACATGGCCAGCATCTGCCGCGACAGCGGATAATCGTCCATCAGCTGCCAGTCGGCATGCAGGTGCTCCGTATTGGCCAGCAAGCGGGCGCCGGTCTGGCCGATGGCCGACTCCATCGGATCAAACGCCCGACGATGGCTTGCCAGGACGGCATATTCGAGCAAGCCGTGCAGCTCTTCCTGCAAGGTAGCGGCAGGATTGCCCTGACAATCATGGGCGAAGGTCTCCGAGCACAGCCGGGCCACGTCCATGCGGTTGGCCGTCAGCGTACCCGTCTTGTCGACGCACAGCACCGTCGTTGCACCGAGCAATTCGATTGCGGGTATGCTGCGCGCCAGGATGCTTTCGCGCCCCAGGCGCCAGGCGCCCAAGCCCAGGAAAAGCGTCAGTATCACCGGCAATTCTTCAGGCAGGATCGCCATGGCCAGCGTGAGACCTGCCAGCAGTCCTTGCAAGGCGTCGCCGCGCAGCCACCAATACGCCAATGCCAGGCCGGCGGCGAGACACAAGCCGCCGATGGCGACATGCCTGACGACGCGCCGCGTTTCCGATTGAATCGGCGTCAGCTCGCTCCCCATGGTGGCCAGCGAGGCGCCGATGCGGCCGAGCGCGCTGTGCGGGCCGGTGGCGACCACCAGGCCGCTGGCCGTGCCTTGCGTGATCAGGGTGCCGGAATACACCAGGCTGTCCGGATTTCCGCCAGTCTCGCCGCAGCCATGCTTGATGACCGGCACGGACTCGCCCGTGAGCATGGACTCGTCGGCCGTCAAATTCGATGCACTGAGCAGTTCCATATCGGCGGGCACGCGGTCGCCCTCGGCCAGCAGCACCAGGTCTCCCAGCACCAGGTCCCTCCCTGCGATGCGCTGCTGTTTCCCGTCGCGTATCACCAGGGCGCGCGGACAGGAGAGGTCGCTTAGGGCGTTCAGCGAGCGTTCCGTGCGCCGGCGCTGAAAAAAAGTGATGCCCATGACGATGCAAACAAAGCCCAGCAGCATCAGCGCCTCATTGCTGTCGCCCAGCAACAGATAAATGATGCCGCAGGCGAGCAGCAGCAAGAACATCGGTTCGGAAACGACATCGAGCAGCAGGCGCCCGGCACTCAAGGGACGCGAGGCGGGCAAGGCATTCGGCCCGTTTTCCAGCAAGCACTGCGTGGCCTGCGCGGCTGTCAGTCCTGCACTGCCAGGCGGCCGTGACATATCATCCAACCTTTTCCAGATTGGCCGGACGCGGCTCACTTTCGTGATCCAGATCCGGGCGGCTCCATGGATCGATGTGCGTCATCAGATTGAGAACCCGATGATGCTCAAGCACGCGGCGGCGGGCATCGACAGCAATAGTATGCCCGGCTTCGACCGTCAGTGATGCCTCGACCTCGATGTGGACGTCCGCGATAATCATGTCCCCCATTTTACGGGTACGCAAATCATGTACGCCACTGATGCCGGGAGTCGTTAAGAGGGTCTCGCGAATGGCACTGAGTTCTATCTCATCAACCGCTCGATCCATCAGGTCATGCAGCGCGTCCCAGGCGAACTTCCAGCCCATTTTCAGAATCATGAGCCCAACGATCAGTGCAGCAATGGGGTCCAGTATCGGGTAGCCGGCCAGATTGCCGATGATGCCGACTCCAACGACAAATGAGGATGCGGCATCCGAGCGCGCATGCCATGCATTCGCGATCAGCATGCTCGATTTGATACGTTTTGCTATCGCCAGCATGTAACGAAAAAGGCACTCTTTGGCCAACAGTGCTGCCCCAGCCATCCACAACGCGATGCTGTGTACTTCTGCGATGGTCTCTGGCGACTCCAGCTTTAATATTGCTGCCCACACCATGCCTGCGCCGACTGCCATAAGCAATAGACCCAGAATGAACGAAGCTGCGTTTTCAAATCTCTGATGCCCATAGGGGTGGTTCTCGTCAGCATCCTTCTTGCTATGGTGACTGGCGAACAAGACGACAAAATCTGCCACAAGATCCGTGAGCGAGTGAACGCCATCGGCGATAAGGCCTTGTGACTTAGCGAAGATTCCAATGCCAATCTGCGCAATGCTTAAGCAAACGTTAACGGCGACACTAACCCACGTGCTACGCGATGCCGCGGTTGCTCGTTCTAATGCGGCATGTGAAGAATTCTCGTTCTCGTCTTCAAATTCAGTTGGCGTCATATTGGATCAAGATGGCAAGGTAGATTGATAAGGCGAATGGGTTTAGCACACTGGCCAGATCAAATTATCCGTCATGCCGAAGCAAAACGAAAAATATCTTTTTAGCACCTTAATGCTTCTCATTTCATGGCAGCAGTTGCAAGCTTCAGGCTGACCAGGGGGCAAAGAACTTAGGGTGTCCGTGCCAATGTTGTACCTTCGGACAAGTACGACTCGTCCGCCTTAAATATGCCGGCCAAATGCGCATTCACCCTGAGAATAAGATGCAGCGTGCGCCAGCAGATGGGTCTTTCGATCCTGGATATATCCAGATCCCATTGAGACTTCGGAACTTCTTTCCCTCCGACCCAAAGATAAGGAACAAATGAAAACGTGATTTCATCGTAGCGTGACTGCGATTTATCGTAATCAGGGTCAGAAAAAAGCACCCGCCACTTGGGTACTTCCGAAAAACTGAAAGATGTCATCACAGGCCTGAACAGGCGTTGACTCATATGGCTTCACGCTTTTCCCTGACAGTTTTATCATGGCTTGCTCCAGACGATAATGGTACGGAACCAGTTCCGCTATTTTCAAGCTTGCAACAAGCGAACAATCCCGGATAAATCCTCTTGACCCACAAACCACTCCCCCTGCCAGCGCTGCGTGCGCAGGGCCTGGGTAGATTCTGGCACACACCACGGCGGATACACGCGCAGCGCGCGCTTGCCGCCGCTGCCCGCACGCGACATCACGCCCCGCTCGAGCAGCACGCTGCGCGGAAAAATGAAAAAGCCGTGCTGCGCGCCGTCGTCCACGGCGATGATGACGATATCGACGGGGTCCGCTTCATCGAGCGGCGCGATCTCGGCATCGGGATGGGGGCGCTTCCAGAGGGTGACGAACTGGCCGGTTTTCGTCGGCGTGGTTTTGGCCACGCGCAAGACCAGCCGCTTGCCGTGCAGTTCGGTGCGGCAGGCGCCGTAGTCCGCGCTTTCCGCTTCCGGCACGGGCGCTTGCGGCAAGCCCAGGAAGGCCCATGGACTGGCCTTCATTGCGCGCTGAACTCGGCTGCGGCCTTGGCCGCCCACAGCGCCTCGGCGTGGCTGGCAAACGGGCTGTCATAACCGTCGACATGGCCGTCTTCGTCGACAAAATACAGCCACCAGCCGTCGCCCTGCTCGCGGATGGCGGTCTGGCCCGGCGCGCAGTGGGTTTCAACCGGCTGGTCGGCGGCCAGGGTGGCGATGGTGATGCCGCGGTGAGTAATCAGGTGGGGTGTCATGGCAGCTAATGCAAAATAAATAGTGGCGATAGTGTAGCCGCGCCGGCCTATCCTGGCCAGTGCGCTACACTGTTCGTTCACTGGGAGGACGACATGGCATCACAGCAAGGCACGGTGGATTTTTTGCTCGACCAGCTGGCGGGCGCGGGCAGCGTCAGCGCGAAAAAAATGTTTGGCGAGTACGGCTTGTACTGCGACGGCAAGATGTTCGCCATCGTCGCCGACGACCAGCTGTTCATCAAGCCGACGGACGCGGGACGCACCTGGATCAGCGCGCAAGGCACGCTGCAGGAGGCGCCGCCCTATCCGCAAGCCAAGCCGTATTTCCTCATCGATGGCGGCCTGTGGGACGAGCGCGACTGGTTGTCCCAACTGGCGCGGCGCACGGCGGACGCCTTGCCGCTGCCGAAACCCAAGCCGCCGCCCAAGCCCAAAAAAACGGCTTCAAGCAGCTAATACGCTGTTGTCACACGCCTTGCCCTGCAGGAAACATTGCAGATTGTGATAGGTGATGGCGGCAATCTCGCGCAGCGCTTCGATGGTGAAGAAGCCCTGGTGGCCCGTCACCAGCACGTTCGGGAACGTCATCAGGCGCTGGAAGATGTCGTCGTCGATGATGTCGGACGAACGGTCCTGGAAGAACAGATTGCTTTCCTGTTCGTACACGTCGATGGCCAGTGAACCCAGCTGGCGCGATTTGAGCGCTTCGATGACGGCGCCCGTGTCGATCAGGCCGCCGCGCGAGGTGTTCACCAGCATGGCGCCCTTCTTCATCAGCGGCAAGGTGGCTTCGCTGATCATGTGGCGCGTGCTGTCCATCAGGGGGCAATGCAGCGAGACGATGTCGGACTCGGCCAGCAGCTGCGGCAGTTCCACCATCGTGCCCAGCTGCGCGAACGCGGGCGCCGGATACGGGTCGTGGCCCAGCACCGTGCAGCCAAAACCCTTGAAAATGCGCGCCGTGGCCAGGCCGATCTTGCCCGTGCCGACGATGCCCACCGTCTTGCCGTGCAAGGTGGAGCCCAGCAAGCCGTCCAGCGAAAAATTGCCTTCGCGCACGCGGGCATACGCGCGGTGCGTGTGGCGGTTCAGGGTTTGCACCAGGGCCAGGGTGTATTCGGCCACGGCTTCCGGCGAGTAAGCAGGCACGCGGGCGACGAACAGGCCCAGGCGCTTGGCCGCTTCCAGGTCGAGATTATTGTATCCGGCGCAGCGCAGCAGGATGGCGCGCACGCCATAGCCGTGCAGGGCTTCCAGCACGGGCGCGTCGAGCACGTCGTTGACGAAGACGCAGACTGCCTCGGCGCCTTGCGCCAGGACCACGGTTTCCTGGCTCAGCAAGGCGCTGTGGTAGACCAGTTCGATGCTGTCCGGTTCGGGTTGGGATGGCAAGGCTTCATCGAAGAAACGGCGGTCGTAGGGCTGGCTGGCAAAGAAGGCGATTTTCATAGTGAGTTCTGGAACTTGCTGAATGGCAAAACAGCATCATAGCGCAAGCGCCCTGCCCCACGCTGTACGCCTGGCACCATTGATCGCCTATTTGGGTTCGCGGGGCAAGGTCAGCACGTGGCGCAGATACGCTGTTTCTTCGGCGTGCTGTACGTGGTAGCGCTCGCGCGCGGCGCGCGTGGCCGCCTGGTGGGCCGCGATGCCCGTTTCCGTCAGCTCGACGCCGAAGTCTGCCGGCACCGGCACCGGGCCGCCGAACAGGCGCGCCAGGATGAGGCGGCCGACATTGTCGCGATAGTGCGATGCTTCCCAGTAATAGCGCATGTCGGGCGCGCCCGTCACTTGCGGGATCGCCTCGCTGGTGATGCTGTTGAAGCCGGAAAAATCAAGCAGCCGCACGTCGCAGCCCTGGCGCCGGTAACGCCCGGCCATCTGCGCCAGCTCGCGCTGCCATGTTTCCATGGCATCCCACTTGCCGCGCCAGTACAGGGCGTCGAGCGTGAGCGCATGCGTGGGATTGATGTACAGGCGCAAGCGCGTGCCGCCCCGGCACAGTTTGCCGACGCTGGCATCGAAGGCGCGCAGCGCAGGTTCGGTCGGCCCCAGGCCGTCACTGAATTCCTGCAGGCGCGGCGTGAAGGCGCGCGCCGTGCCGGTCCAAGTACGGTTGCGGCTGGTGAGGCAAGACTCGTCGCGCTGGCCGTGCAGCGCCAGGCTGGACAGGCAGACGCCGTCATAGGTACCGTTGAGGATGCGCCAGGTGTCGCGCGTCATGTCGACCGTCAGGCCGCGCTTGAGATTGAGCAAGGCGCGCCGCGCGAAGAACGCGGGGCCGCCATCCGTCAGACCCGGTTCCACGCCGGCCGAGCCCAGTTCCAGCGAGAACGAGGGGGCGTCGATGCCCCACACCATGGTGTCGACATGGCTGACCCTGGCCGCGTGCTCGGCCAGGCGCATGGCCTCGCCGATCGAGGCGCCCGAGACGGCGCTGTTGAAGACGCTCTTGCCTTCAAATAAAGTGCGCACACTCGTCGTCGGCAAACCCATTTCCGTGCGCGAGTTGCCGATATACACGACGGCGGGCCGGTAGCGCGCCACGGCATACGTTTTGCCCCACACGCTGAGTTTTTCGGTCGTCGGCCGCAATCGCTGCAGCAGCGGGCTGTCCCACTGGTGCAGCAAGTACGGGTCGACGTGGTAATTCACGGCCGAAACGAGGGCCAGCGCGGCCAGCACGCAGGCAAGGAAGATGGCGAGGTAGCGGCGGGCGGTCGTGTCCATGGTCAGCATTGGGAGGTGAAAAATGGCGTATTTGGGGGGCTTTGCATCAACGCCGGGTCAAAGGCCCGTCCAGCACCCGCTGCGCATAAGCCGTTTCGCGCGCGTGCTCCACGCGATAGCGCTCGCGCGCGGCGCGCGTGGCCGCCTGGTGGGCATCGATATTGGCCAGCGTCAGGTCCACGCCGAAATCGGCCGGCGCCGGCGTGTCGCCGCCGAACAAACGCGCCAGGATCAAGCGGCCCACATTGTCCCGGTAATGCGACACTTCCCAGTAATAATGCATGTCGGGCTTGCCGCTGACGAGCGGGGTCGCTTCGCTCGTGATGCTGTTAAAGCCGGAAAAATCATGCAGGCGCACGTCGCAGCCCTGCCCGCGGTGGCGTTCGACGAGCTGCACCAGGCCGCGTTGCCAGCCCTGCATGGCATCCCACTTGCCGCGCCAGTGCAGCGCATACAAGGTCAGCGCGTGCGTGGGGTTGATGTACAGGCGCAGGCGCGTGCCGCTCCGGCACAGCTTGCCGACACTGGCGTCGAGCGCCAGTGTCGAGGGCGGCGTCGGCCCCAGGCCGTCGCCGAATTCCTGCAGCCGCACGGGAATGGCTTCCTTGGTCACGAGCCAGTGCTCGATACCCTTGCGGGTGCACGTTTCGTCGCGCTGCCCATACACGGCCAGGTTGGAGCGGCAGGTATCGCCGGCATGGCCGGTCAGGATGCGCACGCTGTCCTGCGTCATGTCCAGCGTCAGGCCGCGCTTCAGGTTGACCAGGGCGCGCTGGACGAAAAAGCCGTGCCGGGCGCCCGTCAGGCTGTCTTCCACGCGCGCCGCGCCCATGTCCAGGGAAAAAGTGGGCGCGTCGATGCCCCACACCATGGTCTCGACGCGGCTGACCCTGGCCGCATGCTCGGCCAGGCGGATGGCGTCGCCGATCGAGGCGCCGGACACGGCGCTGTTGAAGATCCTCTTGCCGTCGAACAAGGCACGCACCCCCGTCGGCAAACCCATTTCCGTGCGCGAATTGCCGATGTAGATGATGGCCGGCCGGTAGCGCGCCACGGCGTAGGTCTTGGCCCAGGCGCCGAGCTTTTCGTTCAGCTGGCGTGGACGCTGCAGCAAGGGACTGTCCCACTGGTGCAGCAGGTAGGGGTCGACCTGATAGTTCAACAGCGAGATGGTGCCGAGCGCCAGGCAGACGCAGGCGAAGAAGCCGATGACGTAGTGGCGGGCGGCAGTGTCCATGCTCAGAACTGGAAATAGAGAAATTCGGTGACCCGGTTCATGCCGAAGATGCAGGCGACGAACAGCGCGGCAAAGCCCACGCTCCAGCGGCGCGTGGGGCGCCAGCTGAAGGCCCAGCGCCCTGCGGGTTGAAATATTCTTTCAATGGCGGGCTCGTAGAGAAAGAATATTTCTTGCGTGTTTGGCGCCTTGAAAGCCAGCAACATGGCGCCCAGCAGCACGGGCAAGCCCGGCCCGGCCAGTTCGATCCAGCGGATGCCGTCGAAGGCGGGATGCAAGCCCCACTGCGCCAGGCTGGCCGCGTGGCCGGCCAGGCCGCGCGGCAGGCTCACGCCATTTGCCCCCACCAGCGCGCCGGTGATGTCCCAGGCCGTGGCCACGTCGGGCGCGCGGAAGTAGATCCAGGCCAGCATGACGGCAAGAAAAGTCAGCAAGGTGGACCACCAAGCGGGCCACCAGCGCAGCCAGCTGTCCCCCCGCGCCGCGCCAAACACCCGCTGCCACGCCTGCTGCAACACCAGATACAGGCCGTGCAAGCCACCCCAGATGACGAAGGTCCAGCCGGCGCCATGCCACAGGCCGCCCAGCAGCATGGTCAGCATCAGGTTGCGGTAACGCATAGCTTCGCCGTGGCGGCTGCCGCCCAGGGGAATATATAAATAGTCGCGCAGGAAACGCGACAAGGTCATGTGCCAGCGGCGCCAGAAGTCGGCGATATTGGCCGCCTGGTACGGCGAATTGAAGTTCAGCGGCAATTTCACGCCGAACAGGCGCGACAGGCCGATGGCCATGTCCGAATAGCCGGAAAAGTCGAAATACAGCTGGAAGGTGTAGGCCAGCACGCCGATCCAGGCCTCGATCAGGGTCGGCTGGGCACCGGCCGCGAAGACGGGCATGGCCAGCGGCGACAGGTTGTCGGCGACCAGCACCTTTTTTGCCAGGCCGATGGTAAAGATCGACAGGCCGACGGCGAAATTGGCGGCGCGCGGATGGGCGTTGGCCGGGTCGGCGAACTGCGGCATCATGTCGCGGTGATGCAGCACGGGGCCGGCGATCAGGTGCGGAAAGTAGCTGACGAACAGCACGTAATGGATGAAGCGGTACTCGCGCACCTCGCCCCGGTAGCAATCGACGAGGAAGGCGATCTGCGTGAAGGTAAAGAACGAGATGCCGATCGGCAGGATGATGTCGAGGCCATGCCATGGCAGGCTGGCAGCGCCAGCCCCAGCGGCGACGGCATTCACGCTGTCGATGAAGAAATTCGCATATTTATAGTAGGCAAGCAGCCCCAGATTCATGGCCAGGGCCGCCACCAGCACGCGCTTGCGGGCCGCGCCCGTGCTGGCCCCCAGCAGGCGCCCGGCGCCGTAATTGACGCAGATGGAGGCCAGCAGCAGCGGCAGATAGCGCACGTCCCACCAGGCATAGAAGAACAGCGAGGCGAGCGCCAGCCACACGGCTGGCGCCAGGCGCCAGCTGGCGGAGGACGTCACTCGGTCCAGCAGAAAATAGCCGGCCAGCACGATGGGCAGATAGCCGAACAGGAAGGCGAAAGAGTTAAACAGCATGTTGCCTCCTGGCAGGCAAGGACCGCAGCTGGTCGTAACACTCGGCAATCTGGGCCGCCACCCGCTCCCACGTAAAACGTTCCACCAGCGCTTGCACGCGGGCGCGCTCGGGCGGCTGCGCCAGCAAGTCGAGGATGGCCTGGCGCTGCGCGGGGCCATCGTCCCAGGCCACCTTGCGCAGCGCGAACGCGGAATCGGGCAAGTCCAGCGCGCTTTGCGCCGTCATGACGACGGGCGTGCCGGCCGCCAGCGCTTCCAGCACGGATAGCGGAAACACTTCGCCCTGGCTGGGCAAGGCCGCCACGGCCGCCGCATGGTAGGCGCTGGCCAGCAGCGGGTCGGCGTGGTCGAGCGCACCGAGCCAGCTGACGTGCGGCAAGGCCAGCAACTGCTGCAGATACGGCTGCTGTTCGCGCGGCGCGGCGCCGATCAGCACCAGGGGCAAGCCGGCCCCCGCCAGCGCCTGGGCGAGGCCCAGCTGGTTTTTATACGCTGAAATGCCGCCCACCATCAGCACGAACGGCCCGGCGATGCCCGTTTCGCGCAGGAACAGATCGCCATTGGCCGTAAAGAAATGCGGATTGATCCCGTTCGGCAAGACGCGGATGGCGTCGGCCTGCATGCCGAAGCCTTGCACGATGGCATCGCGCTCGGCCTCGCCCAGGGCGATCACCACGTCGGCCAGCTGCAGGGCGCGCCGCGTCTGCGCATAGCTCGTTTGCACCATCCACTCCGTCAGGCGCCCTGCCAGCCGGTCGGCCAACCGCGCGCGCCAGGCGCTGGCGCGGCCCCAGCCGGGCGACAGCAGCGGCGACAGCACCACGGGCACGCCTTGCTCGCTGGCCATTTCCATGATGCGGTAAGTGCCATTGCTCGCCGAAAACACATGCAGCACGTCGAAATCGGCCAGCCGCTGATGGTTGGCGTCGACCAGTTGCACGTCCAGGGGCCGCGCCGGTAGCTGGGGCAGCCGGTTCAGCGCGGCAATGGTTTCACGTACCTGGATCTGCAAGCCGCCGTCGCGCTGGAACAGCATCGGGTAGGACATGATACCGACACGCATGGTCTTCCTTTCGGGCGTGCGCGCCGCCTGCGGCGCTTCACTGCAGTGATTTGACGGCCAGCCAGCGCCTTGCCAGCTTACGTTGCAACAACAGAAACTCGGCCGCGATGTCATGTTTCAACAGAAAAATACCGGTGATCCAGCACAGCAAGGTAGCCAGCGCCGTGCCGGCCAGCGCCAGCAGCGGGATGGCGTGCGGCATGTCGGCCGGCATCCACAGCAGCATGCACAGCGGCGGCGGACTGCTGATCGCGCACAGGGCCAGGCTCTTGCGCAAGACGGGCAGCAGGACGCGCCAGTCGAGATTGCTGAAGCGCCGCAGGCAACGGTAAATTAGCCAGCTGCGCAACAGGGTGCTGAACACCACGGCCCAGGCCACGGCCACCAGCCCGAACGGCGCTGCCAGCAGCAGCGCCGCCACCTTCAGGCCGCCCGCCCAGGCGTCGAGCCAGGCCTGCACGCGCATCTGGCCCGTCGCCACGAACAGGTAGCGGGCCATACTGAATATGCTATACACGGCCGAGGACAGGCACATGATGCGTATCAAGGGCGTACAGGCGCTCCATTGCGGGCCATACAACACTTTGACCAAAGGCAAGGCCATGCAGGCGAGAAACAGGAAAAAGGGCCAGGCCAGCGCCGTCATATAGCTGACCGTGCGCACATACACGGGTCCCGCCCCGCCCTGTTCGCGGTCGCGCGCCGCGAACAGGGGAAACACGACGGGCGAGATCGCGCTGGTGATGGCCTGGTTAAAAATGCTCAGCATGCTTTGCGTCTTGCCGAACAGGGCCAGGCTTTCGATATCGATCATCTTGCCGATGACCAGGTCCGGCGCCACCACGCCCGCCTCATCCACCAGCCCGCCGCCCGTCGCGTAGGCGCCGAAGGCAATGATGGCCTTGGTGCCGCGCCGTCCCGGCAGCCACGGCAGTTCGGGCGGGCGCACGACGAGGCTGGTCAGCAGCGAGGCCGTGGAACCGGCCAGCACGGCCGCCACCAGGCTCATGTAACTATGTCCCAGCAGGGCCATGCTCACGCCCACCAGCAGGTTGGTGACGCTGTTGGCCGCGTTGATCGCATAAATGGCGCGAAACCGCAATTGGCGCCGCAGCAAGGGCAAGGTCAGCGCGCTGAACGGTATCAGCAGGAAGTTAATCGACAGCAGTTGCAGCACCAGTTGCAGGCGCGGCTCTTCATAGAAACGCGCGAGCGGCCCGCTGGCGGCCAGCACCAGCGCCGCCAGCAACAAGGCGACGAGCAGGCTGGTCGCCAGAGCGGCGCGCAATTTCTCCATCGTCAGGGTCTTTTCCTGGATCAAATACTGGCCCACGCCAAAATCGCGCACCACCTGGGCCATGGCCACGAGCACGGCGCCCAGCGAATACACGCCCACCTCGGCCGGTGTCAGCAGGCGCGACAGGATCATCGTGGCGACTATGCCCAGCAGCAGCACCGTGTACTTTTCAGCAAAGGAAAAGAAGAAGGAATGACGCGTGGCATTCATGTGGGCAAGCTCCTGGCGCTACACGAGACCGGCATAGAACTGGCGCAACTGCTGCTCAAGCCGCTGCATTGAATAGTGCTGTTCCGCTTCCAGGCGGGCCTGGCGCCCCATGCGCTGACGCCGCGCCGGGTCGCGCAGCAGGTCCGCCACGGCCGCACAGGCGGCGTCCTCGTCGTCGAACGGCAACAGCAGGCCCCCTTCGCTATCGTGCAGGATGTCATGGGTGCCCGGCACGTCCGTGCCCACGGCCGGCACGCCGCAAGCCATGGCTTCGATGGTGGCGATGCCGAAGCCTTCGTTCTTGCTCAACAGCAGATGCAGGTCGAAGGCGGGCATCAGCAGCTCGATGCGCTGCCGGAAGCCGGCGAACACCACGCGGTCCTGCAAGCCCGCCTGCTGCGCCTGCAGCCGCAGCATGGCGTCCAGCGGCCCCGTGCCCACCAGCACTAAATTCAGGCTGGGAAACTGCGGCGCCAGGCGGGCGAACAGGGCCAGCAGCGCTTGCGGGCGCTTTTGCGCGGACAGCCTGGCCACCGAGCCGATCACCAGGGCATCCGGCGGCAAGCCCAGCTGCCGCCGCGCCAGCACTTTCCGCTCGGGCGAGACGATGAAGGCGTCCGTATCGACGCCGTTGGGGATCACGGCCAGCCGCGTCTGCGGCGCCAGCATGCCGCGGTACAGGTCGAGGAAATGCCGCATGGCTGAAGCCGACACGGCATACACCCCCTTCACGCTGCGAAACGCTTCCTGCAGCAGCGGCTGCTGCCAGGCGCTGAACGGTTCCAGGGGAAATGCATTGTGCACGCTGATGACGGCGGGCAGGCGGCACTGCTGCGCCAGCCACAGGATGGAGGCGCCATATGTCGTCCAGCAGAACGCCACGTGCACCAGGTCCGGCCGCAGGCGGCGCAGGCGCCAGACGCCCGTGAGTTTCGCGCGCAGCAGGTTCCAGTGCCGCCACGCCCAGTGCTCGACAAACAGGGGCGGTTCGTACACATGCACCTGCAGCTGTTGGCTGCGCAAGCCTCGCGTCCATGCGGCAAAGCCGGGAAAGCGCCGCAGTCCCAGCACGCTGTCATAGCCGGCCTTGCCAAGCATGCGCGCTTCCTGCGCCATGCGCAGTTCCATGCCGCCCAGCTCGCCGGAATAGCTGGTGATGACAACGCGCGGCAGGCGCTTTCGGCGGCCGCGCCACGCTTCATGGAAGTAGCCGCGCAGCGCGGCCATTTCCCAGTGGCACAGGAACAGCGTTTCGCGGTCCCTCCGCAGCCAGGCGCGCGCGCAGGCCAGGCCGTCGCGCAGATAGCGGCCCAGCATCCAGCGCGGCACGCCGAACCATTCCACGCTGGGCGCCGGCGCGACGAGGCGGCACTGGCCCCGGCCAAACAGGAAGGAGCGGCGCAATATCCAGTCGGGCTGCACCTGCTGCACGCGGATGATGTGCGCCACCCTGGCCTTGGGGCAGAACCAGGAAGGGTTGCCGGAACGGTATATTTCCAGGTTCAGCTTGGTTTCGCTGCCCATGGCGTAATTGGCTCCCTGCGGGCCGATGCTTTCGTCATAGCGGGCGCCCGCCTCGAAAATGCGGCGGCGAATCGCCATATTGGCGCCCCACACCAGGCCCGGATACACGGGCGCGTCGCGCAGGTCGGGGCTGGTAATGCCCCACGTCAAGCCGACAGGCGTCAGGCGCAGCAGCCAGTCGGCCGGCTTTTCCCGCCAGGCGGGCACGATGGCGCCGCCGAACAGGGCGTAGCCAGGGTGGGCGCGCGCACTGTCCTGCAAGCGGCACAGCCAGTCGGATGCGGGCATGGCGTCGTCATCGCCAAAGACGAACAACTCGCCGCCATCGCCGCTTGAACGCAAGGCGTGCCCGACGGCGCCGTTCAGGGCGGAACTGCGGCCGCGCCGCGCCACGTAGATATAGCTCAAAGGCAAGCGGCCGCGAAAGGCGGCGATCACCCGGCCCGTGGCGTCCGTGCTGCCATTGTCGGCGATGACCAGGCGCCAGCCGCCCACGGGCGAACGCAGCCCCATGTAGGCTCGCAATACCTGGGGCAAGGTGCCGGCGCCATTGTAGGTCGCCATGAGAACGGTCAACAAGGACATGCCTCCTTGGTCTTACCATGACAAAACTATGCATCAAGCAGTATTGACCCAGTGTACTGAGCCTGCCCATCAGCCCGTTGACAGGCATCAAGACCTTGCCAAACCGGGCAAAACCAGGAGCGTCCCCCTTCATGCGCGACATACTGATTACCATCATCATCCTCGGTTCGCTGCCCTTCATCCTGAAGTCACCGGCCATCGGCGGCCTGATGTGGGTATGGGTCAGCGTGATGAATCCCCACACGCAGGCCTGGGGCTTTGCCACCCACTTGCCGTTCGCCTTCATCATCGCCATCGCCACCATGCTCAGCCTGTTCATGACGCGCGAGCCGAAAAACCTGCCGCTGACGCCCGTCAGCATGCTGCTGCTGCTGTTCGTCGGGTGGATGAATATCACGGCCCCGTTCGCCCTGTTGCCCGAGTCGTCGTGGGTGCAGTGGAACAAGGTCATGAAGATCATGCTGATGAGCTTTGTGGTCATGATGGTGATACGCACGCGGCGCGACATCGTGCGCCTCGTGTGGGTGCTGGTGGGCTCGATCGGCTATTACGGCGTGAAGGGCGGCATCTTCACCATCCGCAGCGGTGGCACGGAGCGGGTCTGGGGACCGGAAGAAACATTTATTGGGGATAACAATGCGCTGGCCCTGGCCCTGATCATCACCATTCCCCTCATGTATTACCTGCAACAAAACACGGAAAAACATCGACGCTGGGTGCGCCATGGCTTGTCTGCGGCGATGCTGCTGTCGGCCCTGGCCGCGCTGGGCTCGTATTCGCGCGGAGCGCTGCTGGCGATTGCCGCCATGGGCCTGTTCATGTGGCTGAAAAGCGAGCGCAAGCTGGTGCTGGGCGCGCTGCTCGGTGCGGTCGCGCCCCTGCTGCTGGCCTTCATGCCCGAACGCTGGGCCGAACGCATGGACACCATCAACACCTACCAGGACGATGAATCCGCCATGGGCCGCCTGAATGCCTGGCGCATGGCCTGGAACCTGGCGCGCGACCGTTTCCTGGGCGGCGGCTTCGACGTGTCCGACGCCGCCATCTTTGCCCGCTACGCGCCCAACCCCATGGATGTGCACGCGGCGCACAGCATCTACTTCCAGGTGTTGGGCGAACACGGCTTCGTCGGCCTGGTAATTTACCTGGCGCTGGGCGTCGCCACCTGGCGCACCGCGGCCGCCATCATCCGCCGTACGCGGGGCCAGCCGGAACTGTGCTGGGCGCACGGCCTGGCCACCATGAGCCAGGCCAGCCTGATCGGCTTTGCCGTGGGTGGTGCCTTCCTCAGCCTGCTGTATTTCGACATGCCGTATTACCTGATGGCCGCCCTGATCGCCACGCGCATCATCGTCGAGCGGCAGGCACCGGCCCCGACATCGCGCCAAGCCAGGGCCCGGGCCGCCGTCGCGGAGCAGCCATGACTGCCACCTTGTCGATTCTGATCTACCACCGCGTGCTGGCGCGGCCCGACCCGCTGTTCCCCGGCGAAGTCGATGCGGCCCTGTTCGAGCGCCAGTTGCGCCTTGTAAAACGTTTTTATGCGCCGCTGCCGCTGGCCGAGGCCGTGCAGCGGCTGCAAGATGGCAGCCTGCCCGCGCGCGCCGCCTGCATCACCTTCGACGATGGCTATGCCGACAATGCGCAAGTGGCCCTGCCCTTGCTGCAGCGCCACGGCTTGCACGCCACGTTTTTTATCGCCACCGGCAACCTGGACGGCGGGCAAATGTGGAATGACACGCTGATCGAGGCGGTGCGCCAGGCGCCAGGCCCCATACTCGACTTGCGCGCACTCGGGCTGGACTGCCTGCCCGTCGCCACTCTCGCGCAGCGGCAAGCGGCCATCGCCACCTTGCTGGGCCAGCTCAAGTACCTGCCGTTCGCCCGGCGCCAGCAGCTGGCCATGCAGATCCGCCGCCAGGCCGGCGTCGTTGCGGGAGCGCCCGCCATGCTGAGCACGGCGCAGCTGCGCCAATTACAGGCGGCAGGCATGGAGTTGGGCGCGCACACGGTGAGCCATCCGATATTGTCCACCTTGCCGGAGCGGGAGGCGCGGCTGGACATCGCCAACGGCAAGTATCAGCTGGAAGAGTTGATCCAGGCGCCCGTCACCATGTTTGCCTATCCGAACGGCAAGGCCGGGCGCGATTATGGCGCGCCGCACGTGGCGATGGTGCGCAGCCTCGGGTTCACGGCGGCCGTGGCGACGGACTGGGGCGTGGCGCGCCCCGGCGCGGGGCTGGACTTGCTGCAGCTGCCCCGCTTTACGCCGTGGGATCGAGGACGGCTGGCGTTTCTGTGGCGCTTGCGACAAAACCGTCGGCAAGCGCACCCAGCGCGCCCGGATGCTGGCTGAGCCACTGTTCCAGCATCAACAGCAGCCACACCATGGTGCCGTGATAGGCAGGGTGTTCCGCCAGCAAGCGCCCTTGTAAATCGTCGATGAAGGCGGGCCGCACGATGCCGCGCCCGCGCAATTGCGTCAGGTTATCGAACGCAAATTCGCGCAGCGGCGCATGGCTGTGCAGCCACTGGCCGAAGGGCAAGCCGAAGCCGTGCTTTTTCTTGCGCACGATGGCCGGCGGCAGGATTTCCGCCAGCGCCCGCTTGAAGAAGGGCCGCAGCTGCCGGCCGTCGAGCTTGTCGCGCGGCGCCAGGCGCGACGCAAACGCCACCATCGCATCATGCAGGAAGGGAAAGGCCGCTTCCACGCCCGCCAGCTCGCACGCCTTGCGCACCTTGAACAAGTCGTTGTCGGCCAGGGTAAAGCGCATGTCCAGCGCCAGCAACTCATTGATCTGGCTCAAGCCCTGGCCTTGCCGCTCCCAATACGCGCCATTCACGCAGCCGGGCGCCATGCCCGGATCGATCGTGTCGATAAAACCCGCTTCCAGCACCGTGCGATAACCATGGCGCAGCAGCAGGTTGTAGCCATCGAGGCGGGCCGGCAGCGGCAGGCTGGCTTGCTCGATGTAGCGGCGCGCCTTGTCGCCCAGCCGCCATCGCTTACCCTTTTGCTGGCGGAACAGCAGCGGCTCGATGATGGCCTGGCGCAACATGACGGGCAAGCGCTCGTACTGCGACAGCAAGGCCTGGTGCGCATAGCGCTCATTGCCGCCAAACAATTCGTCGCCGCCATCGGCGCCCAGCAGCCGTGTCACGCCATCGTCGCGCGCCATCTGCGCGCAATAATAGGCGGGAATGGCCGAGGCATTGCCGAAAGGCTGGTCGAAAATGGCCGCCATGGCCGGAATCGCGGCCAGCACGTCGTTTGCTGTCACATAGCGTTCGTGGTGGATGCTGCCCGCGTGGCTGGCGGCCAGGCGCGCATACGCCATTTCATCATAGCCAGGCGCATCAAAGCCGATGGAATACGTGCGCGCGGGGCGGCCCGTCACCTGCCCCATGATGGCAGCCAGGGTGGAACTGTCGGTGCCGCCGCTGAGAAACGCGCCCGTGCTGGCGCAATCGTTGCCCAGGCTGCTTTCTACCGCCTGGCGCAGCAGGCGCAGGAATTCCTGCTTGTTGGCGGCAAAGCTGCTTCGCGCGCGTGCCGCGCCCGGTTCCTGGTAGGCCAGCTGCCAGTAGCTGCCCTTGCATTGCTTGCCGCCGCGCACATGCAGGTATTCGCCGGGCAGCAAGCGCTGCTGGCCCAGGTAAGCCGTGCCCGGGCCGGGCACCATGTGGAAATACAGGTAGTGATACAGCGCTTGCGGATCGAGCGCGCCCCGCACGGACGGGTGCGCCAGCAAGGCGTCCATCGAGGAGGAAAAAAACAGGCCTTGCGCATTGCTCGCATAGCTGAGGGGGTGGATACCGGCACGGTCCACGGCCAGCAGGGCCGAGCCGGAAAAAGCGTCGAGGATGGCCAAACAGAAAGGCCCGGACAGGCTGGCGCAGGCGGCCACGCCCCGGCTCAGCCACAGGGACGCGAGGCGGGACGCCACGTCGTCGGCCGAGCCGTCGAGCTCGGGCCGGCCCCAGATGGCCACTTGCAAGCCATCTTGCTGATATACATGGCGGCTGCCGTCGATGGCGGCCACGGCCACGCTGCCCACTTCGCTCAGGCTGGCGGCGGCGGGCGCGCTATCGAAACGAGACAGGGGCGCGGCCATGCCCGCCAGCGCGGCCCGCGCCGCGCCATCGGCTGGCGCAACACTCTGCGCCGCCAGCCAACCGCACAGGCCGCTCATACGAGCACCTCGGCCGGCAAAGGATGGCCGAGAAAGGCCGTCGGGCTGGCCGTCAAACCATAGGCGCCCGACTGGAACACCACCACCAGGTCGCCCTCCTCGGCGCGCGCCATCTGCATCTGGTCGGCCAGCAAGTCCAGCGGCGTGCACAGCGGCCCCACGACGGACGCCACTTCGCGCACCCCGCCCTGCAGCCGGTTGCCGATGGCGACTGGATAATTCTTGCGGATCAGCTGGCCAAAATTGCCGGAAGCCGCCAGGTGGTGGTGCAAGCCGCCATCCGTGACGAGAAACACTTGCCCATGCGATAGCTTGCGCTCAATCACCTTGCACACATAGATACCGGCCTCGGCCACCAGATAGCGGCCCAGTTCCAGGTTCAGGCGCGCGCCCGGTGCCGCCTGCGCCAGGATGGCGAGCTGCCGCTGCAAGCCGTCCGCCACGGGCGCAAGGTCCAGCGCCTGGTCGCCGGGGAAATACGGCACGCCGAAGCCGCCGCCAATGTTCAAGGTGCGCAAGGGCGACGGCGCGCTGTCGGCCAGCTGCAGGGCCAGTTGCACGCTGAGGGCTTGCGCGTCAACCAAGGCCGCTGCCGACAGGTTTTGCGAGCCCGCATACAGGTGAAAACCGTGAAAATCCAGGCCCAGCTGGCCGATGCGGCCCAGCAGCGCCGGCACCAGGGCCGCATCGACGCCAAACGGCTGCGCCCCGCCGCCCATGCGCATGCCCGTGCGGCGCAGGGAAAAATCGGGATTCACGCGCACGGCCACCCGGGCCGTCACACCCAGCCGTTCACTGGCCAGCGCCAGCCGTTCCAGCTGCGCGCCCGATTCCACGTTGATCAATACGCCCGCCGCCACGGCCCGCGCCAGTTCGCCATCGCGCTTGCCCGGCCCCGCAAAACTGATATGTTCCGGCGCCATGGGCGTATCGAGTGCGGTGGCCAGTTCGCCGCCCGAGGCCACGTCGATGCCATCGACCAGGCCCGCCAGCGACTGCACCACGGCCGGCATGGGATTGGCCTTCATGGCGTAATGCACGTGCACGCCAGCGGGCAAGGCGGCGCGCAGTTCAGCCACGCGGCGCGTGATATGCGCGCGTTCGTAGGCATAGAACGGCGTGCTGCCCACCCTCTGGGCCAGCCGCTGCAAGGAGACGCCGCCGACCTGCAGCATGTCGTTGTCCACGACGAACTGCTGGCCCAGGGACGCGTGCAACGGTAATTCCATGCTGTTCGAGCGGATCAAATCCTTCATGCCACCTCTCCTGATTGGACCGCATACGCACGCGCCAGTTCCCTGGCCAGCAAGGGACGGTCGATCTTGCCATTCGGATTGCGCGGCAGCACGCCGTCGCGGATCTCTACCCAAAGCGGCACCATGTAGCTGGGCAGGCGCGCGCGGCAGGCGGCCAGCATGCTGTCGCGCTGCAATTCCACACCGGGCGCGGGCGTGACGAGCAAGGCGATGGCCTGGCCCAGCACGGCATGGGGCAGGCCCAGCGCGGCCGCCTCGCCCACCAGCCCGCTCGCATACGCGACTTCCTCGATCTCGGCCGGGCTGACCCGGTAGCCGGACGTCTTGATCATGTCATCGCTGCGCCCCACGAAATACAGATAACCATCCGCATCGCGGCGCACGGTGTCGCCCGACCAGACGGCCAGTTCCGGCAGCACCAGGCCGCTCGCCTGCGGCGGCAACGGCTTGAAGCGCTCGGCCGTGCGCGCCGCATCGTTCCAGTAGCCAAGCGCCACCAGCGCGCCACGGTGCACCAGCTCGCCCGGCTCGTCGGCGTCGCACACGCTGCCGTCGGGGCGCAGCACCAGCACTTCCGCATTCGGGATCGCTTGCCCGATGGAACCGGGGCGCCGCTCCAGCTGTTCCGGCGCCAGATAGGTGGAACGGAATGCTTCCGTCAAGCCATACATCAGGTAAACCTGCGTGCGCGGCAGCGACTCGCGCAACCGGTCCAGCGTGGAGCGCTGCATCACGCCGCCCGAATTGGTGATGTAGCGCAAAGGCGTGGACAGGGGCCAGCTCAGCTGCGACAACTGCACCCACAGGGGCGGCACGGCGGCCAGTCCCGTGATGGCTTCCTGGTCCACGGCTTCGACGATGTCGCGCAGCAGCAGATAATTCATCAGCACGGCGCAGGCGCCGCTGGCAAACGCCGTCGTCAGCTGGCTCAGGCCGTAATCAAAACTGAGCGGCAGGACGCACAGGATGCGGTCTTGCGGCGTGTTGCGCAGGTAGGACGACACGCTGAGCGCACCGGCCAGCATGTTGCGGTGCGACAGCACCACGCCTTTCGGCCGCCCCGTGCTGCCCGAGGTATATAAAATGGCGGCCATGTCCGTGTCGATCACCGCGTGGGGCATGGGCGCGGGCGCAGCGGCCAAGCCACGCCACGGCAGCAGCCGCACCTTGCCCAGCATCGATTCCGTCTCCCCTTCGCCCGTCAGCAGCACCGTCTGCAAGTCCGGGCAGGCGGCCAGCGCGGGGCCCAGCTGCGCCAGGCGTTCGCGCGAGGTAACGAGGATGGCCACGTTGCAATCGGCCAGGATATACGCCACCTGGTCCGGCTTGAGCAGCGGATTGACGGGCACGAACACGCCGCCGGCCGCCGCCGCGCCAAACATGGCGCTGACGTTTTCCGGGCGTTTTTCCAGATACACGGCCACGCGCGCGCCACGCCGCAAGCCCAGGGTCAGCAAGGTGCCCGCCACTTCACGCACGGCTTGCGCCAGCGCGCCATAGCTTGTCTCTTCGCCCTGCCAGGACAGGGCCGGCGCGTGGGCCGCGCGCTGCGCCGTCTCGAAGATCAGATCGTGTATCAGTGTCGCCATCGTGTCGTCCCCGGGTTGCCATGATTGCCATGCATTCCCCCTATGATTCAGACAAACGGCCACAGCGGTCTTGATTTTGATCAATTAACAGTTTCAGTAACACAGCTTGAGCCGGCGCAAGACCGCCGTTGGCCGCTGCGCTCTAATGGACAGCGTTGGCTGCATAGCCGCCTCATCCCTTATCGCCATGGCCCTGTTTTCACAATTTCCCCTGCTGCAACGGCTGAGCGCCAGCATCGCCCAGTTGGGCTGGCGCGACAGCGCCTGGCTGGCCGTGGCGCGCTTGCTGGAACGCGTGCCGGGCGGGCGCTGCGCGCTATATCGTTATCAATTCGTCGCGCAAGCCGTGGCGCCCGGCTCCCTGTGCCGCGGCCGCGGCCAGGCCATCACCGTCATGCCCTGCCTGGCGGAAGCGGACTTGCCGCCCGGCCCCGAGCGCCGCCCCGGCGCACTGCGCGAACGCTACCGGCAAGGCGCGCAATGCCTGCTGGCGCGCAGTTCGCACGACGCTGGCAAGTCAGGCATGGCCGGCTGGATCTGGCTGCTGCGCCACGGCTGCCAGGAAGACGAGGTGCGCGCCCGCTATGCGCTGGCGTCGCAGCAGTCGTCGTGGGACCTGGACGTGTGGGTGCATCCCGCGCAGCGCGGCGGCCTGGTCTTCGCCCGGCTGTGGGAAGAAGCCAACGCCGTGCTGCACGCGCAGGGCGTGCGCTGGTCCTGCAGCCGCATTTCGCGTTTCAACCGCGCCTCGCTGGGCGCCCATGCGCGCCTGGGCACGCACGCGCTGGGCACGGCCACCTTTATCCGCTGCGGGCGCTGGCAATGGATGGCCGCCAGCCTGCCGCCGTATGTCCACCTGTCGCGCCGCCCGGACGACATCCCCTGCCTGGCCTTCGATACCAGCCGCCTGCCGCACTACCCTTCCCTGGAGCTGACATGCCGCATCTTGAAGCAGTAAAACGCATCCTCGACACCACCCTGGGCTTGAACGGGCGCGCGCTGGAAGAGCACACGCCGCTCTTGGGCAGCGTGCCGGAACTCGACTCGATGGCCGTGATCGGCGTGATCGCCGCGCTGGAAGATCATTTCGGCATCGTAGTCGCCGACGACGACATCCACGCGCGCCACTTCGCCACCGTGGGCACCCTGCACGACTTCGTGTTTGCACAGCTGCGACCATGAACAGCGCCGCCTTCGACGCGCTGCCGCTGTTGCCCTTCTTCCTGCCCGCCAGCGGCGGCCAGCGCTACTGCCTGCTGCACTTGCCGCCGCCGGGCCGCAGCGCGCGCGGCGGCATTATCTACGTGCATCCGTTTGAGGAAGAACTGAATAAAAGCCGCCACGTGGCCGCAGCGCAGGCGCGCGCCTTTGCCGCCTTGGGTTACAGCGTGCTGCAGATCGACCTGCTTGGCTGCGGCGACAGCAGCGGCGATTTTAACGAAGCGCGCTGGGACATCTGGCACAACGACCTGCACCTGGCTGGCGCGTGGCTGGCGCAGCGCGTCGACGGCCCCTTGACCATGTGGGGCTTGCGCCTTGGCGCCCTGCTGGCGCTCGATTTCGCCAGCCGCGCGCCGCTGCCGCTGGCGCGTTTGCTGCTATGGCAGCCAGAACTCGATGGACGGCGCAGCATTGACCGCTTCCTGCGCCTGCGCCTGGCGACCAGCATGCTGGCCGGTGGCACGCAGGAAGCGCCCGGCCATGCGCGCGCCGCACTGGCGCAGGGTGAATCTGTGGAAGTGGCCGGCTACCTGCTGGCGCCCGAGCTGGCGCTGGCCATCGACGGCGTCAGCGCAGCGGCGCTGCTGCCTTCGGTGCCCGCGGTACCTGTCTACTGGCTCGATTACCAGGCGCCGGAACAGCCCTGCGCACCGTTGCCGCCGCTGGCGCGCCACTGGCGCGAACAGGGCGCCGCCGTGCACGTGGCCAGCTTCGGCGACGGCCCGTTCTGGCACAGCGGCGAGCTGCTGGCGTGTCCGCAGCTGCTGGCCGCCACGCGCACCCTGTGCCGCGACTGGCTCGACGAGGAAAGGAGGCCGCCATGAAACGCGACAGCAATCAGCAGCACCTCGCAGGGCACAGCGTGCGCGAGCTGCCCCTGCGCTTTCGCAGCGCGGCCGAAGACGGTGAAGCGCAGGCGCGCATGGTCGGCATCCTCAGCCTGCCCGCCGCACCGGGTCCGCGCGGCATATTGATCGTCACGGGCGGCCCGCAGTACCGGGTCGGCAGCCATCGCCAGTTCGTCCTGCTGGCCCGCGCCCTGGCCGCGCAAGGCTGGCCCGTGCTGCGTTTCGACCTGCGCGGCATGGGCGACAGCGAGGGCAGCGCGCGCGACTACCGCGCCGCCGGCCCCGACATCGCCGGCGCGCTGGCGCAATTCTTCGATGCCGTGCCGACCTTGCGCGAAGTGGCGCTGTGGGGTTTGTGCGACGGCGCCACGGCCGCCGCCTGCCATGCGCCACGCGATGCGCGCATCAATGCCCTGATTTTGCTCAATCCGTGGGTGCGCAGCAGCGCCGGCCTGGCGCGCGCCACCTTGCGCCATTACTATTTCCCGCGCCTGCTGCAAGGCGCGTTCTGGCGCAAGCTGGCCAGCGGCGGCGTATGCATGGGCGCCAGCCTGGCGTCGCTGCGGCAGGTGGCGGCCGCCACGCAGAGGCAGACGCAGGAAGCGCAGGAAGACGGCGCGCCCGCGCCGGCCCTGTTGCGGGCCTTGACGCAATTCCAGGGCAAGGTGCTGCTGATCCTCAGCCGCGACGACCTGGGCGCGCGCGAGTGGCAAACCCTGCTCGATGGCGACGGGGCCTGGCGCGCCGTCGCCGCCCGCGCGCAATGGACACAGGCGCAGGTCGATGGCGCCAACCATACGTTTGCCAGCGCCGCCTGGCGCGGCGAAGTCGAACAGCTGTGCATACAGTGGCTGCAGTCATGGTAAAAACCTCACCGAGCGCGGCCCGACCAAAACGGGTGCTGATGGTGGCCTACCATTTTCCGCCGCTGGCCGGCGGCAGCGGCATCCTGCGCACCCTGGGCTTCGCGCGCCATTTGCCCGACTGCGGCTGGCAGCCGCTGGTGCTCAGTCCCGCGCCGCTCGCGTATGCGCAGCGCGGCGATGCGCAACTGGCGCAGATAGTCGCGCAAGCCACCGTGCGGCGTACCCTGGCGCTGGACGCGGCGCGCCACCTGGCCATCGCCGGGCGCTATCCGCGCTGCCTGGCCCTGCCCGACCGCTGGAGTTCCTGGTGGCTGAGCGCCGTGCCGGCCGGCCTGCGCATGATCCGCGACTACCGCCCCGACGCCATCTGGTCGACGTACCCGATCGCCACGGCCCACCTGATCGCGCTGACCCTGCAAAAACTCAGCGGCTTGCCGTGGATCGCCGACCAGCGCGACCCGATGCTCGACGACAGCGACCCGCTGGCGCCGTATCCGTCCGAAGCGCGTTTGCACCGCATGCATGCGTGGATAGAACAGCGCATCGCGGCGCGTAGCGCGGCCATCGTCTGCACCACGCCCGGCGCCATCGACGCGCACCGGCGGCGCCTGGCACAGGTGGGGCGCGAGCGCTTCCACCTGATCGAGAATGGCTACGACGAAGATGGCCATGACGGCGGCCCTGCGCGCACGGGCCACCGCAGCCGCTTTTTGCTGCTGCACAGCGGCGTGATCTACCCGTCCGAGCGCGATCCGCAAGCGCTGTTCGAAGCGCTGGCCAAGCTGCGCCACGACGGCGTGCTGCATGCGCGCAATTTCCAGCTGGTGCTGCGCGCCACGGGCCACGACGCATGGCTGGCCTGCCTGCTGGCGAAATACGGCATCCTGGACCTGGTACGCCTGGAGCCGTTGCAGCCGCACGGCGCGGCGCTGCACGAAATGCTGGCGGCCGACGGCTTGCTGCTGCTGCAGGCGGCCAATTGCAATGCGCAGATTCCCGCCAAGCTGTATGAATACCTGCGCTGCCGCCGGCCCATCCTGGCGCTGACCGACCTGGCGGGCGACAGCGCGGCCAAGCTGCGCCACTGCGGCATCGACACCATCGGCCAGCTCGCGTCCAGCGCCGACTGCGCGCGCGCGCTGCTGCGCTTCCTGGAACTGGCACGCCAGGGCCGCGCGCCGCTGGCCACCCCTACCGCCATCTCCCTGCAATCGCGGCAAGCGCGCAGCAACGCCCTGGCCGACTTGCTGGACCAGGTCAGCCACAGGAGAACAGCATGAAACACCTGATACTTGCCTGCACCCTGGCCGCCTGCTGCGCCAGCGCCAACGCCGCCGATTGCCCGCCCTACGTCAAGGGCAGCACGGGCGGCGACTACACGAGCGCGGAAGACCGCAAGGGCCTGTCCGTGGTCGAACAATTCCACTTTTCGCGCGCCGTGGAAACGCTCACGCAAGGCATGACGGGCAGCCTGGGCGGCGACATCAGCTACACCCTGGAGCATTTCCCGAACCACCACCGGGCGCTGGCCTCAATGGCCAGGCTGGGCTTGCGCCTGAAAAGCGCGCAACCTCATGGCGCCCGCTACACGGTCAGCTGCTACTTCGAACGGGCGATCGCCTTCGCGCCGCACGACGTGACGGCGCGCATGGTGTATGGCAACTACCTGCTGGCCACGGGCCAGGATGCCATGGCGCTGGAGCAGCTGGACGCGGCCAGCCGTCTGGCGCCCGACCAAGCCACCGTCCAGTACAACCTGGGCTTGATGTATGTGAAAAAGAAGGAGTACGAAAAGGCCAGCGCGCACGCGCAAAAAGCCTATGCGCTGGGCTTTCCCCTGCCGGGGCTGAAGAACAAGCTGAAGGCGGCGGGCAAGTGGCGCGAGCCGGAGCCTGCACCTGCCGCGGCTGTTGACGCAGCGGCCGCCGAAGCGGGCGAACCGGCCGTGCCACCTGTCGAAAAAACTAGCGGGGAATGACGGCCGGCCGCGCGGCGATGCTCCAATGCCCCGTCGGCGACGCCGCCAGCGCAGCGGCCAGGTCGCGCCGCGCTTGTGCCTTGTCTTCGGCTTCGCCGATGTGTGCCAGTTCGGCCGGCTGCAGCACGGTGATGGTCAGCAGCATCACCTCGCCATACGGCGTGTCGAAAGACGGGGGAAGCGTGGCCGCGCCCTGCGCCAGCAGCACGCCCACCTGTTCGTTTTCGTCTTCGAGGCCTGCTGGCGCCTGCTGCACGTCGAGCACCATCGACACGCTGCCGTGGCGCTGCAGCAGCAAGTCGATGGAGCCGTGGTCGGCCACGTTCTGGCTGACCTGATAAATCACGTCGAACAGCCACGATGCCTGCACGGGAGCGCCGTCGAAGGCAGCCAGCGGCGCTTCGATGCACACTTCCAGCAGGTGGCCGCGCGGCACAAACACGTCGTCGTCATCTTCGAACGGATCGCTCAAGCCATCGCTGGCGATGAGAATCGAATCGGCACGGCGTATCACCCTCCAGGCCTGGCGCAACGATGGCCAGCGCGGGCCTCCCATGAAGGCGGGATTGAGCAGCGGCGCCAGCACGTCAGCGTCGATGGCGCCCAGGGTGGAATAAAAGGCGTCGCGCGCGGCGCAAGCCGTGGCCAGCATCTGCGCGCCCGCTGCCTTGCCGACGACGGCGTCGTCCGGTTGCGGCAGCTGGGGGATAGCGTTTTCAGGCATGAGAATAGTCTTTGAATTAGTCGGCGGGAGGGAAGTCGTAATATGAACGGGGCAAATAGCCCCAGATGCGCGCGACCCGCTCACGCACTTCGAAATCGAAGCCGATGCGTTCCAGTTCGGGGACGATCCACACGCCATGGTCGATGATTTTTTTGGGCAGCAGCATGGCCACGTGTTCTTCCGAGGTCAGGCCGATGTCGAACCATTCCACGCCCAGGAAGGGGAACGGCGGGTGGTAATCCCACTCCGTATCCCAGCGCGAGACGTAGCCGGACACCGAACCGTAGCGGTACGAGGGCAGCCAATCAGTCCGCCCGCGCATGAAGGCCAGCAGCTCGTTCCACTTGCAGTCATTGGCGGCACCAGCCAGGTTGCGCCGCGCGATGTGGCCGCGCAGCTTGCGCTTGATGTCGCCGCCGCCGGCGTCGGCCAGCGGCAGGCCAGCCATTACCTCGCCACCGGCTTGACTTTCGACGCGGCCAGCACGGCGCGCGCGCGGGCCGTGTCGATATCGTCGGCCGTGGCCAGCGCCACGCCCATGCGGCGGCGGGCGAACGATTCGGGCTTGCCGAACAGGCGCAAGTCCGCGCCCGGCACGCTCAAGGCGTCCGCCACGCCTTCGAAGGCGATGCCCTTCGCTTCCAGCTGGCCGTAGATGACGGCCGAGGCGCCGGGCGAACGCAGCGCCACGTTGACGGGCAAGCCGAGGATGGCTTTCGCGTGCAATTCGAATTCGCTCTGCACCTGGCTGGCCATGGTGACCATGCCCGTGTCGTGCGGACGGGGGCTCACTTCCGAGAACCACACCATGTCGTCCTTGACGAACAGCTCCACGCCGAACAGGCCCAGGCCGCCCAGGTTGTCCGTCACCTTGCGCGCGATTTCGCGCGAACGCTCCAGGGCCAGCGGCGCCATGCGCGCCGGCTGCCACGATTCCACGTAGTCGCCCTGCACCTGCAGGTGGCCGATCGGCTCGCAGAACTGCGTTTCAATCTGTCCAGAGGCGCCGACGGCGCGCACCGTCAGCAGGGTGATTTCATAGTCGAAGTCGATGAAGCCTTCGACGATCACGCGGCCCGTGTCGACGCGGCTGCCGCTGGCCGCATACGCCCACGCCGCGTCCACGTCTTGCGGGCCTTCGAGCTTGGACTGGCCCTTGCCCGACGACGACATCACGGGTTTTACCACGCAGGGAAAGCCGATTTCCTGGCACGCCAGCTGCAGCTCTTGCAGGCTGCTGGCGAAGCGGTATGGCGAGGTCGCCACGCCTAGCGTTTCGGCCGCCAGCGTGCGGATGCCTTCGCGGTTCATCGTCAGCACGGCCGCGCGCGCGTTCGGGATGCAGGTGATCTGGCCCGCCGCTTCCAGCGCCGCCAGGGTCTCCGTGGCGATGGCTTCGATTTCCGGCACGATCAAATCCGGCTTTTCCAGGGCTATCAGCGCGGCCAGGGCCACGCCGTCGCTCATGTCGATCACGTGCGAGCGGTGCGCCACCGGGTGGCCCGGCGCGTTCGGATAGCGGTCGACGGCGATCACTTCCACGCCCAGGCGCTGCAGCGACATGATCACTTCCTTGCCCAGTTCGCCGGAACCCAGCAGCATGACTTTGATGGCGGTGGAAGACAGGGGCGTGCCGAAGGTGCGGGGCGCGATGGTGCTGCTGTTGCTGCTGGTGCTAATGGTCATGGCAAGGTCAGGTGGCGTTGGAAAGATGGCTGGGACTATAACAAATGCCGGCTCTCTTGGACAGGGCGCGCCAACGGTGCAGCCGCCGGCGGCGGCACTTGCCAGCGCAAGCTGGCAATGCAATAATTGAGAATGATTCTCAATTAACCATCATCCATCTTCGTCCTTCCGCCATGAATCCTGCCGCACCGTCCGACCTTGCCACCCTGTACCGCGCCCACCACGGCTGGCTGCAGGGCTGGCTGCGGCATAAACTGGGTTGCGGCGCCGATGCGGCCGACGTGGCGCACGACACCTTCATGCGCCTGCTGCAGCGGCGCGAACGGTCGCAGCCCACCCTGCGCGAACCGCGCGCCTACCTGACGCGCATCGCGCAAGGCCTGGTGATCGACCATTACCGGCGCCGCGACGTGGAATACGCCTACCTGCAGGCACTGGCCGCCCTGCCCGAACAGACGGCGCCGTCGCCCGAAACGCGGCTGCTGATCATCGACACCCTGGTGCGCCTCGATACGGCGCTCGATGCCCTCAAACCGCGCGCCAGGCTGGCCTTTTTGCTGGCCCAGCTGGACGGCTTGGCGGGTCCCGCCATCGCCGCCAGGCTCGGCGTCTCGCTGGCCACCATCGAGCGCGACCTGGCCAGCGCCTGGCGCGCCTGCTACCGCGTCTATTTCCAGTGACATTTCCAATGACGGCCGCAGCCTTGCCGGAAGACCCCGTGGAGCAAGCCATCGCCTGGGCCGTGCGCCTGCAAATGCATGGCGCCACGCCGGACGCGCTGCACTCGCTGCAGCGCTGGCGCGATGCCGATCCGTGCCACGAACAGGCGTGGCAACGCCTCGCCGCCATCGGCAATCAATTCTCGGGACTGGCGCCGGAAGCGAGCCGCGCCACCCTCGACGCCAGCCTGGCGCGCCGCCGCCAGCGCCGCCAGGCACTGAAAGTGCTGGCAGGAATCGGCTTTGCCGGCACGGCCACCTGGTTCGCCATCGACACGCAGGCGGACTACCGCACGGGCACGGGGCAGCGCCTGGCCGTGCGCCTGCCGGACGGCAGCTTGCTGCACCTGAATGCGGGCACGGCCGTCAGGCTGCGCTTCGACGGCGCGCAAAGGCTGCTGAGCTTGCTGCATGGCGACATTGCCATTACCACGCACGCCGACCCGCAGCGCCGGCCGTTTCTCGTCGAGACGGGCGAAGCGCGCATGCTGGCGCTGGGCACGCGCTTCACGCTGCGCCGCCTCGCCGGCACCGATGGCATGCTGACGCGCCTGGCCGTGCAGGAACACGCGGTGCAGCTGCAGGCAGCCGCAAGCGCGGCGCGGCCTGTGCTGGTGCAGACCGGCGACAGCGTCCTGACGGATGGCGCGCGCATCTGGCGCGAGCCGACCCATGACGATCCGGCCGCCTGGCTCGATGGAGTGATCGCCGCGCGCGACATGCCGCTGGGCCAGCTGGTGGCCGAACTGGCGCGCCACCGGCATGGCTTGCTGCTGTGCGACGCCGATATCGCCCGTTTGCCCGTTTCCGGTGTGTTCCAGCTGGACGATCCCGAGCGGGCCCTGCGCGTGCTGCTGCAGACGCAGCCCATCGTGGCCGTATACCGCACGCGCTTCTGGGTGACGCTGAAAAAAGCGTAAAAAAGATGAGGGGATCGAGCTGGCCGCACGGCATACAGCTTGATACCACTCAAATGATACCGATATATGACCCAAACTTATCTCCCCGGCTCCCAGCCCGTCCGTTCCCGTCTCACTGGCGCCGTCGCCAGCGCCCTGCTGCTGCTCGGCGCGGTGCCCGTCCTGGCCCAGCAACGCCAGCCGCAGGCCAGCAGCGCCAGCGCCATGCACGCGCTGCAGATCGCCGCCGGTCCGCTCGATGCGGCGCTGGAACAGCTGGCGCGCAAGGCAGGCCTGACGCTCACCTACCAGGCGAGCGAGCTGCGCGGCTTGCGCACGGCCGGCCTGGCCGGCAATTACAGTGCCGCGGCCGGCCTCGACGCGCTGCTGGCCGGCAGCGGCCTGGCGGCGCTGCAACTGGCGCCCAACGACTTCGTCCTGCGCCCGCTGCCCAGGTCGGCGAACGCGGCGGCCGATAGTGCGCAGCAACTGGCCGAAATCACGGTCACGGCCGGCGGCGAGCCGGCGCTGGAGACGGAAGGCAGTGGCGCCTATGCGGCGGCGCTGGCCGGCACGGCCACGCGTTTTACCCTGTCGCCACGCGAAACGCCGCAATCGCTGACCGTCATCACGCGCCAGCAGATGGATGACCAGGGTGTCCTCAGCCTGGCCGACGTGCTGCAGCAAACGCCGGGCGTAACCGTTTCGCACGACGATACGGAGCGTTATAACTACTATGCGCGCGGCTTCAGCCTGAACAGCTTCCAGTACGACGGCGTGCCCACCTTCGATTTCAGCACCAATTCGAACGGCCTGGGCATCCGCGACATGGCCATCTACGACAGAGTGGAAGTGGTGCGCGGCGCGAATGGCCTGATGAGCGGCGCCGGCAGCCCCGCCGGGGCCGTCAACCTGGTGCGCAAGAAACCCACGCGCCAGTTCCAAGCCTATGCGCAGGCGGGCATCGGCAGCTGGGACCGCTACCGCGCGGAAGCCGATGTCTCCGGCCCCTTGAATGCGGACGCTTCCGTGCGCGCGCGCCTGGTGGCCGCGCACCAGGAGCATGGCTCCTACATCGACTATTACCAGCAGGACAAGAACGTGGTGTACGGCATCATCGAAGCGGAACTGACGCCGCGCACGCGCGTGCTGGCCGGCATCGACTATCAGAAAATCGATTCCAAGGGTTCGTCCTTCGGCCAGAATCCCCTGTTCTACACGGATGGCAGCCGGACGCGGTTCGCGCGCTCCTTCAACCCCGCCGCGCGCTGGACAGAAGCGGGCAGCACCAGCACGCGCCTCTTCGCCGCCGCCGAGCACCTGTTCCACAACGGCTGGCAAGTCAAGGCGGAGGCGAGCCACTGGAAAGGCGATACGGACCAGTTGCAAGCGAATATCATCAGCTGGGGCCCATACCCGAACCCGGCCACGGGCCTGGCCACCGTGCAGCGCGGCGCAAAAACCTATGGCATCGACAGCAATTCGCTCGATGCCTACGCCACGGGACCGTTCCAGTGGCTGGGCCGCCAGCATGAACTGGTGCTGGGCGTCAACGCCAGTCATCGCAAGTCCGACTATCTGGCCTATGGCGGCGGCAATGTGGAAATCGATTACCGCCGCTGGCACAACCACGTGCCGCAGCCGGCCAGCATGGCCGTCAGCCTGACGCAACAATACAGTTTCAAGGAATATGCGGCCTATGGCGCGGCGCGCTTCAAGCCGGCCGATGGCTTGTCGCTGATCATCGGCAGCCGCCTCAACAGCTATGAACGCACGGGCGAGCTGATCTACGGCTGGGGCGGCACGGGCCGCGACGACGCGCAGGAAAAACACCGGCTGGTGCCGTATGCGGGCGCCGTCTACGACTTGAATGGCACGTATTCCGCGTATCTCAGCTATGCCAGCATCTTCGAGCCGCAATCGGTCAGCGACGCCCATGCCAGGGCGCTGCCGCCCACCACGGGCAAATCCTGGGAAAGCGGCATCAAGGGCGAGTTTTTCGAGCGCAAGCTCAACGCCAGCCTGGCCATTTTTCACATCCAGCAAGACAACCTGGCCGATTACGTGGGCACGGACGCCAACGAACGGGAAGTCTACCGGCCCATCGACGGCACCACCACGCGCGGCGTGGAGCTGGAAGTGGCAGGCCAGCTGTTGCCTGGCTGGCAAGTGCAGGCGGGAGCGACGTTCAGCCGCCCGCGCGACAAGGATGGCCAGCGCATCGATACGACGCGTCCCGAACGCAGCTTCAAGCTGGCGACCAGCTACCGTCTGGGTGGCGACTGGCGCCGCCTGAGCGTGGGCGGCAATGTCAACTGGCAGGGCCGGACGTATTACCACACTGTCCTGGCAGGCGACGTGCCGGCGCGCGCCGACGAAGGTAGCTTTGGCGTGGCGGGACTGATGGCGCGCTACGAGTTCAGCAAGCGGCTCAGTGCCGTGCTGAACCTCAATAATGTCTTCGACAAGCGCTATTACAGTGGCTACGGCCTGTACGGCAGTGGCTATTATGGCGATCCGCGCAACGCGCAGCTGACCTTGCGGGCCAGTTTCTAACCGGCGTAAGCCCGCTTGATCTCGTCAATGTCGATCTTTTTCATGCCCATCATGGCTTTCATCACCCGCCCGGCCTTGACGGGGTCGGGGTCGGTCAACAGGCGGATCATGAGGGTGGGCACGATTTGCCAGGACACGCCGAACTGGTCCTTGAGCCAGCCGCATTGCTGCGCTTCCGGCGGCCCGCCTTCGGACAGCTGCTGCCAGTAGTGGTCGACCTCGTCCTGGGTTTCGCAATTGACCTGGAACGAGATGGCCTCGGAAAACTGGAACAGGGGGCCGCCATTCAAGCCCGTAAACGTCTGGCCATCGAGTTCGAAGGCCACCGTCAGCACGCTGCCCGGCTCCTGGCCGTGAATTTCCCTGCCTTCCTCGCCATAGCGCAGGATCTGGCCGATCTTGGAATTGGGGAAGATTTCCGTATAAAACCGGGCCGCCGCCTCGGCGTTGCCGTTGAACCATAAACATGGGGTAATCTTTTGTACGCTGTGCATGATGCCTCCCTTGGTCGGAATAGTCAGGATAGGAACGCCTTCCCGCGGCGGGAAGGATAGCTATCAATATAGTCACTATTGCGCCGCCATGGCGCGCAATGCGGCCAAGGCGCGGGCATCAGCTTCCAAAATGTCGATCCTGTAAATGTTCCACCAGGAAATCAATAAACACACGCAAGCGCGGCGGCAGGTGGCGGCTGCCTGGCCACAGCAGCCAGAAAGCCGTGCGCGCCTGCGTATGCGCATCCAGCAGCGAGACCAGTTGCCCCGCCGCCAGCTCGCGCTGCACGGCAAAAGCGGGCAGATAGGCGATGCCCTGCCCCTGCACGGCCAGGAAGACGCGCATTTCCACGCTGTTGCAGACCATGCCGGGCGCCGGCTGGGTTGACTCGTCCAACAGCGGCCACTGTTCCAGGCGGCCCGTGGCGGGAAAGCGGTAGTCCAGGCGCGCGTGGCGCAGCAGCGCGGCGCCGTCGGCGGGCCGGCCATGGCGCGCCAGATAGGCGGGCGACGCCAGCAGCAGGCGGCGGAATGTGCATAGTTTGCGCCGCATCAAGCTTGAATCGGCCAGCTCGCCCGTGCGCACGGCCGCATCAAAGCCATCGCTGACGATATTGACCATGGCGTCGGAGAAATCGAGATCGAGTTCGATGGCCGGATAGGCTTGCATGAAGGCGCCGATGGCAGGCTCGAACAGGCCGCTGTAGCGCGGCAGGCTGAGGCGCAGGCGGCCGCTGGGCGCGCTGCCCGATTCACCCAGCTCGCGCTCGGCCGCTTCCACCTCGGCCAGGATGCGCTTGCAGCGCTGCAGGAATTTTTCTCCTTCCGCCGTCAGCGCCAGATGCCGCGTACTGCGCTGGAACAGCCGCACACCGAGCCGCGTCTCCATGCGCGCCACGCTCTTGCCCACGGCCGACGATGACAGGCCCAGCAGCCGGCCCGTGGCCGAAAAACTGCCGCTGTCCGCCACCTGCACGAACATGGCGATACCACCCAAGCTATCCATCCGCTCTCCATTCACGACATTTGTGTCCGATATGTTGATCAGTTTAGCCCATTTTTCTTCAATGACGGGCGCGCCATACTCGCTCCCTCTTCTTTCATATCCGACACCCATGCCCTCTTCCTCGCCTCTATCTCTCCCCCTGCAAGTGCTGGCCGCTTGCCTGACAGGCTTGCTCATTCCCCTGTGCTTCACGGGCCCGGCCGTGGCCCTGCCCGCCCTCGGCGCCGAATTGCACGGCAGCGCCGCCGCACTGAACTGGGTCATCAACGCATATATCCTCAGCTATGGCAGCGCCATGATGGTGGCGGGCAGCCTGACGGACGTGCTGGGACGGCGCCGCGTCTGGCTGGCGGGGCTGGCGCTGTTTTGCGTGGCGACCCTGGCCATTGCCCACGCGCCCTCGGTGGCATGGATCGCCGCGCTGCGCTTCGTGCAAGGCCTCGGCGGCGCAGCCGCATTCGCCGCCGCCATGTCGTCGCTGGCGCCGATGTTCCACGGCGCGGCGCGCAGCCGCGTGATGAGCGTGCTGGGCACGACGTTCGGCCTGGGCCTGGCCTTCGGTCCGCTGGCGGCCGGCGCCATGCTGGCGCTGGCCCGCTGGCCCGCCATCTTTTACGCCACGGCCGCGCTGGGCGCCATGGGCATGCTGCTGGTATGGGGCAGCGTGCCGGCCGATCCGCCGCGCGGCAAGGGCCGGCTGGACTGGCCTGGCGCCCTCAGCTTCAGCGCCGCGCTGGGCCTGTTGACCCTGGGCATGCTGCTGGTGCCCGAACACGGCTGGCGCAGCGGGGCCGTACTGCTGCCCGTCGCCGCGTCCATGCTGCTATTTTTTGTTTTTATCGCGATCGAACGCCGGATGGCGCAACCCCTGCTCGATTTATCGCTGTTCCGCCAGCGCCGCTTTATCGCCGTGCAAGTGCTGGCCGCCTCGCCCGCCTTCCTGTTCATCGTGCTGATCGTCATGCTGCCGGGGCGCTTCATCGGCATCGACAGCATGTCCCCGCTGGCGGCTGGCCGTTTGATGATCGCCCTGGCCGCGCCGCTGCTGCTCGTGCCCATGCTGGCGGCGCTGCTGTTGCGCTGGGTCAAGGCCGGCACCGTGTGTGCGGCGGGATTGCTGCTGGCGGCGGCGGGCCTGGTCTGGCTGGCGCAGGTGCTCGGTGGCGGTGGCTCTGCTGCGCTGGCCGGACCGCTGCTGCTGATCGGTGCGGGCATCGGCTTGCCGTGGGGTTTGATGGATGGCATGGCCTTGAGCGTGGTGGAAACAGAGCGGGCCGGCATGGCGACGGGCATCTTCAATACCGTACGCATCAGCGCCGATGGGCTGGCGCTGGCCCTGGCGGGCGCCATGCTGGCCGGCCTGATCGGCACAGACCTGGCGCGGCAGTTGCCCACCGGCCTGCCCATGCTGGCGGCCGCCAGCCGCGCCGCGCTCGGAGACATCGAGCAAGCAACACAGCTGCTGGGCGGCCACGAAACGCTGCTGCGCGCCAGTTATGACACCGCCTTCCGCCAGTTGCTGATCGGCTTGGCGGGGCTGGCCGTGGCACTGGCGGCGCTGGTGCCGTACTTGCTTCGAAATGGTGCGACTCAGGCGTCGAGGCCGTAGAAAACGGCTACAAGGATGGCGATGTTATTGCAGGCGCGGGAAAATGTCGTTGTCGCATAGGCAACAGCCACACCGGGTGCACGGTAACGCAGGTAGACAAAGCTGAACATGGCGCCCGAACCGAGCGCGACGATGCCGTGCAGCAAGCCGCCGCTGATGAAATGCACGATGGCCCACAGGATGGCGCCAATGAAAATGCTCAGCTGGCGGCTGGCGCCCAGGCGCTTGAGGATTTCCAGCGGCAGCAGCTGGCCGAGGAAGGTTTCCAGGATGGGAGAATAGATGACGACCCAGAATACCAGCAGGGGCAGCGACATTTCGTGCTTGAACTTGGCCAGGCCCGTGTGCGCGTCCCAGTATGCGGGCGGCAACAGCCATTTGGTGAAGAACAGGATGGCAAAGCACAGCATGCAGGTGAGTAAACCCCAGCCCAGGCCGGCAAGGGCCAGTTGCAGCACGGGCGGCGCCGGTTGGTCGTCGTCCGGGCTGGATAGATCGTGGCTGCTGCGCACTTGCATGAGAAGTCCTGGCGGTGATCCAGCTCTCATTGTAGCGCGTAATATGGCGCATGGTACGCCGCGCTGCAGTACGAGCGGCGTCAGGCCGCCAGGCACAGGGGAGCGTTGGCTGGCTGGGCCAGTTTGAAGATGCCCACTTCCTGTTCCAGCTGCGCCGCCTGCTGCTGCAGTTCGTGCGCGGCAGCGGCCGCCTGTTCCACCAGGGCCGCGTTTTGCTGGGTAACGCGGTCCATGTCGACGATGGCGCGGTTGACTTGCTCGATGCCGGCGCCCTGCTCCTGCGTGGCGTGGCTGATCTCGGCCATGATGCCCGTCACCCTGCCGATGCCGGCCACCACCTCATGCATGGTGGCGCCCGCCTGCTCGACGAGCACCGTGCCCGTACCGACCTTGCTGACGGAATCGTCGATCAGCGTCTTGATTTCGCGCGCAGCGGCGGCGGAACGCTGTGCCAGGCTGCGCACCTCGGTGGCAACCACGGCGAAACCGCGCCCCTGCTCACCGGCGCGCGCCGCTTCCACGGCCGCGTTCAAGGCCAGGATATTGGTCTGGAAGGCAATGCTGTCGATCACGCCGATGATGTCGACGATCTTGTTCGACGAGGCATTGATCAGGCCCATGGTATGCACCACTTCGGCCACCGCCTTGCCACCCTGCTCCGACACGGTCGACGCTTCGCGCGCCAAACGGTTCGCCTGCTGCGCGTTGTCCGCATTCTGGCGCACGGTGGAAATCAGTTCTTCCATCGACGACGCCACTTCTTCGAGCGAACCGGCCTGCTGCTCCGTGCGCTGCGACAAATCGCGGTTGCCCGTAGCGATCTCGGTCGAGGCGGTGGCGATGCTTTCCGTACCGTGGCGCACCTTGCCGACGATGGCGGCCAGGTTATCGCGCATGGTCTTGATGGCAAACAGCAGGCTGCTGTCGTCGCCATCGCGCGTGTGCACGTCGATGGCCAGTTCGCCCAGCGCGATGCGCCCGGCAATCGAGGCCGCATATGCGGGTTCGCCGCCCAGCTGGCGCAGTAATCCCCGCGTGATGACGGTGGCGACTACAATGCAAATGAGCACGCTGAGCGCGGCCAGCACGCCGATCCAGCGCAGCGACTGGCCATAGATGGCGCGCGCGGCCACGCTGGCCTGCTCCGATTCGCGCTGCACGTTTTTCAGGACGGCATCGATGTCGGCGACGATCTGGCGCCGCAGGGGGCTGCATTCCTCGACGAGGAAGGTGCCGTACTGCTCCATCTGCCCCGTGGCGCGGAACTGGCGCGGACGCTGCAGTTCCTGCGCCATGGTTTTCAGGCCCGTGCTGACTTTCTCGAACTGGGCATCGCCGGCGAACTGCGGCGCCAGCCGGGCCAGCGCGTCCAGGTACAGCGCCTTCTGGCTGTCGAGGATGGCCAGCTCTTTTTCGGCGGCGGCCTGGTCATGGAAAATATACGCATTGCGGGCGGCCAGGCCCGTCTGGTCGAGCGCTTCGCGCGCCACGTACAGGGGCTCGAGTTTTTCCAGTTGCACTTTTTCTTGCGCATCCATGGCGCCGGAGATGGCGCCGATGCGCAGCAGCGCGAAGGCGGCCAGCACCAGCATCAGTAAAACCAGCAGCCCGAAGCCTGCGCTCAGGCGCGCGCCTATCGTCAAACGATTGAATGACATCATTGTTGTTATTGCCCTGTAATAAAGTTGATTTTTGCCGGTTCCGCTAGAACCGGCGATCTGCTCGCCGTCGTGTTGCCTTTCCCGCATGGAGCAGGATGGGTTTCTAACTGGCGTTTTTTGGGCAGTCAGCTTCTAATGTCGGGCAATGCAGGCATGCGGAAGACAATCCCACGCCATACAACAGCACACTGAATTATAAGCGAACAGCGTTATGGATGATTCCACGCGCTCACTTTTAATGCCTTGATGCAAGTCAAGGAGCGTCGATGACGGCCATGGTGATGCGCGAGATGCAGCACAGTTTGCCGTCCTCATCGACGATGCGGATTTCCCAGACCTGGCTGCTGCGGCCCCGGTGTATCGGCGTGGCGCGCCCCGTCACGTGGCCGCCACGCACGCCGCGCACGTGGTTGGCGTTGATTTCCTGCCCCACGCTGACATGGCGGCGATGATCCAGGCAGGCATTCGCGGCCATGCTGCCCAGGGTTTCGGCCAGCAAGACGGAAGCGCCGCCATGCAGCAGTTTAAAAGGCTGCATGGTGCGGTGGTCGACGGGCATGGTCGCTTCAATCCAGTCGGGGCCGAAGGCCGTGAAGACGATGCCCAGGTGGCGCATGGCCGTGCCCTCGCTGGCGGCGTTGAGCGTGGACAGGTCGAGCGGTGCGTGCCAGATTTCCATGATTACCTCGGATGTATGTGGAGAAAAAACCATTGTAGGGCAGCCGGCGCGCGCGCGCTGCTTCATCCTTCCGTCAGCGTGGCATGGGGTGACACGGACATTAACTGGTTATAATTGCCCCATTCTTAAAAAACGAGGTTGTGTATGAAGTGGGCCTTGCTGGGCATTTTTGTGTTTTCTGTTTTACATATTCATTTTCGTGGCAAGGTGCGCCTGCCGTTTCGCCGCCAGATCTTCGATCACTCCTCGTTCATGGCGCCGCTGAACCTGTTCATGCACACCTTTTCCAAGGTGCCGGCCACGCCATATCTTTCCGTCGATCAATTTCCGGAACTGGCGCCGCTGCAGCAGAACTGGCAAATCATCCGCGATGAAGCGCTGCGCATGCAGGAAATGAAAAAGATCAAGGCGGCTGAAAAGAATAATGACGTGGGTTTCAACTCCTTCTTTAAGTATGGCTGGAAGCGTTTCTACCTGAAATGGTATGACGCGAATCACCCGTCGGCACAGCAAATGTGTCCGCAAACCTATGCGCTGCTGCAATCGATTCCCTCGATCAAGGCGGCCATGTTCGCGGAACTGCCGCAAGGCGGCAAGCTCAACCCGCACCGCGACCCGTTCGCCGGCTCGCTGCGCTACCATCTGGGCTTGCAGACGCCGAACGACGACCGCTGCTTCATCGACGTCGATGGCGAACGCCACAGCTGGCGCGACGGCCAGGCCGTGATGTTTGATGAAACGTATATCCACTGGGCCCGCAACGATGCCGACAGCGACCGCATCATCCTGTTCTGCGACATCGAACGCCCTATGCGCTACCGCTGGGCGCAAGGCTTGAACCGCTGGCTGGGCCGCACCCTGATGACGGCCGCCGCCTCGCCCAACGAACTGGGCGACCAGGTGGGCGGCGTGAGTAAACTGTTCCAGATTTCCTGGACCATGGGCCAGTACCGCCGCCGCTTCAAGGCGTGGAACAAGACGGCCTACCAGCTCACCCGCGTGGCCCTCGTGGTGGGCGTCATCGCGCTGATCTACTTCATCTAGCAACCGCCCTTGCCTGTTCTATCAAAACCGCCTTCGGGCGGTTTTTTTATCATGCGATGCCACTGACCAGGAAAATTTCAAAAAAATGACCGAACGCGACCGCAAGTACGATATCCAGATCGGCGACGATGCCTGGATCGAATACATCGACATCGCAGGGCGCTACGACCAGGCGATCGACATCGATACCCTGCTCGATGGGCTGTGGCCGCTGATCTGCCGCCTGGAAACGCATTGCGTGGCCGGCTGCTGCGGCATGGATGCCTACGACTTCACGCGCGAAGGTGTCGCTACGGCGCTGCTGGAACTGGATCGCGCGCAACTCCATGCCGCATGCTTGGCGGCCAAGGCTGCCGTGACGGCGGCGGCCAGCGATGTATTGACGAGCGCCGCGATGAATCACTTTGCCGATAAACGCGTGTTCCTGCAATTGCTCGACCATCTGGACGCCTGCATCGTCGGACAGGAGCGCGCTGGGGCTTGACCTTGCCAAGGCGGGAAGGTCCAAGGTGACGCTATTGAAGAATAACCGAGGAGAATCGCGCATGCCCAAGATCACTGTCCTGCCCCATCCCGAGCTGGCCCCCGAGGGCGCCGTGTTCGACGCGCCCGAGAAAATGAGTATTTGCGACGCCTTGCTGCTCAACAAGATTGACATGGAACATGCCTGCGGCCAGGTGGGCGCCTGTTCCACCTGCCATGTGGTCGTGGTGCAGGGTTTCGAGTCGCTCAACGAATTGGGCGACAATGAAGAAGACATGCTCGACCAGGCCTGGGGCTTGCAGCCCCACTCGCGCCTGTCGTGCCAGGCGCGCCTGGCCCAGGAAGACCTGACCGTGGAGCTGCCCAGGTACACCCTCAACCACGCCAAGGAATAGCCCCCGGCGTGGCGGCCTGCTTATCTGACCATGCTTACCACATGATCACGCGCTGCTCGGGCGGCAGATACATCGGGTCGCCCGGCTTGATGCCGAACGCTTCGTAAAAGCCGGGCTGATTTTTGACCGTGCCCTTGGCGCGGAATTCGCCCGGCGAATGCGGGTCGCTCTTGATCTGTGCGATGGCCGCTTCCGGACGCAGTTTGGCGCGCCACTTCTGCGCAAAGCCGATGTACAGGCGCTGTTCGCCCGTCAAGCCATCGATGACGGGCGACGGCTTGCCATTCAAGGAACGCTGGTAGGCCTTGTAGGTGATCGACAGGCCGGAATTGTCGCCGATGTTTTCACCCAGGGTCAGCTCGCCATTGATATGGTAGCCAGGTACGGGGCTGTAGGCGCCGTATTGCTTGACGAGGCCGGCTGCCAGCGCCTTGAAGGCCGTGCGGTCCTCTGCCGTCCACCAGTTGCGCAAACGGCCCTTGGCGTCATACTGGCTGCCGGAATCGTCGAAGGCATGGCTGATTTCATGGCCGAAGGTGATGCCCAGCAAGCCATAATTGACGGCATCTTCCGCTTTTACGTTGAAGAATGGCGGTTGCAAAATCGCGGCCGGGATCGTGATGGCGTTCAGGGCCGGGCTGTAGCTGGCGTTGACGGTTTGCGGCGTCATCGACCATTCGTCGCGGTCGACAGGTTTGCCCAATTTGGCCAGGTTTTGCTGGCGGCTCCACGCGCGCGCAGCGCACACGTTGGCGATCAGGTCGTTCGGCCGCGTCTGCATGCTGCTGTAGTCGCGCCAGGTATCCGGGTAGGCGATCTTCGGCTTCAGCGCTGCCAGCTTGAGCTGGGCTTCCTTCTTGGTTTCCGGGCCCATCCAGTCGAGCTGCTCGATGCCATCCTTGAACGAGGCGACGAAATTGTCGAACATGGCCATCACGCGGGGCCGGGTTTCCGGCGGCAGATACATGTCCACGTAGCGCTTGCCGACGGCGTCGCTGATGGCGTTATCCGTGAAGCGCAGCGCCAGCTGCCACTGCGGTTCGCTTTGCGGCACGCCGCGCAGCACCGTGCCGTCGAAGGCAAAGCGCTCCTTGACCGTGGCGCTGTCCAGGTAAGACGCATAGCTTTCGATGATGCGCCAGTTCAGATAGCTCTTCCACGATGCCAGCGGCACGGCGGCCACGGTCTCGGAAAAACCTGTCATGAAGCTGGGCTGGCGCACCACGGCCGAGGAGGCTTTCGGCGCCAGGCCGGCGGCGGCAAAGTAAGCGTTCCAGTCGAAGGCGGGCGCCAGTGCGCTGAATTTGTCGAAATCGACACGGTTGTACGATTTGACGGGGTCGCGCATCTGCACACGCGTCCACTGCACTGCCGCCAAACGCGTTTCGATGTCGAGAATGTGCGCCGCATGGTCGGCAGCGGCCTTGTCGCCGCTCATGGCCAGCATGGTTTCGATATGCTTGAGGTATTTGGCGCGCACGGCTTGCAGCTTGGCGTCGTCATCCTTCAGGTAGTAATCGCGGTCAGGCAAGCCCAGGCCGGACTGGCTGACGTTGACCGTGTAATGTTCGGGGTCTTGCGCATCGGGCGCCACATAGGCGGAAAACGGCGTGGCGACGCCATTGCCTTGCAGGTAGGCGAACAGCGCCGGCAAGTCTTTCTTGTCTTTCACGCTGGCCACACGGGCCAGTTCGGCGCGCAGCGGCTTGAAGCCGGCCGCATTGCGCGCCTTGTCATTCATGAAGCTCGTGTACAGGTCGGCGATCTTGTGCGCCTCGCTGCCGGGCTTGCCCGGGTTCTTGACGGTAGCATCGATCAGGCCGCGTAACTGGCCCTGGGCGATTTCGCGCAATTCGATATACGTGCCCCAGACGGATTTGTCGGCCGGGATGTCCGTATTGCGGGTCCAGACGCCGTTGACGTAGCCGTAGAAATCATCGCGGGGGCTGACCGCAGGGTCCAGGGTTTTCAGGTCGATGCCCGAGACCGGTGCGGCGGTGCCTTGGGCGTACAGCGACGGCGAAGACAAGGCGAGCAAGGCGCAGCAGGCGGCGCTGATGAGTGAACGTTTCACGAAGATTCCTTTAATTGTTTTAACTTCATGTTGGGGAACATGCTGTGTCCAGGCATGGGAGGCCGAATTATAGTCGGCCGGCCAGTGGGCAACAATGACAGTTGAACAATCCCAGGGATCAGCGGATCAGCAGATCAAACAGCTCCAGGCCTTTTTTATCCTGCTTTTTCAGCATGTCTGCAAGCGAACCCGGCGTTGGCCCGCCATTGCCGGCCGCGTGATTGAAATAGTTAAAATCGAGCTTGATCTTGCCTTCCAGGTCGCTCGCATAATTGGCGGGATATTGCAACTGTTCCAGTTGCGGCAATGTCTTGTAATGCGCCAGCACCGACTTGAAGAAATTGGTCGTCTTGCCGGTGGTATTGTATTCCTGCATGGCTTGCGCCACGACCTGGGTGCGCCAGGCCTCTTCTTCCTGATACGCCTGCGTAAACGCGGCGCGGCGCTCGTTGATGGTAAAGGTTCCGCTGTCATCGTTCGAAATGGCGGACAATTGCTCGCGCGACAGTCCGACAAACGGATTGGGCCCCTTCTGGTCGACATAAGCGGTGGCGGCGGAGGCCGACTTTGCCGCTGCCGCGTCATTCGGTTGCGGCACCTGCTTTGCCGCAGCTGCCTTGTGTTCGGCGTCCAGCGGATACAGGATGTCGGTGGTATTGCCATTCACCCACGCACCCAGTGCCGCATGATCGTAGCCCCGGATGATGGCGCTGGTGGCTGCCGAGGCCGCCGACAAACGCCCGGCCAGGGTCGAAATCACGACATCGTCCACCACGGCGCCAGCGCCGGCAGGCGCCTGCGTGGCCGGCGCCTTGTCCGATGACGTTTTATTGCCTTCTGAGCCAGACAGCGTCCCAGACCGAATTCCCGCAGTGCTGATATTCATCATCGCCCGCCCCAGAACAGTAAATGTTACTATATAAGTAAATATTACTATAACACAACAAATGTCAAACCTGAGCAAGGGAATGGAGCAGCTTGATGCAGGAATGCAGATTCAATATTTTCGGCACGCTGATTGCCGTCCGGGGAAATCCGGGAGCATGGCGCGCATTCTATCTCGGCGCGGAAGGCAAGCGCCGCCCCGCCGATTTCATTATTCCGGACGATATTCAAGCAGATGCGCTGTGCGAATACCTGGCGGACCTGTTCCATGAAGAGGCGACGCCGCGCAATAACACGGCCACGCAAATCAGCTCGCCCGCGTTCCAGGCCTAGCCTACTTCACCGGCTCGAACGTCACGGTCAGCCCATTGCCCGTGGTCCTGATCTGCGTCGGCACGAATTGCACGCCCGCATAACGCAATTCGTCGGGCTTGAAGGTGTAGATCGGCGTTTCATGCATGAGCTGGTCGGCCACCAGGCTGGCCACCTTGGCGAACTGGCGCTGCTGCGACTCGTCCATGCCGTCGATAGTCACCTTGTCCACGCTCGCTTCGCTCAGGTAGACGGCATTGCGCTGGGCGTCGAGGACCAGCCGGCCCGACATGGCCAGGCTGCCGCGCCAGCTCTGGCGTATGAACGGCGGCAAAACGCTGGCATCGACGCTCAGGGCGACTCTTTCGCGCTCGGGCTGCAGCGACAACTGCGGGTGGGTCAGCTTGACGTCCAGCACGGACAGCACACGCTTGTCGATGGGAAAGCGGCGCTCCAGGCCTTGCTGCATCTTGCTCAGCGACACGTTCACGTCGCGCGGGCCGATCAGGGTGGAACACGAGGCCAGCATCGTGCACGCAAAAGCGGCGATGGCGGCGGTTTTCAGCAGGGGACGCAGGGTGTTCACATTCATGGATAGTCTCGGTGGAAAGATGGCGCCATCTTACACATGCGCCCGCTTCAACACAAACGGCGCCCGGCTTGCGGCGGGCGCCGATGTTCATGTTGGCCTTGTCAGCGGACGAACAGGGCGATCAGTATGACGATGGGCAATGGGATGCCCAGCAGCAGCAAGAGAATGGAACGCATGGCAGTCTCCTAGATTGAAATGGATGATTTAAATGGTCACGTGGCGCAGCACGCGTTCATGGTCGCGCTGGCGGCCGCCAAACGTTGCCGCCAGGCTGGCGACGAAAGCGCCCAGCAGCAAGGCGACGAACATCCACAGGGCCGTGTGGGCACCGGCCTTGCGGGCCGTGTCGGCCGCCTGCTGTGCTTTCGCCTTGGCATCGGCGGCGGCCTTGGCGGCGCGGGCGTAGACGGCGTCGACCCGCGCTTCCGCTTCAGCCTGCGTTAATCCCGTGCGGCTGGCCACGACCTGGCCCAGGTAGCTGCGGTCATCGGCGGCCAGGCTGCCCGTGGACAGGCTTGTTGCGAAGATCTTGCCGATTTCCACGCGCTGCTCGGCGACCGTACCGCCCGCCTCGCCCGTGCCAGCCGCTGGTGCGGCGCGCAGCAGCATGTCCGAGAAATAATCGAGCGGATTGGCGGCGCTGCCGCCGCCCTCGCCCGTCTTCGCACCCGCCGCACCGGCCCCCGCCGCTGCGGCCGGGGACACTGCCGCCGCCACGCCGCTGCCCGCATCGATGGCGCCGCTAAGCACGGCACGCGTGCCGCCGGCCAGTACGGCCACGGTGATCAGGGTGGCCACGGCCCAGGCCAGCAAGCCGTGCGCCGTATCGCGGAAATGCACTTCATCCGTGTGGATGGAACTCCATTTCACGCGCAGACGGCCCGCCAGGTAGCCGCCGATGCCGGACGCAGCCAGCTGCATGAAGGCCAGCCAAGCGATGGTCGACACGCCGATGGCCGTAGCGTTGAACGACCATGGCGACACGGACGACAGGCCCAGGCCCACGCCGAGGATCAGCAAGATGAAGGACAAGGCGGCCGCCGCGGCGGCGCCCGCCAGCACGGCGCCCCAGGACACGCCAGGATTGTTCAGGTCCGACGCGGACAGTTGTGTAGCTTGCATGGAATTCTCCCTGTTGACTTGATTAAGTTGCTGAGGGAAGCATGCCGTGCCGGCGCCGCCGCGTATGTGCGACGCCATACACAATATTGGTTTTTAATACACCTACAGCTGCCTACTTGATGCCGTGATGCCCCATCAGGTCGTACAGGGTGGGCCGGCTCACGCCCAGCAGTTCGGCCGCCTTGGCGATATTGCCATCGGCCCGCGCCAGCGCGCGCACCATCACCTTGTATTCGGCCGCTTCGCGGGCCTGGCGCAGGTTGATGGCCTCGTCCACGGGCGCCGCCTGGGCGCTGCCGGGCAAGCCCAGGTCGTCGGCGGCGATCTGCGGCCCGTCGCTCATGATGACCGCGCGCTTGATGCAGTTTTCCACCTCGCGCACATTGCCGGGCCAGCCATAGCTTTCGATCAGCTGCAGCGCACCGGCGCTGAAATGCAGGTTGCTGCGTCCTTCGCTGGTGCAAAACTTATTCTTGAAATGGTGGGCCAGCAAAGCCGCATCCCCGGCCCGCTCGCGCAGCGGCGGAATGCGCAAGACGATTTCGCTGAGCCGGTAAAACAGGTCTTCGCGGAAACGTCCCTGTTCCGCCAGCACCTTCAGATCCTGGTGCGTGGCGCAGACGATGCGCACGTCGATGGCGATCTCGGTGCGCCCGCCCACCCTTTCGATGACTCTTTCCTGCAAGAATCGCAGCAGTTTCGCCTGCAAGGCCATCGGCATGTCGCCGACCTCGTCGAGAAAGAAGGTGCCGCCGTGGGCCAGCTCGATCTTGCCCAGGGTTTGCCGCGCCGCGCCCGTAAATGCCCCCCGCTCATAGCCGAAGAGCTCGCTTTCCAGCAAGTTTTCGGGAATCGCCGCGCAATTGATGGCGACGAAGCGCTGTGCATGCCTGCTCGACAGCGCATGCAAGCCCCGCGCAATCAATTCCTTGCCGCTGCCCGAGTCGCCCAGCAGCATCACGCTTGCCGACGAGGGCGCCACTTTTTCCACGCTGCGGCACAGTTTCAGCATGCCGGGGTCGCGGCTGACGATGCCCGCCAGCGGCGAATCGGCCTGCGTCTGCAGCATGCGCCGGTTTTCCTGCTGCATCGCGTGCAAGTAGAACGCCCGGGCGATCACCAGGCCCAGCATGTCGGCGTCAAACGGTTTCTGGTGAAAATCATAAGCACCCAGGGCAATCGCTTTCAAGGCATGCGCGCGTTCCTGGTTGCCCGAGAGGATGATGACTTTCGTGTCCGGCGCCAGCGCGAGGATTTGCTGCAGGGTGGCCAGCCCTTCCGTGGCGCCGTCCGGGTCGGGCGGCAAGCCCAGGTCCATCGTCACCACGGCCGGCTGGTGGCGCCGCACCAGCGCCAGCGCCATTTCGCGCTCGCCCGCCAGCAAGACTTCATACCCGTCAAAACTCCAGTGCAGCTGCTTTTGCAGGCCGGGATCGTCTTCGATGACCAGCAGTTTTTGTTTGCCCATGGCACTCCCTTGCTATGCCGCATGCAGCGGCAGGATCACGCGAAACGTCGTGCCCACTTGCGGCTCGCTGCGCACTTCCAGGCTGCCGCCCACTTCGCGCAGGTATTCGCGGCTTTCGAACACGCCGATGCCCATGCCCGCCGTCTTCGTCGTGTCGAACGGCTTGAACAGGCGCTCGCGGATGAATTGCTCGCTCATGCCCTGCCCCGTATCGTCGAGTTCGACCACCGCCGTGTGCCGTACTCGCAGCAGCCGCACGTCCACCGTGCCATCGCTGGCCGTCGCCTCGATGGCGTTCTGGATCAAATGACCGAGCACTCTTTCCAGCCGTGTGCGGTTGGCCAGTACCGTCAGCTCGCCATCGACGATTTCCAGCCGGGGCGCGGGCGCCTGGCTGGCCTTGGCGGCCACGGCCTGGCGCAGCAAGCCATCGAGCAGCAGCGGCGCCGGTGCTTCCGGCGCCTCGCCGCGCGCCAGCTTCTGCAGCAAGGTCTTCATTTTCTGCACGGAATGGTCAAGCGTACCCAGCATGTCTTCCTGGAACGCGGGATTGGCACGGTGCTTTTCCGCATTGCTCAATAAAAGGGATAATTGAAACACCAGGTTTTTGAGGTCGTGCACGATAAAAGTGGACATGCGGTTGAACGAATCGAACTGGCGCGCCACCGTCAGGGTATCGAGCGATTCACGGTGCGCCAGGTAGCTGGCGGCCTGGCTGCCGGCAATTTTCAGCACATCGCGAATTTCCCAGTTCAGGCCGATACGCGTGCGGGGCCGCGCCAGTGCGACAAAGGCGAACAGCTGGCCATGCAGCATCAAGGGCACCAGCAGCCATACGTCGGGCAGCGCCAGCAGCGCGGGCGGCAACTGCAGGCCGCCGTACTGAAGCGAGTTGTGCTGGCAGTCGGGCACATCGATCACCCATAGTCTTGCCTCCAGGAACTGGCACAGGGGGCCGGACGCCGGCTCGCTCCACGTGCTCGGTGGCCAGTTCCAGCTGGCGGCCGGGGCAAACTGCCCCTGCTCGCGCAAGATCCACAACGCGCCAGCGCGGCTTTCCACCAACTGCGCCATGGCTTGTATCGTGCGTTCGCCCAGGGCCGGGCCGTCTTCCGACAAGGCCCGCGTAAAACGCAGCCATTCCTCGCGGTAATCGAAGATGGCATTATAAAAATGTTTATTAATGCTGACCTTGAGCTTGGCGCGCAGGCTGCCGGAAAACAGCACGCCCGCCAGCAGCAAGGCCGCCCCGCCCAGGTAAGCCATCTGCATCAAGGAACCCCAGGTGCCGCCGAAATAGCGCAAATAATAAGCGCTGGCCGCCATGGCCAGCAGATAGATCGCCGAGCCCAGCAAGGCGGCCGAGCGGTACAGCATCTGGCGCGAAACGGACAGGCCCAGCGCCCAGCCGGGATTGCGCGCCGCCGAGATGGCCAGCAGCGGCGCGCACAGGGCGTCGACGATGCCGCGCGCGGCCCAGATGTCGTCGTTGATCGCGCGAAACAGCAAGGCGTCGCTGTACAGATAAAAATCGTAGGCAAACAAGCCGCCCACGCCCAGGCAGGCGAACTTGATGCCCCAGCGTTTCAGGGGCGGCGTATTGCGGTACCACTGTTCCACCAGCAACATGCCCAGCACGGCCAGCAGCAAACGGCAGACACTAGCGATGAGTCGCGCCGGCAAAGGCAACGCCAGCCACGACGAGGCCAGGGACAACAGCCAGGGCGCCAGCGCCGTGAGCGCGATGCCGGCCAGCACCAGGCGCAATCGGGGCCGCGACGGTTCGAGCAGCAGCAGCAAAAACACCAGCCAGGCCAGGGTGCGCAGCAGTTCCAGCGCATCGCCGGCCAGCGCGATGCGCTGCCCCAGCAGCACCAGCACCACCGTGCCCGTGGCCCAACCGCCCGTCGCCAGGCAAGCCACCAGCAAGGCCCGCACATTTTGCCGCGCGCGCCAGTTGCTGATGAGCAGCAGCGCCAGCACGAAGAAGGCCAGCGACGCCAGGCCATGGCTGAGCGCCGCCGCGTCGGCCGCCGCCAGCCAGTCCGACTGCGACCGCATCATCGGCTGCCCTTGCCAAACAGCACCACCTGCACCGTATCGAGCAAGATCAGCAAGTCGAGAAACAGGCTATTGTTTTTCACATAATACAAATCGTATTGCAGCTTCTTGACAGCATCATCGACGGAGGCGCCATACTGGTAGCGCACCTGAGCCAGGCCCGTGATGCCAGGCTTGATGCTGTGACGGATGTTGTAGTACGGCACCTGCTGCTTGAGTTGCTCGACAAAATAGGCGCGCTCGGGGCGTGGCCCGACAAAACTCATCTCGCCGCGAAACACATTGAGCATCTGCGGCAGCTCGTCGATGCGCAGCTTGCGAATGAGATTACCCACGCGCGTGATGCGCGCATCGTTGGCCAGCGCCCAGATGGGTTTGCCGTCGCGCTCCGCATCGCAGCGCATGCTGCGAAATTTCAGCACGTTAAAAGGCAAGCCGTCGCGCCCTACCCGCTCTTGCTGGTAAAACACGGGGCCGCCGTCTTCCAGGCGGATGCACAGGGCCGTCACCAGCATCACGGGCAGGGCCGCCAGGCAGATGATGCTGCTGGCCGCCAGGTCGAACAAGCGCTTCGAAGCGGCGCGAAAAAAACTCTGGTCGAAGCCGCCGCCATAGATCAAATAGCTCGGTTGCAAGGAATCGATACGGATCTGGCACGCTTCGCGCTCGAAAAACGTGGCCGCGTCGATCACCTTGACGCCGCCCAGCGCGCATTCCAATAGTTGTTTTGCAGGAAACGCGCCATTGCGCCGGTCGCTGACGGACACGACGATCTCATGCGCGGCATGGCGCTGGGCCATGGCCAGCAGCGACGGTTCGGCCGGCAGCAAGGCCGAGGCCGGCACGCAGCATTGCTCTCCCGCCACATCGATACAGCCGACGACCGTAAACTGGTGGAAACCGATCTTGCTCGCTGCCAAGTCCATGCATTCGCGCGCCAGCGCCCCGCCGCCCACCAGGATCAGCCGGCCTTCCATCAGCGCCGATTGCGAGGATTTGAACACCACCAGGCGCGCCAGCAGCACGCCGATGGCGCCCAGGCCGAAGATCAGCACGCTGCCGCGCCCGAAATGCAGGGACGGGATAAAGCGGATCAAGACGCTGAGCACGGCAAAGCCGAGCGCGAACGACGGCAGTATGCGCAATAAAGTGTTGCGGATGTCTTCGCGCGAGCGGTGCTGGTACATGCCCAGCGTGCTCATGCTCAGCACGATGACCAGCGCAAAGATCGTGGACGACAGGTAAATCTCGCCCACGCGCAGTACGCGGCTGGCGTCCGCCAGCCACAGCATTGAGGTCAGGGTGGCCGACAGCAGCAGGATCAGGATTTCCAGCAACAGCAGGATAAACGCTGTTTTCGAGACATAATGGCTGAAGATGCGGATCATGGTTCCTCCTGCGGCTGTCTTGCCATGATGGCGGACTGTTCCACGAAGACATTGATGTGCCACAAGCTACGGCCCCAGCTATCTTTCGCTGGCAGAATTTATCTCAACACATTACCGAATGAGGGGAAATGGCATATAGTATGCTTCCCCTAAAAGAGATGAATGTCATGAAATTTGATGTAGCGATTGTCGGCAGTGGCCTGGCGGGTTTATCGGTTGCACTGCATTTAGCTGAGACGCGCACTGTCGCGATCATTTCCAAACGCGCGCTGCTCGATGGCGCCAGCAACTGGGCGCAGGGCGGGATCGCGGCCGTGCTGGACTCGGGCGACAGCCACCAGCAGCACATCGAAGACACCCTGATCGCGGGCGGCGGCCTGTGCGACGAGAGCGCCACGCGCTACATCGTCGAGCACGGCCGCGAAGCCATCGAATGGCTGATCGAGCAAGGCGTGCCGTTTACGCGCGACGCCACGGCCGAACTGGGTTTTCATCTGACCCGCGAAGGCGGACACAGCCAGCGCCGCATCATCCACGCGGCCGACGCCACCGGACATGCCGTGCAAGTGACCCTGGAAGAAAAAGTGCGATCGCACCCGAACATCAGCCTGTTCGAACACCATTGCGCCATCGACCTGATCACCTCGGACAAGCTGGGCATGAAGCCGACCCAGCGCAATGCGCAACCGCATTGCCACGGCCTGTACGTGCAAGATGAGCAAACGGGCAAGGTGCACACCTTTGCCGCCGAGCACACCGTGCTGGCCACGGGCGGCGCCGGCAAGGTGTATTTATATACCACCAACCCGGACACGGCCAGCGGCGACGGCATCGCCATGGCCTGGCGCGCCGGCTGCCGCGTGTCGAACATGGAATTCATCCAGTTCCACCCCACTTGTCTGTACCACCCGTATGCGAAATCGTTCCTGATCACCGAAGCCATCCGTGGTGAAGGCGGCTTGCTGAAACTGCCGCCCGAAGCGGGCGCGGCGGCCGGCCAGCGCTTCATGCTGGCCCACGATGAGCGGGCCGAACTGGCGCCGCGCGACGTGGTGGCGCGCGCCATCGACTTCGAGATCAAGAAGCGGGGCCTCGACTACGTGCACCTGGACATCAGCCACAAGCCGGCCGCATTCCTCATCGAACACTTCCCCACCATCTACGCGCGCTGTCTGGAACTGGGCATCGACATCACCAAGCAGCCTATCCCCATCGTGCCCGCCGCCCACTACACGTGCGGCGGCGTGGTGACGGATTTGGCGGGCCGCGCCGACTTACCGGGCCTGTATGCTGTCGGCGAGACAGCGTGCACGGGTCTGCATGGCGCGAACCGCCTGGCGTCAAATTCCTTACTTGAATGCATCGTCATCGGCCGCGCCTGCGCGCAGGATATCGAAAGCAAGGAAAAGCTGGGCACGCCGTATTTGCCCGACTGGGATGAAAGCCGCGTCACGGATGCAGATGAAGAAGTGGTGATTTCCCACAACTGGGACGAGCTGCGCCGCTTCATGTGGAATTACGTGGGCATTGTGCGCACCACCAAACGCCTGGAACGGGCCCAGCACCGCATCGCCCTGCTGAAAGAGGAAATCGACGAGTACTACCGCAACTTCCGCATCACGCACGACTTGCTGGAATTGCGCAACCTGGTCGACGTGGCCTCGATGATCGTCAACAGCGCCCTGTCCCGCCGCGAAAGCCGCGGCCTGCACTTCAGCCGCGACTATCCGGAAACCTTGCCGAAGGCGATAGCGAGTGTGCTGACGCCGCCACACCGCTAGAGTGCAACAAGCGCCTTCTCATTCCGGAGTCGGCCCTGGCGTTGGAGGTTTTAGTCGCCGGCACTAGCACCGCAATGCCGGCCTGCTTGCAAGCCAGAATTTCCTCGCCCTTGAAGTAACCGCGATCAGCAATCGCAGTCAGCGAGTTTGCCCCAATTGCAGCACGGGCCTTCTTCGCCATTCCCGACAGTTGATCGCGGTCGCTGCCAATATTGGTTACCTCGTGCTCCACGATCAGGTGATGCTTCGCATCGACCACGGTCTGGACGTTGTACCCGACGATGGCTGAGCCTCGCGTCATCATTGAGCGGGCATCCGGATCGGTTAGCGATATCTGAGTTTCGCCAGTCGCTTCCAGCCTCGCTTCGATTTCCTTGAGGGCAGCCATTTGCGATTTCATGGCCGCAATCTTGTCGTTCAGTCGCGCACTGTGTGCTTGCTTGGTCGCTGGTTCCTGTCTGTCCGCCGTATCAAGTTCTGTGAGATAGCGACCGATGTTGGCCTCAACTTCTTCCATCCTACGCTTGAGCTTGGCTTGCGTGAAATTACGATCACTACTATTGACCGCCTTGAACTTGCTGCCATCAATCGCAACGACCGCGTCCGCGAACAGATCCAATTGCTGGCACAGGACGACGAACTGTCGGCAGACATTGCGGATTGCATTGCCATTGTCCTTGCGGAAGTTCGCGATCGTTTTGAAGTCCGGCGTCAGGCGTTGTGTCAGCCACATCAGTTCGACGTTGCGCTGCGCTTCGCGCTCAAGCAGACGGCTTGATTGGATACGATTGAGGTAACCGTGGATGTAGAGCTTGAGCAGCACGGCGGGGTGATAGGCAGGCCGTCCTGTTATTGCTGGCTGCACACCATCGAAGCCGAGTTCGCCCAGGTCAAGTTGGTCGACAAAGACATCGACCACCCGAACCGGATTGTTCTCGGCAACGTAATCGTCCAGCAGTTCAGGCAGCAACGTACCCTGGCCCCGGCATTCACCCTCGATAAATCGTTTCATCTGGCGCTCGTATTGATGAGATACTGGCTTAACGTTTACTCAACGGCATCCGTTTACACAAAACTGCGTTTTTACACAGCCTGGGCCAGAAGCAGACGCAGCCAGTAAAATAATAAAATCGAAACCTATAAGTTATGAGATATATTAAAACATTGATTTACGTTTTCGCTTCCATCGCTGTGCCAGCACAAGCAGTTGAACGTTGGGCGCTCCCAGACCCCGATGAGATAATAAAGGCCTCGAATGTTCTGTGTGTTGACTAAGCAAAGTCGGCCCTAGTTGCTGGCTCGCTTCGTGAAAATGGACATGGTAGAGACGAGGTACTTTCGTTGATACCTGAGGTCCCAAGAAGCCTCACACTCCGCGTCGTAAGCGCAATGCGTGAGAGTGTCCAGGACACGTTCGATTATCCAAAGCTCTCCTCCCTTTCCGCTCGGAGATTTGCCTTCGGGAGACTATGGGAGCGGTGAGAATGCCGCGTGTTATCAGTATGCTTCCGAAGGTCGAGGAGTGCCAACGCATTCATGGTCCAGATAGAAGTAGCGCACTGTTCCAGTGCATCCTGGCAGTAGTTCGAGATGCAGAGCCGCACCAATGATCTTCGAATGAGTGCCTGTACCCGGCCAATTGCAGCCGTTCGAAATATTTATCGTCATGGTACAACTTTATATCACACTTTGAAGAAGAAAATTCGGAAATTATGGTGCGCAGTTTGAATTACCCGCTTTATTAAAAATGGCATTCTATGAAAAAGTTCTTCTTATCTATATTTCTATTCGCTCTTTTTGGCCATGCGCGAGCGCTGGATTTTCCAATGAAAGGATGGCTTGCGGACGAGTTACTTGACTCGAAGACCTGCTATGGAACCATCACGTCCAATGGCAAACTGGTAGCTTATGAACTTCACGATTTGCTTATTTCTATCGATGGGCGATTGGTTGTACTTCCAGCAGTGCAGCCTATTTCCGAATCCGAATACGACAAACTACGAGTTTACGTCAAGGAAGGCGTGTCTGTCTCTATCGTACAAAAAAAAGATATAAAAAAAAAGACGATGGATGTAGACGTCTATCAAGTTCGCGAACGCTCGGAGCTTTTCATCAGTGAGAATGGAAGAAAAAAGATTATGAAGGTTACGATAACGAGTGACTGCTCTCCATGAATCTGGCTGACTTCGGCCGGAAGCTGCCAATGGGCGGTCTACTTCTTAGCGGACATTGGCGTTGGCCGCAGGTTTCGCGCAACCATTAGATTCCATGAAATTTCTCAGATGCCATTATTTAAATGCTGACTAAAATTGTTCGGAGTAATTTCATGCATTACGTAATACGTCGCTCTCACGAATATGATTGGCCAACGTTGCAGCAGATATTTCTGGAGTCTCGCAGAAATACTTACACTTAGGAAAAATACACTAAGTTCCAGTTGACTGACCGAGATGGGACCTGTATATGGGTGGCAACAACACAACTCGGAGAGATTGTTGGCTTCATTTCACTATCGGATGAAGATGAATTTATCCAGCACTTATATGTTTCCGACCAATTTAAGTGTCTGTATGTGATGGGGGGGGGGGTGCTATGCGCCGTAATCTGATCACCGAGAAGGAGTTCCGCACCTTCACTTTTGCTGTGGACTGGGCGGCGCCAAGAAAGGGTTCAACCAGGCGCGCTTGCAGGTCGGTAGCGTCGGCGCGGTGTTCCGCTGTATCGGTGGGGTCGACAACGATCCGGCGGCCATCCGCGATTTCAACAATGCCGGCCCTGTGCAACCGAGTACGGTCCTCGATCTCTTCACCCGTGCGCAGTACATTGCCTTCCATGGCAAAGAGCCCCCCAGGTTGGCGCGAAGCGATCCCCATCGTTATCCAGCGTGTAGCCGGCTTCGAAAGTCCAAACGTCGTGATCTCGAGGTAACCTACAGATTTGAGGGCGCGCTTTTTTCGTTTCGGAGCAGTTACTCTATATATTCTTTTATGCTCTGTCCGAATACCTCTTCGGCAAGCGCGGTTACCTGTTCTACATTGCCGCTCGCTAATACCTTGTTTATCCAAACATGCGTAGTAGCGATACCATAGCGCTTCTCTAAATAATCGAATAGGGCAAGCGCGGCACCATATCGTCCCGACTCGTTCTCATCGTCTTCTGTATAATCACCTGGACCAAAAGTGAACGGACCAGCGGGAGAGTAGGTCGGATCGTTGGCCACTTTTTTCCGATCTTCAGGCGTTAATTGCCGATCGATCGCTTCCTTTTTCACTTGTATTCCGCCCCAGGTCGCCAGATGAGCAGATTTGAGTTGAAAAAACGCAGTCGACAATTCTTGACGCCTTTGTTTAGCAATTTCTGGCTTAATTTGCTGAGTAACGTGTAAGGCAGCCCACTCAGCGTGTCCCTCCAAAAACCATCTTGGTAACTCGCCCTTGCTACGGGCTTGGCTCAAGTGCACTTCCTCATGGGGCATAGCGTGTATTAGAAAATAGACCGACTTATCATCCCATTTTCCATTCGTAAGAACGTTAACCCACCGCAGTTCGTCTTTCTGTCGAGGTGGCGTATATTTTTCATCAGTGGTCATTACCATAGCCGACCAATGAACGTTCCGTCTAGAATCAGGAATAACTGGGACTAGTAGATCTAAGAGGCCGATCAGGCAACCTGCTTTGAGTTTTGCGGCCGCAGACAATTTAGGCTCATAGTAAATACGCACAAAATTAGACGTTTTAAACGACCGAATTTCCAAATATGGAAGATCGCCAGATGCGGCAGGCTTTGAAGTAACGGAAAAAAATCGTTTTTTTGCTTGCGACACGCCATCTGATGCACACGATGCACGCACCACAGAAACATCTTCTTTGAGCAAGGGCTCGCTTGAAGCCTCGGGACTAGCTACGACCAGTGCAGAAAAAAACAATATAGCTAAAGATTGCATAAGATCTCTTTCGACGCGTTAATTTTCAATTTTATAAGCTCATTTATCCACGAAACGGTTATTCCTAGGTATCAGCGAGGCGGTATCCAGAAACGTGTACTTTATCATGAAAGAGCTTTTCACCCGAGTGCATGGACTAGAAATTTTATCATACAGCCCCCTTTAGACATTCTAGGAGCGCTGGGAATGCTGCCGTTAAAACGATATCACCAAATCATATTTACAACTCTTGGCATTAAATTACTAAACATTCCTTGTTTTACTTCCTTTTACTCATCAGCACTACCGCAAGCGCTCAATACGCGAACGTAGAAGGGCTGTTTCGGTCACCGTCGACGTCACTTAATTTGATTGCACTTGACTCTGCAACTGGCGTAGCCGCGGCATCGACGACTGTCGTGCAAGGAAGCTGTTCGGGTTCGGTGGCCGGAGTGGGCAAGGTCGTTAAGAGCGTTCTTACTTTTCCCCCCTACGCGAAAATCGATAGCGAGGATGCATGCGTTATAACTGTGACTTTTGATCCGAAAAGGAACACTGCTAAAGTTGAAGGCTCCGCGTGTATGAAGCATAGTGGTGCAGCTTGTGGGTGGGAGGGTGACACTGGACACCATCCAGTGTCACTCCAGTAACTGTACGTCCCTCGCAAAAACGCAAGCCACGCATCAGTGATCGAACGGTAATGACTTTCCCTGTTCACGGTTCCGGCATGTCAAACTCGATCCCATCCTCCGTGTACGACATCCTGGCTGACGCCCCGTTACATTCCCCCTGCGCCACATCGGCCACATAGCGGCATTCGCTTTCCACACTGCCATCTTCACGCCAATGACGCGTCCAGCCCTGGCGTTCGCCATCGACATATTCAATCAGCTGCCTCGGCTTGCCATCGGCATACCAGGAACGCAATGCGCCCTCCTCGCGTCCGCCTGCGTTCCACTGCTTGTGCACGAGCAAGACGCCGGCCCGGCTGAAGCGCTGTTCGCCACGCAATACAAAGTGGTCGCTGTGCGTGCGCTTGCTGGCGACCTTGCCGTCCGCATAATATTCGACGCTGTTGCCCGCAGGCTTGCCGTCAACGTAGGTGGCAGTGCGCTGCACCTTACCATCGGGGAAATAGCCGGTGCTCGGTCCCGTCATGGTGCCATTGTCATACTGGCTGCGGCTTTTCACGGTGCCATCCGGATAGAACAGCAGCAATTCGCCCTCCGTCTGGCCCTTGACCTGGGTCATGCGCGTGCGCAGCTTGCCATCCTGGTCGAAGGTCTCCACCAGGCCATCGGCGGGGGCGCCGTTGTGGTAGGTGCGCGATTCGATGAGCTTGCCGCTTTGGTGATAGGACTGCTCCTCCCCCTCTTGCACGCCATTGCGCCACGTGTTGCGCATGGAAACCTTTCCATCCGGGTAATACAGGGTCTGCACGCCCTCCTGCACGCTGCGTCCCTCGCGCGCCACCTGCATCTCGACCTGTCCGTGCGGGTAATACATGCTGTAGTTGCCCACCAGCTTGCCGCTCAGGTAATCGGGAGCGTTGACCTGGCCAATCAGCCGCTTCGGCTCGCCTTCGCGCACATGATAGATCTCGACTTGCCAGGTGCCTGGCATCTTGCCTGGCGGCAGCGGCAGGAGCAGCGCATAGCGCGCCTGCTCCTTGACTTCACCGCGTGTCAGATTGTGATTCAGGTACAAACGCGCCTTGCCGTCGGCACAGGCCTGCGGCTCGCAGCCGCCCAGCTTGCCAACTTCGGGCATGGCGAGCGCTCCCGCTTCGCCTCCCACCTTGCCTGGCGCGGGACAGGATGTGATACGCATCAACAAGGGCGTCTTGTCGTGGATCAACGGAGCCAATTGCTGCTTCATGACGACATACTGATCTTCATCCAGACGCACGGAAACGGCATTCATCAGCACCTGCCTGCCGCCGCAGCCGCTGTCGCTGGCGAGGGTCAGCACATCGCCGTCGGGCGTCGCCTTGATCGCGGTGACTACTTGCCGCTGCTCAATCTCGGCGTGGGCCAGCGCCGGCAACAGCAGCATGGCGCCAAACAAATGTTTCAAAGTGCGCGCCATGCCTGCTCCTTGCGCAATAATTCCGGCGCTGGCGGTGCTTCGCCGCAAGCACTCTGGGCCTTGCCGGCCACATACCGGCATTCGCTTTTCAGGCTGCCATCCTCGCGCCAGTTGCGCCTCCAGCCGTCGCGCCGGTCGTTCACGTAGTCGATCGCTTGTTCGGGTTTGCCGTTCTCGTACCACGAACGCGACGTGCCCTGCTCGCGCAATTGCGCATCCCAGCGTCTTTCCAGCACCAGCACGCCCTGGGGGCTGTAGCGCCGGACGCTGAGCAATCCACCTTCGTCGCCATATTGCTGGCGGGTTTGCACGTTGCCGTCGGGATAGAATTCCAGCGCTTCCCCTACGGGTAGATCGTTGACCAGCGTCATGGTGGCGCGCACGGCGCCATCGGGATAATATTCCGCGCTGCTGCCATTGAACTTGCCCTTGCTCACTTGCGTGCGGCCCGCTACTTTTCCATCCTGGAAATATGTAAGCAGCTCGCCTTCCATACGGCCTTCACGCAGCACGTAACTGGTGCTCAGCTTGCCATTCGCGTCAAACGTTTGCACGGGACCGTCCACGCGCTTGCCCTCGCGGTACACGCTGGCCTCGCGTAGCTTGCCTGTGGCGTGATATTGCTGGTGCGTGCCTTCCGGCAAGCCATGGCGCCAGTTGCCACGTGATTCCAGGCTGCCATCCGCACGATACAGGCTGGTGACGCCATCCTGCCGGCCCTGCCCATCCTGCGCCACCTGTTTCTCGATCTTGCCGTCCGGGTAATACGAGACATAGCCGCCCACCAGTTCCCCGGAGGCATAATCGGCCTTGTTGACATGGCCGGACAAGCGCAGCTTGTGGCCGGCGACGCTGACAATCTCCACTTTCCACGTGCCTGGCTGCTTGCCTTTCGGCAAGGGCAACAGCAGCACATTCGGTGCGTTTTCCTGCTCGACGGGGAAGAAACGTTCGTGCAGGTATAGCCGCGCCCGGCCATCGGTGCAGGTAGCGGGGGTGCAGGCGGCGATCTGGCGCACGATGGGCACGCTCACATCGTCCGGGCATTTTTTCAGGGTGACGAGCATCGGCGTCTTGTTGCGAATGTGCCGGGCCAGATCGGCTTTCAGCGCCTCGTATGGCGCCTCGTCCAGATTCACCGAGCGCGCATCCATGCGTATCTGCTTGCCGCCGCAGGCCGTCGTGCCCGCAATACTGAACACCTCGCCACCTTCGCTATCTGGTTCGGCGGCCATGGCTGTCACGACCAGACGCTGCACGATGTCCGCCTGCGCCATGCCTGAGCACAGCAAGCTGGCGCCCAACACGGCGCATAGGATCTTGATTTTCATGCTATTCCTTTAATTTTCTGCCGTGACGGCCACACCGCCCGGCACAAAGCTGACCCGGCCATCGCGGTAGCGCACCAGCACCACCACCTTGGCCTCGCGCAATTGACCGTGCTGCACGGCAGGCAAGTAGGTCCAGCGCTTGAGGCTATCGAGCAGCACCTTGTTGAGCATCGGCTCCATCGGCAACTCGGCCGCTGCATAGCTGAGGCTGCCATCTGCCGTGATGCTCAGGGTCAGGCGGTTTTCGCCCGTTGCATGCTTTTCATCCAGCACGCCATACGCAACCGTCGTCATCGTCTCGCGCTGCACGCCGCCGACCTGGTCCCGCAAGGGCGGCATGGCCTTGAGTTTGGCCGCCAGCAGCGCGCCATCGGCCAGTACCTTGTCCCAGCGCTTCTGGTAGGTGCCCGGCTGGGCCAGGCGCAGCACCCTGGCATTCAGATCCATGCGCTGCATCGTGCGGGCGACGCCGTTGTCGGCCACTTCGCCCGGTTCCGTCGGCAAGGCGTTCTGCACGGCATAACGGTAAGCCGTCAGCTGCGCCAGCGCCACCAGATTCACGGCATCGCGCTCATCGCCGCCGCGCAGCAGTGCCGTGGCCGCGATACCCAGCCAGGCCACGCCATCGGTGGGGCGTGCCCATACGGCTTGCTCGAAATACTGGCGCGCCGCCTGCGGTTCGTTCAAGCTCAGGTGCATGCGGCCCATGGCCGCGGCCGCCAGATAGTCGCGCGGGTCGGCTTGCAACTTGTCGAGATAGGTAGCCGACAATTCGGGGGTATAGCCCGGCATCGCGCCCAGGCCTTCCATCAGGCTGGTGAGCAGCCGCATGCGCGTCGGGTCGCCAGCGTAGCCAGACGGCTTTTCTTCGCCGGCCCGGTACAGCAGCTGCAAGCCGCGCGTGACGGCGTCATCGTCGCCCTTGCTGACCGCCTGCGACAGGCTGCGCACGGCCTTGCGCGCATCGGACGGGTAGAAAGCGGCCGCCTTGCGCGGGCGCCAGCGAAATACTTCCAGGCCAGCCGCCTGGTCGGCTTGCGCCTGCAAGTTGGCCTTGGCCTTGGTTTCATCGGGCGACGAGGTCCAGGCCGTAAAGCCGATCAGGAACAGCACGATCAGCAGCACCACCACGGCCCAGCCCTTGCCCGTGATGCCGCCGCCAGTATTGCCCGCCACTGGAATGGCGGCGGGCGCCTGCCCCGGCGCCGTACGGTGCGCGCCGCGCGCGCTGCGCTGCGGTGGCTGAGGCTGAGACTGCGCCAGTATCTGCTGCTGGGCAAGTACGGACGCCTGCCCGGCCGCGACGATGACCTGGTCGCGCGCGCAGGCGGCGCAGCCCTGGCCCGCAAAATGCTGGTGTTCGGGATTCACGGCGCAAATGACCAGCTTGCCGCCGCTGCGCTGTGCATAGCCGCGCAGCAACTGCGCCCAGTCGGCCGCTGATGGCCGCTGCGGTTTTGGGGATGGAGAAAAGGCGCGGTCGAACATGGCGCGCAGCTCGGGCGGCATCAGCGCGTGGCCGCTGGTGGCGTTCGGCGCCAGTTGCTTATGGCGCTTCACGCCATAGGCATAGCAGCCGTCGCGGATACGCCCGGGAATATCGGTCGCCACTTGCGCATTGCCGGGCCGCCCGCTGTACGGGTGGATGCCGAAGTTGAGTAATTGAAAGATGATGACGGCCAGCGCAAAACGGTCTTGCGCCATTTCCGTGCCCGCCGGCATGCCCTTGCGCTGGAATTCCGGCGCCAGGTAGTCGGCCGTGAATTGCTCGGCAGGAAAACGCTCCGCATGGCCCTGAATGCTGAAACCGTCGCAATCGAGCATGGCGATGTACAGCGAATCGCGGTAAAAGCGCAGATTCACCGGCTTCAAGTCGACCACGTAATGCTGCTGCTGGTGCAGCGCATCGATGACGGCGGCCAGGTTGGCGGCCAGGGTCAGCTTGGGTCCTAGCCCCGTGGGCAAGCCGGCCGCGCGCGCTTGCCGCTCCTGCATGATCTGTTCCAGCTCGGCCGTCTGCGCCATGTCCAGCAAAGGCATGACGAAACCGGCAAAACCGCCCTGGCCGTCGAACACGGCCGCTTGCGGCCAGGCGATCTGCACGTAGCGCTTGCCGTTTTCCACTTGATCGGGCAACTCGGGCGACAGTTCCAGCATCGCTTCGAGCTTGCGCCGGTTGGCAGCCCGGTCCAGGTGCGGGTGGTACAGCTTGGCAACCTGCGCAGGCGCGCCCGGCAGCAGATATACGCTGCCCGCGCCGCCGCTTTTAATCAGCTTGCCCAGCACCAGCGTACGGACTTTATCCAGCCAGATCTTGCCGCCCGGACTCAACCCTGGCGTCACACCCTGCTTCCGGCTCATGCGCGCAAGGCCAGCAGCAGGGTCTTGTCGTCCCCCGTGATCTGGTGCGTGCGCGGGTCGGCCAGGGTGGACGCCAGCGCCGCATTGCCCAGCTCCACGCTGTCGACCGTGCGCAGATAGCCTTGCACGGCATCCATGAACGGCGCATACAGCGCCCCATTGTTCTTGCTCATGGCAAAGGGCATGCAGCCGTCCGACATCAGCACCACGCCGCGCACGGACTGGGGAATCGGCAACAGGCGCAGCTGTTCGCGCCAGCGCTCGCCCGACAGAAAATAGGTTTCGTTGGCGTATTCGCCATTCGCGGGTAGCGAGATCAGTTCGCCGCCGTCAATCAGCTGCGCCACGCCCAGGCCATCGCCCAGGTGGAAGAAGAAGCCGCCATCTTGCCCCATGACCACGCCCACCACGGTAGAAGCGTAGTCATCCAGGGTGGCGTTGGCGGCGCGGGCGATGTCGTCCAGCGCGGCGCGGATTTGCGCCAGCGTGCCGGCCAGTGCGCCGTCGTGCAAATCCTGCACGCTGGCGCCCTGCTCCAGCCGTGCGGCCAGCGCCTGCACGGTTTGTGCGGCCACAAACTGCGCGCCCTGTTCGCTGAGCCTGGCCGAACCGGCGCCATCGCAGACGATGGCCACCAGTACGCAGTTGACGTCGGCATGCGCGTGCGCATCCTGGCAAGGGATGGCTTTATCCAGGTGCGCCTTGCCCGTGACGGACGCGCCGAACACGCGCCAAGGCTGATTGACTATCGCCATGGATCAGCGGGCTTTCACGTATTGACGACGGACCAGCCGTCCGTCGAGGCCAGCTGCGCTTGCGCGCCGGGACGCGATTGCGACACCACCTGCATGCTGGCGCTCAGCCACAGGAACAGTTCGCGGAACTGCAAGCCTTTCAGCTGCTTCACGCCGCGCTCGCCACGGCTGGAAAATTGCCCCAGGGTATCGGTATTCGCATTGTCGCCCACGCCGATGGGGAAGATCGCCACTTTATTCGCCTGCTCGGCCGCGCGCGCCTGTTCGGCGCCATGCTGCCATTGGTCCGTCGGCTCGCCGTCCGACATCAAAAACAGCCAGGGCCGCGTGTAGGCCACGCCGGCGGCGCGGAAGCGCTGCTTTTCCTGCTCGATTTCCGCCAGCGCCAGTTCCACGGCCGCGCCGGTCGGCGTGGTGCCGTTCGCTTCCAGGCGGGGCGCCGTGAAATCCATGGCGTCGCACCAATTGCTGGCTACCACGGCTTCATCGTGGGCGCCATATTGAATCACCAGGATGCGCACGCGCTTGGCGGCGATCACGTCGGACTTGAGCTCCTGCTCCAGCAAGGCCAGGCCTTCGTTGAGCAGCGCGACGGGTTCGCCATCCATGCTGCCGGAACAGTCCAGCACGAGCACCAGCGGCGTGCGTTGTTCGGTATTGTCGACCAGGGCGACGTCGGGAATCATTATTGAACTCATGGGCAATCGGTAAATGTGAAATCGGACATAGTGCGAATCTTACATCATGGACGTGTTTTCGCCGCGCGAGTTTCCTACAGAACACTATCCAGGCAGATTTGCGCGCGTCATTGCAGCAGCACTATCTTTGTACTATCTTGAAAGTTGCCCAGGCTAGATGGCAGCGACCATCCCTTCCTCATAAAGGTGGGGCGAATCGCTGCGCAACACCGCCCTTACCCAGTTCCGCACTTGCACGCCTGCGGCACACTGATGCATTCAGGATATGGGGGCAAGCATGGGTACAGCTACCGTAGCGGATGTGGGCAAACTGATCGGCGCCCTGTATGACTCGGCCTGCGGCACAGGCGACTGGCCACTGCTCGACAGCGCTGGCCTGAGCGGCCAGCAATGGCAGGAATTCTTGCCGCATCTGCAACGCGCGCTATGCCTGCAGCAGCGCCTGCGCGAGGCGCAACTGGCCAGCCACTGCGCTCTGGCGGCGCTCGACGCCATGGGCGTCGCCGTGCTGGTGCTCGATGCCAACCTCGGGCTGCGCTTCGCCACCCCCGCCGGCCACGCCCTGCATGCGGCGCAACTGGAACACGCCGCCCCGCCCGCCCTGGTGCGCGCCGTGCGCCTGGTGATCGCCAGCGCCGGTGGCGCGGCGCAATGCCAGTCGCTGCGCCTGGCGCGCAAGCAGCAAGCGCCGCTGGCCCTGACGCTCACCCCGCTTGCCGCTTGCCAGCCCGCCTGTGCGCTGCTGATCGCGCGCGACCCCACACAAGCGAGCACGTCTGTCCCTGCCTTGCGCCAGTTGTTCGACCTGACGCAAGCCGAAGCGCGAGTGGGCAAGGCGCTGGCGCAAGGGGCCACCATCGAAGAAATCGCCGCGCGCGGCGGCATCAGCGTCAACACCGTCAAGACGCATCTGCACCACACGTATCTGAAGACGGATACACGGCGCCAGGGAGAGCTGATCGCCCTGATCCACGGCGCCACGGCGCACCTGGCCATCCTCGACGCATGAGGCAGCATCATCCGATCAGATGATGCGCAGCGCACCTTGCCTGTCTACACTGGCAAGACCGGGTGGCCGCGCCTTGCCAGTATGACAGCAGCGTCTGCGCACCAGCCGGTTCGGTTTCCCTGGCACCCACATCAACATCGCCGCGCCGGCAACGGACGGCACCAATTTCAAGGATGGGCTGGAAAATGAAAACATGGATCCTGGCCGGCACCCTGGGCGTCTGCGCCCTGCTGGCAAATGCGCAATCGCTCCCCGACAGCCAGACCGTCGTCATTCCAGGCGGGCGCCTGCAGACGATCGAACTGCCGGCCCACAGGCACTTTATGAATGCGGAAGATTTTTCCCCTTTCCGCGGCGGCTATCAGCTGTCGAATGGCCAGGTGCTCCACCTGCGCAACGCGGGCAGCATCGGCGCCATCATGTATGCGCGCCTCGATGAGCAGGACGAACACCGCATCATCGCCAGCGGCAGCAACAGCTTCGTGGCGCTCGACCGGCAACTGGCCATGCGCATCGACTTGCGCGACGACGGCAGCGTGGGTGGCGAAGTGCTGATGCTGGTGCCGGTCGAAAAACTGGCCAGCGGCGCCATCGTGCCAGCCCACGTGCAAAGCATGAGCCTGGCATCACGTTGATGGGGCATGTTGCATTCCGCATGGGTGGCAGCCATGAGCAAACAATATTCTGTCCAACAGCAAAACGCGCAGACCCAGGCCGCCATCAAGCAGACGGCGGCCTGGTGGCGCGCGCGTCCCTTGCCCGACGCCTTGCGCCAGTGCGCCGCCAGCCATGGCGTGGCGCTGGGCACGGCCCTCATGCTCGACCTGCAGCTGGCCTGGCCCGGCATGCCCGCCGTGTATGGCAAGCTGCTGAGCGCCGATGGCCACTTCATTCATTTCCAGATGGACCTGGACGAGGACTTGCGGCCGATGCCTGGCAGCGTGGCGTGGCACGACATCAGCGCCGGCTACGACCTGGCCGCGCACAAACGCGGCACGGGCGTGGGTTATGGCGTGCTGTGCAAGCAAGTGCTGCAGGAATTGAATCACGGCGCATCCTAACGGAACCGTTGCCGGCGCATGCTATCATCGGCGCCCCGTTCATGAGACAAATGGCAACGCTCCATGCAGCACTCACCCGGCAACAACCCGATCTCAACGCTGCTGCGCGGCGGCCTGCGCCTGCTGGCCTGGCCCTTGCTGGCCCTGGTCAGCGCCGCCTGCACCAGCACCACGCGCCATCCTGCCAGCGAGCCCACGCAAGTCACCCTGCGCTTTACCTATGACGACGGCAAGCCGATGCGGCATGACGATTACCTGGCCAATGCGCGCCAGGAAACGTATATCAAGCGCTGCAGCAAGATAGGCAGCACCACTGTCTGCGACGTCGGCTCGGATGCACTCTTCACGGGGGGCGACGCCCCGCTGGACGCCAACGGCGAAGTGCGCGTCACCCTGCACTCGACCGGCCCCATCGGCAACAATCCGACCAGTCTTTGCATCAAGGGCAAAGGCTACGTCTTTGATTCCGGCGACTGGAAACGCGGTCCCTTCAGCCCCGGCCAGGTGATCGAGATCCGCTACAGGATCAGCGAAGTGGAAATGGCGTGCCCCTGGTCGTCGGGCACGCCGCCGTGGTGGGACAAGAGTTAAGTTTAGCCAAATCTAGCCAGCCGGGGCCGGCTGGCCTGGCTTTACTGCAACTCGAACTCCGCCGGAGTCAAGCCCAGCTCGCGCGCGATTTTGCTGGCCACGCGCTGCTCGTTGGCGTCAAAATTGCCGTCCGACGAAGCGACGGCGATAATCATGCGCACCAGCAGGCGCGACGCCTCCACATTCGACTTCATCTTGCCCAGCGCCTGATACGCCTTGGCTTCGCCGATATCCTTGTCGAACTCCAGTTGGCCGACATATTCCTGGAAGGCCTTGATTACGTCCGTGGTGGTAAACACCGACAGCGCATCATTGCTTTCAATAAACTTCACCATCTTCTGCTTCTCTTCCGCACTGACACTGCCGTCGGCCATGGCGATCAGGGCCGAGCCTGCCATCGCGGCATTCAGGAAATCCTTGTTCTTGTACTTCAGGGCTTCCGTTTTCAGTTCACTTGCCTTGGACTTCAGTTTGGACAGAAAGGAATCGAAACTCATGGTGTACCTCCGGGTTGGTTTTAAGCAGCCATACTTGCTGCCAATTGAGGTCATAGTTGAGGGCACATTGTTAAAACAAAAGGGCTTTTTCTGACACCTCCATTCCATAAACGACTAAAAAACTAGTTGTTCAAGACGCATAACGCGTACAAACTGCAGCTACAAAATCACTCCTCCTGAAAGACTACCTAATTCAGAGTTGAAATTTTAGAAATTACATGGCAGTATAGAAATACATCTGCATAAATAATATTAAAATATCAACCAAAATCTACCATCGCGCAGATATTTTAAATGCAATAATCATAATTAAAATAGGATTTTTTCAATGAATACAACATCTGGAACAATTAATAAAATATCTGACGCCTTAAATAGACTTGCAACATACATTACCGAATTTGAAAAATCAAAAGATTTTAATGAGGCAAGGAAAGCAGCAGAAGCCATGTGCAGAATATTACTTTTAAATAGTGATAATCAAGCGATCAGAGACAAAGCCGAACAAACAAAACTTAATTTACTAATTGAATCCTTAACTAGTGAATCGTTAGGAATTGACCAAAATCACTTAAAAAAAATCAAATTAGATTTAAATGGAATTCAAGTATTTGGAAACATACTATCTCACGATAACTCATATATTTTCACTGATGAAGACACGAGCAGAGTGGAAGTTCTATTTGAGCAACTACTTAAGAACATATTCGACTCTAAAGACATAGTAAATATTGATCAAAAATTGCCACTGGAAATATATCAAAAAATTCACAAATTAATTCTCGGAGATGAAGACTGGAGATGTGAAAAAATAATTTCTATTGTTTACCCAAATAGAGCACGGTTAAATACAATAAAAGAAAAAGATTACGAATTTTATGTATTAAAAGATGCCGATCAAAGAAAAATTGGCCTATTATTCCTAGGGCGAAATATTTGCTTTAGTCAAACTTTAGAATCGGTATTCTCGCTGGAAGAAATAAAAGGACTCTCGACATTAACAATTCTTTTCCCTTTAGAAATAAGTAAAACAACAGGCAGCCCAGTCAAAAACAGGAAAGAGTATTTGGAGAAACTTTCAAAAAGAATTTTTGGAAGATCAAACGCGATAGCATTATCGCATGAATTTATTGAGGATTACATTTGGGATCGATGTCTATCCAACTCCGAAAAACGGGTGGATATATTCTCTGGCGAGCCATATTTCATAGATCAAAAACTACACACCCCACAAAAAAGCTTATTAAGCTTGGATTTTGTTGATTCAATTATTAAAAACAACATTCAAGAAAAAAAACCAATATATATAATATTTGGTGATGGCGGAGCGGGGAAAACCACATTTTGCGAGCAGGCCGTTGATAAGATTAACACTTACCAAGGAAAAGGTTTAAAAAAGAAAGCGATTCTTCTTTCGTCTTTTGATATACCTGATGAATTATCCGGAAAAAACTTAAAGGTTGATTCCTTAGAAAGCTTATATGCATTGGCAATGAATGGGGATGAAAACTCAATACACCCAAGCAATCTAACATTAAATATAAGCTCTGGAAATCTATTGATAATAATAGACGGGTTAGATGAGATACAATCAAAATTAAAAGAACGCTTCTATCTTGATGAATTTATAGACTCAGTCAGCAATTTAAATGATACATATTTAAATTGCTCAGTACTAATAACTTCTCGCGAAATAAATAAGGCGAGCTTTGAGCGAAAAGACGTATACATTCTAAATATAAAAGGTTTTGATGAGCAACTAATTCAACAGTACCTAGAAAAAAGATTTAAAAAAGATCATACTGCAATTTACCGAGCAAGGCAATATCTAAGCGAAGTTAGCCAAGAGAACGAAGTGACTCCGCTAATTATACGATTAATTTGTGAGCTTGCAACAGAAGACATAGGGAACAAAAAATTCTCGGGAATAAATGGAAAATATTTTCAAGAAAGCGAAGTTCTTGACAAAGTCATTTTCCAGCTAATTGAACGTGAGGTAGGAAAACAGGTTCTTCCCGTTACGTGCGATCAATATGTGGATATTTTGAAAGATATGGTTTTCGAATACGGTGGAAGGGTGAAAAAAGATGAGTTTGACTTACTTATCGAAGTGGCTTTAAGCGACACGCCTAGCCAACCAAAATCTCGTGACCTTAAAAACTTTCACTTATCAACGTTGCTCTGCAAAGATGGCGATCTATTTAAAATAAAATATGACTCATTAGAGATGTGGATAAAAGCACGATATCTAACCCACCTTCTAAATGAAAAAACAGAAGAGAATGACTCTAATGTATTAAAGATATTTTCACAAAATTGCTACAAAGGAGGCGTTTTAGTAAATGAAATAAGCCGATTTAAGAATGACACCTTCACCTATGAATCAAATGTGATACGGAAAGCAGTATCAAATCTACAACCCGACTTAGAAGATACTCACACAAGAAAGCTGATATCGGCCCTACTTTATATAGCATTTGACAAAAAAACTCTTGATAGGACTGAGAGATCAAACTTAATCTTAGAGATATTTAACGAAAAAAATGGAGGTAAAATAAAAGGACTTTCAATATATGGTGACTTTTACGCGCTTGACTTTTCATTCTTCACAGTATCCCTAGGGTACTTCAATGATTTTTCCAATCTTTTAAAAAGCAATATCCCCTCAGGAGTAAAAACTTTCTTTTCATCACAATTCCTAGGAATAGAAACAGCATACTTTAAAAAAGGAACGATTTCTGGGGAAAACTTTGATTCCGATTGTCATATATGCCAAGAGCTTCTGGAAGTAATAGAATCAGACGCCGAAAATAAAGAAAAAAAACAAAGTAACATAAAAAGTGATTTGGGGAAAATTTTCCGTGTTGGATTTAAAGCTGGAGGATTCACCTGGAAATCAGAGTCGCTTTACAAACAGCAATGTGGAACCTTAAAATCAAAGATAGGACTAACTAGTTTCTTATCAAGCCTAGAACGTGAAGGTTTTTTAGAAAAAATCAATACTACAGGTGCATCTGGTGATGGATATACAGTTAGAGACAACTTAAAACTTGATGTAAAAGACTTTTTAACACAGAGCATTGTAAGCAATAAAGTACAGGCTCTGCTGGAGAAATTAACATCACTTTAATGTTGCATATTGAAAAAGCCGCTGTCTCCCGACAGCGGCTTTCTCATTCCTACCCCAGCAGCAGCGCCTTGAACTCCAGCGCTACCCTGCAAGCGAACTAATTACCCCACAAACTTCCGCGCATTCCTGAACATGCGCATCCAAGGCGAATCCTCGCCCCACGCTTCAGGGTGGTACGACTGCTGCACGCTGCGGAACACGCGCTCCGCGTGCGGCATCAGCACGGTGAAGCGGCCGTCTGGCGTGGTGACGGAGGTGATGCCTTCCGGCGAGCCGTTCGGGTTGTACGGATACGCTTCGGTGGCGGCGCCCTTGTTGTCGACGAAGCGCATGGCTTTGCTGACCTGGGTGATGTCGCCCGTTTGCGAGAAGTCGGCGTAGCCTTCGCCGTGGGCGATGGCGATGCCGGCTTGGGTGCCGGCCATGCCGTTGAAGAAGATCGACGGGGAGTCCATCACTTCGACCATGGCAAAGCGGCCTTCGAATTTCTCCGACTTGTTGCGCGTGAACTTGGGCCAGGCGTGGGCGCCGGGGATGATGGATTTCAGGTTGCTCATCATCTGGCAGCCGTTGCAGATACCGAGGCCGAAGCTGTCCGTGCGGTTGAAGAAGCGCGCGAACTGTTCCGCCAGGCTGGCGTTGAACAAAATCGTTTTCGCCCAGCCTTCGCCGGCGCCCAGCACGTCGCCGTACGAGAAGCCGCCCACGGCGATGACGCCCTGGAAGTCGTCCAGTTTGACGCGGCCCGCAATCAGGTCGCTCATGTGCACGTCGACAGCCGTAAAGCCTGCCTGGTGCATCACGTAGGCCGTCTCGATGTGCGAGTTGACGCCCTGCTCGCGCAGGATGGCGACGCGCGGACGCACGCCGGTGGCGATGAATGGCGCGGCGATGTTGTCGTTCTGGTCAAACGTGACGATAGGCGACATGCCCGGGTCTTGCACGTCCAGCAGGCGGTCGTATTCGGCGTCGGCGCAAGCCGGGTTGTCGCGCAGGCGGGCGATGCGCCAGCTCGTGTCGCTCCACAGGCGGTGCAGTTCGGCGCGCGGCTGGGTATAAATCAGCTTGGCGTCGCGCGTGAATTCGATGACGTCGCGGTCGTTCAATTTGCCGATGATATGGCTGCAGGCGCCCAAATTAAACGTGCGCAGCACGTCCATGACGAGCGACTTTTCTTCCGCGCGCACCTGGATCACGGCGCCCAGCTCTTCGCTGAACAAGGCGCGCAAGGTCAGTTCGTTGCGGCGTTCCGCTACCTGGCCGGTCCAGTTCTTGGCGTCGCCCCAGTCGCTGGAGTGCTCGCCTTCCATGGTCAGCATGTCGAGGTTGACGGACATGCCCGTGTGGCCGGCGAAGGCCATTTCCGTCAGGGTGGCGTACAGGCCGCCGTCCGAACGGTCATGGTAGGCCAGCAGCTTGTCGTCGCTATTGAGCTTTTGAATGGCGGCGAAGAAGCCTTTCAGGTCTTCCGCGCTGTCCACGTCCGGCGTTTCGTTGCCCAGTTGGCCCATGACTTGCGCCAGGGCGGAGGCGCCCAAACGGTTTTTGCCGCGACCCAGGTCGATCAGGATCAAGGACGTGTCGCCCTGGTCCTTTTTCAGCTGCGGCGTGAGCGACTTGCGCACATCAAGAACGGGCGCGAACGAGGAGACGATCAGCGACACCGGCGACGTGACGGATTTCGCCGCGCCCGTATTCTCGTCTTTCCACGTCGTGCGCATCGACAGCGAATCCTTGCCGACGGGGATGCTGATGCCCAGCGCTGGGCACAGGTCCATGCCGACGGCCTTGACCGTGTCGTACAGGGCTGCATCCTGGCCAGGCTGGCCGCAAGCGGCCATCCAGTTGGCGGACAGCTTGATGTCGGAAATGTCGGCAATCGCGGCGGCGGCGATGTTGGTGACGGCTTCGCCCACGGCCATGCGGCCCGAGGCGGCGGCGTCGATGACGGCCAGCGGCGTGCGTTCGCCCATGGCCATCGCTTCGCCCAGATAACCTTCGAAGCTCATGGTGGTGACGGCACAATCGGCCACCGGCACTTGCCATGGTCCCACCATCTGGTCGCGCACGGTCATGCCGCCCACGCTGCGGTCGCCGATGGTGATGAGGAAGGATTTGTCGGCCACGGTGGGCAGCAGCAGCACTTTTTGCGCTACATCCTTCAAGTCCATGCCGGTCAGGTCAATCGCCGGGAAATCGTTGGCCACGTGAACCACGTCGCGCTGCATCTTCGGCGGCTTGCCCAGCAAGACGTCCATCGGCATGTCGACCGGCTCGTTACCCAGTTCCGGGTCGATCAGTTTGAGTTGACGCTCTTCGGTGGCCACGCCCACGGCGGCGAACAGACAGCGTTCGCGTTCGCACATGGCTTTGAACAAGGGCAGGCTTTCCGGCGCGATGGCGAGAACATAGCGTTCCTGCGATTCATTGCTCCAGATTTCCTTCGGCGCCATGCCCGATTCTTCCAGCGGCACTTTGCGCAGGTCGAAAATCGCGCCGCGCTTGGCGTCGTTGGTGATTTCCGGGAAAGCGTTCGACAAGCCGCCCGCACCCACGTCGTGGATCGAGATGATCGGATTGTCTGCGCCCATTTGCCAGCAGGCGTTGATGACTTCCTGGGCGCGGCGTTCCATTTCCGGATTGCCGCGCTGGACGGAATCGAAGTCCAGGTCGGCCGTGTTGCTGCCGGTGGTCATCGACGAAGCGGCGCTGCCGCCCATGCCGATGCGCATGCCCGGGCCACCGAGCTGCACCAGCAGGCTGCCGACAGGGATGTCGTTCTTGTGCGTGTGCTGCGCCGAGATATTGCCGATGCCGCCAGCGATCATGATCGGCTTGTGGTAGCCGAACACCGCATCGCTGTCGACGCCGACGTTCTGTTCATACGTGCGGAAGTAGCCGCCCAATACCGGACGGCCGAATTCGTTCGAGAACGCGGCGCCGCCCAGCGGGCCGTCGATCATGATTTGCAGCGGCGAAGCGATGCGTTCCGGTTTGCCGTATTGCTCCGCATCAGAGCGCGATGCCAGCGGCGCCGTCACGGAAGCGGCCGTTTCCCAGCTGCGCACGGCATCCGGCAGCGACAGGTTCGAGACGGTGAAACCCGTCAGGCCAGCTTTTGGCTTGGCGCCGCGGCCCGTCGCGCCTTCGTCGCGGATCTCGCCGCCCGCGCCCGTCGAGGCGCCGGGGAATGGGGAGATGGCCGTCGGGTGGTTATGCGTTTCCACCTTCATCAGGGTGTGCGTCAGTTCGTTTGACGCCGCATATTCGTGGTTGGCGCCGCGCGGGTAGAAACGCGACACGGTCGCGCCTTCCATGATGGACGAGTTGTCGCTGTAGGCGACGACGGTGCCCTTCGGCTGCAGTTCATGCGTGTTCTTGATCATGCCGAACAGTGATTTTGGCTGCGCCACGCCGTCGATGGTCCAGTCGGCGTTGAAGATCTTGTGGCGGCAATGTTCGCTGTTCGCCTGCGCGAACATCATCAGTTCCACGTCCGTCGGGTTGCGGCCGGCCTTGGTGAAGGCGGCGTCCAGGTAGTCGATTTCGTCGTCCGACATCGCCAGGCCCAGTTCCGTGTTCGCCGTTTCCAGCGCGCGCTTGCCCTGCCCCAGCAAGTCGATCGATTCGAGCGGGCGCGCTTCCAGGGTGCGGAACAAGTCCTTGGCGTCGTCTGCGCTGCGCAGTACGGATTCGGTCATGCGGTCGTGCAGCAGGTCGGCGACAGCTTGCACTTGCTCGTCCGTGAGTTTGCCGGCGCCAATGGCGCTGCCCAGGATGCCCGATTTCAGGTTGATGCGGAAAGCAATGCCGCGTTCGACGCGCTTGATGTGCGCCATGCCGCAGTTGTGCGCGATGTCGGTGGCTTTCGAGGCCCACGGCGAAATCGTGCCGAAACGGGGGATGACGAAGAATGCTTCGGCAGCGCCTTCCGTATTGTCAGCCTGGGCCGGCTCGCCGTACGTCAGCAAGGCGCCAAGGCGCGTGCTGTCGTCGTCGGTGAGAGGCGCGCTGGCATCGATGAAATGGACATAGCGTGCTTGTACGGCAACAATCGCAGGCGAGACGACTTGCAGTTGGCTTAACAGACGGTGGCTACGGAAATGGGACAGGGCATTGGAACCCGGCAGTATCAACATGATTGGAAGGTGGTTGATGCAGCGTGGCTGCGGGTTAAAGGTAGGTATGACAATATCTTTCGTACGGCAAATTTCCTTTGCGCGCATTATACCCGTTTTACCCCTGCCTTATGACCGGAACTTGCGGTTTTGCCCCCCTTTTACCCCCCTTTTGCCCCGCACAGCGGCAGTTTTTGACACGCTAGCAACACCCTCAGGCGATCATCCGGCGATCACATAGCGGTTCTTGCCCTGGCGCTTGGCCAGGTACAGCGCCTCGTCGGCCAGCCGGTAGCTGTGGCCCAGTTCCTTGCCCCGGTCCAGCTCGGCCACGCCCACGCTGATCGACACGAACTGTGTGACATGGAAAGCCTGGCTGACGGCCTCGACCAGGCCGCCGGCAAAGGCGCGCGCGTCTTCGCGGCTGCCCGCATACACGATGCCGAATTCCTCGCCGCCCAGGCGCCCGCACAGATGGCCTTGCGCCTTGTCGGCGATGATGGCAGCCGTGCGCACCAGCACCTCGTCGCCCGCATCGTGGCCCTGCTGGTCGTTGATGATCTTGAAATCGTCGATATCGATCATCAGGAAATGCAGCATGCCGCCATGGGCTGCGCCGTGCATCTGCTGGGCCCGCTGCGTGAACATGCGGCGGTTGTTCAGGCCCGTCAGGCTGTCCTGGAAAGCCAGCCGCGTCAATTCCACCTTGGAGTGATAGTTGCGCAAACGCAATAAACTGAAGCTGACATTCAGCGCCAGGCCGAACAGCACGCTGACGGCGATCATCAATGACACCCAGGATTGGTCGGGCAAGCCCGCGTTGACGGGGTACAGGCCGTGGCCCACGTTCCACCAGATGCCGGCCACCACTGCAAGGTAGCTGAGGCCGCCATTGAAGATGGAGGCGATCGCCAGGGTCATGAAGACGCCCACGGGCAAGACCCAGAAGCTGGCGTGCTGGACGGCGTCGGCCATCGTGCGCAGGCCGAAAGTCAGGGCCAGCACGGCGCAGGCGCCGGAAATGGTCAGTACGGGCAAGGTGGTGCAACGATAGCGCGCCACCAGGCTGACCAGCATGCCCAGCAGCGCCAGCACGGCGTGCAGCAGGTTCGGATGATAGGGATCGGGCATCATCAGCCAGGTCATGCTGTAGGCGATGATGCCCATCACTTGCGTGACGAGGCCGACGCGGTGCAATTCCGCAAAATAGGTATGCTGCTGTTCGCTGTTGCCGCCAAATGCAAGGGGGACGGCAACGCGCCGCAAGGTAGACAGATCAGTAACGCGCATGACGGGTATCGACACCAGAGAGAGATAAAGCGCCCGTTAAAGCCTTGCGCATGTTTTGCCGCAACATGACGCGGCATGCAATAAGTGTTGCATTTTTAAAATACTATCATGCTAGTCAAGAAATGGACGGGAAAACAGGCACCGGCACCGCCGCGATGAGCCCCCGCGTCATGAAATACAACGCCGGACGGCGCCGGGCGTCCCTGCCCTCGCGCGGCACGCCCGGTTGCATGCATTTTGCTGGCAGTGTCGGCCGGCTTTGCAGTATGCTGATAAAAAATATTACTGCCAGACAGATTCCTATAAGAAGAGTTCCCGCAAATGACCGAACAGATGAACGAGAGCTGAACAATGCCAGAAACTAGCGACTTATCTGTCCTGATCGTCGACCCGAACCCCAGCATGCGGGGCAATCTGCACAATATGCTGAACCAGGCGGCCATCACCAAGGTGGAATATGCCGTCAATTCCGGCACGGCCATCCGCTTGCTGATGAAGAAACCGTTCGACATCATCCTGTGCGAATACGATCTTGGTAGTGGCACGGACGGCCAGGATGGCCAGCAATTGCTGGAAGACTTGCGCCATCACAAGCTGATCGGCCTGTGGACGATCTTCATCATGCTGACCTCCGAAGCCATCCACAGCAAGGTGATCAGCGCGGCCGAACTGACCCCGTCCGACTACATATTAAAACCGTTCACGGTCGATGTGCTGAGCGGACGCATCGCGCGCGCCATCGAACGGCGCGGCATTTTCCTGCCCACGTATCAGCTGATCGACAAGGGCGACTTGCGTGAAGCCGTGAAAAGCTGCCGCGCTGCCGAACTGCAGCACCCGCGCCAGGCGGCCGATTTCACCCGCCTGCGCGCCGAGCTGCACATCGCCCTCGATGAATGGAAGGAAGCGGAACAACTGTACGCCGACATGCTGGCCACGCGGCCCATGGCCTGGGCCCATCTGGGACTGGCGCGCACCCTGTTCGAACAGCAGCGCCATGAAGATGCGCAGGAGACGCTGCTGGAACTGGTGGAAACCTATCCCCGCTTCATGGCCGCCTACGACTTGCTGGCGCAAAACCATGAAGCCATGGGCCAGCAGATACAGGCAAAGAAAGTCCTCGAAGACGCGGTGGCCATCTCGCCGCACATGGTGCGCCGCTTGCGCCACCTGGGCGGCATCGCCTACGACACGGGCGATATCGGCGCGGCCGAACGGGCCTACAAGCAGGTAGTCACCAAAGCGAAATACTCGGAATTCCGCGACCCGGAAGACCACGTCAACCTGGTCAAAACGCTGGTCAAGAAAGGCGATGCGCCGCAAGCGAGCGGTGTGCTGCGCGACATGGAGCGCTCCCTGCGTGGCAGCGCCAACGTGGAAGCCTGCCGTGCCATCTCGGCCGCCATGCTGCATGAATTGTCCGGCAACAACATCGCCGCCGCCACCGAACTGCAACTGGCCGCCGCCGCCCTGGATACGGCGCGCGGCCTGTCGACGCAGCTGAAAGTGGGCCTGGTGCAAAGCTGCCTGAAAAACAACCTGGAGCAGGCCGCCTCCGACGTCATGATGAAACTCGTCAACGAAGCCGACAGCGAGGTGACGATGGAAGCGGCAGTCGACGTGTTTGAAAAAGCGGGCCGGCATGACCTGGCGCAAGGCATGGGCCAGCAGATTACGCATCAGGTGCAGGAATTGATGCAGGACGCGGCCAGCAAGTCGGAAAGCGGCGAACTCAAGGGCGCCGTCTTCGTGCTGCGCCAGGCCTTGCGCAAGACGCCGGGCAACCTGCCCGTGCTGTTCGCCTCCGTCGAGGCCATCTTGCGCCAGCTCAATATGCTGGGCTGGGAAGCCCCGCTGGCCGAACAGGCGCAGCACCAGATGCAGGTGATCCGCAAGATCGACCCCAGGCATCCGCAGCTGGAGTCACTCAAGCAGCAATACGCAGCGACGCAGCACAAGTATGGTATCGCTACCTGACTGCTGCCCGCCCCCTTTGACTGACGGGGCCGGACCCTGGGGGACCCGGCGTCCCCGTCCGACCCCGGTCCTGGCTTGCGGGTTTAGCGCGCCTGACGAAATTACTTATTTGCTCGGAAAGCAACAACCTCATACATTGGGTTATGCCGAGCGTTTTTCGAAAAGTCACTGCCAGCCCACTTGCGCGGCGTCACTACTGCTTTCGAGCGACCACTATGCATAACCTGCCAACAGAGGCAATCGGCCAGGAGCAGCCTTTCCCAACCGTACAGTCTTTACCATTTTGAGTCTTAACACTTTCGGGAGGTGCCATGCAAATGGTTCGAGTAAATTCCAGTGCCATTGTTGCGATTGGTTACGACGAGCAAACAGCTCGCATGCGAATCCAATTCCAGCAAGGGCATAGTTATGATTTTTGCCGAGTACCTCCGAATGTGCATGCTGCGTTCATGCGTGCCTACTCCAAGGGTATTTACTACAATGAGCACATCAAAGACCGATACCAATGCTAATCGGCATTCAGCCTAAAAATTAAACTAGTCGGCAGTCGGCTGCGGATTCAATCGGTGGTCGCAACACTCTAACCTAAACAGCTAGGTTGCAGGAGTGTTGAAGATGAAACAGAAACCACGCATTTATTACACCGAGAGCCAGAAGGCCTTGATGTGGGAACGCTGGAAGCAAGGCGACTCCCTGCAGATGATAGCCCAGCTATTTGATCGGAATCATTCGTCGATACAGCGGATTCTGGCTGAGTCTGGTGGCATACGGCCAGCGCCGCGATGCCGTTCCAGACTGGCGCTCCTGTGGCAACCGGACCTTACGACCTGGCCATCGATGAGTTTGACACCACGTAACTACAAGGCGGAACGTCTGCAATGGGGCGACAACGGCGTGTCAGGGCAGACCATGATGTTTTCGCAACGGCAACATGCTATGCTGGCGCGACCGGCAGAGAACGGCCAGAAGCAGTCACTCCCAAGCAGCCGAAAATGCTTAGCGATGTAAAGTACCGCGCTCTTGCCGAGCAGTATCTGCTTCAGCTAGTACAACAGAGGGGAGAAGAGCTAGTGCTAATGCCTTCTCGATTCGAGACATCAGTTACTTTCGCTTAGTGTTGCAAGCTGCCAGTCGCATCAGGCAGCAGCTAGCCCAAAGCGGAACTGCCCAGATCAGGTAAGAATTCGACAACAGGACGTTATTACGATGAATCAGTATTTTGGGACAGTATTAGCGGTCATAGTGACAAGTGCGCTCTATGGGTGCTCAGCATCTCAACCGGAAGCGGCGCCTTTCGCCGTTGCTAATGGGGCACCTTGGGCCGCTAACGTGACTAAAGCAGTGCAGTACACATTCCCTGACGCAGAAAAATCACGCCTCCCCTTACCGAGCGATATTCGCGTGGCATGGGACCAAATTTCTCATCGAGGCGATATGAGATGGGATTGTCGTGCAGTGCCAAGCGGTAAATTCGTTATGAATTCCCTGTGTGCGAACGAGCCCAAGGTCGACTCACGGTGGCCCGGGACAGCACCCCCCCCGGGTTGGGACGGAATGGTTCATTTAGACTAATCCAAAGCAACGAAGTTGATTTTATGCTAACAATGTGGCGGAAGGACGGATTGGATGAACGCCTTGGCGAACGCCCGTAATGGAACGGAACCTGCCAACGACGGCAAGCGGCCAGAACTGGTCATTCACCGTGATTCCAAAACACGGAGACCTGCCACGTCGGTAGCCCTCTGGTCGATGCAGGACGAAATTAATGCAGGTGATCAGCAGCAGCGCGCACAATAGACGCTGCGTGCTCGTGCTGCCATAGTGCCTGTCTGTCAAATCGCGTGGGCGGGATTGACTCGTCGGTTCATCTCCACAATGACGTCATGGGTAGGAGCAGTGCCGAGTTCTGCGAACAGCGTAGGTAATAGATCGCGTTTCTCCGCCGCCTGCCCCTTAACTGCCGCAGCCAATTCCCTGCGCATAGTTTCGGCGTCATAATCGCAGCAATAGGCCGGCGTTGAGGGTTGCTGTCGCCAGGATTCCTCAAGCGACCCTGCATCGACGGGATCAAAGCCACATTGGTCAACTAATGACATCGCCTTTTGCTTCCCTTGCTCGTGGTCTCCTGCAACTGCAATGGCGAGGCGGCCGGGTGTTCCTTTCGGCTGGCCGAGCTCCTTTAGCGTGAATGCCAAAACGTTATTGAATGCCTTCACGACAGTATGACCTATTTGCTTGGATACCCATACACTCTCTGTCATGCCGTTGTCGATATCTGCGATGCGAGGATCGCGCATATCTGGATAATAATTACTCGTGTCGATAATGGTGACATCGGAGGGAACTGTGCTTAATAAATGAACTGGTAGTGCACTGATTGCAGCAAGCGGTATTGCGAGAATGATTATTCCGACCCCGTTGATAATTGTCTGCACGTCCGAGGCAGTAGCGCCGATCTCGTGAGCGAACTGTTCTACCGCAGTAATGCCGCCAGAGTTAGCAACGCGAATGTCATGTCCTGCCGCGCGCAGTTTTCGCGCGATGGTACCGCCGATATTGCCGGTTCCTATGACTGCAATTTTCATCAGATCCTCCGAAACGATTCATTAAGCAGTAAGTTTAGGCGGCTTATGAGATAATTGGAAGTACACACGAAAAAGTAAGTAACCATCCAAATGATACAAGCAGAACGTGAGTGGAACTGTAGTGATCCCCAACAGCGCGTGGAGTGGGCCAATGCCACGACTGAAACCCTGCGTGTTTTGGAGGGGAAGTGGAAAATCATCATTCTTTGCCAACTCTTCGCTGCAAAGGCTCCACTACGATTTTCTGATCTGGAACGGCTCATAGACGGCGTCAATCAGAAGATGCTGATCCAGCAACTTAAGCAGCTGGAACACGACGGCATCGTGCTGCGAACGGTCTTCGCACAGGTCCCGCCGAGGGTAGAGTACGCGCTCACAGAGATAGGCTATGCGCTTGGCCCATCCATGCAAGCGCTGATTGAATGGGCCGAAATGCGTCGATCACGGGTGAGTGAGAATGTATCACCGTAGGCCGGATAGAGCAGTAACATATAGGCGCGCAAGCCCGCACCCTTGAGATTGCGATTCCCCGCGAATATTAGCTGCTTAAGTTCCCCCTCCTGCGCCAGCGCGCAATCCTTGCATTACAAGTTCCATGAGCCAGTTGAGGCGCGGACGCCAGTCCTCGCTAGCGTCGATTTGCCAGATCCCAGCAATTGCTAGAAAGAAATCGTCAGCAGTAATCCCTGCGCGGATAGTGCCAGCTTTCTCGTTTGCGTCCAGGAGCATCTGGGCCGCAGCGATTACAGATGCATAGCCTCCCGTCCCGGCGCATTCCTTCGCCCCGCCGGCTTGACGGATCGCGTCAGCTAAACCCGCTTTTGTTATGGCGTACTCTGCGAGGCGATTCATCCACTCTCGCAGCGCCTGCTCGGGCGCATGGGTCTGAAGAAGATGCTCTGCAAACTCGACTACTTGCGACATCTCGTGGCGATACACCTCCATAACCAACGCCTCTCGCGTCGGGAAATGCCGATAAAAAGTTCCTTGGCCTACCCCAGCCTTCTTGGCAATTGCGCTTAGTGGTACCTCTGCTGAGCTGATCAACTCAGTAAGTGCCACGGCCAGTATGCGTTCGCGGTTCTGCACTGCGTCAATGCGCTTGGGACTCTCCACATGTTCTCCTTTTCCTAGGGTTATTTGACAAACGGACGATTGTCCGTTACGCTCATTAAAAGCGGATGACTGTCCGTTTCCAATTTTACCTTTTTTATCCATCAGGAGAAACCCATGAAGGCAACAGGCAATACCATTCTCATCACCGGTTCCACTTCAGGCATCGGCCTTGGCTTAGCGGTGCGTTTCCATAAAGCCGGTAATAAGGTTATCGTCGCAGGAAGACGAAAAGCATTGCTTCAGCAAATTTCGGACGATTATCCAGGGATCGAACACATCGAACTGGATGTTGCGGACGCCAAATCGATCATCCATGCGAGTGATTTGGTGGCCGGGCGCTACCCCGACCTGAATGTCGTCATCAACAACGCCGGAATAATGTTGAACGAAAATGTTTTGGCCCCTGATTCACTGAAGGGGGCGGAAGAGACTGTCACGACCAACCTTCTGGGAACCATTCGTATGACCTATGCGTTCTTGCCTCAACTTGCACGAAAAAACGATAGCCTCATCATCAATGTCAGTTCCGCTCTGGCGTTTGTTCCGTTTCCCACAGCAATGACCTATAGCGCCACTAAAGCGGCAGTCCATTCGTTCACCGAAAGCTTGCGCGTTCAACTCGCCGACACTTCCGTGGGTGTAATTGAGTTGGCCCCACCTGGCGTGCGTACCACCTTGTTCGGCCAGGAAAGCGACGAACAAGCCATGCCCCTGGAAGAATTTCTTGATGAAGCGCTCGTCCTTTTGCATAGCGAACCCGCTCCTAAGGAAGTCATTGTGGAACGCGCTAAATTTTTGCGCGCGGCCGAGGCTACTGGCAACTACGATAACGTCTTCGGCATGCTGTCCGCATGGAAGGCTGCGAGCTGAGACAGTCGGACAATGAATGCTCCCATCGCACAGCAACTTCGTTCTGCGATGGCGAGCGTTGCCATTCTGGCTGAAATGTTATCGCGTTCAACTCAATGGCCAATTTATTCTACCAATCCCCATCCAGGAGCGAATCTATGGGTGAAGAAATATCCGTCCTACGCTCTTGGGCGCTCCTATAACGGTAGGGGTCAGCGCCTTTGCAACGGTATAGGCCGACCTCATGGTCACGATCAGTTCGTCAGCCCAACTTCCGCATTGGGGCGAAAACGGCCGTACACGGCGGTCAGTGATAGGATGACGATCATGTTCTTAGCAGGACTGTTGCTATCGCTAAAACAATGCTGCCCGATGGGCTCAGGTTCCTTTTCGCGGCTCACCTTCCAGTACATCTACCGTCGCCGAAAGGCGCTCGGCCACGTATCAGTGACGTACGTCGAAAGGTTTTGTTAGCCGCTCTTGGCGCCTATCCCAGTCGCGTAGGTCCGATTTGCGGGCATGCGCTTAATCTGACCACCACCGGCCAACAATACTGTCGTATACGGCCATGCCGGGCTTCGGCGGCGCCGCTAATCCACCCTGCGCGCCACCCGCGCCACGACAAGTTCAATCAACTCCGCAATCAACGGCCGGAATGTAGCCGCGCTGCCGCCCTGCCCCAGCATGACGGTGCGGGTGGTGAGGTGCGAGAAGACGGCGTCGAACAGAATCTGCGGCAGGTTGGACAACGAGGTGTCGGGCGCGATGCGGCCCTGGGTGCGCTGCTGTTCCAGCAGGCGCAGGATCAGCGCGTGCCACACTTGCGGGCCGTGCTCGTACCAGCTCAGGCCCACGGCCGGCACGGCGGCCGCGCCCGTGACGACGAGGCGGTAGAAAGCCACGTGGCGGGGGCTGGTGACGACGGCCACCAGTTCATCGAGAATCCGCTGCAAGCCCTGTTCCAGGCCGACTTGCGAGGTATCGAGCTGGCGCAGCGCGATGATGAAGTCGGCGCACAGATATTCGACCACAGCCACCAGCAGTTCCTGCTTGCTGCCGAAGTAGCGGTAGGCGGTGGCTTTCGAGCCGCCCGCCTCGGCCACGATGGCGTCCATGCTGACGCCGTCGTAGCCGGAGGCGAGGAAGAGGTCTGCGGCCGCCACCAGCAGCTTGCGGCGCCGCTCCTCGCTTCGGGTACTCGGGGAAGCTGGAACGGTGCGCAACTGGGGCATGAAGCAAACTCTTACTGTGTCTTGGGAAGCGCGTATGCTATCACGTAATCTCCCCGGTCCGGACTCTGGCGGGCGCCGCCCGCCACCACCACGACGTACTGGCGGCCCGACCTGGGCGACACATACGTCATCGGCGTGCCTTGCGACCCCACAGGCATGCGCGCCTTCCACACCTCACGGCCCGTGGCGATATCCATGGCGCGCAGATAGTAATCCTGCGTGCCCGCATAAAACACCAGGCCCGACGCCGTGCTCATGCCGCCGCCCAGGGTCGGCATGCCCAGCGGGATGGGCAGTCGCGCACGCACGCCATTGATGACGGCGTCCCGCACCGTGCCGGCCGGACGCTCCCACACTTTCGTGCGCGTTTTCAGGTCGATGGCGGCGAACACGCCCCAGGGCGGACTTTGGCAGGGTATGCCCAGCGGCGAATTGAAGGCCTTGTGGTCGATGACGAACGGCGTGCCATCCATCGGATAGGTGCTGCCCACGCCGTGGCCAGCCGTCAGCTTGGCCACGTCCACCGTCTCGCGCGGCACCAGCCTGACCACTTGCGGCATGCGGATATCGTTGACGAACATATAGCCATTGCTTTCATCGACGGCCGCGCCGCCCCAGTTGAAGCCGCCGTAGTAGCCGGGGTAAATCAGCGTTTCGCGGGTGCTGGGCGCAGTGAATTCGCCCTGGTAATTGAGCTTGCGAAAGCTGATGCGGCACGCCAGCTGGTCGAAGAAGGTGGCGCCCCACATGTCGCGCTCCGTCAGGGTTTGCGCCCCCAAGGCCGGCATGCCGGTGGAGTATGGCTGCGTTTTCGACACCCAGTCGCCGGCCGCGTGCTGCTGCGGCACGGCTTTTTCAATGACTTCGGCAATGGGTTGGCCCGTGCGGCGGTCCAGCATGAAGATCTGGCCACGCTTGGTCAGCTGCACCAGCGCAGGGATCTTGCCGCCCTTGCCGTCCGGGACGTCGTACAGGGCCGGCTGCGCGGCCACGTCGTAATCCCAGATATCGTGGTGGACGGTTTGATACGTCCAGCGTTCGCGGCCCGTGGCCATGTCGAGGGCGACGATGGCCGACGCGTATTTTTCCGTCAGCGGCGGACGCTTGCCGCCCCAGAAGTCGGGCTGCTCATTCCCCGTCGGCAGGTACACCAGGCCCAGCGCATCATCAAACGCGGGCGCCGACCACATGTTCGGCGTGCTGCGCGTGTAGGTCTGCCCTTCCGGCGGCAGTTTGGTAATGGCCGGATTGCCCAGGTCCCAGGCCCACACCAGTTCCCCCGTGTCGGCGCTATAGGCGCGCACGACGCCCGATGGCTCATCGGTGGAGCGGCCGTCGAAGACCCAGCCACCGAGGATGATCAGGTTGCGCGCGATGGTCGGCGCGGAGGTATAGGCGTAGTACGGCACGTTCATTTTCACCTTGCCCAGGCCGACGGTGAGGTCGACGGAGCCCTTGTCGCCGAAGCCTTCGCACTGCTTGCCCGTCTGCGCGTCGATCTCGATCAGACGCGCATCCATGGTCACTTGCACGATGCGCTTGGCGCACGCGCCCGTCGCCGGCGCGCTGGCCGCCTGCATGCCGTCAAAACGGAACGGTTTTGTCACTTTCGCCGGCTCGTAGTAGCCGACGCCGCGGCAGCGGTTCCATGTTTTGATGTTGGCCGGCTTCGGGTCGAAGCTCCAGCGCTGCTTGCCCGTGTCCGCGTCGAGCGCGATGACCTTGCTCGTCGGCGTGCACGTGTAGATGGTGTCGCCGACCTGCAGCGGCGTGTTCTGCGCTTCGGACGCGCCTTCGGCCACCTCGCCCGTGCGGTAGGTCCACGCCACTTGCAACTGGTCGACATTCTGCTTGTCGATCTGCGTGTACGGCGCGAAGCGCGTGCCTTTCGGCCCATAGCCGTAATGCGCCCAGTTGGCGCTGCCGTCATTGACGGCCGTCACGGCATCCTGCTGCGGCTGCGCGGTGGCATCCAGGACGCCATGCGGCTGGAACATGGCGGCGAAACCGGCTGCCAGCACGACGGCAAACAGGGCGGCGAAACCGCGCGACTGCCCCGTGTGTTTGCGCCCCGTCAGCCACGGATGCAGCAAGGCGGCCAGCAGGCCGATGACGAGGAACGGCGCCAGGCGCGGCACCATGGGCCAGAAGGCGAAGCCGATTTCCCACACGGCCCACAGCAAGGTGGCCAGCACCAGCGCGCCGACGACGATGCTCGCCAGCGGCTTGCGGCGCAGATACAGCACGCCGGCCAATATTAAACCGAGACCGGCCAGCAGGTAGTAGCAGGAACCGCCGAGGCGAATCAGTTCGATGCCGCCCGCCGCCAGGGCCAGGCCGGAAAGTCCAAGAAACATGCCAAAACCCGCCAGCGCAATGCGCTTGCCCCTGGAAGCCGCCGGGATCGCCGCCGCTCCATTCTTTGTTGAAGTGTCCATTTTTTATCCATGACGCCTCCCCTGCCCGGGCACGGGGATGGCTGATTTTTAAATCCACGTAGTGAAACTGTACTGTACGGTTTCATTTTATGCCGATTTTTGACGCAAGGAAAGAAAAATTGATGTCGGAGCTTGATTTTTGGCGGGGATGAGAAGTTGGCGGGGTTGTCGGATTACGCGCTTGCGCGCCTCGGCGGCCCCGCTAATCCGACCTACCCGACCTACCGGAACGCTGAACGTGCGTAGGTTGGATTAGCGCAAAGCGCGTAATCCAACCAACACAGGCGCGCCGGGTGTTACAAAGACGCCATGTCGATCACGAAGCGATACCGTACATCGCTCTTTACTACGCGCTCAAACGCCTCATTGATATCCTGGATGCGGATGATCTCGATGTCGGACACAATATTGTGCTTGCCGCAGAAGTCCAGCATTTCCTGGGTTTCCTTGATCGAGCCGATCATGGAGCCGGACAGGCTGCGGCGCGCCCCCACCAGGCCGAAGGCGTTCACGGGCGGAACGGCGCCGTCGGGGATGCCGACGATGACCATGTTGCCATCGACTTTCAGCAGGTTGATGTACTGGTTCCAGTCGATGGAGGCGCCCACGGTGCAGATGATCAAATCAAACGTGCCGGCCAGCTTTGTAAACGTTTCCGCGTCGTTGGTGGCGTAGTAGTGGTCGGCGCCCAAGCGCAGGCCGTCTTCGCGCTTCGACAAGGTCTGGCTCAGCACCGTCACTTCGGCGCCCATGGCGTGGGCGATCTTGACGCCCATGTGGCCCAGGCCACCCATGCCCAGGATGGCGACTTGCTTGCCAGGGCCGGCTTTCCAGTGGTTCAGCGGCGAATACAGGGTGATGCCGGCGCACAGCAGCGGCGCGGCGGCGTCCAGCGGCAGGTTGTCGGGAATCGACAGCACATAGCCTTCCTTGACGACGATGCTGTCCGAGTAGCCGCCCTGCGTGGCCGTCTTGCCATCGGCTTCGACGCCATTGTAGGTCTGGATCAGGCCTGGCATGTACTGTTCCAGGTCCACGTTGCGCGTCTTGCAGGTAGTGCACGAGTCGACGAAGCAGCCCACGCCCACGTGGTCGCCCACCTTGAACTTGCTGACGTTGGCGCCAACGGCCGTGACGACGCCGGCGATTTCATGGCCGGGCACCATCGGGAAGGCGGCGCCGCCCCATTCATCGCGCGCCTGATGGATGTCGGAATGGCATACGCCACAGTATTTGATCGAGATGGCCACGTCGTCTTCGCGCGGGGCGCGGCGCTCGAACGTGAACGGTTGCAGTGCGGAGGTGGGGCCCAGTGCGGCATAGCCTTTGGCGATGGTGGTCATGAAAACTCCTGTATCTATATGTGTGTGGCGAAGGGGGACGCGTGCCTTGCATGCGATTGCACAAGTGTGCCTGAGAAGCCCGCCCGCCGTTACCGCGATCCTGCAAGACCTTTGCACGATCCTCCAAATCTGCGTAAGATCAAGCCCTGCCCCTCCTCGCCTGACGCCTACTCGCCCCATGTCCACACAGATCCCCCCGCAAGATGAAATCGCCGCCCTGATCAGCCGCCACGCGCCGCGCAATGGCGACTACGCGACGGCCATCGGCAACCTGACGTTTCACCGCCAGTCCTCGGTCACCGAGTCGCTGTTCCATGCGGCGCGCCCCAGCGTGGCCATCATCGCGCAGGGGGCGAAAGACGTCACATTGGGCACGGAAACCTTCCATTACAGCCGCATGCAGTATCTGCTGACCTCCGTCGACCTGCCGGTGCAGGTGCGCGTGGCGCAAGCGAGCGAAGAACAGCCGCATTTATGCGTGGTGCTGGGCATCGACATCGCCGACGTGGCGGCGCTGCTCGACAGCGAAAGCACCAGCGGCGCAGCTGGCAGCGCGCAGCAGAAAATCCTGCCCGCCACGCGCGGCATTTCCGTCAGCGACGTCTCGCCCGAGCTGCTCGACGCCATGCTGCGCCTCGTGCGCCTGCTCGACAAACCGGGGGAAATCGCCGCGCTGGCGCCCTTGATCCGCCGCGAGCTGACCTACCGCCTGCTCAACGGCCCCGTCGGCGCGCGCCTGCGCCACATGGCGCTGGCCAGCAGCCAGTCGCACCAGGTGGGGCAAGCCATCGACTGGATCAAGCACAATTATTGCGAGCCGCTGCGCATCGAGCACCTGGCAGGCATGGCAAACATGAGCATGTCGTCGCTGCACCACCACTTCAAGGCGATTACGGCCATGACGCCAATGCAGTACCAGAAGCTGCTGCGCCTGCAGGAAGCGCGGCGCTTGATGCTGGTCGAGCAAATCGACGCGGGCACGGCCGGCTACCGCGTCGGCTACGCCAGCGAATCGCAGTTCAGCCGCGAATACAGCCGCCAGTTCGGCCGCGCGCCCATGCGCGACGTGGGCCAGGTGCGCGCGCAGCTCAGCGGCGCCAGTGCCAGCACGGCCTATTCCACCTTGCCGTAACCGCCGCCGCCCGGCGTCTCGATCACGAACACGTCGCCCGCAAGCATGCCGGTCTTGCCGATATGCGCCAAGTGCTCCACCGTGCCGTCGGCCCGCTCCACATAGTTGCGTCCCAGTGCGCCCGGGGCGCCGCCATCCATGCCGAACGGCGGAACAATGCGGTTGTTCGACAGGATGGCCGCCGTCATCGGCGCCAAAAAGCGCACCCGGCGCACGCCGCCATTGCCGCCGTGCCAGCGCCCCGCCCCGCCGGAGCCGGCGCGGATGCTGTAGCTGTCCAGCCGCACGGGGAAGCGCCACTCGAGAATTTCCGGGTCCGTCAGGCGCGAATTGGTCATGTTCGTCTGCACCACGTCCGTGCCGTCGAAGCCGGGACCGGCGCCCGAGCCGCCCGATATCGTCTCGTAATACTGGTACTTTTCGCTGCCAAACGTGAAATTGTTCATCGTCCCCTGCGAGGCGGCCATGGCCCCCAGCGCGCCATACAGGGCGTTGGTAATGCAGGTCGAGGTTTCCACATTGCCCGAGACGACGGAGGCCGGATACTGCGGATTGAGCATGGAGCCGGGCGGGATGATGACGGCCAACGGCTTCAGGCAGCCTGCGTTGAGCGGAATATCGTCGTCGACCAGGGTGCGGAACACGTACAGCACGGCCGCCATGCAGACGGCGGACGGCGCGTTGAAATTGTTCGGCAGCTGGGCGGACGTCCCGGTGAAGTCGATGACGGCACTGCGTGCCGCCACGTCGACCCTGATCGCCACGTTGATCTGCGCGCCGTTGTCCAGGTCCAGCACGTAGCTGCCATCCTTCAGGGTCGTGATGACCCTGCGCACGGCTTCCTCGGCGTTGTCCTGCACATGGCCCATGTAGGCTTGCACGACCGGCAAACCGAAATGCGCGACCATCTTGTGCAGTTCCTCGGCCCCCTTCTGGTTGGCCGCCACCTGGGCGCGCAAATCGGCCAGGTTTTGCCGCGGATTGCGGGCCGGCCAGCAGGCGCCTGCCAGCAGGGCCAGTGTAGCGTCTTCGCGCATCACGCCCGTGGCGCCGTCGACCAGCTTGAAATTGTCGATCAATACACCCTCTTCCTCGATGCGCGTGGAGTCGGGCGGCATGGAGCCGGGCGTGGTGCCGCCGATATCGGCATGGTGGCCGCGCGAACCGACGTAGAACAGGATGGACTCGCCCGCTGCATCGAAGACGGGCGAAATGACCGTCACGTCGGGCAGATGCGTGCCGCCGTGATACGGGTCGTTCAGCATGAAGACGTCGCCCGGCCGCATGGCGCCCGCATTACGCGTCATGACGGTGCGGATGCTCTCGCCCATGGAACCGAGGTGCACGGGCATGTGCGGCGCATTCGCGATCAACTGGCCTTGCGCATCGAAGATGGCGCAGCTGAAATCGAGCCGCTCCTTGATGTTGACGGAATGGGCCGTATTTTGCAGGCGCAGGCCCATCTGCTCGGCGATCGACATGAACAGATTATTGAAAATTTCCAGCATCACGGGGTCGGCATCCGTCCCGATGGCGCGCCGCTCCGGCAAGGCGGCGACCCTGCGCAAGATCAAATGCCCGTGCGCCGTGACGTCCGCGCGCCAGCCCGGTTCGATGACGGTAGTGGCATTGGCGTCGCTGACGATGGCCGGGCCATCGATGGCGTCGCCGGGACGCAGGCTGTCCGCCCCATACAGGCCGCTGTCGCGCCACGCGCCGGCGCAGTACATGGCCACCGTCTGCACGGGCGCCAGCGCACCGGCACGGGGCGCATGGGACGGCGTGGCCACTGCCGGCGCGTCGGACGCGCCGATGGCTTCCACGGAAATCGCTTCGACGATCAAGGCACGCGCCGGCATCAAAAAGGAAAAGCGCTTTTTGTACGCCGCTTCGAACTGCGCCTGCATGCCGGCGACCGTATCGAACAGCACGACGAGGGCAGTATCCGTGCCCTCATAGCGCAGGTGCACGCGCGACACCAGCGCGATGCGCGCCGCTGCCACGCCCTGGCGCAGCAAATCGCCCCGCGCCAGCTCGCCCAGTTGCGCGAAATCGGTATACAGTTGCGTGCCCAAGGCCGCCTCGACGGCTTGCTCGCGCATGGCGCTCTGGTCGGCCAGGCCCATGCCGTAGGCCGACATCACGCCCGCCAGGCTGTGGATGAAGACCGTGCGCATGCCCAGCGCATCGGCCACCAGGCAGGCGTGCTGGCCACCCGCACCGCCAAAGCTGGTGAGGGTATATTCGGTGACATCATGACCGCGCTGCACGGAAATCTGCTTGATGGCGTTGGCCATGTTCCCCACGGCGATGGCGACATAGCCTTCGGCCACCTGTTCCGGCGTCGCGTTCACCGTGCGGGCCAGCACTTCGAACTGGGCGCGCACGGTGGCCGCGTCCAGCGCTTCATTCGCGTCGGGGCCGAAAACGCGGGGAAAGAAGGCGGGCTGCAGCTTGCCCAGCATGACGTTGCAGTCGGTGACGGCCAGCGGGCCGCCGCGCCGGTAGCTGGCGGGGCCGGGGTTGGCGCCCGCGCTGTCCGGCCCCACCTTGTAGCGGGCGCCGTCGAAGTGCAGGATGGAGCCGCCGCCGGCGGCCACCGTGTGGATGCTCATCATGGGCGCGCGCATGCGCACGCCGGCGATCTGTGTCTCGAACACGCGTTCGAACTCGCCCGCGTAATGCGACACGTCCGTCGAGGTGCCGCCCATGTCGAAGCCGATGACTTTATCGAAGCCGGCCAGCGCGCTGGCGCGCACCATGCCGACGATGCCGCCCGCGGGGCCGGACAAGATGCTGTCCTTGCCCTGGAAAGCGCGCGCATCCGTCAAGCCGCCGTTCGACTGCATGAATTGCAGGTGCACCCCGGGCAATTCCATCGCCAGCTGGTCGACGTAGCGGCGCAGAATCGGCGACAGATAAGCATCGACCACGGTCGTGTCGCCGCGCGCCACCAGTTTCATCATGGGGCTGACCTCGTGCGACATGGAGACCTGCGTAAAACCGGCCTGGCGCGCCAGCTGCGCCACCCGCGCCTCGTGCGCGTGGTAGCGGTAGCCGTGCATCAGCACGATGGCGATCGCGCGCACGCCGCGCGCATGCGCGCGTTCCAGTGCGGCGCGTGCGGCATCCTCGTCGAGTTCCACCACCACCTCGCCATGGGCGCCCATCCTTTCATCGATTTCAATCACGTCGCCATACAGCAGTTCCGGCAAGATGATCTGGCGCGCAAACAGCTGCGGGCGGTTTTGGTAGGCGATGCGCAAGGCGTCGCGAAAACCGCGCGTGATGGCCAGCACGGTCGGCTCGCCCTTGCGCTCGAGCAGCGCGTTGGTGGCTACCGTCGTGCCCATCTTGATGGCGCCCACCTGCTCCACGGGCAGCGGCGCGCCGCAGGCAAGGCCCATCAGCCGGCGCATGCCGGCCAGCGCCGCGTCGCGGTACTGGCCCGGGTTCTCCGACAGCAGCTTGTGAGTGGCCAGGCTGCCGTCAGGACGGCGTGCCACGATGTCCGTAAAGGTGCCGCCCCGGTCGATCCAGAATTGCCAGTCCATCGTCCTGCCCCCAGTCTTGAGTGAGATGGCTATTGTAGCCGCCAAACAGCGGCGCGTTTCAGGCGTGCGCGCCTTGCCTTCCGCGTGGATCGGCCGTATGTTGAAGACATGCTGACTAACGGAACACGCTCCATGACCCTGATCGACTCTGCAACACCGCTGTACGCCATCGCCGAACTGCGCGCCATCGAACAAGCCGCCATGCGCGACCTGCCGCAAGGGCTGCTGATGCAGCGCGCGGGCCAGGCTGCCGCCAGTGCCGCCTTGAAGCTGCTGCATGCCACGCAAGACGGCGACGCGGGCCACCGGCGCGTGCTGGTACTGGCCGGCCCCGGCGACAACGGCGGCGATGCGCTGGAAGCGGCCGCGCACCTGGCCGGCAGCGGCCTCGAAGTGCTGATATGGCTGGCGCCCGAGGCGCCAGCCACCTCGCCCGAGCGCGAACAGGCCTTGAGCCGTGCCCGCAACAGCGCCGCGCGCCTGATGGAAGCGGCAACGTCCACGGCGTCGGCGGCAGTGGGCGCCGCGCCATGGCACCTGGTCATCGACGGCCTGTTCGGCATCGGCGCGTCGCGCCCCCTGGACGGCGAATGCCGCGACATGGCGCAGCTGGTCAACAACCTCGCATGCCCCGTGCTGGCGCTCGACATGCCCAGCGGCCTGCACGCGGACACGGGCGCCATCGACGGCGTCGCCATCCGCGCCACGCATACGCTCACCTTCATCGGCGACAAGCCGGGCCTGCACACGGCGAATGGCCGCGACTATGCGGGCGAAGTGGAAGTGGCGGCGCTGGCCATCGATCCCTCCCTGCTGCCTGCGGCGAAAGCCCAGCTGGGCGGCCTGCACCTGTTCTCCCGCCAGCTGCAGCCGCGCCAGCAAAACACGCACAAGGGCAGCTACGGCAGCGTCGCCATCATCGGCGGCGCGCACGGCATGGCCGGTGCCCCCATCCTGGCGGCGCGCACGGCCCTGCATGCGGGCGCGGGACGAGTGTATATCGCCTTTCCCGACACGCCGCCTGCGTTTGACAGCGGCCAGCCGGAGCTGATGTGCCGCCGCGCCCAGGACGTGGATTTCTCGGGCCTGCACTTTGCCGCCCTGGTGGCGGGGCCAGGCCTGGGCGACGACGGCGATACGGTGGAACTGCTGCAGCGCACGTTCGAGAGCGACAGCCCGCTGCTGCTCGACGCCGATGCACTGAACCTGATGGCGGCCGAACCGGAACTGCAATCGGCGCTGGCCGTGCGCACGGGCGCGGGCGCGACGATATTGACGCCGCATCCGCTGGAAGCGGCACGCCTGCTCGACATGACGGTCGCCGAGGTGCAAGCCGACCGCCTGGGCGCGGCGCGCCAGCTGGCGGCGCAGCTGGGCGTCATCGTGGTACTGAAAGGGTCGGGCACGGTGATCGCCGCGCAGGATGGCAGCGTGGTGATCAACAACACGGGCGGCCCCGCGCTGGCGACGGCCGGCACGGGCGACGTGCTGTCCGGCCTGTGCGGCAGCCTGCTGGCGCAGGGCTGGCCCGAATGGGAAGCGGCGCTCGGCGCCGTGTGGCTGCATGGGGCGGCGGCCGATGCGCTGGTGGCGGCAGGCAGCGGCCCCATCGGGCTGACGGCCGGGGAACTGATCCCGGCGATACGCAAGCTGATCAATGCATTGTCGGCATAAGCGTATGACGCGGGTGTGTTGGATTACGCTGCGCTAATCCAACCTAGGCATCGGAGGTCGGGTAGGTCGGGTAGGTCGGATTAGCGCGCAGCGCGTAATCCGACAATCACCAGCAACAATCACACCAATCTGCCCGCCGCAATCGTGATGGTGCGGCCACAGCGGGCCGCGATCGAACTGTCGTGCGTGACGAGCACCAGGGTCGAGCCCCGTTCGCGGTTCAGCTCGAACATCAGCTGGATCACGGCCTCGCCGGTGGCGGCGTCCAGGCTGCCCGTCGGCTCGTCGGCGAACAGCAGGGGCGGCTGCGTCACAAAGGCGCGCGCCAGGGCCACGCGCTGCTGCTCGCCGCCGGACAAGTATTTCGGATAATGCTTCAAACGGCTACCCAGGTTGACTCGGCCCAGCATGGCTTGCGCCTTCTCTTTCGCGTCCGGATCGCCGCGCAACTCCAGCGGCAGCATGACGTTTTCCAGCGCCGTCAGGTGCGCCAGCAGCTGGAAGGACTGGAAGACGAAACCGAGCTTTTCCTTGCGGAAACCGGCGCGGCCGTCTTCGTCGAGCGCGAAGATATCGGTGCCGTCGAGCATGACCTTGCCCTCGCTGGGCATGTCCAGGCCGGCCAATAAACCCAGCAAGGTGGACTTGCCGGAACCGGAAGCGCCGACGATGGCCAGCGTCTCGGCCGTTTGCACGGTAAAATCGACTTGATGCAGGATGGTCAGCTCACCATCGGCATCGGGTACGCGCTTGGCCAGCTGGACCACTTCGATGGCCGGCCGGGCATTTTGGCTGTTGGGTGCGGCGGGCCGCCGGGCCGCTGCTTCGGATGGAAGAAAACTGGTGGAAGTCGCTTTAGGGAATTCGGGCATGCTGATCTATCTTAAGAAATTTCGTGAACAAATAAATATCAAGGGCGCCAACCGCCTGCGACGGCGCACGCTATCCCTGCTTCCTGCGGCAGCCCTGCTCGTGGTGTCAGGCATGACGAACGCCTATTCTGCACCAAAAACGCTGCTGGTGCTCGGCGATAGCCTCTCGGCCGAGTATGGTCTGGCACGGGGCACGGGCTGGGTGGCGCTGCTGGAACAGCGGCTGCAAGCGCAAAAGAACGACACGCGCATCGTCAACGCCAGCATCAGCGGCGAGACCACCAGCGGCGGCCGCGCGCGCCTGCCCGCCCTGCTCACGAAGCACCAGCCCGACGTCGTGCTGATCGAACTGGGCGCCAACGACGGTTTGCGCGGCTTGCCCGTGGCGGCCGCCGAAGCGAATCTGCGCGCCATGGGTGAGGCAGCCAAAAAATCGGGCGCGCAGGTGGTGCTGGTGGGCATGCGCATGCCGCCGAACTATGGCCGCGCCTATGGCGAGCAGTTTTATGGCGTGTATGGCAAGCTGGCCAAGGAATGGAAGGCGCCGCTGGTGCCCTTCATGTTCGAAGGCATCGCCGACCAGCCGCAGCTGTTCCAGGCCGACCGTATGCACCCGAATGCGCAGGCGCATCCGACGATTTTGAAAAATATCTGGCCGCAGCTGGCGCCGCTGCTGAAGGCTAACTAGCCTGTCTATCAGAAGGTCATCACGAAACGGGCGCCGCCCGCCACGGATTTCGCGTGGCGCACGGCGCCCCCGTTGCGGTGCGCGAGTTGCCGCACCATCGCCAGGCCGATACCGCTGCCCATGCTTTTGGTGGAAAAAAACGGCGTGAAAATCTCCGCGGTCAGCGCTTCCGGCACGCCCGGACCATTGTCGCTCACCTCGATGCGCAGCCGTCCGCCGCGCGACAGCCTGGCGCTGACCAGCACCTGCGGCGCGGCCTGGCCGGCACATGCTTCCGCCGCGTTCTGCAGCAGGTTGACCAGCGCCTGTTCGAGCTGGCCCGCATCGGCCAGCAATTCCAGGTTCGGCGGCTCGACAGCGAAGCCGGCCTGTCCGCCACGCGCGCGCCATGCCGGCCCCACCAGCGCCGACAGGCGGGCGAACAGCGCGGCCATGCTGACGGCTTGGGGCCGCGCTTCGGGCACGCTGGCCAGGCGCCGGAAACCGCTGACAAAATGCGTCAGGCTGTCGGCGCGGCGGCCGATGGTTTCCAGGGCCAGGTCCAGATCATCCAGCGTCGCGGCCGACAGTGCGCCGTCGGCGCCCGCCAGCAATTCACGCGCCGTCTGCGACAGCGATGCCACGGGCGTGAGCGAATTCATGATTTCGTGCGTCAGCACGTGCACCAGCTTTTGCCACGCCTGCATGGCTTCCGCTTCCAGCTCCGTTTCCATCGGCATCAGCGCCACCAGGCGCTGATGCCGGCCTTCAACCAGCATGGCGCTGGCCGTGGCCAGGGCCCGCTCGCCGCCCCGCTCCGTCTGGAAGTCGATCACCTTGCGCTGGCCCTGTGCCAGCCCCGCCAGGGTGGCGCCCAGGCCATCGGCATCGGTGGCGCGCCCCGGCGCTAGCAAGCGGCGCGCCCGCGCATTCACGGGTTCGCACGCCCCCTTTTGCGCGCCACGCACGCGGAACAGGGCGATGGGGGCGAATTCCAGCTGGGCTTCCAGGGCCAGCAAATGCTGCGCCTGGCGGGCGCTGTCGTACGGCGCAGCGGGCGGGCATTCGACGGGCGGCGGCGCGGCCAGCACAGTCCAGGCCTGGCGCAGCAACGCGAGCGCCCATGCGGCGAGCGCAGTGCAGGCCGCGCCGCCAGCGAGCGGCATGCCCTGGCCTGCGCCGGCAACGATGGCGCCTGCGCCGCCAGCGGCGATGGCCAGCAAGCCGGCGCCTGCCGCCAGCGCGCGCCGCGCGCGGCGCCTAGAGCCCATGCTTTTCCAGCTTGCGGTACAGCGCGGCGCGGCTCACGCCCAGCAGGCGCGCGGCGTGGCTGATATTGCCCCGCACCTGCGCCAGGGCGGCAGCGACGGCGTCGCGTTCGAGCGCATCGAGCGTGAGCGCGGCGGCATCGGCCACTGGCGGCGCGGCAGATGCCGCGCCGCTGGTTGCGAGCGGCGCAAACAGGCCAAAGTCTTCCATCTGATGGGATGCCGCTTGCGCCAGGATCACGGCGCGCTCGCATGCATGCCGCAGCGCCCGCACGTTGCCGGGCCAGTCATGCGCCTGCAACGCTTCGGCCACGCCGGGCGCCAGTGGCATGCGGAGCCGTTGGTACTGGCGCGCATAGTAGTCGAGATAATGCGCGAGCAGCGGCGCGATGTCGGCGCGGCGCGCACGCAGCGGCGGTACGCGGATGACGATGGTATTGAGCCGGAACAGCAGGTCGGGGCGAAAGACCTGCGCATCATACAGCTGCGGTTCATCGAGATTGGTGGCGCTGACGATGCGCACGTCGATGGCTTGCGGCCGATCCGCGCCCAGCGGCGTGACTTCGCGCCGCTCCAGCGCCGTCAGCAGCTTGGCTTGCGCACCCAACGCCAGGTTGCCAATTTCATCGAGCAGCAGGGTGCCGCCCGAGGCGGCCTGGAAGCGTCCCTCGCGATCGCCGCGCGCATCCGTAAACGCGCCCTTGCGATGGCCGAACAATTCGCTTTCCAGCGTCGCTTCGGGCAAGCTGCCCATGTCGACCGCCAGAAACTGGCGACCCGCGCGCCGCGACGCCGCGTGGATGGCGCGCGCCACCAGCTCCTTGCCCACGCCATTTTCACCGAGCACCAAGACGTTGGCCTGCGTCGGCCCCACGCTGGCGATAAACGCGCGCAGTTCGCGCATCGCCGGCGACGCGCCCATCAAGGCCGCGCAGGGGTCGTCCATGGCGCCATGGACGGGCAGTGCGACCGGCGCCGCACGGCGCCGCGCCAGCGCTCCTTCGACGGCGGCGACAAGGCGGGCGTTGTCCCACGGCTTGGTGATGAAATCGCAGGCGCCCCGCTTCATCGCTTCGACAGCCAGCGCCACCTCGGCGTATGCCGTCATGGCGATCACCGCCGGCGGCCGGGGCAAGGCTTGCAGTTGCGCCAGCACTTGCAAGCCTTCGGTGCCGTCGGTACGGCCGCGCGTGAAATTGAAGTCAAGCAGCACGACATCGGGCAGGCCCGCTTCGCCGTCCGCCAGCTGGCGCGCCAGTTCGCGCGGATGCGCCAGGATGGTCACTTTCCCCGCCTGGCGGCGCAGCAGCAATTGCACGGCATACGCGACATCGGCGTCGTCATCGAGGATCAGGATATGCGTGGTGGGATCGGCCATGGGGGAGGGAAAGATCAAGGTGGGGCGATTCTAGCAGTCCGCGCCGGCCGCCTCCAGACATATCCGGCTTCGTACCGCCAGGTGTCCGAAAACGAACACCTGCGGCGTCCATTTGCGGGCGGCGTCACGCCTGGCTGACGGCAGGAACAGACTGGCGGCGCGCCGTCAGGCGATGGCATGGAAGTTGCTGTTGTTGCGATGCCGCCCATGGCAGCCATTTTGTCGCGGACCTTACATATTGCCCCCAGGAGATGACACAATAATGACCACCATCGCGTTCGCGCGCACCCAAGCAGTTTCCATCCCGCAGGACAAGGACGGCATGCAGGAGAAACCACGATGACACTCACACATTTGCGCCTGGGCTGGCGCGGCATGCGACAAGATCCCGTGTATACCCTGGTGGTGACGGGTGGCCTGGCCATCGGCTTTGCGGCCGCCCTGCTCTTGCTGGCACTGGTGCGCCATGCCTGGCAATCGAACCGCCATATCCCCCACGTGGAGCAGCTATATGTGGTCAAGCAGCGCTACAACGTCGCACCCAAGGCGCCCTGGTTCGACCAGGCACCGCTACTGCTGCGCAACGCCGGCGCCGGCACACCCGGCGTCGCCGCAGCCACCGCCTACCTGCCTTCGCGCCCCGAGAGCCAGGGACTCACGGTGCGCATCGACAACCAGCTGAACCGGCTGGCCAGCCTGACAGTCATGCCGGGCTTCGCCGAACTGCTGGGCGTGCACGCGCTGCAGGGCGACTTGGCGGACACCTTGCGCCAGCCGGGCGCCATCGCCCTGACGCAAGACGCGGCGCGGCGCCTGTTTGGCGGCGCCCATGCCCTGGGCCGCACCCTGCTGGCGGACGGCAAGCTGCTGCGCGTGGGCGCCATCGTGCCCACGCCGCCAGCCAACACCACCATCGACTTCGAAGCCCTGGTCGGTAGCGACTCCCTGCTGGCCGATGCGGACGTGCGCGATGAAATGCATACGGGCCGGCGCGGATGGTGGGGCAAGCTGCTGCTGCGCCTGCATCCGGGCACCGCGCCGGACACGGTGGCGCAAGCCTTGCAGCAGGCCGTCGATGCCAGCCCCGCCCTGCGGACGCTGCACCCGGAGGCGCGGCGGCGCCTGGCTGGGCGCAAGCCGATGGAGATTGCGCTGGCGCCGCTGGAGCTGGCCTATTTCGATGCCGATGTGGCGCAGAACCAGATCACGGGTCCGGGCGAGCGGGCCCACCCCGCCGCCATCGCCGCGCTGGCGCTCATGGCCATGCTGATCCTGGCCCTGGCCGCCGTCAATTACGTCAATCTGGCCACCGTGCGCATGCTGCGACGGCAGACGGAGGTCGCCGTGCGCAAGGTGCTGGGCGCCGGCGTGCGCCAGATCGTGCTGCAATTGCTGGCCGAATCGCTGCTGGTATCGCTGGGCTCGGCCGCCATGGGACTGCTGCTGGCCTGGCTGCTGCAACCGCTGTTTGCCGAACTGGTCGAGCGCAGGCTGGAAACGCTGCTGGCACCGGCCGGCATCGCCACGGCCGTCCTGCTGGGACTGCTGCTGGGCTTGCTGACGGCCATCTACCCGGCCTGGATCGCCATCGGCGTGCGCCCGGGACTGCTCATGACGGGTCATGCCGGCGGCGAATCGGCGCGCGGCCTGCGTCTGCGGCGCGTGCTGACCGTGTTACAAGTGGCCAGCGCCATGGGGCTGGCCAGCATCACCCTGACCATCGCCTGGCAAGCCAGCTATGCCATGCGCGCGGCGCCCGGCTTCGATCCGGCCCCGCTGCTCATCGTCGACCTGCCCGTGCAGGTGCGCGGCAATGTGCAGGCGCAGGGGCTCATCGCCGCGCTGTTAGCCAACCCGGCCGTCAACGGGGTCGCCATCTCGGAAGATGCGGTGGGCAGGAAAAATGCCGCCTGGTTCCGCGACCTCAAGCGCCCCGGCGGCGCCAGCGCACCGATGGAGATGAAGTCGGTCAGCGCCAATTTCTTCAAACAGTACCGCATCACCGCCACGGCCGGTCGCCTGTTTGATCCACGCCTGGACAAGGAGGACGATGCGGTGCCCGTGATTCTGAACGCCATCGCCGCGCGCGATCTGGGCTTTGCCGAACCGACCGCCGCGCTGGGGCAGATCCTGCTGTTCACGGGCTTTGACAATAAGGTCATCCAGAAACGCGTGATCGGTATCGCGCCGGAACTGCGCTTCCAGTCGCTGCGCGAACCGCCGCGCGCGATAGCGTATGAGCTGTGGACGGCGGGAAGCGCCCTCAGCGTGCGCGCGACAGGTCCCCTGGCGACCGTGGAGACGGCCGTGCGCGAAGCCTGGCCCCGCTACTTCCCCGAGGCCATCATCAAGCTGCGGCCCGCCGCCGAGATCCTGGCCCTCAACTATGCGGACGATGCGCGCATGGCTCGCCTGCTGGCCCTGTCGACGGGCATCGCCCTGGCCATCGCCGCCTTCGGCACCTATGCGCTGTCGGCCCACACTGTGCAGCGCCGCGCCAGGGAAATCGTGCTGCGCAAGCTGCATGGCGCGCCCCGCCCCGCCATCGGCCTGCTGGTGCTGCGGGAAACGGGCACGCTGGTCCTCCTGTCGGCCGCCCTGGCCCTGCCGCTGGCGGCGCTGCTCATCGAGCGCTACCTGGCCAGCTATGTGGAGCACGCGCCGGTAGGCTGGTGGACCTTGCTGCTGGCTCTGGCCGCCACCCTGGGCGTGACTTGCCTGGCGGCTGCGCGCCACGCATGGCTGGCCATGCGCATGCATCCAGCGCAGGTGCTGCGTAGCTGAGCGGTTTCGCTTCAGGCCAAAAAAATAGCCGCTTGAGAGCGGCTATTTTTATGCGTGGAAACTAAATCTTACGGTGCTGGCGCTGGGGCCGCTGGCGCGGTGACCGGCTTGACGATCTTCACCTTGGCCTTGGCTTTCAGGTATTCGACGTAATCGAACATTTCCTGCTGTGCCAGGATGCCGCTGATCTGGTCTTTCTCTTGCTGGCGGCGCGCCGCGTCCACTTGCGCCGGCTGCTGCACCTTGCCGATGCGGTAGATGCCGTAGCCCAGGGCTGGCAGGTCCACGCCCACGTAGGCTGGCAGCTTGCTCGTGTCGGCTTTCATGACTTGCGCAATGGCGGCGCGGTTGATGCCGTCGAGCTTGCTGCGCGACACCCATTGTGCTGCGCCGAAACCGGTCGCATCACCCGAAGCCTTCAAGGCGGCCAGCTTGGCTTCGCCGGCTTTCTTGGCCAGCTTTTCCGCTTCTTCCATCGTCACGCGCTGACGGATCATCGCTTCGACGTCGGCCAGCGGACGCTTGCTAGCTGGCTTGAATTCCACCACGCGACCGGCGATCAGCACGTTCGGTGCAACGGTCACGGCTTCCGTGTTGCGCTTGTCTTTCAGCGAATCGTTCGAGAAGATGGCAGCCAGGAACTTGGCGTTGTTGAACGGTGCCTTGCCCAGTGCTGGCGACGGCGTGCGCGACAGGTTGGCGACGCTTTCCACTTTCAACTTCAGCTTGTCAGCCACCGGTTTCAGGCTGTCCGATTGCTCGTAGACCGTGTTGGTGAACGTTTCGGCCATTTCCGAGTATTTCTTGGCAGCAAATTGCTTGCGCAGGTCGGCCGTGATTTCGCCGCGCACTTCATCGAGTGCCTTGACGTGCTGTGGCTTGAGCGAGGTCACGGTCAGGATGTGGTAGCCGAAATCGGAAGCGACGACATCGCTGATTTCGCCTTGCTTGAGCTTGCTTACGGCGCTCAGCAGTGGTGCTGGCAAGCCATCCTTGCCAATCACGCCCAGATCGCCGCCCTGTTCGGCGGAGGCCGGATCTTCCGACTTGGCCTTGGCCACGGCGGCAAAGCTGGCAGGCGTTTTACGCACGTCAGCCAGGATGGCTTCAGCCTTGGCCTTGGCGGCTGCCTTGTCGGCGGCCGAGGCGTCTTTCTTGACGGCTACGAGGATGTGGCTGGCCTGGCGCGCTTCTGGCGTCGTGTAGGCTTTCTGGTTCTTCGCGTAATAGCCAGTGACGTCGGCCTCGGTGACGTCGACTTGCTCGCCGGCAGCGCTGTCGTCCAGCACGACGTACTCGATCTTGGCTTGTTCCGGGATCTCGAAGAACTTGCTGTTCTTGTCATAGAAAGCCTTGATCATGGCGTCCGTCACTTTGACTTCCGACACGTACTGGGCGATCGGCAACAGCAATTCCTGCACTTCACGCTCTTCCGAGGTGATGTCGGACAGGCGCTTGGAAACGGTGTTCGGCGCGAAGGCGGTGCCTTGCACGGCGCCGGCCAGTTGCTGCAGGGCCATATCGCTGCGGCGGCGCGCATCGTACATCTGCGGCGTCATGCCTTGCGCGGCCAGCATGGCCTTGTAGCGTTCCAGGTCGAATTTACCGTCCGGCAAGGTCAGGCCTGGGATTTCCAGCACTTCCCTTTGCAGTACGGCATCGCTGATGACGAGGTGGCTACGGCCCACTTCGGCAGCCACGGCGCGCTCGGCGATCAGGTTGTCGAGAATGCTCTGGCGCGCTTCCGGCGTGTCGAACATTTTCTGGTCGAACTGCTCGCCCATCATCTGGCGGTAGCGGTCGATCTGCTGGCGTTGCGCTTCTTCATATTGCTGCTGCGTAACGACCTGGTCGCCGACCTTGGCGATGGTGTTCGCGCCATCGCCGAAGCTTTGGTAGCCGCTGATACCGACCAGTGCAAAAGACGGGACGATGACCAGCATCAAGAGAAACTGCATCAAGCGTCGATGGGTACGAATAAATTCAAACATGGTCAGCCAATTCGGGATGAGTGGATCACTATAAAAAAAGGCGAACATGCGTTCGCCTTGATTTCTTCGGCGGAATGGACGGGACAGATGTCCACTTCCCCTTTAGATTCAACAACTTGGCGCTGGAACTAAAGCAGGATTCTGACGCCCAAGCCATTATCTCCTGATTCTACAATGCCCATAGCGCTATAGCAAGAGTAAATCAGGGCGCGCGCCCTGCCCTGGCGCCGCGTGGACGGCAAGGCGCCGGGCTCGCACATTTAACCGGACGCAGCTTAAAGCCGATTTAAACGCGGGCTTTTTTATTCAAAAGGCAGGATGGGATTTTAAAAGCAGGCGCGCCGAGATAATCTGGCGCTGGAAAAGAAAAACCCGCGCTACTTATTCAGCAGCGCGGGCTTCTATATTCTGGCGGAGCGGACGGGACTCGAACCCGCGACCTCCGACGTGACAGGCCGGCATTCTAACCAACTGAACTACCACTCCTTAAGAGCGTATTTTTTTGGCGGAGCGGACGGGACTCGAACCCGCGACCTCCGACGTGACAGGCCGGCATTCTAACCAACTGAACTACCACTCCGAAAAATACACAGTACTGCTTGCATTTGTATTCAAGGTTGCGATTCGTGGAACTTCAACCCTGAAATCGCGGCACCCGAAAGCGCCGCCAAATGTTCCCGGTGATTGTCACCTCACCGAAGTCCGTTAGTTTACAGCATCCTTCAAAGCTTTACCAGCTTTAAATTTTGGAACTTTTGCTGCTTCGATCGTGATCGCTTCTTTGGTACGCGGATTGCGGCCGGTACGCTCAGCGCGTTCGCTGACCGAGAAAGTGCCAAAACCAACCAGCGTCACGCTGTCGTTGTTTTTCAAAGTTTCCGTCACGCCGCCGATAACAGCGTCGAGTGCGCGCGCAGCGGCGGCTTTGGAAATGTCAGCTTTTTCAGCAATGTGGTCGATCAATTCAGTCTTGTTCACTAGCATCCCCAATTACAAAGGTATAAAACGATTACCGTATCGTTGCGGCACTTTTGGCACCACAGCTGTCCGGCGAAAAAAATGTGCAGGCGTATTAAACAAGCCACACTGTATATGTGTCAAGCGCTTTGGGGGCGCAATTCACGTTTCAATATAAAACAAGCGCTCTAAAAGCGCTTGTTTGGGGAAAACAGGGGTAAAACGTTAGTGTTTTACCACCTCGCCAGCCGCGTCAGGCTTGGCCGCGGCAGCCGTGACAGCCTCCACTGCAACGACTTCCACCAATGGTTCCGGCATGCGTTCAAGGGCGATTTCCAGCACTTTGTCGATCCAGCGCACGGGCACGATCTCCAGCTTGTTCTTGACGTTGTCCGGAATTTCGGCCAGGTCTTTCACATTTTGCTCTGGAATCAGGACCGTCTTGATACCGCCGCGATGGGCCGCCAGCAGCTTCTCTTTCAGGCCGCCGATCGGCAACACTTCGCCGCGCAAGGTGATCTCGCCCGTCATCGCCACATCGGCACGCACGGGGATGCCCGTGAAGACCGATACCATCGCCACCGTCATGGCCGCGCCAGCCGAAGGACCGTCCTTCGGTGTCGCGCCTTCCGGCACGTGGATGTGGATGTCGCTCTTCTCGAACACGTCCGCCTTGATGCCCAGGCGCTGTGCCCGGCTGCGCACCACCGTGCGGGCGGCCTCGATCGACTCTTTCATGACGTCGCCCAGGGTACCCGTGCGGATGATGCCGCCCTTGCCCGGCATCGACACGGCTTCGATGGTCAGCAGATCGCCGCCCACTTCCGTCCATGCCAGACCGACCACCTGGCCCACCTGGTTTTCTTTCTCTGCGACACCGAAATCGTAGCGGCGCACACCGAGGAATTTATCCAGGTTCTTCGAGTTGACGATGACTTTCTTGTCGGATTTCTTCAGCAGCAGCATCTTCACCACCTTGCGGCAGATCTTCGACACTTCACGCTCGAGCGAACGCACACCGGCTTCCCGCGTGTAGTAGCGGATGATGTCGCGCAAGGCCGACTCGGCCACCGAGATTTCCTCTTCCTTCAAGCCATTGTTCTTGATCTGCTTCGGCAGCAGATAACGCTGCGCGATGCTGGTCTTTTCATCTTCCGTGTAACCGGACAGACGGATCACTTCCATGCGGTCAAGCAAGGCTGGCGGAATATTGTACGAGTTCGAGGTGGCCACGAACATCACGTCCGACAAGTCGAAATCGACTTCGATGTAATGGTCGGAGAACGTGTGGTTCTGTTCCGGATCGAGCACTTCCAGCAGGGCCGACGAAGGATCGCCACGGAAATCGGCGCCCATCTTGTCGACTTCATCGAGCAGGAACAAAGGATTGCGCACGCCGACTTTCGACAGCGATTGCAAAATCTTGCCCGGCATCGAGCCGATGTAGGTGCGGCGGTGGCCGCGGATCTCGGCTTCGTCGCGCACGCCACCGAGGGCCATGCGCACGAACTTGCGGTTCGTCGCGCGGGCGATGGACTGGCCCAGCGAAGTCTTGCCCACGCCCGGAGGACCGACGAAGCACAGGATAGGCGCTTTGAGCTTGTCGACGCGCTGTTGCACCGCGAGGTATTCCAGGATGCGTTCCTTGACCTTGTCGAGGCCGTAGTGGTCGCCTTCGAGCACTTTTTCCGCATTCGCCAGGTCGTTATTGACCTTGGATTTCTTTTTCCAAGGCAAGTTGACCAGGGTGTCGATGTAATTGCGCACGACGGTGGCTTCGGCCGACATCGGCGACATCAGCTTGAGCTTTTTCAGCTCGTTGGTCGCCTTGTCGAGCGCTTCCTTCGGCATCTTGGCCGAAGCGACTTTTTTCTCCAGCTCGTCGAGGTCGGCACCATCTTCGCCCTCGCCCAGCTCTTTCTGGATCGCCTTGACTTGCTCGTTCAGATAGTACTCGCGCTGCGACTTTTCCATCTGGCGCTTGACGCGGCCACGGATGCGTTTTTCCACCTGCAGAATGTCGAGCTCGCCTTCGAGCTGGCCCAGCAGGTGTTCGAGGCGCTTGGCCACGCTGAAAATTTCCAGGATGACTTGTTTTTGCTCAAGCTTCAGGGGCAGATGCGCGGCCACCGTGTCGGCCAGGCGGCCGGCATCGTCGATGCCCGACAAGGATGCCAGGATTTCCGGTGGAATCTTTTTGTTCAGTTTGACGTACTGGTCGAACTGCTGCACGATCGCGCGGCGCATGGCTTCGACTTCCGACTCGTCGCCCGGCTCGGACTCGAGCGGCGTCAGGTCGGCGATGAAGTGCGTCGGCGCATCGCTGATGTGGTTGATACGGGCACGCTGCGCGCCTTCGACCAGCACCTTGACGGTGCCATCGGGCAGCTTCAGCATTTGCAGAATATTGGCAACGCAGCCAATTTCATAGATATCGGAAGGGGACGGCTCGTCCTTCGCGGCTGCTTTTTGAGCGGCAAGCATGATGCTCTTGCCCTGCTCCATCGCAGCTTCCAGCGCCTTGATCGACTTTGGACGGCCAACGAACAGCGGTATCACCATATGCGGGAAAACGACGACATCCCGCAACGGCAATAACGGCAGTTGAGTTTGCTCAGTTAATTTGGAAGTTGTCATGGCGTACCTTATAGAAAGCGTGTTTACGATGTTGGCGCTCGCTGCCAAAACACAAGACCGGCGAGAATAAATAATTCTGTGAAACAAACATAGAGTCTATTTCGCAAAACACACCCGCATGACTGTAACAAATGCAGTTTTAACAGTAAAAAAGCCACGCGCAGCTAAGCGCCGCGAGTGGCTTTACGATTGAAGCCTGCACTCATTGATTTAAATTGTACTGCCATGCATTAAGGAATCAAAACCCTTTTTATGCATTTGTCTCGGCAGTAATCAATTTTCTCCGGAGGCCTTGGCAGTCTCTTGATAAATCAACAAAGGTTTGGCGCCACTGGTGATGGTATTTTCGTCGATGACGACCTTCACCACATTTTGTTCGCTCGGCAGTTCGTACATGACGTCCAGCAAAGCATGTTCCAGGATGGAGCGCAGGCCACGGGCGCCGGTCTTGCGCGCCAGCGCCTTCTTGGCGATCGCATGCAGGGCGGCCGGACGAATCTCCAGTTCCGCGCCTTCCATCTCGAGCAGCTTCGAATACTGCTTGATCAGCGCATTCTTTGGCTCGACGAGGATCTGGATCAGCGCCTCTTCCGTCAATTCCGCCAGCGTGGCGATGACGGGCAGACGACCCACCAGTTCCGGGATCAGGCCGAACTTGACCAGATCTTCCGGCTCCGCTTGCAGCATCAGTTCGCTGGCCGAGCTTTGCGACTTGCTGCGCACCGTGGCCGAGAAGCCGATGCCGCTCTTTTCGGAACGGTTGGCGATCACTTTCGACAGGCCGTCAAAGGCGCCGCCGCAGATGAACATGATGTTGGTCGTGTCGATCTGCACGAAATCCTGGTTCGGGTGCTTGCGGCCGCCTTGTGGCGGCACAGAAGCCATCGTGCCTTCGATGAGTTTCAACAAGGCTTGCTGCACGCCCTCGCCCGACACGTCGCGCGTGATGGACGGATTGTCGGACTTGCGCGAAATCTTGTCGATTTCATCGATGTAGACGATGCCGCGCTGGGCTTTCTCGACATCATAGTTGCAGCTTTGCAGCAGCTTCTGGATGATGTTTTCCACGTCTTCACCCACGTAACCGGCTTCGGTCAGGGTGGTGGCGTCGGCGATCACGAACGGCACGTTGAGCATGCGCGCCAGGGTCTGTGCCAGCAGGGTCTTGCCCGAGCCGGTAGGACCGACCAGCAAGATGTTGCTCTTGGCCAGTTCGATGTCGTCTTTCTTGCCCAGGTGCTTGAGGCGCTTGTAATGGTTGTACACCGCCACCGACAGGATGCGCTTGGCAGTCTGCTGGCCGATCACGTACTGATCGAGCAAGGCGGCAATTTCTTGCGGCGTCGGCAGGTCGGATTTGGTACCGGTCACCGTCTCGATGCTCGACGTTTCATCACGGATGATGTCGTTGCACAGGTCGATGCACTCGTCGCAAATGAACACGGACGGGCCGGCGATGAGTTTCTTCACCTCGTGCTGGCTTTTGCCGCAGAACGAGCAATACAGTAATTTTTCGCCGCTAGAGGATTTTTTGTCTGACATAAGGCATTTTGGTTGGAACTGCATTAACAATATTGCAAAATCGCAAGCCGGAGTGCGGTAGTTGCCCGCAAAGGCAGCCACCCATGGCGCAAGTCAACAACGTGCACAAGCTCCATGCTACCCGAAATAAAAGCGAAACGCCCGAACGTTTGATCGCCCGGGCGTTTACTTACGTACTTAGCAATACCGGTAGGGGCTCATCAAGCGCGGCTGGTCAACACTTTGTCAATCAAACCATACTCAACGGCCTCGTCGGCGGACATGAAACGGTCGCGGTCGGTATCCTTGGCGATCTGTTCGATCGACTGGCCCGTGCGCTCGGCCATGATGCCGTTCAAGCGGGTGCGCAGGTAAAGGATTTCCCTTGCCTGGATCTCGATGTCGGACGCCATGCCTTGCGAACCACCGGACGGCTGGTGAATCATGATGCGCGAGTTCGGCAGCGAGAAACGCTTGCCCTTGGCGCCAGCGGCCAGCAGGAAAGCGCCCATCGAGGCAGCCATGCCCGTGCACAGGGTCGAGACGTCCGGCTTGATGAACTGCATGGTGTCGTAGATGGCCATGCCGGCCGAAACCGAACCACCAGGCGAGTTGATGTAGAGCGAGATTTCCTTTTCCGGATTTTCGCTTTCCAGGAACAGCAGCTGGGCGACAACCAGGTTGGCCATCTGGTCATTGACCGGGCCGACCATGAAAATCAAGCGTTCCTTCAGCAGGCGCGAGTAAATATCATACGAGCGCTCGCCGCGACCGCTTTGTTCCACCACCATCGGCACCAGGCCGAGCATCTCTGTGTCCAGCGCCGGATTACGGTTCATACCTGTCATTTCATTTCCTTGTGAAGCAGTTAGCGGACACAGCCCCTGCCTTGCGGCGGGGCAGCATCCGGAGACCAACTGGTTTACGCTTGTGCGTTGCTTCCCATCAGTTCGTCGAAAGCAACTGCTTTCGTCGTGACTTTCGACAGGCCCAACACGTAAGTGACGACGTTTTCTTCCAATACAAGGGCTTCGATCTCACCCAGACGACGACGGTCGCTGTAGTAGTACTTCAGCACTTCGCGTGGATCTTCGTAGCTTTGGGCGAAATCTTCGATTTGCGCCTTGACTTGCTCAGGCGTCGCCTGCAGGTTGTTGTCGCCCACCAGTTGCGACAGGATCAGGCCCAGGCGTACGCGACGCTCGGCTTTTTCTGCGAACAGTTCTGCTGGGAAAGGCACGTCCTTGACGTTCATGCCGCGCTGCGCCATGTCTTGACGGGTCATTTCGGCCAGGCGCTCGGAATCTTGAGCGATCAAGGTTTTTGGCACTTCCAGCTCAGCAACTTTGATCAGCGCGTCCATGACGGCTTCCTTGTTGCGTGCTTTCACGCGGCCAGCGACTTCGCGTTGCAGGTTGACTTTGATGTCTTCGCGCATTTTGGCCAGGTCGCCATCGGCAACGCCCAGGGACTTTGCGAATTCGGCATCAACTTCCGGCAGGTGCGCCCATTCCAGCTTTTGCAGCGTGATGGTGAACGAAGCGGTTTTGCCGGCTACGTCCTTGCCATGGTAGTCCTCAGGGAACGACAATGGGAAAGTCTTGGACTCGCCCACTTTCAGGCCCAGGGTCGCTGCTTCGAATTCTGGCAGCATGCGGCCTTCGCCCAGCACGAAAGCGTAGCCTTCAGCTTTGCCGCCTGGGAATTCAACGCCGTCGATCGAGCCGACGAAGTCGACGGTCACGCGGTCGCCGTTGGCAGCGATCGGCTCACCGCCGTCACCGTGTTCGCCAGCTTCGCCCTTGGTGTGGAAGTGCACGCGCTGCTTGCGCAGGATATCGATGGTCTTGTCGATTTCGGCTTCCGATACCTCGGCTTGCACGGTTTCGATTTCAACGGCCGTCAGGTCGCCGATGGCGACTTCCGGATACACTTCGAACGTTGCGTCAAAAGCCAGCTGGCCTTCGGCTGCTTCTTCTTTCGGCACGATGTTCGGGAAACCGGCCACGCGCAGATTGTTTTCGTTGGCGGCGTCGTTGAACGCGCGGCCGACTTTGTCGTTCAGCACTTCGGATTCAATTTGGTAGCCGTATTGTGCTGCGACCATTTTCAACGGCACTTTGCCCGGACGGAAGCCCGGTGCCTTAGCCGTACGGGCTTGCACTTTCAGGCGCTTCTCAACTTCCGTGCGGACATCCGTCAGCGGGAAGGAGATCGTGATACGACGTTCGAGTTTGCCCAAGGTTTCGACTGCAGTTGCCATGTAAAAAATCGTCCAAAAAATAAACACTGTTGGTGCGAGAAAAGAAGACCCGACCCCTTGCGCCATCACTGGCAGCAAGACATGGGCCCAGCTTCACTCGCTCGCATATTCATCTGTAAAAGTACTGAAAACAGGACGATGGACCTGGTCTACCCGGCTGAGGGAAAAACCCGCACCAGGCACCAAACAATCCGCCGCTTCCAGTACTGCGACAGGGCTCCGAGCGTCCAGCCTTGCTTCCAAGTAAATGCAAGGCCGGCCATCATTCGGTAAAGCGTGGCATTATAACAAAGGACTTCGGGAAAGTGGCTGGCTTTGCAGCCCGGCCACAGAGGATGCCAGCGGCGGCGAATGAATCGCCACAGCCTGGGTTGCCCTGTCTTTACTCTTGCCCCGGCATTTCTTATTTCGCCAGAGACAGGCTTTCCAGCCTGCTTCGTTCATTAGTATATGCGAACTGTCGCTCCGTCCGAAACAAAGAAATGCGCTCTTGACGAAGATTTCAGTCAAAAAACCTTTGATTTACCTCAATTTGGCCATTTTCCAGGCAAACCTAAGTCGCAGCGCCGCACTCCAAGTGAATTTAATGGAGAAAATATCATGAGCGATAGCGCACCCGGCGGTTCCAGCAACGCCAAAGCCAAGCTGCAAATGGTCCTCAGCCGCCTGCTCGACGGCGTAAGCGATGACGACTTGCAAAAAATCCAGACGGAAGTCGATGAAATGGAATTGCGCATGCAGGGAGACGGCCATCACGACCACGACCACCCCACCACCGCCTGATCCGGCAGTGGCTGCGCCTGCCATGCACGCCGCGGCACCGGATGCGGACGTGCTGGCCGCCGTGGAAACGGCGCTGGCCAGCCACCGCGCCTTTGGCGACAGCTGCTATATCCGCGACCAGCTGGCCGTCGCCTACCGGCGGCGCCTGCGCAAGCTCGGTGGCGCCCTGCCCGAGGCGGAAAGCCTGGCCACGCTGCTGGATGCGGCGCCACCCGTGCGCCAGCGCCAGCTGCTGGGCGACACGGTGCTGCGCTGCGCCGTGCAACACGCCATGCGGCAGCTGCATCTGGGCGACGAGTACGGCTTGCCTTTGCCGCAATGCGCGGCGCTGTTCCGGGCGGCGGGCGAGCACCTGCGCGCGGGCTTGCCCGGCGGCCCGCTGGTGGCCCATTTGCCGCCCATGGCGCGCCTGCACGACGAGGGCAGCCCGGAGAACGACGACCCCTATATATGGCATGCCTGGCAGGAAGGCACGCCGTATGCACGCGCCTTCCTTGCCGTGATGGAAGATAACTACGGCGCGCCGCTGGCCACGCCCACACCGCAGGAACGGGCCCTGCTTCGCCGGGGCCTGCGGCTGCTGGAAACCCTGCTGCCCCGCCTGACGGCCAGCGCGCTTTCTCATGTGCAACTGATCGCCCTGTTTCCCAAGCTGGGCACGTGGCGCGGCAAGGCGTCCAGCTCGCAATTTCGCGTCAATGGCAGCGTGTTCCTGAACCAGGAACTGATTGCTAATCCCTGGTGGCTGGCCGAGCACTTGCTGCATGAGTCCCTGCACCAGAAACTGTACGACTTCCGCCACGGCCATAGCCTGCTGGCGCCCGATTATGCGCGCGAGGATGGCGCCAAGGTCTGTTCGCTGTGGAATGCACCCGATATTGAGGGCAATCACTATTGGGATGCCCACCGCACTCTGGCCGCCTTTCATGTGTATGTCCACCTGGCCTTGCTGTGCCTGCTGGCCGAGCGGCAGGAAGCGGCGCTGGCGCCCCAGTACGGCCCCATTGGCCAGCACATGAGCGGTAGCCGGCGCGCCATCGACCGCGCCCGCTACCTGGGCGAGCAGTTGCACAGCACGACCTGGCCGGAGCTGGGACTGGCGGGGCGCCACATGACGCACTGGCTGCTGGATGTGCTCGACGCGCTCGACACGCAACGGCGTCCCGGCGGCGCCACCCTGCATCTGCTGCTCGACTTGTACGAGCGCCAGAGCCGCAAGCTCGACACGTATCTTGCGCAACAGCCGCCGCCCCAGAGCGACACGCTGGGCCTGCAGGCGCAGCAAGAGCTGGCGATGACGGAGCAGGCGCTGCACATGCTGGACAGGGAAATGCCACCATCCGCGCGGTCGCAGGAGCAACACTGGCCGCAGGCGCGGCAACACGTGTTGCAGGCACTCTGGCCGCTGACTGAAGATGAGAAATTGATGGAAAGAAGAGACTACCCGCAGGCGCAGGCGCTGGTTGCGCAGATGGTGCAACAGTCGAGCCGGCAACTGGCCGCACTGGGCGCACTGGGTTAGGAAATACGAGTCCAGAGAAAACTTGATGGTGTTGCACGTCCGGGCTGGAACAACCCGGATTGGTGCGGATGGGGAGACTCGAACTCCCAAGCCGAAGCACTGGCTTCTAAGACCAGCGTGTCTACCAATTCCACCACATCCGCATTTTGTACTACCTTGTACTACCTTGTACTACTTGCTCCCCTGATTTTAACAACTCGGGAGCGATCTGGCTACCGTGGACTGATAGAGCAAGCCCTCGGCAAAGCAAAGGCGGCATTCTACTGGATTTCCCAGAGGAATGCCGCCTTTTTTATACCAGCTTGCTAGCGCTGATTCTCACGTCCCTTCCTTGTCCAGCGCCACCGGCTTCTTGACCCGGAACCAGGCCGCATACAGCGCTGGCAGGAACAGTAAAGTTAACGCCGTCGCCAGGATCAGCCCGCCCATGATGGCGACGGCCCTGCGTAATCCCCCCCCAGAACACGGAGTGTGACAGCGGGATCATGGTCAGCGCGGAGGAATTGCTTCCTTAGCTCCCTCCTTTGTCCAGCGCCACCGGCTTCTTGACCCGGAACCAGGCCGCATACAGCGCCGGCAGGAACAGTAAAGTTAACGCCGTCGCCAGGATCAGCCCGCCCATGATGGCCACGGCCATGGGCCCCCAAAACACGGAGCGCGACAGGGGAATCATGGCCAGCGCGGCGGCGGCGGCCGTCAGCACGATGGGGCGGCAGCGGCGCACGGCCGAGTCGATGATGGCGTCCCACGGCGCCGAACCATCGTTGATGTCTTGCTCGATCTGGTCGACCAGGATCACCGAGTTGCGGATGATCATGCCGAACAGCGCGATGATCCCCAGGTTGGCCACAAAACCAAGTGGCCGGCCCAGCGCCAGCAAGGCAAAGGCAGCGCCCGCCACGCCCAGCGGCCCCGTCAGGAACACCAGCAGGGAACGCGAGAAACTGTGCAGCTGCAGCATCAGCAAGGTGAAGATGATGAAGATGGCCAGCGGCAGATTGGTCGCAATCGACGCTTCCGCCTCGCCGCTGTCGGCCGCCACGCCTTTCACGGTGATGCGGTAGCCGTCCGGCATCTTGGCCCGTAAAGCGTCGAGCTGCGGCGCCAGCTGCGTCGAGACCGTCGCGCCCTGGATGCCGTCGACCACGTCCGACTGCACGGTGATGGCCCATTCGCGCTTGTCGCGCCAGACCACGCCCGGTTCCCACACGAAATGCACGCGGGCCAGCTGCGAGATGGGCACGGACTTGCCCGTTGCCGTCGGGATATTCGTGTCATTCAGCACGGAAATCGTCGCCCGCTCGGCCAAAGGCTGGCGCACCTGGATATCGATCAGCTTATTGTCTTCGCGGAACTGGCCGATGACGGTGCCCGACAGTATCGTATTGGCCGCCTGCATCACGGTTTTCGAGGTGACGCCCAGTGCGCGCATCTTGTCCTGATCCAGGTCCAGGCGCAGCACTTTCACCGATTCATTCCAGTTGTCATTGACGCCCAGGGTGTTTGGATTGGCGCGCATGATGTCCTTGACCTGGTCGGCGATGGCGCGCACACCCGCCACTTCCGGCCCAGTGACACGGAATTGCACGGGATACGGCACCGGTGGTCCGTTCGGCAACAGCTTTACCCTGCCCCGCACTTCCGGGAAATCTTTCTTGAAGACATCGATGATCTTCTGGCGCAGCTGCTCGCGGTCCGCCAGGCTCTTCGGCAGGATCACCACTTGCGACACATTGGTCTGCGGGAAGATCTGGTCCAGCGGCAAGTAGAAACGGGGACTGCCCGTGCCCACATAGCTGGTGATGCTGTCCACGCCGTCGAGCTTGCTGACGAAGGCTTCGAATTTCTTCACCTGCTTTTCATTCGCGGCAAAGGTCGTGCCTTCGGGCGACCACAGTTCCACCATCAGTTCAGGACGGCTGGAATCGGGGAAGAATTGCTTTTCGATAAAACTGAAACCATAGATGCCCAGCGCAAAGATGGCCAGCGTGGCGGCAATCGTCGTCTTGCGCCATTCCACGCACCAGGTGACGGCGCGGCGGAAGCGGCGGAAATTCGGCGTATCGAACAATTCATGGTCGTTATGCGCGTGCGGTTTCACTTTCAGCAAGACGTAGCCGATGTAAGGCGTGAAGACGACGGCCACCACCCAGGAAATGATCAGGGCCAGTGCATTCACGGAGAACAGCGAGAACGTGTATTCGCCAGCGGCCGACTTGGCCAGGCCGATGGGCAAGAAACCCGCCACCGTAATCAGGGTGCCCGTCAGCATGGGCATGGCCGTCGACGTGTAGGCGAACGTGGCCGCGTCGAAGCGCGACATGCCCTCTTCCATCTTGCGCACCATCATTTCGACGGCGATGATGGCGTCATCGACCAGCAAGCCCAGCGCGATGATCAGGGCGCCCAGCGATATCTTGTGCAAATCGATGTCGAGCAGGCGCATGAACAGGAACGTCACGGCCAGCACCAGCGGGATGGTCAGCGCCACCACCAGGCCCGGGCGCACGTCGATGCGCAGCGGCTTCGTATGCAAGCCCAGCGCGACGAAACTGACGGCCAGCACGATCAGAATGGCTTCGATCAGGGTATGCACGAACTCGCCCACGGAGGCGGACACGGCTTCCGGCTGGTTCGACACGCGCTGCAACTCTATACCGACCGGCAACTCGCTCTTCATGCGCGTCACCGTGGCCTGCAAGGCCTTGCCCATATCGATGATGTTGCCGCCTTTTTCCATCGACACGCCCAGGCCGATCACTTCCTTGCCGTTGAAACGCATCTTGTCCTTCGGCGGATCGACGAATTCACGTTTCACGGTGGCAAAGTCGCCCAGGCGGAAGGTGGTGCCGTTGGCGCGCAGCTCCAGGTTTTCCAGGTCCTTGACGGTAAGCATGGCGCCCGTCACGCGCACTTGCAGATTGTCCGTCGGCGTCACCAGCACGCCCGTGGCGTTGATGCTGTTTTGCTCGGACAATTGCTGCACGATGGCGTCAAAAGGAATGCCCAGTTGGGCAAATTTCTTGTGCGAAAAGATGATATTGATCTTTTCATCCTGCACGCCGAACAGTTCCACCTTCGATACCTGCCCCACGGCCAGCAGTTCCTGGCGTACCTTGTCCGCGTAATCCTTCATTTCCGCGTAGGTAAAACCGTCGCCGGACAGGGCGAAGATGGAACCGTACGTGTCGCCGAACTCGTCATTGAAGAACGGCCCCACCACGCCGGCCGGCAAGGTGCCCTTGATGTCGCCGATCTTTTTGCGCACCTGATACCAGGCGGCCGCCGTTTCCTTGGGCGGCGCCGATTCGCGCAGCTCCAGCAAGATCAAAGTTTCACCCGGCTTCGAATAACTGGTGATTTCATTGATGTACGGCGTTTCCTGCAGCTTCTTTTCCAGCTTGTCCGTCACCTGCTCGGCCATCTGCAGCGCCGTGGCGCCCGGCCAGTACGCTTGCAAGACCATGGCGCGGAAAGTAAACGGAGGATCTTCATCCTGGCCCAGGCTGGCATAGCTGAGCATACCGCCGATCAGCAGCACGGCCATCAGGTAGCGCGTCAGCGGAATGTGTTCGAGGGCCCAGCGCGACAGATTGAAACCGCCCTTCATTTGACGGCCCCCACGCTGACGGCGGCCGCGGCGACATCGGGCTTGCTGGCCAGTTCGGCACCCAGAATCGAGACTTTCTGCCCAGGCTTGAGCAGGTTCACGCCGGCCGTGACCACCGTCTGGCCCGCTTTCACACCCGAGGTCAGCAGCAACTCATTGCCCGCCACGCCGCCCACCGTCACCGGCACCAGCTTCACGGCGCCGTTTTCCACCACCCACACGGAGCTTTGCGACTTTTCATTGAACAGGGCCGTCAGCGGCACCTTGATCTGCGGCGTGGCCGTCTGCGAGGTGAACTGCACCACGGCCGTCATGCCCAGCCGCGCTTGCGGCGCGTCCGGGATGCTGACCTTGGCCAGGTAGGTGCGCGTGGCGGCGTCGGCCACGGGCGACACGACACGTATCTTGCCGGGCAAGCCTTGCTTCGGGTCGGCCCACAGGCGCACCACCACATCCTTGACGCCGCGCAAGGTGTCAACCTTGTCTTCGGGAATGCCGATCACGACTTCCTTCTCGCCGCTCTTGGCAACTTGCACCACGGGCGCACCGGGCGCCACCACCTGCCCCACTTCGGCCTCGATGCGCGTGACGACACCATCGACATCGGCCAGCAAGCTGGCATAGCCGGACTGGTTGGCCTGACCACGGTACAGGGCTTGCGCCGCTTCCACGTTCGCCTGCGCCGCCTTGTAGGTGGCATTTTTGCCATCGAGCACGGCCTGGCTGACGAAATTTTTCTCGCGCAAATCCTGGTAGCGCTTCAGTTCGGCGCGCGCCAGGTCGCGGCTTGTTTCCGCGCTGACCAGCGATGCCTTGGCCTGGGCCTGCGACAGCTGCAAGTCGACGGGGTCGAGCTGCATCAGCACTTGTCCTTTTGTCACGCTGGCGCCCACCTCGACCTTGCGCGCGACAATCTTGCCGCCCACGCGGAAGCCCAGCTGCAACACCACGCGGGGCACGACCTCGCCCGCCAGCTCGGCACTCACATCAACATTACTGCTAGACAATACCATCGCGCGCACGGGGCGCACGTCTTCCACTTTGACGGCAGGCTTGGAACAGGCCGCCAGGGTCAGCGCCAGGGCGGCGGCGGCTATCAGCCGCAGGGCGGGCAATGCGGGTGCGCCGGTCTCGCGGTGCAGGGTTTTCAGGGCAAACAAGGTATTTTCCTTTACTATGCGGGCTGTAATATTTTTATGCGGAGAAACTTTTTGCTTGCCGATTGGGATAAGCCAAATTTTTTCGCACGCGATATCCTTAAATTTGTGACAATATCAGCTTGATCAGGACAGGGAGTGACTTCCCCTAATGACTTTCTGGTTATTAATTATAATCGTGCGTAAAAGTTTTTAGTGACTTTTGCGTCATTAATCTTGAGCCGTACAACGTCCGCCACATTCCAGCGTTGGAGGGGTGCCGGACAAACGCAAGACTAGAGAAGCGTGTTCAATGCCTGTAGACCATTACGAAAATTTTCCAGTTGCATCATTTTTACTGCCGCGCCGCCTGGTGCCTGCCGTCGAAGCCATCTATGCCTTCGCCCGCAGCGCCGATGACCTGGCCGATGAAGGCGATGCCACGCCAGCCGAACGCCTGGCCTTTCTACACGCCTACGAAGGGGCGCTGGGCCGCATCGAGCGCCACGAAGGCCATGGGGGCGAGAACGCCGCCATGTTCGAACGCCTGGCCGCCGTCATCGCCAAACACCAGTTGCCGCTGAAGCCGTTTTACGATCTGTTGTCGGCCTTCAAGCAGGATGTGCAAACGACGCGCTACGCCAGTTACGACGACGTGCTCGACTATTGCGCCCGTTCCGCCAACCCTGTGGGGCTGCTGATGCTGCACCTGTACGGTGCGGCCGATGAACAGAATGTACGCGATTCCGATGCCATATGTTCAGCTTTGCAACTAATTAATTTCCTGCAAGACGTCGCCATCGACCAGCAAAAAGAGCGCATCTACCTGCCGATGGAAGACCTGAGTCGCTTTGCCGTCTCCGCCGCCGCCTTCGAGCGGCCCGAGGCGCACGGCAAGTGGAGCGCCCTGATGCGCTTCGAAGTGGCCCGCACGCGCGCCCTGATGTTGTCCGGCGCGCCCTTGGCCCTGCGTTTGCGCGGGCGCATCGGCTGGGAACTGCGTCTCGTGGTGCAAGGGGGCTTGCGCATCCTCGAAGCCATCGAAGCGGTCAATTACGACGTGTTCCGGCGCCGCCCCAAGCTGGAGAAACGCGACTGGCTGATCATTTTCTGGCGCGCCCTGCGCATGTCGCGCAAAAGCCTGCATCAAGAGACGCAAGTAAAAACGGCTTTTCCCCCTTCGCCCACTCTGTAAGACGATAGAATAGCGGCTTCGATCTGCAACCCTTGCTCTTTTGACTATGTCTCCCGACGAATACTGCCAACAAAAGGCCGCCCAGAGCGGCTCCAGCTTCTACTACAGCTTCCTGTTCCTGCCGGCCGAGCGCCGCAAGGCCATCACGGCCCTGTACGCCTTCTGCCGCGAAGTCGATGACACGGTCGATGACTGCACGGACGAAGCCGTGGCACGCACCAAGCTGGTCTGGTGGCGCAAGGAAGTCAAGGCCATGTACGAGGGCAATCCCACGCATCCCGTGATGCGCGCGCTCGAGCCGCACCTGGCCGTGTATCAACTGGAAGAAAAGCATTTGCAAGCCATCATCGACGGCATGGAAATGGACTTGAACCAGACCCGCTACCTCGATTACCAGGCCATGAGCCGCTATTGCTGGCATGTGGCCAGCGTGGTGGGCATCTTGTCGGCCAGCATCTTTGGTGCGACCCGCCCGGAAACGCTGCTGTACGCGGAGAAACTGGGCCACGCCTTCCAGCTGACCAACATCATCCGCGACGTGGGCGAAGATGCGCGCAAGGGGCGCATCTACCTGCCGATCAGCGAATTGCAGCAGTTCAATGTGACGGCGGCCGACCTGCTGAACGCGCGCCACAGCGAAGCCTTTGAAAACCTCATGCGTTTCCAGGTGGCGCGCGCGCAAAAGGCGTATGACGAAGCGTTTGCCCTGCTGCCAGCCGAGGACCGCCGCGCCCAGCGCCCTGGCCTGATCATGGCCGCCATCTACCGCACGGTGCTCAATGAAGTCGAGCGCGACGGCTATCACGTGCTGAAACAGCGCATCTCGCTCACGCCGATCCGCAAACTGTGGCTGGCCTGGAAGACCTGGGTTCGTGGCTGAGAGTAAGGTGAAGCAACGCTACGCCGTCATCGGCGCCGGCTGGGCCGGTTGCGCGGCGGCCATGGAACTGGCGCGCGCCGGTCACTCGGTGACCGTGTTCGAGGCAGCGCGCACCCTGGGCGGCCGCGCGCGCCGCGTCGAACGGGAAAGAACCGTGCTCGACAACGGCCAGCACATCCTGCTGGGTGCCTACACGGAAACCTTGCGCCTGATCAAGCTGGCGGGCCAAGACCCTGCCGAACTGATCCTCACCCTGCCCCTGCAGATGCGCTATCCGACTGGCTCGGGCGGCATGGATTTCATCGCGCCGCGCCTGCCCGCGCCGCTGCACCTGGCATGGGCCCTGCTGCGCGCCAAAGGTTTGCAGCGCGCCGACAAGCTGGCCCTGATGCGCTTTTCCACCGCCATGCGGACCATGGGCTGGCAGTTGTACAACGATTGCTCGGTGACCGAGTTGCTGCAGCGCTTCGACCAGACGGATCGCTTGAACCGGCTGATGTGGCACCCGCTGTGCCTGGCAGCGCTGAATACCCCGCCCGGGCGGGCCTCGGCCCGCGTCTTCCTCAACGTGCTGCGCGACAGCCTGGGGGCGAGCCGCCGGCGCGCCTCCGACATGCTGATCCCGAAGGCAAACCTGAGCGCCCTGTTGCCCGAGGCGGCTGCACGCTATGTGGAACAGCATGGCGGCGCAGTGCGCACGGGCGCCAAGGTGGCCGCCTTGCACGCCCTGCCCGATGGCGGTTGGAGACTCGATGACGGCGTCGATGACGGGGAAAGCTTTGCTGGCGTGATCGTCGCCACCTCATCCGTGCAGGCCGCCAGCCTGCTGCAAGACTTGCACGACGCACGCCTGGCCGACGTCATCAATCGCATGCAGGCGTTCACGCCGGAAGCCATCAGCACCTGCTACCTGCAGTACGACGCCAGCGTGCGCCTGGACTTGCCGTTTTACGCACTCGTCGATACACCAGAGCAACAGCACTGGGGCCAGTTCGTCTTCGACCGGGGCCAGCTCGACAGTAACCAGGCGGGCTTGCTGGCCGTCGTCATCAGCGCCTCCGGGCCTGCCGCCGAGCAAGGCCACGCGCCGCTGGCGCAAGCCATCGCGGCGCAACTGGCGCAAGTGTTGCAGCGTGCGGAACTGGCGCAGCCCGTCTGGACCCAGTTGATCACGGAAAAACGCGCCACCTTTGCCTGCACGCCCGACCTGGCCCGTCCCGGCAATGCCAGCGGCGTGCCGGGCTTGCTGCTGGCGGGCGACTACACGGCCAATGATGACCGGACGCAAGACTATCCGGCCACCATCGAGGCGGCCGTGCGCAGCGGCGTGGCGGCCGCCAGGGTCGTCACCACGGGCAAGGCGTCAAAACAGACTTGACGGTGCATCCTCCCCTGCTGTCGCTCGCCACCGCGAAATTGCATTCTGTCGCACCGCGCTGGTGCGCCAGGGCGCGCTTGGGTACAGTCTGATCATCGACAACGGCCATGCCACGGGGAATACCATGCACACCACCTTGCACTTGAAAAACAGCTTGAAAGCCTTGGCGCTGCTCGCTTGTGTGGCGCTGGCCACCCTGATCGTCATTCAGGCACAGCAAGCGCCACAAGCACCATTGCTGCTGAGCCAAGCAAGCATGCTGCTGCCGGCGCTGGGCTAAGCGGCGCGCAGGAACAGGAAGAATATGATGAACAAGCAAGATTATCTCGACTCTCTGCGGCACGCGCTGGCAGGCTTGCCGCCGGACCTGGTGGCCAAGACCCTCGATTATTACGAACAGACCTTTATCGAAGGCGCTGCGGCCGGCCGCAGCGAGCACGAGATCGCCGACGACCTGGGCGAGCCGAAAAAAATCGCCCTCACCTTGCGCAGCAGCACCCACCGCCAGGCGTTCGAGCAAAAGAAAACCCCCGTCAATCTGCTGCGCCTGCTCGTCTCGCTGGTGGGCCTGGCCATCTTCAACCTGTTCATGGTCGTGCCTGCCGCCGTGTACGCTGCCCTGCTGGCCACCCTGTATGCCGTCGGACTGAGCTTTTACCTGGCCGGCATCGCCATCACGGCCAGCGGCTTGTCCGGCGCCAACGAACTGGTGCTCGATGGCCCCTTGCGCCACGTCTTCATCCATGACGATGACGGCGGCGAAGGCGGCGAGCGGCGCGAAACGCGCATCACCATCGGCGACACGGGCATCGAAATCGACCACGTGCCCGGCCCCTTGCAGCGTGAACCGGCCGAACCCCAGGGGCCGGGCGTTTCGTCGCGCATGATGGAGCGGGCCGAAGCGCTGGCCGGCGGCGGCATCCGCATCTCCACCGACATGGACCGCGATGCGCGCACCACGCAAACCGTCTTCGGCGTGGGCATGCTGCTCGGCGGTATCGCCATCTTCCTGCTCAGTCTGGTGGTCACGCGCTATACCTTGATCGGCATCAAGCGCTACATCGCCATGAATGTCTCCCTGCTCAAAGGTCACTAGAAAGGCTGCCATGAAACGCTTGTTCAAAGTTGGCCTGTCCATGCTCTTGCTGGCCATGGTCCTGATCGCCATATCGTATGCGGCGCTGCGCGCCAAGGGGATCAGCAATCCCAGCAGCGCTGCCGGCCGCGCCGTGCGCAGCGAAACGCGCCCCATTTCCGCCAACATCAACAGCATCGACCTGGCTGGCCCCATCGACCTGGTGCTGCGCCGCGGCGCCACGCCATCGATGAAGGTCAGCGGCGAACAGCGTCTGCTGTCGAATGTCGACACCACGCAGGATGGCACCACCCTGCATATCGGCCCGAAAGGCATGCTGTTCCACCATCGCCAGCCGCTGCAGGTCGAACTGGTGCTGCCAGCCCTCGTGCGCATGGAAGTGCACGGCAATGGCGACAGCAAGATCACGGGCTTTTCCGGCGACAGTTTTATCCTGGAATTGACGGGTTCGGGCGACGTCAGCTTCACGGGACGCTACAAGCAGGTACAAGCCACCGTCAACGGCAGTGGCGACCTCGACATCAATGGCGGCAACAGTGACAGCGTGGTACTGGAAATGGTGGGTTCCGGGCGCATCGCTGCCAGCGGCAACACGAAATTCCTGCGCGCCGACCTGAGCGGCTCAGGCGATATCGATGCCGAGCACCTGGCGGCCGACAAGGCCAGCGTCAGCCTGCAAGGCTCCGGCACGAGCACCGTCTTCGTGCGCGACGCCGCCAACCTGACCTTGCGCGGCAGCGGCGACATCCACGTCCACGGCAACCCGCGCCAGCGCGATGCGCAGAAAAGCGGTTCAGGCGATATTATCTGGCATTGAGCGAGCCGGCCCCATCTGGCATCGCCCTTACTGCGCCGCGCCCTGACGCAACTGGCGCATACGCTGCACGAGTTTGCCAATGGCGTAGACGAGCATTAACAGGCCAGCGCCAGTGACAGCGCTCGCCCGGGGCTCCGCCAACAAGACATGGCGTGATGCTGGCGCAAGGACCACCAGAAAGAATGGCAATCCGCTTACCAGCAAGAGGACCAGGCTGCGCTGGTATTTCCGCACCTTCGATGGTACATCCGTGAAAATTTCGGGAATTTTTCCATCCACCACAGGTTTGCGCCAGCAACGCCATCCCCCCACATCCACCACGCGTTCCCAGCCGCCATCGACAAATAATTGCGTATAGACAGGATCCGCCTTTACGCCCGGAAAGTCCCAGCGATATGCCATGTCCGCCGGTGCGCCGCGCTCGAACGTCATGCGAATGCCGAGGGGATCGCTGGCATGCAAGTGCAATCCCTGGCGCGCCTGCTCTTGCAGCCAGCGCTCATGCATCCCGTCTTGCCACACCCACCACCATTTGAATTTCTTGACCAGTTGCTTGCTCATGCCGCATTCCCCTGCAGAAGTGACAATGTTTTTTTCCCTGTGGCTGCCATGATGTCCAGGCGCCGCACCTGCTCGCTCAGGACTGCGCGCCCCAGCTCCGTCATGCCATATATCTTGCGCCGCTCCTCTTCCCTGAGCTTGACGATCAAGCCCTGCTTTTCCAAGGCGGCAAAAGCGCCATACAAGGTGCCGGGGCCAATGCTGACACTGCCTTCGCTGAGCATGTCCACCTTTTGCATGATGGCATAGCCATGCATGGGTTCATGCAGGCAAGCGAGCACATAGAACGTGGCCTCGGAAAGCGGCAGGTAGCGCGAAAAGTTCATATCATTCATGCTGCCTCCATATCGCTCCTCGATACATCGAAAGTCGATACATCGGAATACGATACTAGCGTATAGCATTACTTATTGTCAACAAGATTATCGGGAGAGGGGCAGCGCAAGAGCATGTGCCCGCGGCGGCGCGCGGGCACACGGCAATGGAATCAGGTAGCTCGCGCCTCAAGCCAGGTGATGGCCTGCTCGCCGGCCGCCTTGCCTTGCGCCAGGCAGGCCGTCAACAGGTAGCCGCCCGTGGGCGCCTCCCAGTCCAGCATTTCACCGGCAACAAACACGCCCGGCATGGCGCGCAGCATGCTGCCGTCGACGCCGTCGAAGTCCACCCCGCCGGCGCTGCTGATGGCTTCATCGATGGGGCGCGGGCGCTGCAAGGTGACGGGCAGCAGCTTGATGGCGGCAGCCAGCCTGGCTTCGTCGGCAAAGTCGGCCGCGCTCAGGCATTCGCGCAGCAAACCCGATTTCACGCCCTTGATGCCCAGCCGGCTTTGCAAGTGGCTGGACATGGAACGGGCGCCACGCGGGCGCGTGACTTCCTCGAATACGCGCTCATGGCTGTGGTCGGGTGCCAGGTCGAGCCAGATGGTGGTGCTGCCGTCACGCGCGATCTGCTCGCGCAGCGCGGCCGACAGCGCATAAATCAGGCTGCCTTCCACGCCACCTGCCGTGATGACGAACTGGCCCTGGCGCTTGATGAGCAAGCCATCGATGTCGCGCGCCGTGATGGCCACCGTCGCCAGCGGTTCGCCCGCATGACGGCTGCTGAAATGCGCGCTCCAGTCCACGTCGAAGCCGCAATTGGCCGGCGCCAGCGCTGCCACGGCCACGCCCTGCCCTTGCAGCAGCGGCACCCAGGCGCCGTCCGATCCCAGCCGCGCCCAGCTGCCGCCGCCCAGCGCCAGGATCACGGCGTCAAAGGTGAAACGGCGTTCGCCGTCCGGCGTGGCGAAGGCCAGCTGGCTGTCGTGCCAGCCCGTCCAGCGGTGGCGCATGTGAAATTGCACGCCCGCTTCGCGCAAGCGATGCAGCCAGGCGCGCAGCAAAGGCGCGGCCTTCATATCGGTCGGAAAGACGCGGTTCGAGGAACCGACGAAGGTCTCCACGCCCAGGCCGTGGACCCAGTCGCGCACCTTTTGCGGGCCGAACTGGTCCAGCGCCGGTTTCAGGCGGCTGGCCTGCCTGGCGTAGCGCGAGACGAAGGACTGGTAGTCTTCCGCGTGCGTGATATTCATGCCGCCGCGCCCGGCCAGCAGGAATTTTCGGCCGACGGATGGCATGGCGTCGAACAATTCCACCCTGCCCCCCTGGTCGGCAGCCGCCTGGGCGGCCATCAGGCCGGCGGGGCCACCGCCGATGACGGCGATGTGAAACGGAGGGGAACTGGAATGGGTCATGGCAAGCTGGAAAGACGGTGAAAACCCCGGCATTTTAGTCGAGATAAGGCCCGGAGATGGCAAGAATGCCGAAAAATGATGCATACTGCGCGGACATGCTGCAGCGATCAGTACTTTGACTTCACCAGACAACGCGACGACAAGAGGAGAAACACATGGGTGCAGGATTCTGGATTTCCCGCTATTTGCTGGCCAGTTCGATCTTATTCATCATCCTGACGGTGGTCGAATACAGCAAGGGCACCACCAGCAACGCCGACATCCTCAGCGCGCTGGCCTGGTCGCTGGTGGCATCGGCCATCTTCATCGGCTCGAAGTACTGGCGCCACAAGAAAGCCATCGCCTGCGCCACCTGCAGCGGGGACAAAACAACAACCAAGTCGTCATAAGAAAATGGCCGCTTCAGCGGCCATTTTCTTGCGTGGACATTTTCAGCCGCCCGTCACGGGTGGGAAAAACGCCACCTCGTCGCCTTCCGCAATCACGGTATCGGCATCGCACATCACCTGGTTATGCGCCATGCGCAGCGCGCGTCCCTGCGCCAGCGCATATTCCCAGTTGCCGCCACGCGCGATCAGCAGGGTTCTCACTGCGCCCACCGTCAGCCGTGGCACGGCCCCCGCGTCCACTTCCAGCACTTCCTGGCCCGTGCCCACCAGCTCGCGCACGCTGGCGAAAAATCGCAGATTGATCTTCATCGATACTTCCTTAGTACAGCAATTCGTTAAACGGGATAAAGCGCAGCATGTCGCCGCGCGCAATCGACAGCCCCGGCGGGCAATCGATCAAGCCGTCGCCCCACACGGTGGACGTCAGCACGCCCGAACTCTGGTTGGTGTACAGCTCCAGCTCGCCGTCCTCGTTGACCCTGGCGCGCAAAAACTCGTTGCGCTTGTCCGCCTTCAGGCGCTCAAACGCGGCCGGCAGCTGGTAGCTGCGCGGCGCCAGATTGCCCGCCACGCCTTGCAGGCGCAAAATGAACGGGCGCACGAACAGCAGGAAGGTGACAAAGCTGGAGACGGGATTGCCGGGCAAGCCGACAAAGAACGCCTCCTGCACTTCGCCGAAAGCCAAGGGCTTGCCCGGCTTGACGGCGATCTGCCACATGTTCAAGCGCCCTTCCGCTTCCACGGCTGGCTTGATATGGTCTTCCTCGCCCACGGACACGCCGCCCGAGGTGATGATCAAATCATTGCCCTGGGCCGCCTGGCGCAGCACAGTTTTTGTCGCTTCCAGGCTGTCTGGCACGATGCCCAGGTCCGTGATCTCGCAACCCAAATTTTCCAGCAGTCCCCGCAGGGTAAAACGGTTCGAGTTGTAGACGGCGCCCGGCGCCAATGGCTGCCCCGGCATGGCCAGCTCGTCGCCCGTGAAGAAGACGGCGACGCGCAGCTTGCGCAGCACGGGCACTTGCGCCAGGCCCACGGAGGCGGCCAGGCCCATTTCCTGGCTGCGCAGGCGTCGGCCCGCGCCGAGGATGACGCCGCCGGCGCGGATATCCTCGCCCTGGCGGCGCACCCATTCGCCCGCATGCGGCACATGGCTCACCGTCACCACGCCATCAAGCAAGGTGCACTGCTCCTGCATCACCACGCAATCGGCGCCGTCCGGCAGCGGCGCGCCCGTAAAGATGCGCGCCGCCGTCCCCGGCTGCAATGGCTGGCCCACGTGGCCGGCCGCGATGCGCTGCGACACGGGCAGGCTGGCCGCGCCGCTGGCGCAATCCTGCGCGCGCACGGCATAGCCATCCATCTGCGTGTTGTCGCGCTCGGGCACGTTCAGGGTCGACGTCTGCGCCGTGGCCAGTACGCGGCCGTTGGCGCGCATGGTATCGACCAGCTCGACTTCGACCACCGGACGCGCCGCGCCCAACATGAAGGCTTGCGCCTCGGCCACCGACAGCATGGGTTTGCGTTCTGCAGTAGGCGCGCCCATCACAGCCCCGTATTGGCGGCGATGTACGCCTTCATCTTCTCGACGTCGGCATCCATCACGACGAACTTTTGCGGCAAGTCTTCGATGTTGTCGAAGCCGGCCGGGCGTTCGGCGTCCACGCCCAGCGCTTCGAGGATGGTTTCGTTGAACTTGGCCGCCAGCGCCGTTTCCAGCACGATCATCGGCACGTTCGGCTCCAGGTACTCGCGCGCCACCTTGATGCCGTCGGCCGTATGCGTGTCGATGGTGATGCCGTAGTCGTCGGCCACGTCGCGGATGGTGTCAAGGCGGTCCTGGTGCGTGGACTTGCCCGACTTGAAGCCGTATTTGGCCACCAGCTTGAATTCGTCGCCGTCGCTGCCAGGTTTACCGGACAGGTCAAAACCGCCATGCGTTTCCACTTTCGTGAACAGCGCGCGTACGCGCTCGCTGTCGCGGCCCACCAGGTCGTAGACGAAGCGCTCGAAGTTCGACGCTTTCGAGATATCCATCGACGGGCTGCTCGTATGGTAGGTCTCGGCCGACTTGCGCACGCGATAGACGCCCGTGCGGAAGAATTCGTCGAGCACGTCGTTTTCATTCGTCGCCGCCACCAGTTTCGAGATCGGCAAGCCCATCATGCGGGCGATATGGCCGGCGCAAATATTGCCAAAGTTGCCAGACGGCACCGTGAACGACACTTTTTGCTCGTTGCTGGTGGTCGCCGCCAGATAGCCGCGGAAGTAGTACACGACTTGCGCCACGACACGCGCCCAGTTGATGGAATTGACGGTGCCGATCTTCTGTTTCGCCTTGAACGGCAAGTCGTTCGACACGGCCTTGACCATATCCTGGCAGTCGTCGAACACGCCTTCGACGGCGATGTTAATAATGTTCGGGTCTTGCAGGCTGAACATCTGCGCCGTCTGGAAAGCGCTCATTTTCTTGTGCGGCGACAGCATGAAGACGCGGATGCCCTTCTTGCCGCGCATCGCGTATTCGGCCGCGCTGCCCGTGTCGCCCGAGGTGGCGCCGAAGATATTGAGTTCGGCGCCCGTCTTGGCCAGGGTGTATTCGAACAGGTTGCCCAGCAGCTGCATGGCCATGTCCTTGAAGGCCAGGGTCGGGCCGTTCGACAGCGCCTGCAGCATCAGGGTGGTCGATCCGCCCTTGACGACGTTTTCTTCGAGCACGCGCAGCGGCGTGATGTCGGCCGCGTTTTCGCCGGCGCGGGCATTCTTGTAGACAGCCTTGGTATAGGTTTTCGCCGTCAATGCCTTCAGGTCCGCGGCCGGGATATCGGTGGCGAACTTCTTCAGGATTTCGAATGCCAGGTCGGCATACGACAATGTGCGCCAGGCGTTGAGCTCGGCACCAGTGACTTGCGGGTAGTGTTCTGGGAGGTACAGTCCGCCATCGGGGGCCAGGCCGCCCAGGAGGATGTCGGAGAATTGCTGCAGATTCGATGGCGCTGTATCAGCGCGGGTAGACACGTAGTGCATAAATTTGAAGAGTCCAGTTGAGCTGAGTGCGGTTGATCATGAATGGCAGCGGATATTATAGTGCCAGCCGCCGCCCAAGGCGAATCGCATGCGTACGCAGCCGTCCTGGCCCCTGCCCCTGTTGTCAAACAGCAGCGCCGGGCAAAGGCAAAAGCATTATATTTTGGAAATTTCTTATGGCGAGATCAACGCCCCGCATAAAGATGAGGCCACATGCTGGCGCATGCGCCTGATTTGCGCCACACTGGTGTTTGTCGGCCCGCTCCGGGCCATTCATGGAACCGGCCATGTCGCTGAGTAAAAAACCGTATCTGCAAAGCGCCGCGCTGCGCCATGACGCCGTCGTCGACCTCGATCACTATCCGTTCACCATTCCCGCCATCCGCGACTTCGTGCACATGGACTTCCACCCCGATGTGACGTTTTTCGTGGGCGAGAATGGCAGCGGCAAGTCGACCATGCTCGAAGCGCTGGCCGTGGGACTGGGCTTCGGCAAGGATGGCGGCACGCGCAACGTGCGCATCGCGCTGCCATCGGACGAGGAATCGGGTTTGCATGCGCATCTGCGCCTGAGCAAGAGCTACAAGAAACCGGACGACAGTTATTTTTTGCGCGCCGAAAGCTTTTTCAATGTTGCCACCTACATGGATGACATGCCCGAATACCTGGGCAGCTACGGCGGCAAGTCGCTGCACGCGCAATCGCACGGCGAAGCGTTCATGGCGACCTTGATCAACAAGCTGCGGGGCAAGGGACTGTATCTGCTGGACGAGCCCGAGGCGGCCCTGTCGCCCAGCCGCCAGATGGCGGCATTATCGGTGATCCACCAGCTGGTGCGGGACGACTCGCAGCTGATCATCGCCACCCACTCGCCCATCCTGCTGGCCTACCCGAACGCGAAAATCCTCAGTTTTACGGGCGGCGGCATCCATGAAGTGGCGTATGAAGATACGGAGCACTATGCTGTCACGCGCGATTTCCTGAATCACTACCCGAGAAGGCTGGAGCAGCTGTTCGAGGAGGAGTGAGTTTGTCGGGAGACTGCTGTGGTGATGTCGGCTTACGCGCTTTGCGCTAAGCCGACCTGCGCCGACCTGCGCCGACCTGTGCCGACCTGTGCCGACCTGCGACATTGCCACTCGCCGTAGGTCGGATTAGCGCTTGCGCGTAATCCGACAACATCACCGGCGCATCAGCAAGCGGCGTGATTGACGGTAATCACATGCACGGCCAGCCCGCCCAGCGACGTTTCCTTGTATTTGTCCTGCATGTCCGCGCCCGTTTGGCGCATGGTTTCGATGACTTCGTCGAGGCTGACGAAGTGCGTGCCGTCGCCCTTCAGCGCCAGCGAGGCGGCCGTAATCGCTTTCACGGCGCCCATGCCGTTGCGCTCGATGCACGGGATCTGCACCAGGCCGCCGATGGGGTCGCAGGTCATGCCCAGGTGGTGCTCGATGCCGATTTCGGCCGCGTTTTCGATCTGTTCATTCGTGCCGCCCAGGGCCGCCACCAGGCCGGCCGCCGCCATGGCGCAGGCCACGCCCACTTCGCCCTGACAACCCACTTCGGCGCCCGAGATCGAGGCATTGCGCTTGCACAGCATGCCGATGGCGGCGGCCGTCAGCATGAAGCGGCGCACGCCGCCGACCGGGTCGCTGGGGCGGCAATCCTGCGCATAGTAGCGCAGCACGGCCGGGATGATGCCGGCGGCGCCGTTGGTCGGGGCAGTGACCACGCGGCCGCCGGCCGCGTTTTCTTCGTTGACGGCCATCGCGTACAGGCTGACCAGGTGCACGGCGTCGTGCGGCAAGTCGTTGGCGCGGTTGTCCGACGCCTTCGCCTCCTGCGCCAGACGCCATAATTTGGCGGCGCGGCGCTTGACGTTCAAGCCGCCCGGCAGGTTGCCCGTCGTTTCCAGGCCGTGCGCGATGCAGTCGCGCATGACCTGCCAGATGCGGTCCAGGCCTTCATTGAGTTCCGTCTCGCTGCGCTTGACGCACTCGTTCGCGCGCAGCATTTCCGGGATCGACAGGCCGCTTTCCACGCCATGCGCCAGCAACTGCTGCATGGTGTCGAAGGGGAAGACGACGCGGGCAGCAGCGGCCGACTCCACCGCCGCTTCGGCCTGTGCCTCGCCCGCTTCGCGGATAAAACCGCCGCCGATCGAGTAATACACCTTGTCGACGCGGCTGCCGTCGGCCAGCTTCAGCGTAAAACGCATGCCGTTCGGATGCTCGGGCAAGGATTCGCTCTTGTGCCAGATCAAGCCCGTGGCGGCCGTAAACGGCACCACGTGCGTGCCCAGCAGCGCGATTTCGCCGGCCGCCTCGATGGCGGCCAGCTTGCTGTCGACGGCATCGGGCGCCACGTCTTGCGGCGTTTCGCCCATCAGGCCCAGAATGACGGCCTTGTCCGTGGCATGGCCCACGCCCGTCAGCGCCAGCGAACCATACAGGGCCGCCTCGACGCCCACTACCTGGTCCAGCGGACCGTATTCGACCAGAAAACGCCGCGCCGCCACCATCGGCCCCACCGTGTGGGAACTCGACGGCCCGATGCCGATCTTGAACAGGTCAAATACGCTCATATCCATGTAGTGTCTCTTTAATTAGTATGTTTTTATGAATGCTGGTGTGGGACTCAGGCTGCCTTGGCGGCATGGCCCACGTCGACATTGGCCAGCATGTCGGTGACCATCTGTTCGACGCCGATCTGCGCCTTCCAGCCCCAGTCGGCGCTGGCCTTGCTGTCGTCCAGGCTTTGCGGCCAGCTGTCGGCAATGGCCTGGCGGCTGTCCGGCTTGTAGCTGATCTTGAAGTCCGGCACCATGTGCACGATGGCTTTCGCCAGCTGCTCGGGGTTGAACGACACGCCGGCCACATTGTAGGACGAACGGATCTTGACCTGCGACACAGGAGCATCCATCAGTTCGATGGTGGCGCGGATGGCGTCGGGCATGTAAATCATCGGCAAGGTGGTCGTCGCATCGAGGAAGCAGTCATAGCGCTCGCCGCGCAAGGCCGCATGGAAGATGGCGATCGCGTAATCGGTGGTGCCGCCGCCCGGAGGCGACTTGTAGCTGATGATGCCCGGGTAGCGGATGCTGCGCACGTCCACGCCGTACTTGTTGAAGTAGTACTCGCACAGGCGCTCGCCGGCCAGCTTGCTGATACCGTACATCGAAGTCGGGTCCATCACCGTCATTTGCGGCGTGTTCACTTGCGGCGTGTTCGGTCCGAAGGCGGCAATCGACGACGGCCAGAAGATGCGCAGCGGTTTGCCCGCCTCGCCCCGCTCGCGCGCCAGTTCCAGGATATTGAGCAAACCATCCATGTTCAGGCTCCACGCCTTCAATGGCGCCGCCTCGCCCGTGGCCGACAGCATGGCCGCCAGCTGGTACACCTGGGTGATGCCTTCGTCGGCGATGAGCTTCGCCAGGCCGTCCTTGTCCAGCACGTTCAACTGCGCATAGCGCCTGGCCTGGTACAGATTATTCGTGCCGATGTCGCTGGCGATGACATTGTCCGCGCCGTGCTGCTGCGCCAGCGCGCCCACCAATTCACTACCGATTTGGCCGTTTGCGCCGATGACTAAGATACGTTCCATGCTATGTCCCTGAATTCTTGTTAGTTGGTAGTGTTAGTGGTCAGCAAACCGAGTTCCTTGCCTGCCTGCTCGAAGGCAGCCAGCACTTGCACCAGCTGTTCACGCGTATGCGCGGCCGACAGCTGAACGCGCACCCTGGCCTGGCCCATCGGCACGACCGGGTAGAAGAAGCCCGTCACCAGCACGCCCAGTTCATACAGGCGGGCGGCGAATTGTTGCGCCACCGGGGCGTCGAACAGCATCACGGGCACCACCGGATGCGTGCCCGGCTTGATGGTAAAGCCGATGCGCTCGATCTCGCTGCGGAAGAACGCCGTGTTGTCATGCAGGCGGTCGCGCAGTTCCGTCGACTTGGCCAGGCGTTCCAGTACCGACAGCGAAGCGCCGGCAATCGATGGCGCCAGGGTGTTCGAGAACAGGTAAGGGCGCGATTTCTGGCGCAGCGTGTCGATGACTTCCTTGCGCGCCGAGGTGAAACCGCCCATGGCGCCGCCCAGGGCCTTGCCCAGCGTGCCCGTGATGATGTCGATGCGGCCCATCACATTGTGGTGTTCGTGCGTGCCGCGGCCCGTCGCGCCCATGAAGCCGGAAGCGTGGCATTCGTCGATCATCACCAGCGCGCCGTACTTGTCGGCCAGGTCGCAGATCTTGTCGAGCTGCGCAATCGTGCCATCCATCGAGAATACGCCGTCCGTAACGATGACTTTATGGCGCTTGCCGGCGGCGACGGCCGCTTGCAACTGCACTTCCAGGTCGGCCATGTCGTTATGCAGGTAGCGGTAGCGGCCCGCCTTGCACAGGCGGATGCCGTCGATGATGGAGGCGTGGTTCAGCGCGTCCGAGATGATGGCGTCGTTTTCATCGAACAGGGGCTCGAACACGCCGCCGTTGGCGTCGAAGGCGGCCGCGTAGAGTATGGTGTCCGCGGTACCCAGAAAAGCGGAAATCGCCTGTTCCAGTTCCTTGTGCACGGTTTGCGTGCCGCAGATGAAGCGCACGGACGACAGGCCGTAGCCGTATTTTTGCGTGGCGGCGATGGACGCTTCCTGCGTCTGCACGTCGCCGGACAGGCCCAGGTAGTTATTCGCACACATATTGATCAGGGTACGGCCATCGTCGCACACCACTTCGGCGCCCTGGCGCGAGGCGATCACGCGCTCGGACTTGTACAAGCCCTGCTGGCGCAATTGATCGAGATTCTGTTGCAGACCGCTGAAAAAGGTGTTCTTCGCTTGCTCGCTCATGATGATCCTTGTGTGTCCCTGTTGTATGCATGTTGGCTGTATGGGCGGCCGCTTGACCGGCGCGCGCCATATGCTGTACCGTGAAGCGCTGTTTGAAGTCTACACGTTTCCGTGTTTTTCCTCAAAATCCACTATGTCGAACTGAAATTCAATATAGTGGATATTACCCAAGCCTATTGAACTTTGCAAGCCACCTGCCGATGAAAACCAGCGTTTCGACCAATTCTCCCCCTGAAGTAGGTGCCACCCTGCAACGGCTGCGCCTGGCGCGCGGCCTGACACTCGAGGATTTGTCGCGCATTGCGGGCGTCTCGAAGTCCATGCTGTCGCAAATCGAACGCGAAAAAGCCAATCCCACCATCGCCATCACCTGGCGCCTGGCCAACGCCCTGGGCGTGCAGATCGGCGAATTGCTCTCCAGCGCGGAAAAAGCCGTGGAAACCATCCGCATCACGGACGCCCACGAAACCCCCACCCTGCCCGGCGACCATGCGGGCTATGTGCTGCGCATCCTGGGGCCGATGGAACTGGCGGGCAAATATGAATGGTATGAAGTGACGCTGGCGCCGGGCGGCGAACTGGCGTCGCAGCCGCACGACCCGGGCACCACCGAGCATTTGACGGTGATCCACGGCAACCTGGAGCTGGAAGTGGGCACGGCCAAGAAAAAGGTCAAGAATGGCGGCACGGCGCGCTATCCGGCGGACCAGCCGCATACGATACGCAATCTGGGCAAGACGGAAGGCAAGGCATTATTGGTGGTAATCCATAGATAGTTGCTTTTCAGCGGTGTGCAATAAGCTCTTTCGCCCATGCTAAGATTTTGGATTAGACAAGATTTTCACTGTCTTTCATGGAGCCTTAGCAATGACGATTTCCGACAGCACCACCCTCTTCCACCAAAAAAAGGTCGTCCAGTACGATCCTGATATTGCGCTGCAATCCGGGCAGGATATCGTCTACCGCCTCTCGCTCGAGTATGACGACGAGCGCAAGATGCCGGACCTGATCGCCGGCTTCCTGGAAAAAACCGACAAGAATGCGCTTGAAGCGCTGATCATCGGCATGTGGGGCGACCCGTACGAATCGGGCGCCGACGAAGTGATGGCCGCGCTGATCGCCCAGGCGCCACAGCTGCCCAACTTGCGCGCCCTGTTCATCGGCGACATGACGTACGAGGAATGCGAAATCTCGTGGATCGTGCAAGGCAGCTACAAGCCGCTGCTGGACGCCTTCCCGCTGCTGCAGGAATTGCGCATCCGCGGCGGCAATGAGCTCATCATCGAACCGTTCGCCCACCAGCACCTGCGTCGTTTCACCATCGAAGCGGGCGGCCTCGATCAAAAGATCGCCGAGGCACTGGCGCAATCGAGCATGCCGCAGCTGGAACACCTGGAACTGTGGCTGGGCACGGACGAATATGGATTCTCGGGCGACGTCGACCTGTACCGCAAGGTGCTGGCGCAACTAACCGTGCCGACCCTGCGCTACCTGGGCTTGCGCGACGCGGAGATCGCCGACGACCTGGCCGTCTGGCTGGCGGAAGAACCGCTGGTGGCGCAGCTCGACACGCTCGACCTGTCGCTGGGCACCATCGGCGACCTGGGCGCCGTGGCCGTGCTCAATCACACGCAGCTGGGCAAGTTGAAACGCCTGGACCTGTCGCACCATTACATTTCCGAAGAAAACCAGGCGAAACTGAAGGCGCTGCCCTTCGAAGTGGTACTGGACGACCCGCAGGAAGCCGATGAAGACGACGGCGAAAGCTACCGCTACGTGGCTGTCGGCGAATAGGCGGAGTTTTATCCTTTGCTGATGCCTCTCATCCTGCTGGCGACCGCCGGCAGCAAGCGCGTGCGCCTGATGCAGGCCGCGCGCGCGCAACTGCGCCTGCCGCCCGCGCAGGTACTGGAATGGCGCGACTGGCTGGCGCAGCCGGCGCGACTGGAAGCCGCCCTGCGCCAGCCAGCCATACTGAAAATCGAACCGCCCGGCGACGATCCTGCCGCCCAGTTGCTCTTGCTGCAGGCGGGCTGCCGGCTGCTGGAGCGTCCGTCCGTCGCTGCGCCCGCGCATGGCGAGCTGCTGGCGATGGATGCGTGGTTTGCAGGTTTCAACGCCGCCATGCAGGCACTGGAGACACAACTGGCCGACTTGCCGCAGACGCGCGTGGTCAATGCGCCGGCCGAGATCAGCCTCATGACGGACAAACTGGCTTGCCAGCGCCATCTGGCCGCGCACGGCGTCGCCATTCCCGGCCTGCTCGGCCCCGTGCATGGCTACGAGCACCTGCAGTCGCTGCTGCACGCCCACCAGCTTGACCGCGTGTACCTGAAACCGAGATATGGCTCGTCGGCCTCCGGCGTCGTCGCCTACCGCAGGAACAAGGCCGGGCGCCAGCAAGCCACCACCTCGGCCAACTTGTCGCGCGCGGATGGCCAGACCCGCCTGTTCAACGTCAAGCGCATGGCGCGCTACGAATCTGAACACGACATCGCCGCCCTCGTCGACGCGCTGGCCGCGCAACAGCTGTATGGGGAAGCGTGGCTGAACAAGCCGCGCTGCGGCGACAGCCACTACGACCTGCGCGTGGTCACGCTGGCGGGCAAGCCTGCGCACCGCGTGGCGCGCATCGGCAAGCAGATGATGACCAATCTGCACCTCGACAACCGGCGCGGCGACGCGTCCGGCCTCTTGAACACAGCCGACCTGGCCGCGCTGGAAGACACCGCCGCCCAGGCCGCGCGCGCCTTCCCCGCCAGCCACGTGACGGGCTACGACCTGGTGGTGCGCCACGGCCAGGCCCGCGTGCTCGAAGCGAACGCCTTTGGCGACCTGCTGCCCGGCCTTCTGTGGCAAGGCATCGATACTTACACGGCGCAACTGGCCCATGCTTGAAGAAACACCGACCATCCCCGACATGCGCGCCATCGTCGGCAGCCATGACATCGTCTTCATCACGCTCGACACCCTGCGCTACGACGTGGCGCAAGCGCTGTACGAGGCAGGCGAACTGCCCGTGCTGGGACGTTTTTTACCACCGGGCGGCTGGGAACGGCGCCACTCGCCCGCCACGTTCACCTATGCGGCGCACCTGGCCTTCTTCGCGGGCTTCTTGCCCACGCCGGCCGCGCCGGGCCGCCATCCGCGCCTGTTCGCTTCCGCCTTCGCGGGCAGTGAAACGACCTCAAAGCACACGTTCGCGTTCGAGCAGGCGGACCTGCCCGCCGCGCTGGCCGCGCGCGGCTACCGCACCATCTGTATCGGCGGCGTGGGTTTCTTTAATAAACAGACCGCGCTGGGCACGGTGCTGCCGTCGCTGTTCCAGGAAAGCCACTGGAGCGCGGGCATGGGCGTGGCCAGCCGCCACTCAACGCAAAAGCAGGTGGCGCTGGCCATAGAACGATTGCGCGACGGCGCGCAGCGCACCTTTTTATTCATCAACGTGGCCGCCCTGCACACGCCGAACCGCGCCTACCTGCCCGGCTGCCGCGCCGATTGCCTGGACAGCCATGCGGCGGCCCTGCGCTATGTCGATGGCGCGCTGGCGCCCCTGTTTGCCGCCTGCGCCGCGCGCGCACCCACGTTTGCCATCGTCTGCTCGGATCACGGCAGCGCGTATGGCGAAGACGGCTACCGGGGCCATAGAGTGGCCCACGACAGCGTGTGGAACGTGCCGTATGCGCACTTTTTCATCGCCCCCGATACACCTCCCAAGGAATCCCCACCGTGAACCCTTCCGAACAGCCTGGCACCCTGGCGCAGCGCATGCGCCACACGCCCTACCAGGCGTATTCCTATTCGTATCCGCACAAGGCGGCTTACCGCACCTTGCCGCAGGCGGCGCCGCTGGCGCCCCTGTGGGCGCAGCAAGACCGCTCCGCCCTGTTCGCGTATATCCATATCCCGTTCTGCGAGATGCGCTGCGGCTTTTGCAACCTGTTCGCCATGGCACGCCCAAGTAGCGACATGGTCGAGCGCTACGTGCGGCAAGTGCTGGTGCAGATGCGCGCACTCAACGGCGCGCTGGGCGAACGGCGCTTTGCCCGCTTCGCGCTGGGCGGCGGCACGCCCACCTATCTGTCGCCGGCGCAGCTCGACACCTTGCTGTGCGGCGCGCGCGACATCCTCGGCATCGACCTGCAGCACACGCCGGCCGGCATCGAAGCGTCGCCCGAAACCATCACGGCGGAACGGCTTGCCGTCTGCCGCGCGCATGGCATCGACCGGGTCAGCCTGGGCATCCAGAGCTTTGCCGCCGGCGAAATGCGCGCGCTGGCCCGTCCGCAGCAAAACACCACCGTGCAGCACGCCATCGGCCTGATACGCGCAGCCGGCTTTCCCACTCTGAACCTGGACCTGATCTACGGCATCGCGGGCCAAACCGTGGCCAGCCTGCTGGCCTCCATCGACAGCGCACTGACGTTTGCGCCCGAGGAAATCTATCTGTATCCGCTGTACGTGCGAGAACAAACAGGCCTGGGCAAGGTGGCGCGCCGCCAGGGCGCGCAATCGCTCAACCCCATCATGCTGGCGCAGGACGGCGACAGCCGCCTGGCCCTGTACGCGGCCGCGCGCGACCATTTGCGCGCTCAGGGCTATGAACAGGTTTCGATGCGCATGTTCCGCGCGCCCCATGCGCCGGAACAGAACGGTCCTTCGTACTGCTGCCAGAATGACGGCATGGTGGGCCTGGGCGCGGGCGCCCGCTCCTACACTTCGCGCCTGCATTACTCCAGCGAATACGCCGTGGCGCGCCTTGATACCATCAACATCATCGACAACTACCTGGCACTCGATGAAGCGCGCTTTGCGCAGGCCGAACATGGCTATGTGCTGGACGATGCAGAACAGCGCCGCCGTTACGTGATCCAGTCGCTGCTGACCGAGCCGGGGCTGGACCGCGACGCCTACGCGGCGCGCTTCGGCAGCCGCTGCGAAGAAGACTTGCCGCAGCTGGCCGAATTGCATGCACTGGAATTGGTGCAAGAGGATGGTCCGCTGCTGCGCCTGAACGACCGGGGCTACAGCTACGCCGACACCATCGGCCCCTGGCTGGCCTCCGAGACGGTGCGCGCGCTGATGGCCGAAGGCGGCCAGGCGTGCTGACAACTGAGCCTGGCACTTTGTCCCTGCTATACCGCGGCACCCTGGCCAGCTGCAATTACGCCTGCGGCTACTGCCCGTTCGCCAAGAAGCGCGACAGCCGCGCCGCGCTGGCCCGCGATGCATGCGAAGTGGCGCGTTTTACGGATTGGGTGGCGGCGCAAGACCGGAACATCAGCGTGCTGTTTACGCCCTGGGGCGAAGCGCTGGTGCGGCGCCACTACCGCGCGGCCATGCAAACCCTGGCAGCCTTGCCGCACGTGCGCCAGGTGGCGCTGCAAACGAATCTGTCCGGCCCCTTGGGCTGGCTGGAGAGCATGGACGGGCTGGACAAGATCGGCCTGTGGTGCACCTACCATCCGGACCAGACCACCCTGGCCCGCTTCCTCGCACGCTGCGCGCGCCTGGATGGCATGGGCGTGCGCTATTCCGTCGGCGTCGTCGCCATGAACGAGCACCTGGACGCCATCCGCGCCCTGCGCGCGGCCCTGCCGGCCCACGTCTACCTGTGGCTGAACGCGTACGACCGCCGCGGCCCCCGCTACTACAGCGTGGAAGACCTGGCCTGGCTCGACGCCATCGACCCGTGGTTCGCGCAAAACCGCCGCCCGTCGCCCTCGCGCAATAAACCGTGCCTGGCGGGCGAAGCGTCGCTGTCCGTCGATGGCGATGGCGAACTGGCGCGCTGCCATTTCGTGCCCGAGCGGCTGGGGAATCTGTACGTGGATACACTGGCGGACATGCTGCAGGAACGCGCCTGCCCGCGCTTCAAGTGCGACTGCTACATCGGCTATGCGCAGCGCAAGGATTTGCCGTTTCAGGCGGTGTTTGGAGAGGGGGTGCTGGCGAGGATTACGGAGACAGGCCGGAGTAGGCCGGAGTAGGTCGGATTAGCGGCGGCACGCCGCGTAATCCGACACATTGTTGGCGCTGGTGATGTCGGATTACGCACGGCGATGCCGCGCTAATCCGACCTACCGTGTTTTACTGCGCCGCCACCTTGGCCGGCTCTGGTGCCGCGACTGGCGTCATCTTCAGCGAACGGCTGAGGAAGCCCCAGCGGTCGGCCACTTCTTCGATCTGCTTGGTCGTCGGCTTGCCGGCGCCATGGCCGGCCTTGCTGTCGATGCGGATCAGCACGGGAGCCGCGCCGCCTTGCGCTGCCTGGGCAGCGGCGGCGAACTTGAAGCTGTGGGCGGGCACGACGCGGTCGTCATGGTCGGCCGTCGTGATCATGGTGGCCGGATAGCAGCCGCCCGCCTTCAGGTTGTGCAGCGGCGAGTATTTCACCAGCGCCTTGAACTGCTCGGCGTCGTCCGACGAACCATAGTCAGGCACCCAGCCCCAGCCCACGGTGAACTTGTGGAAGCGCAACATGTCGAGCACGCCCACTTGCGGAATCGCTGCCGCGAACAGGTCGGGACGCTGCGTCATGGCCGCGCCCACCAGCAGGCCGCCATTGCTGCCGCCGCCGATCGCCAGTTTCGATGGCGAGGTGACTTTGTTGTCCACCAGCCATTGCGCCGCACCGATAAAGTCGTCGAACACGTTTTGCTTGTTCAGCTTGGTACCAGCCTGGTGCCAGGCTTCGCCGTACTCGCCGCCGCCGCGCAGATTGGCCATCACGTAGACTCCTCCCATTTCCACCCAGGCAAGATTCGCCACGGAGAAGCTCGGCGTGAGCGAAATATTGAAGCCGCCATAGCCGTACAGATAGGTGGGGTTGGAGCCGTCGAGCTTCATGCCTTTTTTCGAGACGATGAACATCGGCACCTTGGTACCGTCGCGGCTGGTGAAGAATTGCTGGCGCGTTTCAAAGGCATTCGGGTCAAAATCGACCTTCGGCTGGCGGTACACGCTGCTCTTGCCCGATTTCATGTCGTAGCGGTAGATGGTCGCTGGCGTCGTAAAACTGGTGAACGAGTAGAACGTTTCCGTGTCGCCACGCTTGCCCGCAAAACCACCGGCCGAACCGATGCCCGGCAAGGCCACTTCACGCACCAGCTTGCCTTTCAGGTCGACGATCTTGATTTGCGTTTGCGCATCCTTCAAGTAATCGAGCACCAGCTGGTTGTTGATTAGGTTGACGGCGACCAGGGTTTCCGCGCTTTGCGGCACGATCTCTTTCCAGTCGGCGGGCGCCGGTTTGCGCGTATCGATGGCGATCACGCGCGACTTTGGCGCCTGTTTATCCGTCTTGAAGAAAAACACGGGGCCGTCGTTGTCGATGAAGGAGTAGGAAGCGTCGAACGCTTCCAGCAAGCCCACGACCTTGGCATTCTTCTGGCGCAAGTCCTTGTAGAAAACGCGGTTCTTGCGTTCCGTGCCCTGCGTGGCCGTGATGATCAGATAATTGCCGTCGTCGCTGACGGTGCTGCCGCCAAACGCCCATTCCTTCTGGTCGGGACGGTCGAAGACCAACACGTCGTCGCTTTGCGGTGTGCCGATCTTGTGGAAATACAATTTCTGGAAGTAATTGATATCGGCCAGCTTGGTCGCTTCATTCGGCGCGTCATAGCGGCTGTAAAAGAAACCGCTGTTGTCCTTGGTCCACGAGGCGCCCGAGAACTTGGCCCACTTGATGTGGTCCGTCAAATCCTTGCCCGATTCGATATCGCGCACTTTCCACTCGTTCCAGTCGGAACCGGAGGCGGACGTGGCATACGCCAGGTACTTGCCGTTCGGGCTGATCGAGGTGCCGGCCAGCGCCACCGTACCGTCGGTGGACAGGGTGTTCGGGTCGAGCAGCAGGCGCGGCTCGTCGGACAGTTTTTTCACCGTGTACAGCACGGCCTGGTTCTGCAAGCCGTCGTTGCGGCTGTAGAAGTAGCGGCCGCCCTGCTTCGTTGGCGTAGAGAAACGCTCATAATTCCACAGCTTGGTCAGGCGCTGCTTGATCGCGGCGCGCTCGGGGATGGTGCCCAGGTACGACTGCGTCAGCTTGTTTTGTGCCGTGACCCATTCGCCCGTCTCGGCGCTGTTGGCGTCTTCCAGCCAGCGGTACGGGTCGGCAATGGTGGTGCCGAAATAGCTGTCTTGCTGATCGACTTTTTTGCTGACCGGATACGTCACGGGGGCGCCATCGCCGGCCGGGCAGGATTGTGCCAGGGCATTGCCACCGAAAGCGGCCAGCAAGCTGAATATGAGGGTTGCACTACGTAATTGCATGGGTTGTTGTCTCATTGTTGGATGTCGAAGAAAGCAGGCCGTTCACACTCACGCTGTGGCTGCCCATGTTGACTTTCGCCAAAAGAAATCATAGCGCGGATTGCCACTTTTAAAGCACAGTTATCTGATGAATTTGCCGTCTTTTGTTTGGGTAATTTGCATGAATCACCGTGATAAATCGCGTTTTTGGCGAGAATCGGCAAACTGACGGGCAGGCAAGAAACATTATCAAAAGCTAATACGTTTCATCAAGCTGTCATAAATCTTCTTTACTATAGGCAACATGTTCATGGCCCGTCCAGAGGCCGTGCCGCCACATCCTCCTATGCACACTCTCGCCCTCCCTTCCACCACCGCCGCGCCGCCCGGCGCGATGCCATCGAATGTGGCGTACCTGAAGCCGCCGTCTGCCCCCATGTCCATCGAAGGAACGGATGCCTTGCACGAGATACTGGCAGGCCGCAAGCTCAGCGCCCTGTTCCAGCCCATCATCCACATGCACAGCGGCGACATCATCGGTTACGAAGGCTTGATACGGGGACCGTCCGACAGTCCCCTGCACGCGCCAATGAATCTGTTCAAGGTGGCGCGCGCGCATGACCTGACCCTGGAAGTGGAACACCTGTGCCGGCAAGTGGTGCTCGAACGCTTTGCCGAACTGCAGTTGCCCGGAAAACTGTTCCTCAACGTCAGCCCTGAATGCTTGCTATTGCGCAATGCCCGCCATGGCGAAACCCTGGAATACATCGAGCACATCGGCATCAATCCGGACCGTGTCATCATCGAACTGACGGAAAACCAGCCCACCTATGATTACGAGCTGATGCGTGAAGCGGTGCTGCACTACCGCAATATGGGTTTCCAGATCGCCATCGACGACCTGGGCGAAGGCTTTTCCAGCCTGCGCCTGTGGTCGGAATTGCGCCCGGAATACGTGAAAATCGACATGCATTTCATCCAGGGCATCAATCATGACCCCGTGAAACTGCAGTTCGTGCGCTCGATCCAGGAAATCGCGGAAAAATCCGGTACGCTGGTGATCGCCGAAGGGATCGAGGCGCAAACGGAATTGCTGGTCTTGCGCGACCTGGGCGTGGCATTTGGACAAGGCTATCACCTGGGCCGGCCCAATGCCGTGCCGGCGCGCGCCCTGCCGGCCGAAGTGGTGCAGGCGCTGGGACGCAACGGCGTGGCCGTGTATCCGCAGCGCAGCAGCCTGGAAAAGAATGGCGCCAGCATCCGCAAGCTGCTGAACAAGGTGGCGGCCGTCTCGCCGCAACTCAATAATAACGAGGTGTACGACATCTTCCTGAAGGAACCGAAGCTGATGATCATCCCCGTCGTCGATGACGGCGTGCCGCTGGGCCTGATCAGCCGCTTCGAGATGATCGACCACTTCGCCCGCCCCTACCAACGCGAACTGTATGGCAAGAAATCGTGCAGCCTGTTCATGGATGGCACGCCCCTGATCGCCGACCACGAGACGAGCTTGCAGGAACTCAGCTACACCATGGTGCAGTCCGACGCCCACCATCTGTTCAACGGCTTCATCATCACTGAACACGGGCGCTACCTGGGCATGGGCACGGGACACGACCTGATGCGCGAAATCACGCAGATGCAGATCAATGCGGCCCGCTATGCCAACCCGCTGACGCAACTGCCTGGCAACGTGCCCATCAACGAGCATATCGACCGCTTATTGCACAGTGGCAGCCGCTTCTGGGTCTGCTATTGCGATCTCGACCACTTCAAGCCCTTCAACGACGTGTATGGCTATCGCAAGGGCGACGACGTGATCCAGCTGACGGGAGAAATCCTCAGCAGCCATTGCGACCCGAACCGCGACTTCATCGGCCACATCGGCGGCGACGATTTCATGATTCTGTTCCAGAGCGAAGACTGGGAAACGCGCTGTCAGGCCATACTCGAGCGCTTTGCCGCCGCCATCCTCGCCTATTACAGCACGGGCGACTGCGAACGGGGCGGCTACATCAGCGAAGACCGGCAGGGCAAGAAAGTGTTTTATTCGTTGATCAGCCTGTCGCTGGGCGTCATCAAGGTCGAGGCGCACCAGTACTACACGCACCATCAGATTGCCACGCAGGCGGCCGAAGCGAAGAAGCAGGCGAAGAAAATCCACGGCAACAGCCTGTTCCTGGACCGGCGGCAAGGCACAGGCGTGGTGCGCATGGATGCGTAGCCACGGGCAATAGTCAGAAGTTGAACGGGGATAGCATGCGCACGCTCAAATACGCACGAGGTCGCAAAACGCATTGCTGCTGCGCGCATCGGGCACAAATTCCAGCTTGTGGCGCACCAGCGCCGGGTCGAACACGCACACGGTGGCCGTGCCGGTCACAACGGTGACGCACTTGCCTGCCGTCATGCCGCCAGCGGCGCCGGACCCAGCAGGGGCTGGCTCTCCACGTACTGCGCACTGGCTTGCGCCTGCCAAGGGAAATGGCCATCACGCGACGGCCAGACGATCTGGTACAGCATAAAATCATCGCCCTGGTAATACCAGCGCGCATAGCCGACATAGTTGCGGTACTGCTCGACGGGCACGCGCACGAAGGCGCACGGATGGCCTTCCAGCAAGGCGTCCGTGGTCGACGTAAAATCCGTGATGGAGCCGCTGCGCGCGGCGTCCAGCGCCACGTCGAGTATCTGGTGGGCCATGGCGCGCGGCAAGCCCATGATGAGAAATTCAGGCTGGCCAAAGCTGTGGCAAGCGCCTATCGTGAAGGCATAGCCGGGACCGACTTCATCAGCACTGATATGCACGCCATGCCAGCCATGCGTGGCGATGTCGTCGATGACTTTTTGCTCGGATGCATCCTCGCCTGCCTGCCTTACCATGTTCCACCTTTCACTGTGCCTGAAACCCGCGCCGCCTTCGCGACATGCTCTTCGGCAATTATCGCATGCAGTGCGCGTCCGTGCGCGCACGCTGCCGGCGCTTCAGTCTGGCGGCGGCAGCGGCGGCTGCGGCGGAAAGCGCCCCTGGTGCCATTGCCGCATGCGCTGCTGCGCCTCTTGCAACTGTGCCGGGTCCAGCCTGGCGGCCGCCGCTTCCCTGGCCCTGGCCGCCCCGCTATCGCCGCCCTCGGCCGCCAGCGCCAGCCACATGTAGCCGCACAGCACATCCTTCTCCACGCCACGCCCGCTGTTATACATGCCGCCCAGGTTGTACTGGGCCAGCGCATGGCCCTGGCCGGCCGCGCGCGCATACCATTGCACGGCCAGGTCGTCGTCTTGCGGCACGCCATGGCCGTTCGCATACATGACACCCAGATTGTTTTGCGCGCTGGCATCGCCCTGCTCGGCAGCCGTACGGTACCAGCGCACGGCGCAGACATCGTCGCGTTCCACGCCCTGGCCGTTGGCATACATCACGCCCAAGTTGAACTGCGCATTCGACGCGCCCTGGGCCGCCGCCCTGGCATACCAGTCCAGCGCCTGACGCAAGTCGCGGGCGATGCCGCGCCCGCCCGCATACATGCCGCCCAGATTGTATTGCGCCATGCAATGGCCCTGCAGGGCGGCGCGCCGGTACCAGGCCACGGCGCGCGCCTCGTCCCGCTCCACGCCCTGGCCGCGCGCCAGCATCAGGCCCAGGTTGAACTGGGCGTCGGCATCGTCCTGCTCGGCCGCCCGCTGCAGCCAGGCATAGGCGCGCAGCGGGTCGGGCGCCACGCCCAGGCCTTCCGCATACGCCACGCCAAGTTGCCGCTGCGCCACCGCCAAGCCCTGGGCTGCGGCCTGGCGGAACCAGGCCAGCGCCTGCGCATCGCTTTGCGCCACGCCCTGCCCCCGCTTGTAGACGAGTCCCAGGTTCAGCTGCGCCTGCGCATCGCCCTGCAAGGCTGCCTTGCGGAACCAGGCCAGGGCCAGCGCATCGTTCTTCTTCGCGCCCAATCCCTGGGCATACGCTACACCCAGCATCGATTGCGCGCTGGCCACGCCCTGTTCGGAGGCGCGGTAAAACCACGCCAGGGCCAGCTCGTCGCTCTGCAGCACGCCCCGTCCCTTGCGGTACATCTGCCCCAGGTTTTGCTGGGCCGAAGCGTCGCCCTGGGCGGCGGCGCGGCGAAACCACAGCACGGCGTCTGCGTCGCTCTGCGCCACGCCACGGCCGTGGTAATACAGGGCGCCCAGGTGGTTCTGCGCGAACGCCAGCCCTTGCAGCGCGGCCAGGCGCAGCCAGACAAAGGCGCGCGCATCGTCCTGCGCCACGCCTTCGCCCTTCTTGTACATCAAGCCCAGGTTGAACTGGGCATAGGCATTGCCCTGTTCGGCAGCCGTGCGGAACCAGATATACGCCTGGTGGCTATCTCTGGCAGTCTGGTGCTTGTCCATGTGCGCCCCCATCCACATTGCGCTTGCCGGCAGCACGCGCAAAACGGCGGCCCAGGGCGGCGAAATCGTGTGTGTTGCCTAAATTTTAAATTCGATGCGGGGGAAGGACTTGAGCAGGCTCAAACGAAATAACAAAATTATATCGTTTTGATGAGCCCGCTTAGAGACGAATCGGCGCTCAGCGGCGCGACGGGTGTTGTTGCAGGAATTGCGGCACCTTGGCGGCCGCCAGCTTGTTCAGCGACACCAGCAGGTCGGCGTCGACATCGGCGATGCCATAGCTGCTGCGCAAATGGCGGCCGATATGGATCAGCACTTGCGCCGCCACTTCCGCATCGGACTCGGCCCTGTGGGCGGCGCTCTTGAAGGCAATGCCCAGCTGGCTCGACAGCAAGCCCAGTTTGTAGCTGGCCATGCCGGGAAACACGCGGCGCGACAGTTTCAAGGAACACACGAGCGACTGGTGCGCGGGTGTCAGGTTCAGCCTGGCGCTTTCCGCGCGCAGGAATTTTTCATCGAAGCTGGCATTGTGCGCCGACAAGGCATCGCTGCCGATGAAATCGAGTAACTGCGGCACCACCTCGGCCACGGGCGGCGCCTTGTCCACCATCGCCTGCGTGATGCCCGTCAAGCCCGTGATGAACGAGGGAATGCGCGCCTTGCAGTTGATCAGGGTCACATAGCGCTCCGTGATCCGCCCGCCCTCGATGCGCAAAGCCGCCACTTCCGTGATGCGGTCACCCATGTCGGGCGACAATCCGGTCGTCTCGAAGTCGATCATGACGATCGGTTTGTCAAACACATTCATGGGGCGTTCTTTCGTGGCTACAGCAATGGGTGATACTCAATGGGTGCTGATTATCAACCAAATTTGCGCACGGCGTCCAGCGCGAGTCCAGCGCCAATGCTGCCGAACAGGTCACCTTCGACCTTGCGCGCGGTCGGCACCAGGGCGGCGATCTTTTCACGCAGCAAGCGCACGCCGCTCGATCCGCCCGTGAAGAATACGGTGTCGACGGCTTCCGGCGCCACGCCCGCGTCGCGCAGCAGGCGCAGCACGGTGTCTTCCACCGAACCGCACAGGTGAGCGATGGCGTCGTTGAATTGCGTGCGTTTCAGCAACAGGCTTTGCGCGGGCGACAAACGATCCAGCTCCAGCTGCACTTCGGCCGCGTCGGACAGGGCGATCTTGCCCTCTTCGACTTTCATGGCCAGCCAGTGGCCGGCGCGCTCGTCGATCAGCTTTTGCAAACGCCCCATCTTGTCTTGCTCACGCGCATCACGGCACACGTCGGCCAGCTGTACCCAGATCTTCTTCGTGTACGCCAGGTTGATCGTGTGCCAGGTTGCCAGGTTGAAATAATAGCTGGACGGCACTTCGCTATTGTTATGCAGCCGGCTGCCATAACCGAGCAGGGGCATCACGGAAGACAGGCTCAGGTATTTATCGAAGTCCGTGCCGCCGATGTGCACGCCGCCCGTGGCGAGGATGTCGTCGCGACGCTCGGCCTTTTTCGCCCGTGCCGGCGACAGGCGCACCAGCGAAAAGTCGGAAGTACCGCCGCCGATATCGGCGATCAGCACCAGCTCTTCCTTGTCGATTTGCGACTCGTAGTCGAAGGCGGCGGCAATCGGCTCGAACTGGAAGGCGACGTCCTTGAAGCCGACGGAACGGGCCACCTCGGCCAGCGTGTCTTGCGCCAGCTGGTCGGCCTGCGCATTGTCGTCGATAAAGAAAACGGGACGACCAAACACGGCCGACGAGAATTCGCGGCCGGCCGATTGCTCGGCACGGCGTTTCACTTCGCCAATGAATTGTGCCAGCAACATGCGAAATGGCAGCGCGCGGCCGCCCACTTCCGTCTGGCCATCGATGAGACTGGTACCCAGCAAGCTTTTCAGCGAGCGCATCAAACGCCCCTCGTAGCCGGCCAGATAACCGGCCAGCGCCGCGCGGCCAAAACTGACTTCCTCGTCTTCCGCATTGAAGAAGACGACGGACGGTAAGGTCGTCTTGCCATCTTCCAGGCCGAGCATGGTGCTCTGCCCGGGACGTGCCCAGCCTACCGTGGAATTTGACGTGCCGAAATCGACGCCGCAAGCATTGGCCATGTCGACCCTTCCCTGAATAAAGGGGCGTTATCTTATCAGAATGCACGCCATTGCACCAGAAAAATACTTCCGGCACGGCCAAGACAACAAGCTTGCTTTGCATCAAGTAGTGACGGCGTGCGCACGCTACTCTTGGGATTGACGCCGAGCAACTCGGCAAGCTCCCGGAGACCCATCGTGCCCCATGCTCCCCTACGCCACCTGCCCGCCACTTTGCTGGCGGCCCTCCTCATTTCCCTGACCGGCTGCGGCGGCGGGGGCAGTAGCGATAGCCAGGCCGGCGCCGGCTGCTCGCTGCACAGCACGGCAGGCTGCGGCGGCAGCCCGCCGCCACCCGTCGTGCCACCCGTCAATCCGCCCGTAACGCCACCCGTGATTCCGCCCGTCACGCCGCCCGAGCCTGCCAGCCTGGCCAGCGCCGTCAACCTGGTGTTTTCCAGCACGGAACTGGCCTCGGCGGGCCTGGCCGGCAGTGAAGTGGCCGTCACGGCCCTCGTCAAGGATGGCGCCAACCTGGCCTTGCCAAACGCAACAATTTCCTTTACCGCCGATTCCGGCATCCTCGGCAGCGTCGATGCCGTGACGGACAAGAACGGCCAGGCGCGCGCCCTGCTGGGCACCGGCGGCGCCAACGGCAACCGCAGCATCACCGTGACGGCCATTGTGGGCGCGCGCAGCGGCAAGGGCACAGTGGCCGTCACGGGCAGCAGCGTAGAGTTGCTGGGGCCGGCCGCCTTGATGCTGGGCCAGGGCGCCGACCTCACCGTCACCGTGCGCGACTCGGCCAAGCGGCCCGTGGCCGGCGCCGCCATCGCCTACAGCACGGGCGCCGGCAACGGCCTGCGCGTCAAGGATGGCGGCGCGACGCTCAGCAATGCGCAAGGCCAGCTGCTGCTGCGCCTGACGGCAGGCAGCCTGGGCAAGGATGCCGTGTCCGTCAGCGCGCTGGGCGCCGCCGCCACGCAAGCATATGCCGTGGCCGGCAGCGAACTGCGCCTGAGTCCGGCCGTGGGCCAGGATGCCAGCGGCGCGGACGTGCTGCCGGAAGTGGCGACCCTGGCGTGCCAGCCCATCGACGTGCGCTACGACAAGGCGGGCGTGGCGCAGACGGGCAGCGCCAGCCTGTCGACCTCGCGCGGCAGCCTGTTTGCGGACAGCGATTGCAGCCAGGCCTTGCCTGCCAGCTTGATTTTCAGCAATGGTAACTTGCCGCGCAGCTATGTGCAGTCGGCCAACGCGGGCGTGGCCAGCATCACGGCCGCCGTGGCGGGCGGGCCCTCGGCGCAGACGCGGCTGGAATTCGTCGCGCCATTGAGCCCTGCCAGCAAGCTGGCCGTGCAGGCGGAGCCTGCCGTGCTGCGCGCCAACACTGCCACATCGGCCGACAACGCCAGCACCAGTATCAGCACAATCAGCGCCGTGGTGCGCGATGGCGCGGCGAACAACCTGGTCAAGAATGCGCCCGTGCTGTTCAGCATCTTGATCGACCCCAGCGGTGGTTACCTGCGACAGGCGGGCCGGGTACTGACGGGCAGCGACGGCCTGGCCCGCGCCGTGTATGTGGCGGGACCGGCCGAAAGCGGGCGCGACGGCGTGCTGATCCAGGCCCGCATCGAGGGCGCACCGCAAGCGGCGGCCACGGCCCTCGTGCGCCTGACGGTGGCGCGGCAAGCGCTGTCGATCAAGCTGGGCACGGGCAGCCTGCTGCGCGAATACTCGGCCAGCGTGCTGCAAAAGGACTTTACCGTGTTCGTTTCCGACAGCGCGGGCAACGCCGTATCCGGCGTCGCCATCACAGCTGCCGCCTGGCCCAGCCGCTATGCCAAGGGATATTATGTGTGGGAGGCGGACAAGCCCGAGTTCCCCGACACGGGCGTCTGGCGCCTGGCACTGCCCCGCTACAGCTGCGCCAACGAAGATGTCTTGCGCAACGGCATTTTTGACGCCGCCTATGACCGCAACGGCAATGGCGTGCTCGATCCGGGCATCCCCCTGACCGTCAGCGCCAGCGGCCTGAGCGATGCGCTGGGCATGGCCACCGTCACCCTCAGTTATCCGCGCAACCATGGTTCCTGGGTGCATGTCGCCCTGACGGTGCGCGGCACGGTCAGCGGCACGGAAGCGAGCGCCACGACGGAACTGCCCTTGCCCACGCTGGCCAGCGACTTCAGCGTGCGCCGCGTGGACCCGCCAGGACGCATCAGTCCCTATGGCAGCGGCCCCTGCGACAGCCCCGACTGAGGGGCAAGCATGATTGAGGGGTAAGCATACCACTTGCCATTCAATCAAATTATTTGCAACATGGACAAGAAAACAGTCTTGCCACATGGAAATATTTTCGCTATGCTCATTTTTTCCGCCCCCGCCGCCACAAGTGGCCGGGCCTGCAGGAATACTTTGAGACAGATTGCTTGCCAGACCAATATGCGAAAAAAGAATACTGTAGCCTGGACACCCGGCACCACCGCCCGCCCCGTATCCGGCGCCGGACGGCGCGTGACCTCGTATGACGTGGCCTTGCTGGCCGGCGTGTCGCAATCGGCCGTGTCGCGCTGCTTCAAGCCGGGCGCCAGCATCTCGCCCGCCACCCAGGCCAAGGTTATGCAGGCGGCCATCAGTCTCGACTACATCCCCAACGCGGCCGCGCGCAGCCTGATCACGCGGCGCTCGAACCTGGTGGCCGTCATTATTTCCAACCTGGCCAACCTGTACTATCCGCAAGTGCTGTCCGACCTGAGCCAGCAAATCGCCCGCCAGGGCAAGCGTTTATTATTGTTTACCCTGGAGCGCGAAGCCGACATCGGCAAAGTCTTGAGCGATGTGTGGCAATACCAGGTCGATGGCGCCGTCGTGGCCGCCGGCCTGTCGGACGAGCAAATGCTTGAGTTTGGCCGGCGCGACGTCCCGCTGGTGCTGTTCAACCGCAGCCCCCGCGAGCACGCCGTGCATGCCGTGCTGTGCGACCAGGGGGAAGCGGCGCGCCTGCTCGTGTCGCGCCTGGCCGAGGCGGGTCACCGACAGTTCGCTGTCATCGACGGCCCCGGCGACTCGGCCGTGGCGCAGGAACGCAAGGCCGGCGTGCTGGACCGCCTGTTCACGCTGGGCTTGCCCGCCCCCATCGTCGTCAGCGGCAACTACGATTACGCCAGCGGCGGACGGGGCTTGCGCAAGGTCATCGACCGCCTGGGCCGCGTGCCGGACGCCGTCATTTGCGGCAACGACATCATGGCCATCGGCTGCCTGGACACGGCGCGCCACCAGATGGGCATTCAGGTGCCGCTGCAAATGTCCGTGGCCGGCTTCGACGCGCTCGAAGCGTCGGGCTGGCTCAGCTACGACATCACCACCCTGCGCCAGCCCGTGCAAAAGATGGCCACCGACGCCGTCGCCATGCTGGGAGAATTAATGGAACGGCGCGGCGGCAACGCCGAACGGCGCCGCTATTGTTCGTATCTGGTGGAAGGGAGTACGGCGCGACTGAGCAGCGAACCGGCGTATATGGCGCAGCGTCTCGGCATGATGGCCGCCGCCTGAAAACAAAAAAACCTCGCATCGCTGCGAGGTTTTTTGTTGTTGCATCGGCTATATCAACCGAATATTTTGCCCTTGAGCATATTCAAGCCCTGGCTGACGAGGTCATTGCCTTCTGGCACTTGGCCGTTCGGTGTCAGCTTGTCGATCAGCTGGGGCAGCAAGGCTGCCAGGCCGCCCGAGGCCGCGTCCGGTGCGACGCCCGCTTTTTCAGCGATCTGGGTGATCGTGTCGGCACCCAGCGCATCCTTGATCTGTTCGCCGGAGACGGGCGCATTGGCGCCGGTGCCGATCCAGCTGGCCACCTGGTCGCCCAGGCCGCTTTCCTGGAATTTCTGCAGCAGGCCCGGCAAGCCGCCATGCTGGTTGACCAGGTCCATCACGCTGGCCATCAGCCCCGATGACGCTTCCCCATCCGCGCCCTTGTTGCCCAAAGCGCTCATCGCCTGTCCTGCAAGTTGATCTAGCAAACTCATCGTATTCTCCTGAACGCTGTCAATCAATGCCGCGCATAGCGGCGTCCGGTAAGCTCGGCGACATAGTCGCCGACATACACAACAATTATACTATACATAATTAAAATGTTATATTTACAATTTAACGGGCAACTCAAAACCAGGCCCGACCGTAGCTGCGCCCACCTCCATCATATTTAGTTCGGCACAACATGCAAGCGTAAATTGACGGCTCGCAGAAACGCGTAAAATTTATTTGCGTACTTACTGATGAGTATGAATTTCCGGCTGCTTGGCGGCTGGCATCATGCAATGCTTCTGAAGGTGCGCCCGCCCACAGTCGGCCTGGTCGCTTGTGCGTAGACTGGCCTCACCACCACCATGAGGACGGCCCCATGCCACACGCGCAACACCAGGATGAAGATGGCCAGCCCGGCGACGAAGGCGACTTGTCCGACCTGCTCAGCGAATTGCGCATCCTGCTGCCGGGCGCGCAGATGCTGACGGCCTTCCTCATCATCCTGCCTTTCAACGGCGGCTTCGCGAAGATCGTGCAGGCGGAAAAAATCGTCTTCCTGCTGACGTTTTTCCTCTCCATGACCAGTCTGGTGCTGCTCAGCGCGCCAGCCATCCAGCACCGCGTGATGCGCCCCCTGCAAGACCGCGAGCGCTTCAAGCGCGTGGCCGACCGCATCATGATGTGCGGCGCCTTTTCGCTGGCGCTGGCGTTCATCCTCGGCACCAATCTGGTGATGTCGGAAGTGTTCGGTCACATCGCCGGCATCGTCGCCTGCGTACTGATGGGCACACTCATCATTTGCCTGTGGTGGTGGCTGCCCCTGCACTTGAAGCACGCCAGGAACATCTAGGTGGCGAGCCCGCCTGCTCCAGCAAGGTCACGAGGAAGATCCCCAACAGCGGATACATTCCGTGTTATCGTTAACAACAAGAGCAAACACGGATGTGTGCAGTGCAGCAGATTTTAGCCCTCGCCCAGCAGAGCTTGCCCGAATCTTTTACAATGTTGTCCTTGGGCAGTTGTTACAGCCCAAAAATACCGGCCATCCATCGACTCTGGTGGCGCATTGCCACTTCCGGCCGGGCCACAGCACGCCTCTCCACCCTGTCATTCTTTACCCAACTAACAAGAACATGCACGCCTCCGTAGATCCCCTGATTCCGCGCGTCACTGCGCCTTTTGGCGCTGGCTATGCCGACCTGGCCCTGGCCCTCGGCGGCCTGGCCATCGGCACGGGCGAATTCGCCTCCATGAGCATCCTGCCCGTGGTGGCCGACGACCTGAGCACGACCTTGCCGCAGATGAGCCACATGATCAGCGCCTACGCGCTGGGCGTGGTCGTCGGCGCTCCCCTGATCACGATCTTCCTGGCGCGCATGCCGCGCCGCCTGATGCTGATCTGCCTGATGCTGATGTTCGCAGGCGGCAACTTGCTCAGCGCCATCGCCCCCAACTATGGCTTGCTGGTGGTGGCCCGCTTCGTGGCCGGCATCCCGCACGGCGCCTACTTTGGCGTGGCAGCGCTGGTGGCGGCCGCGCTGGCCGAACCGGACAAGCGGGGACAAGCCGTCGCCCGCGTCCTGATGGGCTTGACTGTCGCAAATATCTTCGGCGTGCCGCTGGCCACGTACATCGGCCAGACCCTGGGCTGGCGCTCGGCCTTTTTGCTGGTCGCCGCGCTGGGCTTGCTGACCATGCTGATGGTGCGCATCTTCGTGCCCATGGTGGCCGCCGGCGATTCCAGCCCGCGCCGCGAACTGGGCGTGTTCCGCCGCCTGCAAGTGTGGCTGACCCTGCTGATGGTGGCCATCGGCTTCGGCGGCATGTTCGCCGTCTACACCTTCATCACGCCCACCTTGCTGGAAATCACGAAAGTGTCACCGCTGGTCATTTCCATCTTGCTGGCCATCATCGGTGTCGGCATGACCTTGGGCAATCTGATCGGCGGCTGGCTGGCCGACCGCTCGCGCCTGTGGACCATCTTCGGCGTGCTGCTGTGGAACGTGGCCGCGCTGGCCGCGTTTACTTATACCAGCAGCAATGTCTGGCTGACGGCGATCAACCTGTTTGCCATCGGCGCCGGCATCGCCGTCGCTCCCGCCGTGCAGACGCGGCTGATGGACGTGGCCGGCGACGCGCAAACCGTGGCCGCAGCCCTCAACCATTCCGCCTTCAACATCGCCAACGCGCTGGGCGCCTGGGCCGGCGGCATCGCCATCGCCATGGGCATGGGCTTGCGCTCGACGGGCTGGGTGGGCGCCATGCTGGCCTGCGGCGGCATCGTCGTGCTCGGTATTTCCGTGCTGGTGGAGAACCGCAGCCGCAATGTGGGCGGCGCGCAGCCGGCTTAAGGTTTAGTTCGGCGGCCGCCTGCCCGGGCGAGCGCCCGGTGCATCATATCTCGCCAATATTTTCCACGCTGCAGCGCTCGAAGCGGCCGTTGGCGCGATGAAAGTAATCGGGCTCCATGCCGCATTCCCACAGGGGCACAATGCCACGTCCGGCAATGGGCGAGGAACGCTACGCGCGTGCCTCCTGGCAACGGTAGTCGATTGGCGAAGCAACGCTGTCACCATCGAGATGACGCAGCATGGTTTCGCTGAGTCCCCGCGTACGCAGCACTTTCCCGTTAATCGTTCGCACTTTACCTGATGTCATGGCCATTGGAAGTCTGTCGGCTGTATTCGCGTTCGAACGCAGCCAGGCTCTCCGCCTGCGCCCACAGGCTGGCGATATAGTGAAATTCATCCTCGAACGGCTGCTCGAAATTCGGCACATCCGTCGCATATTCGCAATTGCGGCTCAGCATCGTCAGCCAGTCGGGATACGCTAGCGCCGGGTACAAGCAGGTAATGACGGCATCGAGCGAAGACGCGCGTTCCCGCCCTGCCAGATAAGCTGCGCGCAGCTCGACGATGTATTTTCCGGCCAGGAACTGCTCGTCAAGCCGCTGCGCGCCCCGGTAGCGCTCGATGATGGCCTCGGCCAGCGGCAACACCTCGTCGCGGTCACGGGCGCTGGCCAGCAGCACGACCTCGAGGTCGTCACCTTCCTGCTCCAGGCGCAAACGTTCCACGGCCCAGTCCACGCAGCGGTCCGCATGGACAAAGCCCATGCGCAACTGGAAAGCGGCGATTTCAAGTTCTGTCAGTTGTTCCATTACTTTCACCTGCTAATACCATCCTCACTGCGCCTGCAGCATCTTCTGCAACACCGCATCAAGCTCATAAAAATCCACGGGCTTGGTCAGGTGCAAGTCAAAACCCGCGTCGGACGCCATCTGGCGGTCCTTGTCCTGGCCCCAGCCCGTCACGGCCACCAGGATGGCATGTTGCCCGCACGGCTGGGAACGCAGCAGGCGCGCCACGTCATAGCCGTTCATGTGCGGCAGGCCGATGTCGAGCAGGATCACGCGCGGCATAAAGGCTTGCGCGACCGCCATGCCGGCCACGCCATCGTAGGCCGTGCGTACTTCATAGCCGAGGATGTCGAGCGCCATCGCCAGGCTTTCGGCCGCGTCGGCGCTGTCGTCGATGACCAGCACCTTGCCCTCGCGCGTGCCGGCCAGCAGGCGGCGGTCGACGGGCGCAGGCGCTTCCAGCGGCACGACGGGCAGGGGCAAACGCAGCTCGAACGTGCTGCCCTGCCCCGCGCCATCGCTGTACGCGCTGACCGTACCGCCATGCAGTTCGGCCAGGCCCCGCACGAGCGACAGGCCGATGCCCAGGCCGCCCTGCGCCCGCGACAGGGCCGGCTCCAGCTGCGAAAACAGGTCGAAGACGGTATCCAGGTACTCGGGCGCAATGCCGATGCCAGAGTCGCGCACGGAGATCAGCACCTCCTCCGTCGTGCAGGCCACGGCCAGCCAGATGCTGCCGTTGGCGGGCGTGTACTTGACGGCGTTGGTCAGCAGGTTGGCGATCATCTGCCCCAGGCGGGTGGCGTCGGCGTCGAGCCAGATGGGCTGCGGCCATTGCCCCACCTGCACGCTGTGGCCGGCCTGCGCCGCCAGCTCCGCCACGCTGTGCAAGGCCGCTTCCACCACGGGCGCCAGCTCCACGCTGGCGCGGCGCAATTCCAGGCGCCCCCGCGTGATGCGCGATACTTCCGTCAAATCGTCGACCAGGTGCGTCATGTGGCCCACTTGGCGGCCCAGCACGTCCCGCGCCCAGCACAGCCGCGGGTCGTCCAGTTGCGCCAGGCGCAGCACTTCCAGCACATTGCGCATCGGCGCCAGCGGGTTGCGCAGCTCGTGCGCCAGGGTGGCCAGGAACTCGTCCTTGCGCCGGTCGGCGGCCGCCAGCAGTTCGTTAAGCTCGCCGGCCTCCTTGCGCGCCAGCTGCAGTTGCTGTTCGTATTTGCGCCGGTCGCTGGCGACAAAGACGGCGACCTCGTCATAACGCACGCCCTCGTGCACGCGCCGCACGGCATTGAACAGCATGGGGATGGCTTGCCCCTGGCGCTGGCGCATGTCGAGCAGGATTTCCGACACGTTGCCCTGCACCTGCATCAGCGGCAGCCAGTGCGTCTGGTGGAACACGCGCCCGCCGATGGTCAGCAAGTCCTGCAGTTTCTTTTTCCCGAGCAATTCCCCGGCGCCATAGCCGAGCCAGCCGCAAAAGGTGGCGTTCGCCTGCACGATGGTGCCGTCGGCCGTGCACAGCAGCAAGCCGCAGGCCGCATGCTGGAACAAGGTATTGGCTTCAGGCAAGGAAGGCAGCGTGTCGCGCATTACAGGTGCAAGCCGTCGAGAAAGTGGCGGATGGCGCGGTAGCTGGCATCGGGCGCGCTCATGTGCGGGCAATGGCCCAGGTTCTCGACCACGTGCAGGCTGCTGTGCGGCAGCATGTCGCGCAAATACTCGCCCACGGGCAGTGGCGCGATGAAGTCGTCGCTGCATTGCACGATCAGGGCCGGTGTGCGGTTATGCGGCAAGATGGCGCGGTGGTCGGAGAGAAACGTGGCTTGCGCGAAATGCCGGGCGATGGCCGGGTCCGTGCGGCAAAAGCTGTTCACCAGGTCTTGCCCCAGTGCCGGCTGCCCGGGCGCGCCCATGATGGCCGGCGCCATGCTGGCGGACCAGCCCAGGTAATTGCTGTCCATGGCGCCCAGCAAGTCGTCGATGTCGGCACGACTGAAGCCGCCCCGATAGCCGGACGCCGCGTCATCGACATAGCACGGCGACGGCGCCAGCATGACTTGCGCGGCGAACAGCTCCGGCTCGGCGATGCTGGCCAGCAAGGCGCTCATGGCGCTGACGGAATGGCCCACGCAAATGACGGGGCCGCCGCCGACAGCATGGATGACACGCCGCAAATCGGCGCCATGCGCATCCAGGCGCGCATAGCGCTCGAAATCATAGGCATCCAGGTCCGAAGCGCCGCTGCCGACCAGATCGAACAGCACCGTGCGGTAGCGGGGACGAAACAGCGGCTCCAGGTAGCGCCACATGGTCTGGTCGCAGCCAAAGCCGTGCATGAACACCATGGTGGCCGCCGCGCCCGCCTGCGGTGCACCGCTGCGTTCGCTCACGCGGATATTGTTCCGATCTTCTATGCGCATGCCTTGAATATTTCTACGTGGAATGTAAATTAACTTCTTGCTAGCATCTTAGCATGCGCAATTTGACCCTGGGCAACACCATTGGCGCTGGACAAACGCCTGGCCACGGCGGATAATGAGAACGATTCCCATTATCAAAATACCGGGTCTGTGCCTGGCTCTCTCTGCGCGCCGCCATGGCGCCTGCTGGCGGCAACAAGCCGGTTTTATGTTGAAGGTTTGTACCGCATGCGCGCTTTCTGGACTGTCATACACCGCTGGGCCGGTCTCACCATCGCCCTCTTCCTCATCGTTGCGGGCCTTACGGGCGCCGTCACCTCATGGGACCATGAACTGGACGAGTGGCTCAACGCCGACATCATGGACACGCCGGGCCGCGGCCCCCTGCAGCAACCGTTTGCGCTGGCGCAAAAAGTCGCCGCCGCCGACCCGCGCGTGGCAGTCAATTACATGACCCTGGGCCTGGAAGAAGGCCATGCCGCCGCCTTCATGGTGCGCCCGCTAACCGATCCGGCGACCAACAAGCCGTTCGTGCTCGACTACAACACCGTCTACATCGACCCCGTCACGGCGCAGATCACGGGCACGCGCGATTCGACGGCCATTTCCCTGTCGCGCCGCAGCCTGATGCCGTTCTTGCGCCACTTGCACTACAGCCTGCACGTGCCCGCCTTCTGGGGCACGGACCGCTGGGGTTACTGGCTGATGGGGACGGTTGCCCTGATCTGGCTGCTCGACAGCATGGTGGCGTTTTACCTGACCACGCCGCGGCGCCTGCGCGAACGGTCTGATGCGCCGCGCCACCGCGATGCCGCCAACTGGTGGCAACGCTGGAAACCGTCGTGGGTGCTGCGCTGGGCGGCGGGCGGCTACAAGCTCAATTTCGATTTGCACCGCGCGGGCGGCCTGTGGGTGTGGGCCATCATCATCGTCGTCGCGTTCACCTCGTTCTCGCTGAACCTGTACCGCGAAGTGTTTTATCCCGTCATGTCGCTCGTTTCCACCACCACGCCGGGCCCGTATGAAACGCAGACGCCGGCGCCGTACGGCAGCTACATCAAGCCCGTGATCGGGTTCGAGCAGGCGGTAGACATCGCCAAACAGGCGGCTGTGCAGCGCGGCATCACGGCGCCCATCGGCGGCATTTATTATGGCGGCAATTTTTCGTTCTACAACGTCTCGTTCTTCGACCCGGCCGATGAATTCGGCGCGGCCGGCATGGGCCTGTCGAACCTGTACGTCGACGGCATGAATGGCAGCATCATCGGCCAGCACAAGCCATGGGAAGGCACGGCCGCCGACGTCTTCGTGCAACTGCAATTTCCCCTGCATTCGGGCCGCATCCTCGGCTTGCCGGGACGCCTCCTGATGTCCCTCATGGGCCTCATGGTCGCCATGCTATCGGTGACGGGCATCGTCATCTGGGAAAGAAAGCGCCGCGCGCGCCGGCTGCAGGCCCATAAATTGAAGGCGGCGGCAAACGCCGCGTAGCGCTACCGCGTCGCTACACCGGCTTTTGCGCGCATGGCAGCTGCCTGCTGCGGACGCGCGGCGCCGCAGAACAAGGAAAGACAAACACGTCTGCTGCGGCTGGGCGGGACAGTGGCATGGCGATTCCTAAAATTGGGGTGCGCCAATTGTCGCGGAAAGAACCGCGCCATATTGCTTGCTCAAGCCCTGATCCGCTCCCGCGCCACAAGCGCCAGCAGGCTGTCGCCCCGGTTGCCATCGCAGCAGACGACCACGCCGTCCGTGAAGTCGGGCGCCGTCAGGCGCGTCAGGACGCTGCCCGGCGGCATTTCCAGCGCCAGCCGGGCGCCCCGCTCCCACGCCAGGCGCGAGGTAGCAGTCCACTGCACGCGCTGCGCCATATTGGCGGCCAGGCTGTCGCGGATGCGGGCAGCATCGAACAGCGCGCGCGCCGCGCTGCTGCTCAGGTAGACGAGCGACGGGCGGCGCACAACCACGCCATCGAAGGCGGCGGCCATGTCGCTGGCGGCGCCTTCCAGCAGCGGGCAGTGCGACGGCACGCTGACAGCCAGGCGCTGCGCCTTGCCGGCGCCATGCGCGAGGGCCAGCGCCATCACGGCCTCCAAGGCGGGTGCGCTGCCGGCAATGGCAATCTGGCGCGGCGCGTTCAGGTTGGCGATATACACAGGCGTGGCGGCGCCATGCACCCGGGCCAGCAGCGATTCGAGTTGCACCAGATCCAGCCCAATGATGGCCGCCATGCCGTAACCGGCGGGATACGCCTGTTCCATCAACTGCCCGCGCCGCGCCACCAGGCGCAGGGCATCCGCATAATCGAGCGCGCCCGCCACCACCGCCGCCGCATACTCACCGATGGAAAAGCCGGCCACCATGTCGGGCAGCGCCCCGCGCGCGGCCAGCGAGCGCGCCATCGCCACGCCGGCGATCAGCAAGCACAGTTGCACGGCCCCAGTCGAGGCCAGCGCGGCGGCCGTGTCCAGTACCAAAGGATCGCGGCCCAGCACTACCGCCGCTTCGTCCAGGGCCGCCCGCACAGCCGCATCGTCCGGCAGCGCGTGCAGCATGCCCGGAGTCTGGGCGCCCTGGCCGGGAAAGGTGAATAACACGCTCATGCAAGCTCCCATGGCGTGGCCGTCAGAAGCGGGCCGCGATCCGTTTTCAGCAGCACCCTGCCCCGGCCCGCTGCCCATTCGGCATACGCAAAGCCGCCTCTACCCGTGTCGATCTGCAGGTCCAGCCGGCACGCCGTGACACTCGCCGCGATGGCGCGCAGGGCGTCGGCCTGGTCGGCGTCCGGTGGCGCTGCGATGCGCAGCACGAGATCGAGGTCGCTGTCGGCGCGCAGCACGGGCAAGCCGCTGGCCAGCGCGAACCCCACGCCGCCCGTCGGGCCCCAGGCCCAGCCCGTGGCATCGAGCAAGGGCGCCACCTGTCGCAGCGCATCGAGCGCGGCGCAGGAAGGCCCAGGCAGCGGCGCACGCGCCAGCCGCGCCAGCATTTCCGGCGTCACCCGGTGCAGCACGGCGGCGGCGTCCACTTCGCATGCGTGCCGCTCGCTGCGCAGCAGGCCGCGCACGCCCACGGGGATACGTCCGGGCGTGCAGCTGGCGCGCCGCACCACCAGCGGCGCCGCCCGCAGCCAGACAGCGTCTAGCCAGGCGGGCAACGGCCCGCCCTCCGGCAGGCCGGATGCCCATAGCAGATCATGCGCGCGAAGATTTTGCATCAGGCCACCACCGCCTTGACGGCAAAGAACAGCAACGATGGTCCCAGCAAACAGCCCAGGCCCGTGTGAAACGTGGCCACCAGCGCGCCATACGGCACCAGCTTGCGGTCGGTGGCGGCCAATCCGGCCGATACGCCGCTGACGGTGCCGGCCAGGCCGCCGAAGACCATCGCCGAGCGCGGCGTTTTCAGGCGCAGGAAGCGCGCCGCGGCGGGCGTGCCCACCATCACCAGGATGGCCTTGATCAAGCCCGCCGCAATGCTCAGGGCCATGACGTCCGAGCTGGCGCCGATGGCCGCGCCCGTGACAGGGCCGACGATGTATGTGACAGCGCCGGCGCCGATGGTGGTCATGCTGACGGCATCCGAGTAGCCAAACGCATAAGCGACACCAGCGCCGACGAGGAACGGCAGCACCACGCCCAGCATCAGTGCCACGAGGCCGATCAGGCCAGCCTTGCGCGCCTCGGTGGCCTGCACCTCGAAGGCGGTGGCGACGATGGCGAAGTCGCGCAGCATGGCGCCGCCCATCAGTCCGATGCCACCGAACAGCGACAAATCGGCCAGTCCTTTGTGGCCGCCGCTATGCACGCCGCCCCAGTAAGCGAGGCCCAGGCCAATCACGATGGCAATGGCCGAGCCATGCACGCGGCCCAGGGTCAGATACTTCGACAGCGCCACCGATACCAGCATGATCAGTCCGACAACGGCGAATGCCGTCACCAGGCCATTGTGGGCGGCGGCTTTTTCAAAGAGTTCAAGCATGACGGTGCTCCTTGATCAGAATCGAGTCGGCTTCGGCGGCAGCGATGGCGGCCGGGCTTTCCATCCTGTTAATCAGAGAAATCACGGCGCCGCAAACGACGACGGAACCGATGGCGGCCAGCACGGCCACCGGCCCGCCGCGCAGCGCCGCCACTACATCCTGCTGCGCCGCCATGGCCACCACCACGGGAATATACATGGCGCCCCAGTATTCGACGCCCCGTTCCGTCATCTGCGGCAGCCATGCGCGGCGCTGCATGTAGAGCCGGGCGCAGATCAATAGCAGCATGGCGATGCCCACGCCGCCCACATTCGTCTTGACGCCCATCAACTGCCCGAGCAGGTCGCCCAGGAAGATGCCGAGCAAATGGCATAAGGCCAGTAATGCGGTTCCGTAAATGATCATGATTGTCTCCGTTATAGGAATAGAAATGACTTTTTGTCTTCTCTTTTATTTCAACTACCACTGCTGCCCCAGCACCTCCCTGACTTTTGCCGACGCCTGGCGATGCGGCGCGCCCAGGCGGCCGGAGAGGTCGCGCTGCGGGTCGGCGCGGATGTCCGCCAGCGCCGCCTGCAGGCTGCCCTGCACCTGCGCCAGATCAAGATCCGACGGCGCATCCGGCTGCGCCACCTGCACGGTTTGCCACAACAGGCCCAGGGTGGCGTAGTTGCGGATGTCGTAAGCCATGGGCGCGATGGTCTCGGCCAGCGCTTCCAGTGCCGCCACCGTGCGCAAGGTGATGCGGGCAGCCGACGCCTTGCCCATCGCGTGCACCATCACTTGAGGATCGTCGAGCGCGATCAGGCGGTTGGCCTGGTAGCCGTGGGCAAGAAACGCGCCCGACATCGCCTTGCCGACGATCAGGCCAATGACGGGGTGGCCGGCCAGGCGCGCCCCGGCATACGCCCCCGCCGCGCCGGCCAGCGCCTGGTGGATGCCGTAGGCTTCTTCGCGCCGGCCATACGCTTGGCTGGCCACGTCGATAACGGCGACGATGGGCCGTTTTACCGCCAACTCGCGGTCCTCAAAAACTATCTGCTGCACGGCGCGCGCCAGCTGCCACGCCTCGATCAGGCCGATTTCACCGGTGCGCGCACGGGTAAAACGGTTGTCCGGGTCGGGCAGCACGGCCAGGTAGCGCGCCAGTTCGCCGGCCAGCGGCGCATCGACCACGCGCACGGAAGCGGGGTAGCTTTCCAACGGCGCGGCGTTGTTCGTCAGGGCCGCCAGCCAGATGGCGCCGCGGCTCGTATCGGTGATGGCGTTCATGCTGCGACTCCTTTGCTGTAGATCAAACGCACGGCGTCCGGCGTGGCTTGCACGCTGGCGTCGACTTCGGCAAGGCGGGCCAGAAAGCCCTGCACCTGATCGCTACGGTGCCGCGCCGGCAGGCCGCGCTGGAACAATTCGGCCACGGTGGCGCGCATCTGCGCCGTGTCGTCTGCCACATAGGCGTCGGCCAGGCCGCTGTGGAAGCGCTGCTCGCCGCCCGTCAGGCTCCAGATGAACGGTTTGTTGCGCGAGTCGAATTCGTCCACGCCAGCCTCCTGCTCGATCACGGCCGGGCCGTTGAGCCCCAGCCGCGCCTCGCGCGTGACGACCAGATAGCTGCACAGGCCCGCCGCGATCGACATGCCGCCGTAGCAGCCGACGGTGCCGGCCGTGATGCCGATCACGGGCTGGTAGCGGCGCAGGTCGACGATGGCCGCATGGATGTCGGCAATCGCCGCCAGACCCAGGTTGGCTTCCTGCAGACGCACGCCGCCCGTCTCGAACAGGATCACGGCGCGCGTCGGCACGCCCTGGCGGTTGTCGCGCGCCGCCAGTTCCAGCGCGCCAGCGATCTTCGCGCCCCCAACCTCGCCCATGCTGCCGCCCTGGTAGGCGCCCTCGATGGCCAGCACCACGGCCGGCTGGCCGTCGAACAGGCCCTTGGCCACCACCACGCCATCGTCAGCCTGGGCCGTCACGCCTTGTTGCGGCAGCCAGGGCGAAGCGATGCCGCAGAACGGGTCGAGCAGTTCGCGCATGCTGCCCGCGTCCAGCAAGGCCTTGGCCCGGCTGCGCGCACCGCGTTCAATGAAGCTGTCGCGCTCCAGCAGTTCTTGTAGTGTGCTCATGCCGCCCTCCCCGCTTGCAATTCTTCGTAGGCTTGCTCGATGCGCATGCGCACCACGCCCGGCGTGGCGCCGCAATCGTTGATGACGATGCGCGCCGCCGGCAGCGGCTCGCCGCCGAACACGCGCTGCAGGAGCGCATCCCACACGGCGCCCTTGCCATCGACGGACGTATTGACCACGATGCGAGTCACGCCATCGTCGCCGGGCTGCAGCAGCACTTCCAGGTCGCCCGAGCCGACGACGCCGGCCAGCGCGCGCCCTGCCGCCGGCTGCCCGGCCGGGAATGTATAGTCACGCGTTTCCATGCGCTTCTCCTTCTGTCAATCGGTCGAGGAACAGGGTCGCGGCCAGCAGGTCGGCCGCGCCGCCCGGTGACACGCCCCGCGCCAGCGCCATCGCTTCCAGCGCCAGCAGCGCCTCGGTACCGGCGGCCGTGGCCGCGCCGCCGGCAGCCAGCACCTGGGCAGCTCCCATTTGCAGTGCCAGCAAGGCCGTCTCGCCGCCGCGCGACAGCACGCAGGTGTCGTCCAGCTGGCTGATAATCGCCAGCAAGGCGTTGAGGCGCGCCGTCGTTTCGTTGTCGCCGCGTGCCCGCGAGGCATGCAGCTGCGCCAGTCCCGGTCCCGTCACCAAGGGAAAACCGGCGCGGGCCTGGCCCCGCGCCCCGTCCACCTGATACTGGCGGCACGCCAGCTCGCCCTTGTTGCCGGTGGCGACAGGCGCGCTGCGGTCCTGCAAACGCGCCAGCGCGCCGGCCCGCGCCGCCACAGCTTGCGGCGCCAGCGACGCGCCGCGCGCGCCCTGCTGCGCCGCCGCCGTCACCAGCAAGCCCAGCGCCCAGATGGCGCCCCGGTGCGTGTTCACGCCGCCCGTGGCTGTCAGCATCAGCGCTTCGCCATCACGGCCGATGGCGCCGATGCGCTGGCGCAGCAGGTCGTCATCTTCACTCTGCGCACCAGCGTCGGCCATGGCGGCAAACACGGGCTGCAGCACGCAAGCCGAATGGCACATCAGGGCCCAGTTCAAGTCCGCGTGCGCGCCACGGCTGCGCAAATCGACCAGGCCCGGCTTCGGCGTCAAGGTCACTTCATCGAGCAGCGCCTGCAGCACCTGCCGTCCCAAGCTGGTAGAACGTAGCTGCACCGGCATTGTCATCATTGTGCTCATTGCCAGCTCCTGAATTTGGCGGGGGGTTGATACAGGCCGTCGGACCATTCGACCAGGTCGGCGATGCTTTTTGCCGCCAGCAGCGAGCGGCTGGCGGCGCCGCGCTGCACGCCGATATCCTCGGGCAGCGCGATCAGGCCGTCGGCGCGCAGTTTGGCCGTGGTCTTCGGGTCGTGGCGCAGGCCGATGGGCGTCACGCCGGCCACCGCCGCCAGCATGGCCTTGCGCTCGTCGAGCGAACGGGCCTTGTACAGGTAGGCGATGCCCTCCTCCGTCAGCACGTGGGTGACATCGTCGCCATAAATCATCACGGGCGCCAGCGGCATGCCGCTGGCCTGGCCCACGGCCACGGCATCGAGCGATTCGACGATGGTGGGCTGGCCGCCATCCTGGAACGTCTCGACCATCTGCACCACCAGCTTCCTGCCGCGCGCCAGCGGGTCGTCCGTCTCGATCAAGTCCAGCCAGGCGGGCGTCGGGTGGCGCCGGCCATGCGGGTCGTGGCCCATATTGGGCGCGCCGCCAAAGCCGGCCAGGCGGCCATTCGTCACGGTGGACGAGTTGCCCAGGCCATCCATCTGCAGGGTGGCGCCGATGAACAGGTCGACCGCGTACTGGCCCGCCAGCTGGCACAGGGCGCGGTTCGAGCGCATCGAGCCGTCCCGGCCCGTGAAGAACACGTCGGGCCGCGCGGCCGCATAGCCTTCCATGCCCAGTTCAGCGCCGAAGCAATGCACGCTCTCGACCCAGCCCGTTTCGATGGCCGGTATCAGGGTGGGATGGGGATTGAGTACCCAGTTGCGGCAAATCTTGCCCTTTAAGCCCAGCTGCTCGCCATAGGTGGGCAAAATCAGCTCGATGGCGGCCGTGTTGAAGCCGATGCCGTGGTTCAGAGACTGTACCTGGTGTTTTTCATACACGCCGCGGATCGCCATCATGGCCATCAGCACGTGCACAGGTTTAATGACGCGCGGGTCGCGGGTAAACAGCGGCTCGATGAAAAACGGCTTGTCGGACTGCACCACGAAATCGATCCACGAGCCGGGCACGTCGACCCGGGGCAAGTCGCTGACGTCGTCGACGATCTGATTCACCTGGGCGATGACGATGCCGTCGCGGAAGGCCGCCGATTCCACCAAAGTGGGCGTGTCTTCCGTGCTGGGCCCCGTGTACAGATTGCCCTGGCGGTCGGCCATGTAGCCGGCCACCATGACGACGTTGGGCGTCAGGTCGACAAACAGGCGCGCATACAGCTCGATATAGGTGTGGATGGCGCCCACTTCCAGCAAACCGTCCTGCAGGAACTGGGCGATGCGCAGGCTTTGCGTGCCCGCAAACGAAAAATCGAGCTTGCGGGCGATGCCCCGTTCGAACAGGTCGAGGTGCTCGGGCAGGCTGACGCTGGGCATGATCAAGTGCAGATGGTGGATCTTGTCGGGATTGACCTGGGTCAGCATGCGGGCGAGGAAATCGGCCTGCTTCTGGTTGTTGCCTTCAAGAACAACGCGGTCGCCCGGCGCGAGCAAGGCTTCGAGCACGGCGACCATGTCGCCCTGTTGCAGCACGGGGCCGTTCGCGTAATGACGCACGGCATCGAGGCGGCGGCGTTTCTCCGTGCGCCGCGTGTCCCATTGTTTTTGCCGCTGCGCTGGCGCTGCTGTGGCGGTTGACATCATGCCTCCGTATGAGCTATCGAACCCTGACGATAGAACAAAAGCATCACCGCGACAATCAAGCTGCTACCATGTTCATTACTCTGAAGTTAATGAACCTCCATGAAAGAGGCTAGCCATGGCCATCAACGAAGAAATCACCCTGAAGAAGCTGGAAGTGTTTCTCAGCTTTATGGAATTGAACAACTTGGCGAGGGTGGCCGATGCGCTGGGCCAGAGCACGGTCAGCGTGCACCGCGCCCTGCATTCGCTGGAAGACGGCTTGCGCTGTCCGCTGTTCAAGCGCGAGGGGCGCAGCCTGATCCCCCTGCATGCGGCCTACACCTTTGCCGAATCGGCCCGGCGCGCGCTGGCCGAATGCGAGGAAGGCGTGCGCAAGGTGCGCGAAATGTCGGGCATCAACCCCGTGCGGCTGAAAATCGGTTCGCTGTATTCATTGACCCTGCACTGCATCCCGCAACTGGTGATCGCCCTGAAGCTGCGCCGGCCAGGACTCGACATCGACCTGACGCTGGGCTCGAACCGCGACCTGCTGCAAAGCCTGGCTGACGGCCGGCTGGACGCCATCATCATCGGCGTGCAGGAAGACGAACAGCATGCCGGGCTGGTAGCCGTGCCCCTGTTCCAGGACGACGTCTACCTGGCCGCGCCGCTAGCCTCGCCCTATGCGGGGGCCGCGTCGGTGGACTTGCAACAGCTGCGCGACGACAAATTCGTCACGCTCAACGATGGTTTCGTCACCTCGCAAAGCTTCAACCACGCATTCGAACTGGCAGGATTCGTGCCCGACACTGCCATGCGCGTGGGCGACATCTTCTCGCTGATTAACCTGGTCAGCGGCGGCATCGGCTACAGCCTGCTGCCAGGCCGCGTGCGCGCCTTCAGTTCGCGCATCGAACTAATTCCGCTGGACGCTCGCTACGGCTCGCACCAGCAAATCACCCTGCTAATGCTGAGCAGCCGCGAGCGCGACCCGAATTTGCTAGCGCTGGCGGCGGAGTGCCGGTTATATGGCCGGCGCGAGCCGGCGAACCCATGATTAGCCCAAAGCCCGGAACTTATGGCTTCCCGGGCCCAGCCGCGATCCAGGCCCGCACTTAGACAGCGCTATCCCAAGGCGCCGACAACCTCACGGCGCAGTTGATCAAGCCCACCATCGAATACGTCTGCGGGAAATTGCCCCACATTTCGCCCGTCACGGGGTGCGTGTCTTCCGACAGCAGGCCCAGGTGGTTGCGTGCCATTAACATCGTTTCAAAAATTTGGCGCGCTTCGTCCTTCCTGCCGATGCGCGCCAGCGCGTCGATGCGCCAGAAGGTGCAGATGTTGAAGGCTGTTTCCGGTTTGCCGAAGTCGTCGGGCGCTTCGTAGCGGCGCATGTAGGGGCCGTCGCACAAGGATGCTTCCAGCGCGTCGACTGTCGCGATGAAACGCGGGTCCATGGGGTCGATGAAGTTGACTTCCGCCATCAGCAGGACGGAAGCGTCCAGGTCGCGCCCGCCCAGGCTTTCGGCGAAGGCCTGGCGCTCTTCGCTCCACGCTTCGCGCAGCAGGCGTTCGCGGATCAGCACAGCGCGGCTGTTCCAGTGGTCGGTGCGGTCCGGCAAGCCCAGTTTATTCGCCACTTTCGCCAGGCGGTCGCAGGCGGCCCAGCTCATCAGCATGGACGAGGTGTGGACGCGCGCCCGCGTGCGCAGTTCCCACATGCCCGCGTCCGGCTCCGCGTGCAGCCTGAATGCCTGGTCGCCCACGGCTTCCAGCGCGGCAAACTCGGCCTTGCCGGCCCGGTGGAACAGCCGGTGGTCAAGAAACGCCTGTGCCGCGCCCAGCACGATATTGCCGTAGACATCGTGCTGGAAGTGTTCCTGCGCCTGGTTGCCCACGCGCACCGGGCCATTGCCCCGATAGCCTGGCAAGTGGTCGAGCGTCGATTCGGGCAATTGCTCTTCCAGGCCGATGCCGTACAGGGGCTGGATGTGGCCGCCCTTCGAGCGGGCCACGATATTCGTCAGCCAGCGCAAATACTCTTCCATCGTGCCCACTTCCGACAGGCTGTTCAAGGCGCGCACGACGAAGAAGGCGTCGCGCAGCCAGCAGTAACGGTAATCCCAATTGCGGCTGCTGCCCGGCGCTTCCGGGATGCTGGTGGTCATGGCCGCGATGATGGCACCCGTGTCTTCATACAGCGACAGTTTCAGGGTGATGGCCGCGCGAATGACTACGTCCTGCCATTCCAGCGGCACGGCCAGGCGGCGCGTGTAGGTACGCCAGTAGTTGATGGTGTCCTTTTCGAAGACGCGCGCCGTCTCGTCGATGCCGCCGGCCAGGGTTTCATCGGGGCCCAGCAGGAAGTTGGCCGTGCCGCCCAGCACGAAGTACGTTTCGCTCAGCACATAGTTGAGCGACACATCGGTGTTCAGGCGCAAGGTCTGTTCCGGCCCCACATAGCGGATGTGGTGGCTGCCCTGCGTGATCTGCGGCGCCAGCTTGCCCCAGTCGTAGCGGGGGCGCAGGCGCACGCGGATGCGCACGGCGTGATCGAGCGGACGCACGCGGCGGATCAGCATCAGCGGGCGGAACATGCGGTCGCGGCTGAGAAAACGGGGCGCGAAATCCGTGATTTCCACGCCGCGCCCTTGCGAGTCGTACAGGCGCGTGCGCAGCACGGCCGTGTTCGGTTCGTAAAACTGCTCGCTGCGCGCAAAGTCTTCGATGTCGATGGCCCACACGCTGCCGTTTTCCGTCTCATCCAGCAGGCGGTTGAAGACGGGATCGCCGTCGAAACGGGGCAGGCAGGACCAGACGACCTGTCCCGCCTGGTCGATCAGGGCGTTGAAGGCGCAATTGCCCACCACGCCGCAGTTCAGGGACGCTTGCGCGGGCGGCTTGCTGCCAACGGGCGCGCCGCCGGGGGTGTCATAGGATGTCGTCATGGTCTATTCCTTCGAGGTCGGGGATACGGCGGCGGCCAGCAAGGCCGCACGCAAGGCGCCGGGGCTGGCCAGGCGCAGGGTGGCGGCACTGGGGCCGCTACCCACTTTGACGCCCTGCCCGCCTGCTTGTTGAACAAAGGCAAAGCCTGCCTCGTCGGTGGTGTCGTCGCCAGCGAACATGGGCCGGCGGCCGGCAAACGGGGGTTCGCGCAGAAAGGCGGCGATGGCGCCGCCCTTGTCGGTGGCGGCCGGCTTGGCTTCGAGGACCATTTTGCCATGTAACAGCAACACCCCCGGGCACGCTTGCACGGCTGCCGTCATTTCCTGCAGACATAGCGGCTCCAAGTCGGGCGCCAGGCGGTAATGCAGGGCCACGGCGCCCCGCTTCTGTTCCACCAGCAAGCCGGGGTGGACAGCGGCCAGCGCCCGGGCGCGCGCCAGCACGGGCGCCACGTCGGGCGTGGCCGCCACGTGCAACATGCCATCGGCGCCGCGCCGCTCCACGCCATGTACACCCGCCACCGGCAAGACCAGGGGCGCCAGCATGGCATCGATCTGCGCCACGGGACGCCCGGAAATGAGGGCCAGCGCGCCGCCATGGCGTTCGGCCAGCAGCGCCAGCGCTTCCACCACGCCCGGCTCCAGGCGCACGCCATCGGGCGTGGGCGCCAGGTCGACCAGGGTGCCGTCGAAGTCGAGGAAGACGGCTGTCCCGGGCGCACTCAGCAGTTGCAGCAAAGCCGCACTATCGTCAAGAGTCTGCGTCATCAGAGCCCCTTGCGCCGCTTGATGCGGCTGTGGGCGTCGATCTTGGTCATGACCTTGTCGCGCTGGCGCAAACGGGCCGCGTCCAGCAGCATGCGCCCGGCCCAGCGGTAGACATTGAAATGTTTGACTCTGGCCCGCATGCTCTTCATGCGCTCGCGCTGTTCCACGGGCGGCATCACCAGGCCACGGTAGAGGGCATCGGCACCCTGCTCGATGTGATACGGATTAATGATCAGCGCTTCATGCAGTTCGCGCGCCGCGCCCGTGAATTGCGACAGCACCAGCACGCCCAGCTCGTCGTCGCGCGCGGCGATGAATTCCTTGGCCACCAAATTCATGCCGTCATGCAAGCTCGTCACCATGCAGACCTCCGAGGCGCGGAAATAGCGCTGCAAGTCGTCCTGGCCATGGTGTTCGGCTTTCAGCAGGATGGCTACATAGTCTCCGCTGCCGAAGCGGCGGTTGATGCGCTCGACCATCTTGCGCACGCGCGCGTCGAAGCTTTGATATTCATCGAGCGAAGCGCGGCTGGGGGCGGCGATTTGCACGAACGTAAAATTGCCCACCATGCCGGGCTGCTGCTCCAGCATGCGTTCGACGGCCTGGAAGCGCTCAACGATGCCTTTCGTGTAATCGAGGCGGTCTACGCCGATGCCCAGCAAATGGTCGGGCGCCACGCCCAGTTCGGCACGGATTTGCGCGCGGCACGTGGCCACGTCGGGCTGTTCGGGATTATCCTCGGGCCAGGCGATGGAAATCGGGTAATCCTCGACCTGCGTCATCTCGCCGCCATACGAAATCGTGGAAGCCTCGGGCTCGATGCGGGTTTCCAGGTAGCGATCCACCGTTTCGAGGAAATTCTTGCGGTGGAACGGCGTGTGGAAACCGAGGATCGTGCTGCCCAGCAAGCCGTCGAGGATTTCCTCGCGCCAAGGGCAAATGCCGAACGATTCCGAGTTCGGCCAGGGAATATGCCAGAAAGTGATAATCGTCGCCTTCGGCAAGGCTTCGCGCACCATGCGCGGCAGCAAGGCAAAGTGATAATCCTGCACCAGCACGACGGGGTTGTCCGTCTTCGCCTCGGCGATCACGGCGTCGGCGAAGCGGCGGTTGACGTTCACATACTGCTCCCAGTCGGACGAGCGGAACACGGGGCGCACGTGGGCGATATGGCACAGCGGCCACATGCCTTCATTGGCAAAGCCATAATAGTAGCCCTGCTCTTCCTCTTGCGTCAGCCACACGCGGCGCAAGGTATAGCTGGGGTTATCGGGCGGCACGGGCACATGGTCGAGCTTATCGACCGTCTCGCGGTCGGCGGAACCGGCGCCATGCGCGATCCACGTGCCGGAACAGGCGCGCATCACCGCTTCCACGGCCGTCACCAGGCCGCTGGCCGGGCGCTGCACGGTAATGCCGGCATCTGTTCTGGTGTGGATATACGGTTCGCGGTTCGACACCACCAGCACCTGGTCGCCCTGCAAGTCCGCTTCCAGCAGCGCGCGCAGTTTGTCCGGCGTCCAGTCGGATGACCAGCCGTTGTCGCCCTGGCGTTCCAGATGGTATTCCTGCAGCAATTCGCGCAAGTCGCCGATCAGCGGCTGCATTTCCGGCGGCGGCGCGGGCGCGGCGGCGGGCGCATCGGCAGCCTGGACGGCCGCGACGCTGCGCGGCAGCAACTCGCCCCGTAAAATATCCTTCACGGCCGACAGCCAGCCGCGCCAGCTCAGGTGGGCCACGAACACGGTCATCAGGGAAATCAGCACGGCCAGCACGGCCAGGAAGGCAAAAATGAAGCGCTTGGTATCGGTATTGCGGCGCTCGACAAAGCCCATGTCCTGCACCAGCACCAGGCGGCCCAGCTGGGTCGCGTCCTGCATGACGGGCGTTTCGCTGAGGTGGACTTGCCCTTGCGGCAATTGCGCCAGGGATTTGTACAAGCCGCCCGTGGGAGGCGTGCTCCAGCAGCCGATGGAGGCCGGGTATTGCGCGGATTGGTACAGCAAGTGGCCCGCGTTGTCGCAAAAGCCGATGGCGATCAGGCGTTCGTCGCGCGTGGCGCCCTGGAACAGTTCACCGATGCGGGTGGCGTCTTGCGCGGGCAGGTATTCGGTGAGCGAGGGGCGGAGGGTTCCAGCAAGCAACTCCGCCCGGCTGTCGAGATCGCGCACATACCAGCGCAAGGTAATATTATCGAGCAGGGGTACCACAATATAAGCAAACAATCCCAGCACCAGGGCCAGCGGCAGGATGAAGCGCAAGGACATTCGGAGTGATCGTACTATCATCGTTTTCCTTTGCAGACATGAACAACCATTGCAAGTATGGCTATATTTTCAACAGGGCGGCGCCCGTTTGCTTTCCATACTAAAACGTCAACGTCGTATGGCGCAGCGCAGCAATTACTTCCAGTATCCCCCTTGATACAGGTCTTATCCGTTCGGCAACGCACGCCCCCGTGACGTCATCTGCCCGTAAAATAGCCGCTTCCGACATCCATTTCACCAATAACCAAGGAGTTTTCGCCTATGGATCTCAGCACGTTTCACTCGCTGATGGGAGGCCCGCTGCGCTCGGCGCTGACCGTGCTCGTTTCCGCCCTGCTCGTCACCCTGGTCGCCATCGTCGTGCACCGGGCCGGCATCGGTTTGCTGAAAAAACTCGCGAATGGCCACGCGCTGGCCAGCAATGTTGCGCGCGTGGCCTTCCGCGCCAGCCAGCTGTGCCTGATCGTCTTCGGCTTGCGCATGGTGCTGGCCAGCGCGCCCGACGACACGCCGGGCCTGGTCGCCATGTCGCATGTCACCAGCGTGGCGCTGATCATCGCGCTGACCTGGCTGGCCATGCAATGCATCGAGTCGCTTTCCATCACGATTTCCCAGATCAATCCCGTCGACGCGGCCGACAACCTGCGCGCGCGCCGCCGTATCACCCAGGCCCGCGTGCTGACGCGCAGCGCGCATGCCATCGTGGTCCTGCTGGGCCTGTCCTTCGTGCTGCTGACCTTGCCCGGCGCGCGGCAGATCGGCGCCAGCCTGCTCGCTTCGGCCGGCGTGGCGGGCCTGGTGGCCGGTATCGCCGCCCGCCCCGTGCTGGGCAATTTCATTGCAGGGCTGCAAATTGCGTTTTCTCAACCCATCCGCATCGACGACGTGCTGATCGTCAATGGCGAATGGGGCACGGTCGAGGAAATCAAGGGCACGTATGTGGTCGTGCGCGTGTGGGATGAGCGGCGTTTGATCGTGCCGCTACAGTGGTTCATCGAAAATCCGTTCGAGAACTGGACGCATACCTCCTCGGACATCCTGGGCACGGTATTCCTGTGGCTCGATTTCAGCGTCCCGATCGAACCGCTGCGCGCGGAACTGACGCGCATCTGCGAAGGGGCCAAGCAATGGGATGGGCGGGTCTGCACGGTGCAGGCGACGGATTCGAACGAGCGGGCCGTGCGCGTGCGCTTCCTCATCAGCGCAGTAGACTCGGGCACGGCCTTCGAGCTGCGCTGCCTCGTGCGCGAGCAGATGCTGGCCTTTATCACAAGCCATTATCCGCACAGCCTGCCCCGCTTGCGCTCCACGCACGACCCCATCGAGGTGCATGGCATGCAGGCGCAGAACGATACAGTGTTGCGGCACAAGGCGTAAAAAAGCCTGCGGCGCGCTGCCCCGGCCCGCGCACCGCTAAAATAGGGTGCATGAGCACCACCGCCTGGTTCATCCTGATCGGCTGCCTGATGCTGGCGCGTGGCCTGGGCGCCGACCGCATCGCGCGCCTGCCCTTGACTTCGGCCATCGCTTATCTGGGGGTGGGCCTGCTGCTGGGGCCCATGTTCCTCGGCCTGTTTGCCTTCGACCTGCTGCAGCAGGCGCCCCTGCTGGCAACCCTGACGGAAATCGCCGTCCTCATCTCCCTGTTTTCCGCCGGCGTCAAAATGCCCGTGCCCTTCAGCCTGGCGCGCTGGCTGCCCTCGCTGCGCCTGGCATGGCTGTCGATGGCCATTTCCGTGGCCCTGGTGGCGGCCTTTGCATGCCTGGTGCTGGGCCTGCCCCTGGGCGCGGGCGTGTTACTGGGCGCCATTCTCGCGCCTACGGACCCCGTGCTGGCCACCGACGTGCAGCTGCGCCATGCGGGCGACAGCGAGCAATTGCGCTTCATCCTGACCAGCGAAGCGGGCATGAACGATGGCAGCGGCTTTCCTTTCGTCATGCTGGGACTGGGCTTGTTGGGCCTGCATGAACTGGGGCCGCATGGCGCTACCTGGCTGTGGCGCGATTTAGGCTGGGCCAGCGGCGCCGCCATCGCCCTGGGCGCGGCCGGCGGCGCGCTGCTGGCCTGGCTGGGCTGGCAGGTGCGCGCCAAGGAGCCGAAACACGCCATGCTGGACGACCTGGCGGCCCTGGGCCTGATCGCTCTCGTGTATGGCCTGGCCACCTGGCTGCACGCATGGGGCTTCTTGGGCGTGTTCTTTTCCGGCGTGGCCCTGCGCCAGACGGAACTGCGGCTGGCTGGCGCGCCCAAGGACCGGCAAGGCTTGCTGCAGGCAGAGGAAACCCACGCCGTGTCCGCCGCCAAACCGCACGCCAGCGAGATACCGCTGACCGTCAGCGGCGAGTCCCTCGTCTTCAAGGAACACCTGGAGCGCCTGTCCGAACTGACCCTGGTGCTGCTGCTCGGTGGCACCGTCACGGCCGCCGCCTGGAGCTGGCAGGCGTGGAGCGTGGCGCTGTTCCTGTTGCTGGTGGCGCGCCCGGCCAGCGTGATGCTCGGTTTGCTGGCCTCGGGCACCAGCGTGCGTCTGCGGGGCCTGGCCGCGTGGTTCGGCGTGCGCGGCATCGGCTCGCTGTACTACCTCAGCTATGCCATCGCGCACGGCTTGCCACGCCCCCTGGCGCGCGAACTGGCCGACATCACCCTGGTCGTCGTCATCGTCTCCATCGTCGCACACGGCCTGACCGTCAAACCCCTGCTGGAACGCTACTGGCGCAAATAACGGCTGCAAATAAGCGCTGGCCGGCTGCCTTTGTGATTGCTGTAAAGCAATGTTTTGTCAATTGCCCCTATGGCGGGCGAAAATATTGTTAAGATAATTAAAAATGGCAAAAGAGAGTATCAATGAAACGAAGAAGCGTGCTGGGACTAGGCGTCTCACTGGCCCTGCTGCAAACGGGCTGCGCCACCGATCCGGCCAGGCTGGCGTGGGAAACGCAATTTGACGGCTTCATGCGCGATGGCCTGGCCCGCACGGGAACGCCGGGCATGAGCGTGGCCGTGGTGCGGGGCGAGCAAACCATTTTTGCGCGCGGCTATGGCTGGGCCGATATCCAGGCCGGCAAGAAGGCCGATGCCAATACGGTGTTCCATGTCGCCTCAGTCAGCAAGCTCGTCACGGCCACGGCCGTCATGATGCTGCTGGAACAAGGCGCCTTCCAGCTTGACGACAAGGTGGCGGCCTATCTGGACTTCCCGCTCATGCATCCGAAGTTTCCCGACGTGCCCATCACCTTTCGCCATTTGCTCAGTCACACCTCGGGCATTTCCGATGCCGTGTACGAAAAGACGACGGCGTTTGCCGTGCAGGGCGACCCGCGCTTGCCGCTGCGCGACTTCGTCAAGGGCTATCTGTCGCGCGGCGGCGCCTGGTACGACGCGGATGTGTCGTTTGCCGCCCGGCCCGGCACGGAATGGCGCTACAGCAATGTGGGTATCGCCCTGCTCGGCTATCTGGTGGGTCGCTTGAACCCCGACGGCCTTGACGCCTTTGCGCAGGAGCACCTGTTCGAACCGCTGGGCATGGACAGCACGGCCTGGAACCTGGCCGGCTTGCCGCGGCGCGCCGTCGTCGCCCAGCCGTATGCGCACAAGGAGTCGGGCCTGCAAGTGCTGCCGACCGTCGGCTATCCGGACTGGCCGGCAGGCCTGCTGCGCAGCTCGGCAAATGACTTTGCCCGTTTCCTGGCCATCTTCAGCAATGGCGGCCGGGTCGATGGCCACCGCTATCTGCAAGATGCCACCCTGCAATTGTTTTTTGCCCCCCAAGCGGCCCCCGTCGTGCCTGCCGACTCGTCCGTGCGGCAAGCGTTGGTGTGGCTGCTGCGCGATGTCGACGGCAGGCCGCTGGCCACGCACAGCGGCGGCGACCCGGGCGCCGCGTCCGTCGTCTGCGTCGACCGCGCCAGCAAGACGGCCGCGCTGGCCTTCGCCAACGTCAGCGCCGACAAGGAGTTTCGTTCATTCCAGAAAGAAGTGGTGCTGCGCCTGCTCGCCCATGGGGGCAGCGGCGCGCCCGCTGTCAAGCAAACCTAGGCGCCGAACCAGCCGCGCAATTTCTCGGCGGCGCGTTGCTTGACGTCGGCCGTGATGTAGGTGGCGACCGTGGCGGCGGCCGCCGCCAGCACGGCCAGGTCATCCGCATAGCCGATCACGGGCGTGATGTCGGGAATCGCGTCGATGGGCGAAATGAAATAGCCGAGCGCGCCGTAAATGGCCGTCTTGGCCCACAGCGGGGTGTTCGGCTGCTGCGCCGCGTAGTACAGCCACAGGGCTTTCTCGATGACTTCGCGTCCCGCCGTCTTGGCGAATTTGACGACCTTGTCCCAGAAACTGTCGTCCGTGTACTTCTTTTCATACTGCTTGTCGGCCTGGGGGGCGTGGTCTTCTTCCAGATTCTTTTTTCTGCCAAACATCTGCTGCTCCTGTCTGCCGCGCACGGCGTTACGAATGCGCACCTTAGCATAACGGTGCGCCGGGCGCGCGGCGTGCAAGGTAAGCTATCACCATGGAAATATCTCCCACCAGCACGGCCCGCGCCGCCGGCCTGCGCTACACGGGCGACCACCAGAACGGCATCGCCCGCCTGGGCAAGCCCGGCAAGTTCCGCTACCGCGATGCGGACGGCCAACTCCTGCGCGATGCAGCCGCCTTGACGCGCATCAAGGCACTGGCCATCCCCCCCGCCTGGACGGACGTGTGGATTTGCCCGCGCGCCAACGGCCACCTGCAGGCGACGGGGCGCGATGCGCGGGGCCGCAAGCAATATCGCTACCATGCGCGCTGGCGCCAGGTGCGCGACGAAGTGAAATATGAGCGCATGCTCAGCTTTGGCCGCGCCCTGCCCGCCATCCGCGCCGCCGTCGCGCGCGGCATGCAGCTACCCGGCTTGCCGCGTGAAAAAGTGCTGGCCACCATCGTGCACCTGCTGCAATTGACGCTGATGCGCATCGGCAACGAAGAATATGCACGCACGAATAAATCGTTTGGCCTGACCACCCTGCGCATGCGCCATGTACAGGTCGACGGCAGCACCGTGGCCTTCCACTTCAAGGGCAAGAGCGGCGTGCGCCACGCTATCCGACTGAGCGACCGGCGCCTGGCCCGGGTGCTGCAGCACATGCGCGAACTGCCGGGGCAGGAACTGTTTCAATATGTCGATGAGGCTGGCGCGCGCCACGGCGTCGATTCCGGCGACGTCAACGATTACCTGCGCGAAGTGACGGGCGAAGAGTACACGGCCAAGGATTTCCGCACCTGGTCCGGCACCTTGCTGGCCTCGCTGGCACTGCAGGCGTTTGAACAGGTCGACTCCGAGGCGCAAGCGAAGAAAAACATCGTGCAGGCGATCGAGTCGGTGGCAAAAAAACTGGGCAATACGCCGACCATCTGCCGCAAGTGCTATGTGCACCCGGCCGTGCTGGAATCGTATCTGGATGGCAGTTTATGGGAAGGCATGCGCGCGCGAGCGCGGCAGCAGTTACAGGAAGACTTGCCGGCGCTGGCGCCGGAAGAAGCGGCCGTGCTGGCCTTGCTGCAGCAGCGGCTGCAGGGCACGCTCAAGCCTGGCGCGCGGGCTGCGGCTGGCAGCGGGCCGACAGTGTAAGGGCGTCGCTGCTGCAGGCGGGCAAGGCGCCGTGGCCCACATCGCGCGCCACGGGCGCCGGCGCGGCATCGCTGGCCGGCGCCTCGCCCGTCTTCATCCAGGTGGCCGCCAGGGTTGACAAGGTGAACAGGCAGATCAGCAGGAACGGCTTGTTCACGTGAATGGACTGGCCTGGTTTTTGCATCGCATACTCCGTCGGACTGGTTGGCTGTTGCAGCATAGACACGATCATCGCGTGTTTCCGCAAGGCATACAATCAGACAGTTTCGACAAGATGGGTAGGACAGCGCTGACAAGCTCGGCCGTATGGGCCAGTGTCGGCAGATTTGACACCGGAGCCGACTACCGCCAGCCAAGCCCTTGTTTTTACAGCACAATGTGTACGGGAACGCTTCCTGCTTGACCGCTTGCCTGGGCACGCTTGGCGCCAGTCAACAGGGGAACGGTCATGAGCTTCATCAAACAGGCGCTGCTGGCGCTGCTGCTGTGCGCAATGTCCGCCGCGCACGCCACCAGCATCGGCTACACGGCGACATCGCTGGGCGGCACGCAGTGGCGCTACGACTATAGCGTCAGCAATACCACTCTGGCCGTGCCCATCGAGGAATTCACCTTGTTCTTCAGCGTGGGCCAGTACGCCAAGCTGCACGACATTTCCACGGCGCCGGGCTGGGACGTGCTGCTGGTGCAGCCCGATCCCGCCATCCCCGCCAGCGGCTACCTCGATGCGCTGGCACTGGCGGGCGGTATTGTTCCTGGCGCCACGACCACGGGCTTTTCCATTACCTTCGATTACCTGGGCGCGGGCAACCCTGGCGCGCAGCCATTTTCCATTCTCGACCCCGTCTCCTTCATCGAGCTCGAGACGGGCATCACGCAGGCGACCGCCGTCGCCCTGCCGTCCACGCCATGGCTGCTGCTGGCCGGCGTGCTGGCCATGGCCTGCCTGCGCCGGCGCCGGCTGGCCGCCGCAGCGCTGGCCCCGTTGCTGGCCATGAGCCTGTGCGCCTGCGGCGGGCCGAACGATGCCACCCAGCCGCCAGCGCCGAAAGTCATGCTGGCCGCAGCAGCAACTACCAGCACCGCCGCCCAGGCCGCCGGGGACTTCGAAGTGACACAGCTGGAAAAAGTGGGCGAGCAGCGCATCAGCCGCACGCTCTGGGACTATACCTACCGCGTGCACATCCGCAACAACAGCAGCGCGGCGGCCAGCAATGTGCAAGCCGTGCTGACCGGCGTGCCCGAAGGCAGCACCATCATCGATGGCGAGGTGCTGGCCGGCAGCATCGGCGCGGGCGCCAGCGTCACGCCCGACGACACCATCACCGTGCGCATCGAGCGCAGCATCGCCTTCCAGAGCACTGGCCTGAGGTGGACTTTCAGCGCCAACGCCAGCATCGTCCTCGAACCCGTGCGGCCCGCGCAAGTGGTGACGCTGTCGCTGGCCGAACTGGGTTTGACGGACGGCGCCGACAGCGTCAAGGCCGGCGGCGCCGTCACGGACGTGCTGCTGCAGGACGGCAGCCTGCGCTTTTCCACGCCCGGCGACACGGGCGTGGACCAGCATGCGCAATTTTCCCTCAGCAAGGGCAACAAGGTCACCACCCTGGACTTGCTGATCCAGACGGAACTGCCCACGGCCGTGGAAACCTATGTGGAAGCGGACGACGACGGCAACCTGCCCGCCACGGCGCCCGTGCTGGCCATCGCGGGACTGGGGCCGAACAACCGCTTGCAGCCGGGCGCCCTGGCGTTCCGCCTGGTGGGCGCGCCGCCGCTGGCCCTGCAGGACGACAGCGATGGCTTGCTGTCCAGGCCGAACGGCCTGGCCGTCAGTCTCAAGCAGTATTGGGTCTTCGATGCGGCCAGCGGCAGCTTCAGCATCAGCGCCACGGCCATGCAGCAATTGCTGGCCTCCTTGCCCAATGGCAGCTATGACCTGAACCTCAATGTCGTCTCGCAGGATGGCGAATTCACGGCCAGCTATGCCTTGATCGTCATCAAGTCCGGCATCGTGCTGCAAGGACAGCTGCGCACGCCCGCGGGCAGCAATGCCACGGGGCTGGCCGGCAAGAAAATGTTATTGGCTGGCTACAACAACCACCAGCGCCAGGTGGCCGTGGTCGACGCCACAGGGGCCTTCCACTTCGATGGCGTGCTGCCCGACACTTACCAGCTGACCTTGAACGACCTGGTCCATCCGAACGTGGTCAGCGTCAGCGCCGTCGTCTTCGACAACAGCAGCACCGTCAGCGTCGGCATCGTCTACCCATACGGGACCAGCCTGGCCCAGCGCACCACGGCCCAGACCTACGTGGCGGGCATGGTCACGCAGGATGGCGCCGGACCACCCGTGCGCGCAGTACCCGCCAGCCCCCGTGCCGCGGGCGACGTCACGCCGCAGGATGACGAAGGCAGCAAGACGTTTACGGCCACGGCGGCCGCGCAAAACCAGACCATCACCTCGCCCGTCGCCTTCACGGTACCCAAGGGCACGAAAAACGTGGGCGTGAAAATCACCGTCAGCACGGCCGAGTACCCCGTCTACACGACGGCGCAAAGCCAGTACAACGATACCTGGTCGTACGCCGTGACGGGACTGCCCGGCGTCAACCTGGCCGCCACGGGCGCCGTCAACCAGACGCACTTCACGCAGGGCAGCATCGTCAGGACGGAATGCGCCGATGTCAGCCAGCAAACCAAGGATGGGGCGTTGAGCCTGGGCGGCAGTGTCAGCGCCACGAACATCGGCGACAGCGCCCTGGCCACCGTCACAACGGTGGAACTGAGTCTCGTGTGCAAGGGTTTGAAGGTGACGCAGGCGAAATTGTTCTCGCCGAACAAGGCCGGCCACCCCGTGCTGCAGCCGATCAAACTGACGGGCAATCTGCCGGGACCGTATGTATCCGTGTCGCAAGGCGCGGCCACGGCCACCCATACCTTGCCGCTGGAATTGCACTACACGCCGGCGGCGGCGACGATTACGGAAGTCAATATCGGTATTTCGTCGGGCGGCGGCGATCCCGCCTTCAGCACGGAGAATTTATTGTCCCAGACCAATACCAAGAGCGCGGGCAAGGTGATATTCCCCAGCCTGGTGCTGCCCGCCTTTGCCGGCGCAAAACTCGACAAGAAGGCCGTCGTCACCTTGCGCCTGAAGGGCCGCGTCGACAATACGGACGCCAGTTCCGACCCGGCCGAAGGGGGGCAAGTGGAATTCAAGGGCGACACTGCCTTCATTCCCCTGTACCTGGCCAACAACGAGGCGGCGCTGGCGGCGCGGCGCTACGGCACGCGCGATACGGGTGGCGATTCCTGGGCCACGCGCCTGGCCATCGCCTGGCTGGCGGGCAAGGCTTACCGCTTCGACGACATCAGCGGCCAGCATGTGACACAGACGGCGGCGGGCGATTCCATCCTCGGCCACCACGGCCACAGCGACGGCCAGCAGATCGACTTGCGCTACGCGGACGGCGCGGGTGGCTACTCGGATGCACTGGGCGGCCAGAACAATGGCGCGGCCATCCAGCAGTTGATCCTCGACGCGAAGGCGGAAGTGGCGGCCAACCCCGCGCAAAAGCCGAAACTGGCGGCCCTGCTGGCGTGGATCGCGGCGAACCGGGCCATGCTGGCCCAGGAAGCGGCGCCGGCCAGCACGCGCATCATCTACATCGGCCCCAGCTTCGTCAAGCTGGCCCTCGTCGACGGGCGTTTTTCTGCCGCGCCGGCCGACAAGATCCCGGGCGCGGGCGCCTGGATCAAGCCCGTCAAAGTGCATATCGAAGCGGGACACCTGAGCCACTGGCACGTCAGCATCACGGCTCATCCGTGACGCCGCGACAAATTCAGGCGGGCAAGTCGGACAATTCCAGCTCCGAAAACCCGGCCCGGCGCCGCGCTTCCAGGTTGAACGGGCCGCGCAGGGTGGGCGCTTCGTAGCGCAGCGCCAGTTCGGCATAGGTGGCGCGCAGTTCCAGGCCGCGCTGCTCGCACAGATAGCCGTACCAGCGGTTGCCGATCTCGACATGCCCCACTTCCTCGCGCAGGATGATGTCGAGGATGGCGGCGGCGGCCATGTCTCCCGCCTGGGCCAGCTTGGCGCGCAGCGGCGGAATGGCATCGAGGCCCCGCGCTTCCAGGGTACGCGGCACCAGCGCCATGCGCGCCAGCACGTCGCCGCGCGTCTTGTCGACCATTTCCCACAGACTGTCGTGGCCGGGAAAGTCACCATACGTGTGGCCCAGCACTTGCAGGTGCGCCTGCAGCATGGCAAAGTGCGTGGCTTCCTCCTTGGCCACGCGCAGCCAGTCCGTGTAGTAGTCAAAGGGCAAGTCCGGGAAGCGCCACAGGGCATCGAGCGCCAGGTTCATCGCATTGAACTCGATATGCGCGAGCGCATGGACCAGCATGGCGCGCCCTTCCGGCGTGATCATCGAACGCCGCCCCACCAGGCGCGGCGGCACCAGTTCCGGGCGCTCGGGCCGGCCCGGCACGGGGCCGGTGGGCGCCAAAGGCAATTGCGCGTCGAGCGAAAGTTGCGCTTCGGCCATGGCCGCCACCATCGCCACCTTGGTGGCCGGGTCCGGTTCCAGCAGGCAGGCGAGCGCATACGTGCGCAATTCCTGTGGCGGCATTGGGGTCAGTGAAGATGGCTGCATGGGACTGCTTTCTGGCGCGTTGCTTGGTAAGGGCCGCAGTGTATCAAATGTGGCTGAAGTGGCGTACTGGGGTCAGACCCGCCGGGTCTGACCCCGGCCCTGCTCCAACAGCCAATCCAGCAGCGCCTGCACTCTCGCAGGCAGTGACCGCGCGGCATGCACGAGGTAATACGCCTGCGGGCTGGGCAAGTCGAAACCGCCAAACGGCAAGACCAGCTGGCCGCTGGCCAGCCACGGCTGGACCAGCTGGCGCCGGCCCATGGCCACGCCTGCGTGGTGGATGGCCGCCTGCGCGCACAGGTCGGCGCGGTCGAAGCGCAGGCTGCGCGCGGGCGGGCTGACGCCAGGCGCCTGCCCGTCCAGCCACAAGCGCCACTCGGCATCGGGCGCGCAGGCGGGCCAGGCCAGCGTATCGTGCAACAGCGTCGCGCCTGACAAGTTGTGTGGCGTATCCAGCAAGCCGTGCTCGCGTGCATACGCGGGGCTGCAGACGGGCGCCAGCCGTTCATCCATCAGCTTGCGCGAGGCCAGGCCGGGAAAGTGGCCGTCGCCATAGTGCAAGGCCAGGTCCACCTGGCCGGCGCGAAAGTCCACGCTTTCATTGCCCACGCGCAAATCGATCGACACGTCAGGATATTGCGCAGCGAAGCCTGCCAGGCGCGGCACCAGCCAGCACTGGGCCACCGAGGGACGCGCATGCACGGTGATGCTGCCAGTGAGCGCATCGCCGCCGGCCAGCGCCGCCTGCAAGCCGTCCCAGCCGATTTGCAGGGCGGCGAAGATGCGCTCGCCATCGGCCGTCAGCTTGACTTGCCGCGTCAGCCGTTCGAACAGCCGCAGGCCCAGGCCCGCCTCCAGCCGCGCGATGCGGTGGCTGATGGCGCTGGGCGTGAGCGCCAGTTCCTGCGCGGCCAGCGCAAAGCTGGCATGGCGCGCCGCCACGAGAAACGTGTGCAGGTTGGCGAATTGGCTGGCCGTCAGCATGGCCCTGATCGGCGCGCCGGCCGGCATCAAGCGGCTCCAGCCGCCAGCAGCGCGCGGCCACGCGCCACGTAGGTGGCCATTTCTTGCTCCGGCACCATGCTGCCGCCCGTGCCCCACACCAGGTGCGTGGCGGTATCGAGGTGCTGCTGATATTGCGGCGCCGCCAGCACGTGCTGGATGCCCGCGAAACCGGCCACGGCGGACGGTTCCAGACACAAGCCTTGCGTTTGCTCAAGCAGCGCCAGCAAGCGGTACAGTTCTTCATCCGTGACGGTGGCGTAGCCGTCGATCAGCCGCTGCATGGCGCGTCCGACAAAGCCGGACGGGCGTCCCACGGCAAGGCCATCGGCGGCCGTGAGGTTGTCGAGGCCGAGCTCCTGCACGCTGATTCCCTCGTGCAAGCCCGTGTGCACGCCCAGCAGCATGCACGGCGAATGCGTCGGCTCGACGAACACGCAGTGGACGGCATCGCCAAAGGCCAGTTTCAAGCCGAAGGCCACGCCGCCGGGGCCACCGCCCACGCCGCACGGCAAGTACACGAACAACGGGTGCTGCGCATCGACCGCGACGCCGGCAGCGTCAAACTGGGCTTGCAGGCGCTGGCCCGCCACCGCGTAGCCGAGAAACAGATCGTGCGAGTTTTCATCGTCGACGAAGTGGCAACTGGGGTCATTCTCCGCCTGCCTGCGCCCCGCTTCCACGGCCACGCTGTAGTCGGTCGCGTATTCAACGACCGTGACGCCATGGCTGCGCAATGTATCCTTCTTCCACTGGCGCGCATCGGCCGACATGTGCACGGTGGCGCGAAAGCCCAGGCGCGCGCTCATGATGCCGATCGACAAGCCCAGATTGCCCGTGGAGCCGACGGCGATCGCGTACTGGCCAAAGAAGGCGCGCACGGCGTCGCTGGCCAGCAGGCTGTAATCGTCGCCCTGCTTCAGCAAACCGGCGTCCAGCGCCAGCATTTCCGCATGTTTCAGCACTTCATAAATGCCGCCGCGCGCCTTGATCGAGCCGGAAATGGGCAAATGGCTATCCTGCTTGAGCCACAGCTGACCGCTCGTCATGCCTGACGCCAAACCCAGCGCCGCCTGCATGGCCGGCAGCGGCACGACGGGTGACTCGATGACGCCACCGCTGACCTGCGTTTCCGGAAACGCCTTGGCCAGGTAGGGCGCAAAACGCGCCAGGCGCGCGCTGGCGTCCGCCACGTCGGCCGCCGTCAAGCCCACGTCATTCAAGGCCTCGGCCGCCGGCGCGATGCGGGGATTGAACCAGCTCAAGGGCTGCAAGGCCATCAGTTCGTTGATCAGGGGAAATTTTTCGCGCAGCGCGGCGATGGCGGGAGTGGGCAGCATGGCAATCTCGTGTAGGAACAAGCCATGATTAGACCGCATCCGGGCGCGACTGGCAAAGGATGGTTGATCAGGCAATGGGTGACGAGAGGTCACCTGTCATGATCGGGACAGACGGAATAGCTGCTACTGCAAGAAATACTATTCGCCAGCAGAAAGGATTCTGGATTTTCTGCTGCTTAAAAACGATGCAATGAATACTGCTGGAAAGCAGGCCAGCCAAAGATAGTATCCGGCACCGAATCCCAGCACCATGGCGGAATCGTTATCGTTGGGCATTGTTTTGAGGCCAAATGCTGTCAGTGCCAGCGCAAAACCAAAAAAGACAGCCAGTTTTGCGGCTACCGGTTTCTCTTTCGAGAAGTACATGGCAAAAATAAGCAGCGGATTGGCAAACCATGCAAAACTACCGGCCAAAGGCCCTAGCCAGCCGAGCAATAACACGCCCCCTCCAAGCATGACTTCGTTGGAGGTCACTATTCCTGTCAATAATAATGACGCCACATACGCAACGACAGTAATGGATAGAACGATGGCGGAGGAATCCTCGCCAAGTAATTTCTTATATTTCACAGGTTTCCGATGGCATGAACTGGTGAAGCAGGACGATGGCAATTCGGCTGCTATTGGCCGCTTGGCGCAGTCCATCCAACATTAACTAAGAGCAATATCAATCTGCTTACTATTTTAACGGCACGGAGCCCACTTCATACCAAACCCGAATACCTCGCTCAACCTGAATGATCGCCATCCAGCCTTTGGTTTCCGTGATGGTTTCGATGCTGACAGGGCGAACTCCGTTTTTTATCAGCCATTCATTGGCCAATACCAGCGATCTGTCCATTCCATCGGAGAGAGGACTGCCCGCCGTAGAAGAGCGGAAATCTTTAAATGCGATCATGCATGCCTTTCTTGTCAATCGTCACAATAACATCCTGAAGCGCCGCTTGAAGTTCATGGCCTGCGCTCACGCGCCAGCACCTCGCCCAGCGTCGCCAATTCGCCATCACTGCCTGGCGCTGCGCACCACCGCCTCGACGCATTTGAACAGCGCATCACTCTTTTCAGAGCCGTGTAGCTGTTGGCACTTCTCCACTTGCGGCCGCAGGTTTGCAAGGCGTGGCGCCCTAGTACCGCCCAACGTTTCGCCAAAGCAGGCCTCGGCACGGTAGGCAAACTGGGACTGCATCGAAAGCTCCGGTAAATCAAAGGCATCTTCAACGCTCTCGCGCATGGCACTGACCACGCGCAATGTCATGCCTTTCGGGCTATCCGGCAGCAGCGCCAATACTTCCGCCTTGCTGCGTCCCTGCTGCCGCAATTCCCCTGCGGCCAAGGCCGACTTCACCTGCGCGGCGCACAGGGTATTCGATGCTTCGATTAATGCCATGGGGTCCGGAATCGACCAGGGTTCTGGCGTTTGCGCATGCGCCCCGATACTAAAAACCGTGGCAAAGATAAAACAGGAAGCGTTTTTCATCATTCTGAATGGCCGATAACTTTACATTAAGAGCCAAATCATAACCGCCCGGCCGATATTTTTTGTCGATATTTCCAATAACACGCGCCTTCGTCCCTTTCATTAACGGAACAAAGGCGCGTTATTTTCCTTTTAGAATGTCAGTTGCAGTCCCACATCAATCGACCGGCCCTCGGCCGGCAAGGCTTGCAACGCCCCGCCATTCGCCTTCAGCCCCGACAAGTACACGCCACCGAGCGGGTCCGCATACGCGCGGTTGAACAGGTTGCTCACGCCCGCGCTCAGGCTGGCCATCTTGCTCAATGCCACGCTGCTGTGCAGGTTGACGAGCGCATAGCCGCCCGTTTCCGGTTCGAAGCGGCGCGCATCGACCTTGTCCTTGCGGGCCACGATCTTCGTTTCGATGCGGCTGCTCCAGGCGCCCAGCTTGTGCTCGACGGCCAGCAAGGCGTTGAACGGCATCATGCGGTACAGATCGCCGCCATCGCTGCGCTTGCCCCGCGTGTAAGCGGCATTGCCCGTTGCCATGAAGCGGCCCCAGCGCGCGCTGCTGGCCAGCGGCAACTGCCACGCCAGATTCGCGCCGTACAGCTTGGCGTCGTGGTTGGCGAAGCGCAGCAAGTTGCCGTTGGCGCCCATTTTCATGTATGGGTGGAAGGACGCCAGTACATCGACGTCGATGTAATTGTCGACCTTGCTGTAGTAGGGGTTGACGCGCAGGAACCAGCCCTCCTCGCCACCGCCATGCCAGTCGGCCGTGAACGCGGCCGTGTAAGCCGTCTCGGGCTTGAGGTCGATATCGCCCACATAGCCGTTGCCATCGCCAAACCAGTTGGTCATGGTCATGGCCATCGAGCCGCGGCCCCAGGAGTAACGCTCGTACAGATTCGGCGAGCGCACCTTGCGCGCCAGCGCGAATTCATAGCTGCTGGCCGTGTCCGGCGTGAACGTCGCTTGCGCGGAGGCATCGATATTCGTGTCGCGCTGGCTGCGGCTGCGCGCATTGAAGGCCCTGGCGGCCATCACGTCCGGCATGTTCATCATATTGGTGCCATACGATTGCACGTCGCCCGTGTCCATGCGCACGGATTCGCCGCGCACGCCCAGCACGCTCGTCCAGCGCGCATCGTAGCGCGTTTCCAGTTCGCCAAACAGCACGGTGCGGTCGCGCTTGCCGTCATTGATGTTCAAATAGGTGCGCGGCCCCATCATCATGGAACCGGGCACGGCCGGCCAATAGTCGTCGAGGCGGAAGCCGTGCCACTCCTGGCCCAGGCGCAACTCGCCCGCGCCTGTCGGCAGGCTGGCCATCAGCGCGTAGCCCGTGTTGCGCCCGTGCGTCATCATCGGCATCGTGCCCGTGCGCTCGGGCGAGAAAAAGCCCATTTCGTGGTCCGTCTGCTGCCAGTAGGCGCGCGCGTCGAGCACGCCCCAGCCGAACTCGCCTTTGTAAGCGAGATTGGCGAACTGGCCGTGGTTGTCCGTCATGTCCATGTACTGGTTGGGAAAACCCTGGTACGGAATGTGCTGCACGCCGGCGCGCAAGGTCAGCTGCTGGCCCTGGCCTTTCGCCGCCAGCACGATGGCCTGGTTGATGCTCTCGAACATGCTGCCCAGCACCTTGTTGCCATGGCCATCGTCATAGCTGTGGCCGCGCGTGTAAGCACCGTTGTAGCCGATGCTCAGCGTGTCGCTGGCGGCCGAGGCGTTCACGCTGGTCGCCACGCTGTTGTTGACGCTGCGTCCCGAGACGGCAAAGCGGCCTTGCGTCAGCAGCCCCGCCCCAGGCTGGGCGAACACGGGCGCGTTCGATTGCACTTCGATGGTGCCGGCGATGCTGTCGCCGCCTGCGCTGACGGGTGTGACACCCGCGATCAGGCGGATGCGCTGCACTTGTTGCGGATCGATGTAGGACAACGGCGCATTCATATGATTGGCGCAGGCGGAGGTCAATTCCATGCCGTCGATGCGAATCTTGATGCGGTCATCGGCAAAGCCATTGACCACTGGCAAGCCAGATACGCCGCCGCCGGCCGCCACGCTGTAGCCGGGCGTGCTGCTGAGCATCAACGCCGTGTCGGCGGCGGGACGGTAACCGTCGCCAATGGCCGCGACGATGACTTTCATCTCGGGAAGAACAACTTCAGTGCGCGTTTGCGCCACGGCAGGCATGGTGATGGCGAGGGAAATCAAGAACGGTAAATGTTTCATGGTGCTGCTTTCAGATTCTGTAGAGGTAAGACGAACAGGCGCAAGCGCGCGACAGACGCAGCGCAAGGCAGTTCAGGGAAAGGGACAGATCAGAAAGCGGCGGGCGGTCCACGTGGCTGGACGGGCGTCCAGGCGAACAGCGGCGTGGCGGATTGGTAGAACAGCTCGGGCAGCAAGCCCGTGATCAGTTCGCCGGAAGCAAGCACGAGGGAGGTGGGCGGCAGCGACAAGGTGTCAGCATGCATGCTGCAGCACGGGCAATCGCCCATGCGCATGCTGCCCTTGGAAGTATCGGGCGCGTCCGTGGACAATGTTGCGGGCAGCATGTTCATGCCGCCCGCCACCGAACAGATTTCCAGGCTGGGCACGGCCAGGCCGCTGGCGACCGTCAGCGCGCGCGACACCGTAGGGGCGAGCGTGGCCAGGAAGATGGCGATACACGCGATCCACAGGACAATGCCGGCCTTGCCTTTGCTGATGAACATGGCAATATTGTATCAGGGCAAGCCCCCTGCGCACAGGGCGCAAGTCAAACCTTGCTTACAAATCCACCTTCATCGACAGCTTAATGGCGCGCGGCGCGCCGGACGCCAGGCGCGTGCCGGCGCCCGCCCAGTAGCGCTTGTCGGCAAGGTTTTCCACGTTCAGCTGCCATACGACAGACTTGTTCATTACCGTGCTGGCGTAGCGGGCGCCCGCGCTGAAAAGTGTCACCCCGCCGAGGAAAGCCTGGTTCAGGTCGTTGACGGGACGGGCGCTGTAATAATATGCGCCGCCATTGACGGACAGGCCCGGCACGGCATCGAAGGCATAGGCGAGGAAGGCGCTGGCCGTGCGCTTGGACGCGTTTTCCGGCGCCTTGCCGTTGTAGTCGGCGTTGATGTGCGCAAAGCGCGGGTCGAGCAACTGGGCCGACGTCTGCCACGACAGCTGGCGCGTCAGCTTGCCCTGCGTCGACAGTTCCAGGCCGCGGTAGCGCTGTTCGCCATCCGACGTGAACACATTACTGGCATTCGTGTAGTAGCCGGGGCGCGTGATGTCGAACAGCGCGGCGGAGAGCAAGGTGCCGCCCGGCGTCAGCCAGCGCGCGCCCAGCTCTTTCTGTTTGCTCACGCCGGGCGCCATCTTGACGCCCTGGTTGACGGTGCCCGTCGGGCCCGTTTCGCCCTCTTCCAGCCCGCGCGCCGTGGAGGCGTAGAACGACAGCTCGGGCGTGGCCTTGTAGATCAGCGAGGCCATCGGCGTCGTCTTGCTGACGCCATAGTGGCTGGCGCCCTGGTCGCTTTGGTAGCTGCTGCGGCGTACGCCGATGATACTTTGCCATTGCGGGCTGAAGACCATGCGGTCGAGCGCATACAAGCCCGTGTCGCGCGTATCGAGCGCGGCCGTCGTGGGCGAAACCGGCTTGGGACCGAACACGACATTCGTCACGGGCACGGGGTTGTACAGGTTTTGCGAGGCGATCGTGTAATTACTTTGGTAGATAGGATCTTGCGATTTATCCGTGCGCGAAACGCCCAGGGTCAGTTCGTGGGCAATAAAACCCGTATGAAAATTGCCGGCCAGTTCAAAGCGCAGCAAGTCCGACGCCGTCATGCTGTGCTGGATATTGCCCGTGATGCGGCCCGCGCCCGTGGCCAGCGCGGCCGCGTTGTTCAGGCGAAAGATCGCCAGGCGGCGGTCGCGCGCCGTTTCCGAGTGGCCCGCTTCCACCGTCAGGGCCCAGCCCTCCGTGATGGCGTAGTCGGCGCGCAATTGCGCGTTTTTCGTCTGCGCTTCGAAATTCGACCAGTCCGGGCCGATCAGCTGGCGCGGATCGACGGCGCGCGGCAGGCTGATCACGCCCTTCACGGCGGTGGGCAAGGCCACGCCCGCCTGCTCCGTCACCTTGCGGCGGTCGTATTCGAGGTCCGCCTTCAACAGCAGTTTATTTGTCACGCGCCAGTCGAGCGCCGTGGCGATAAAGCTGCGGTTGCCATTGTCCACATTGTCCAGCCAGGAAGCCAGGGTGCCGCCAGCGGCATTCACGCGCACGCCGAATTGCTGCTGCGCACCGAAGCGGCGGCCCACGTCGACATTCGCCACGGCACTGCCCCGGTCGTCGAGGCTCAAGCCCATGCTGGTGACGGGCTTGCTGCCCGCCCGCTTGGTGACGAAGTTGACCACGCCAGCGGGCGACGTAAAACCGTAGTACAGGGCCGAGGCGCCCTTCAGCACCTCCACGCGCTCCTTGTTTTCCATGGGCACTTGCGAGAAGTTCATGATGGGCATGGAACCGTTGAGGCGGTAATTCGTGCGGTTTTCCACGGCGATGCCGCGTATCACCAGCTGATCCCACGTTTCGCCGCCATTTTGCTGGCGCGTCACGCCGGCCGTATTGCGCACGGCGTCGTACAAGCCGGAGACGGCTTGCTGTTCCAGCAATGCGCGCGTGATCACGTTGACGGTCGACGGCACGTCCATGATGTTGGCGCCGCGAAAACTGCCCGCCTCGGTGGTGACGGGCACCAGCCCTTGCGCGCGCGCGCCCGTTACTTGCACGGCTTGCATGACTTTCTCATCGCCAGCCGTCAAGTCGTCCTGGCCGCTGGCCCCATTGGCCGCCAGCGCGGCGTGGGAAGCGAAGGCCAGCGACAGGGCGGCGGCGACGGGAAGCAAGCGGGTGCGAGGAGAGGCGACAGGCATGACATCGGGCTTTCAATGGAAAATATGTACGAATGGAAACTTACGGTTAGCGGCAATGATACCGGTAATGAGAATCATTATCAAGAAAGAGTGAGTTTGTGTGAGTTTTATAGAAGAAACAAGGTCTCCCTGGCGTCTGTTATCACATGAACACGTTTGGATTTTGCAGACGAGGCCGCAAAGAGGCATACTGGCAGTCACGGTGCGCAGGTGCACCGCCCAACAAGATCAAAAGGTAAGTTCGTGAACACAATCGACAACAAAAGCGTGCAGACGAAAACATTTCGCTGGAAACGCTGGCAGCGCTGGGCCGTTGGCACAGGCTGCGCCCTGGCCGCCTACAGCGCGGCCGGCTTCTGGCTGGTGCCCTACGTCATCAAAAACCAGCTGCCCAAATTTGCAGAAAAAGAACTCGCGCGCCAGGCCAGCATCGCCGACGTGCGCTTCAACCCGTTCACCCTGCGGCTGGAAGCGGAGCAGATCGCTTTCAAGGAAGCGCCCAGCGCAGATGGCAAGAGCGATGCACCGCTGCTGTCCATCGGCGCGCTGGCCGTGCAGCTGGAATGGAAATCCATCGTGCGCCGCGCCTGGAGCCTGGCGAAAATCCGCATCACGGCGCCACAGACGCATTTGACCATCACGCCGGACGGCAAGTTCAACCTGGCTGAAGTGCTGGCCACCTGGCAACGCAAGCACCCGGAAAAAAGCGACGGCGGCATGCCGCGCCTCGTCATCGCCCATTTCGCGCTGGAACAAGGCAAAGTGGACTGGCACGACCAGAAGGCGGGCTATGCGGATAACTTCACGCCGATCAACTTTACGCTCGACAATATTTCGACCCTGCCTGACGCTAACGGCAGCTACAGCCTCAGCGCCGATGCGGCGCGCGGCGGCAAGCTGCACTGGCGCGGCACGGCATCGCTCAGCCCCATCCGCGGCGAAGGCGAACTGATACTGAACGACGCCTCCCTGCCCGGCCTGGCCGCGTATTTGAAAGCCTATACGCGCGCCACGGTGACCAGCGGCAGGCTGTCGGCGCGCCTGCCCTACGCCTTTTCCTATGCCGACGGCACGCTGCAAGCCACGCTCAAAGGCGCGGGCCTGGCCTTGCGTGACCTGGCGCTGGTACAAGGCGATGCAAAGGGCAAAGGAGAGCCATTCACCTCGCTGACTACCTTGGGTATCGCAGGCGTCAACGCCGACCTGGCGCGCCAGAGCGTCACGGTGGATAAAATCAATCTGTACGGCGGCAATGTGGCCGTGCGCCGCGACAGCAAGGGCGAGATCGACGTGGCGAATCTGATGCTGCCTGGCAATCCGACACCGGCAGCGCCGGCAGCGCCATCCAAGCCGGGTAAGTGGAAGGTGGACTTGAAACAGCTGGCCTTGGCCAACGTGGACGTATCCGTCATCGATGAAACCGTCTCGCCGGCCCTGCAACTGAGCGCGAAACAGTTGCAACTGCAGCTGCAACTGGGCTTGCAACAAGGTCCAGCGGGCATGGCCACCGTGATCGACGGCGCGAACTTCAGCCTGGCCGATCTGGCCATGCAGCGGGGCGCGCAAACGCCGTTCAAGCTGGCCCAATTGGCTTTTACGCAAGGCAAGATCGACCTGTCCGCGCATACCGTGCACCTGGGCGCCGTGACGGCCAGCGGCGCGCAGATCGACCTGGCGCGCAACCACCAGGGCGAGTTTGCGATTGCGCAAAAGCTGCCCGTGTTTGCCTCCGGCAAAGCCGACTCGGCCAAGGATGTGCCGTCCGCGCCCTGGTCGACCAAGGTAGACAAGGTAGGGCTGAGCAAGTTCGGCGCCCGTTTCGACGATGCGGGCACGGGCATCAAGGGCACGCTGCAGGATGCGCGGCTCTCCTTGCACAACGTCAGCAACGATATGCAACAGGCGCTGCCGTTCGAGCTGGGCGTAGGCCTGCGCGAAGGCGGCTTGCTGACGGCTAACGGCAAGTTCGTGCCGGGCACGGGCGCCGTCGATGCGCAATTAAATTTGAAACAGCTGACCCTGGCGCCCGTGCAACCGTTGCTGGCGCAGCATCTGAAACTGAAGCTGGCGGGCGGCACACTCTCCGGCAGCGGCCGCCTGACGATGGGCGGCGGCGCGCCGAAAGCGCCCAAGGTCCGCTATGAGGGCGGCGTGGATATTGCCGGCCTGGTGCTCAATGAAACGGATGGCAAGCGCTTCGCCTCGTGGAAAAGCGTGCGCGCCGACAAGCTGACGGCCAGCGTGGGGCCGGACTTTGTCGACATTCCCGAGCTGCGCGTGGTGGAACCGAACGCCCAGCTGATCATCGAAAACGACCGCAGCCTGAACGCGCAGCGCCTGCTGGTGAAGGCACCGGAGCCAGCAACGGCACCCGCTGCGGCCGCTACGCCGGCAGCCGACGCCGCCTTCCCCGTGCGCGTGCGCCGCGTGCGCCTGCAAAACGCCAAGCTGGACTTTGCCGACCTGAGCCTGCGGCCCCAGTTCGCCGCCAAGATTTATGAACTCAATGGCGTCGTCACGGGCCTGTCGACCAAGCGCGATGCGCGCAGCCAGATCGAACTCGATGGCCGCATCGACGAATTCGGCCTGGCCCGCGTGCGCGGTCAATTAAATCCCTTCGCACCCACCGACAACACGGACTTGAACGTGGTTTTCAAAAATGTCGACATGGTCTCCGCCTCGCCGTACACGATGAAGTTCGCCGGCTACAAAGTGGCCGAAGGCAAGATTTCGCTGGACTTGCAATACAAGGTGCGCAACCGCCAGCTCGACGGCACCAACCAGGTCGTGCTCGACAAGCTGACCCTGGGCGAACGCATCGACAGTCCGGACGCCCTGAAACTGCCTTTGGAACTGGCGCTGGCCATCCTCAAGGATAGCGACGGGCGCATCGATCTGGGTTTGCCCGTGTCGGGCGACATGAACGACCCGCAATTCAGCTATGGCGCCCTGATCTGGAAAGCCGTGGGCAATGTGCTGACGAAAATCGTCACGGCGCCGTTCCGCGCGCTGGGCAACTTGCTGGGCATCAGCGCCGACAAGCTCGAATCGATCGACTTCGATGCGGGCAGCGCCGTGCTGCTGCCGCCCGAGCGGGAAAAACTCAAGCAAGTGGCGCAAATCCTCGCCAAGCGCGAACAGCTGAAGCTGGCCGTGCCGGGCCAGTACAGCGACACGGACGGGGCCGCCCTTCGCGCCCAGGCCGTGCGCCGCGCCGTGGCCGCCAAGGCCGGCATCAAGCTGGAAGCGGGCGAGGAACCGGGACCGTTGAACCTGGGCGAACGCAAGATACGCGGCGCCCTGCGCGAGCTGTACGGCGAGCGCTTCGGCAAGGCCGAGCTGGACAAGCAGAAGAAGGCGGCGGAGTCCGCTGCTCCTGCGGCCGCCGCCGCGTCCACTCCGGCTCCGGCTCCGGCCAAAATTCCCGTTCTGCAACGCCTGGGCAAGCTGATCGAGGGCGAACCGCAAGTGGCCGACACGGGCGCCTTCTATAACGGCTTGCGCGAGCAGCTGGAAGCCAAACAGCCCCTGCCTGCCGATGCCTTGAGCAAGCTGGGCGCCCAGCGCAGCGCGGCGATTCTGGCGGCCCTGCAGCAGGACGGCACGCCAGCGGCCAGGGTCAGCGCCGGTGCGCCGGAAAAAACCGAGGCCGCTCCGGGCAAGCTGGTGGGCTTGAAGCTGGGATTGGCGGCGCAATAAGCCAAAAGCAAAGTGCCGGGATCAGCCCCTCAGGGTCCGATCCCGGCACTTTCCGGCGCCCTCTCCTTCCTACTTTTTCTTTTCCACCACCTCGTCCGGCAAGGCAAACGCCACCAGGCTATCGCCCATCTTCGTGCCCAGCGAGCCGTGGCCGCCGGCCATCACCACCACATACTGCTTGCCCGTCTTGTCGGAGATGTAACTCATCGGCGTGGCCTGGCCGCCGGCCGGCAGGCGGGCTTTCCATACGGTTTTGCCGTTACGCACGTCGTAGCCGCGGATGTAATAGTCGAGCGTGCTGCTGAGGAAAGCCACGCCGCCGCCCGTGGTGCTCATGCCGCCCAAGCTGGGCACGCCCAGCGGCAAGGCGATGGGCACCGGGGCGCTGTCGCGCGTGGTGCCGTTCTTGTGCATCCAGACTTTTTTCATGGTGCGCAAGTCGACGGCAGCGATATAGCCCCAGGGCGGCGCCTGGCAGGGGAAGCCCAGCGGCGACAAAAAGGGCTTGATTTCCACGGCAAACGGCACGCCCGTCTGCGGCTGCAAACCCATTTCCGTGCCCGTGCCGCCCTGCGCATTGGCTTGCGCGCGCGGTACCAGGCGCTCCAGGAAGCCCATGTAGTCGGGATTCACCAACAGCAACTGACGCACGGGATCGATGGCCGCCCCGCCCCACTCGAAGATGCCCAGCGGGCCCGGCGAGATGATGGCGCCCTTGATCTTGCCTTCGGCCACCGTTTGCGGCGTGAACGGCCCCTCGTAGCGGTGCTGGCGGAAGATGATGCGACAAGCGAGCTGGTCGAATGGCGTCGTGCCCCACATATCCGTTTCGCTGATATGTTTCTCAGGCAAGAAAGTGAGGGCCGAGAACGGCTGCGTGGGCGACAGCTTGTCGCCAGGCGCGGCGTTGGCGGTCGGCACGGGTTTTTCCGGTGCCGGCACCACCAGGCTGCCGTCGCGCCGGTCGATCACATAGATATCGCCCCGTTTCGTCGTGGCGACCACGGACGGCACTTTGCCTTTCGGCGTGTCGATGTCGACCAGGGTGGGCTGGCCGCCGATATCCATGTCCCAGATATCGTGATGCACGGTCTGGTAGACCCAGCGTACTTTCCCGGTGACCAGATCCAGCGCGACGATGGCGCTATTGTATTTCTCGCCGTTCGGATTGCGCTTGCCACCCCATGTATCGGGCGTTTCATTGCCCATCGGGATATACACCATGCCCAGCTTTTCATCCACGCTGGACACGCCCCAGGAATTGGGCGAATTGTTGGTGTAGGTTTTTCCCTCGGCAATGGGCGCCGTGTCGTCCGGATTCGAGGCATCCCAGTTCCACATCAGTTTGCCAGTGACGGGATCGTAGCCACGGATCACGCCAGAGGGTTCTTCCGTGGAAAAATTATCGGTCACGCTGGCGGCCATCACCACCACGTTTTGCGCCACGGCCGGCGGCGACGTGGGCATCAAAAAGCCCCGTTTCTTCATGCCCATGCCGTGGTACAGGCCGATCACGCCGTTTTCGCCGAAGCTTTTGCACGCTGCACCCGTATCGGCATTCACGGCGATCAGGGTCGCATCCATGGTGGGCGCGAAGATGCGGCGCGGACACTCCATGCCGGCCGCCTGCGGCGCCGGATCGTCCTTGGCGCGGCCCGCGTTGACGTCCCAGTACGCCACGCCACGGCAAATCATGTGCTGGTAGCTGGACGCGTCGCGGTTGATCTTCGGATCGTGGCGCCACAGCTCCTTGCCCGTGTCGGGGTCCAGCGCGATGACGATATTGTGCGGCGTGCACAGATACAGCATGCCGTTCACTTTCAGGGGCGTGACTTCATTGGCGATCTCGCCCGGGTCGTTCGGGCCCTTGAAATCGCCCGTGTGGTACACCCATGCCTGTTTCAGCTGCGCGGCGTTGGCCGGCGTGATCTGCGCGGCCGGCGCGTAGCGGTCGCCATAGCCGGAGCGGCCATACGCGGCCCAGTCGTTGGGCGCCACGCCCGGTGCGATATCGCCTTGCGGCGCGGCCGCCATATTCTCGGCCGACACTTCGCCGTGCAAGGTGTGGTAATCCTGGAACAGCGAAAACACGCCCACGGCGGCCGTCAGCACCACGGCGGCGGCCAGCGCGCTCTTGCCCGCGTCGCGCGGTTTCGCCCCGGCGCTCAACGGCGGAGCGAGACGGCGGTCGACGAAGGGCAGCAACAGCCAGACGGCGGCGGCGAACCAGATATCGAGGCGCGGCAGCAATTGCCACCAGTCGAACTTCACTTCGATGACGGACCAGATCAGGGTGGCGAACAGCAGCAAGGCCAGGAAAAGCTGGGCACTGCGCCGTCCCTTCCACACGAGCGCACCCGCGACCAGCATGCCGATGCCGGCCACGACGTAATACCAGGAGCCGCCAAGGCTGGCAAGCCAGGCGCCGCCCCCAAGGAGCGCCAGGCCCAGCAAGATGAAGATGACTGCGGTGATGATAAGCAAGGGTCCAGGCCGGGCAGAGGCAGTCATGATGCTCCTTTACAAGAGTCAATCGGCGGCACGCGATTGCGCACCGTATTTGATGGCGATCAAGAAGTCCCATTTTTTCACTATTTGGCCAAGCGTGGCACACGCGAGAACGCCCGGTGCGTGTGGTGTGGCGCTGTTCCCACTGCACTCCCGACTGCTGCCCTGCCATGCTGCCTTTTATCATGCAGTTTTGATAAAGAAAATTAAATCACACAAATAAATAACAAATTACTCGAATAAAACAAATTTTTATCGTAAAATGAAAAAAACAAGCAAATGAACCGGTTTTCCCGATTTTCAACCTTGAAGTGGAGCACTCATCATGACCATCGCCAAACGCCTGTATGCATTGATACTCTGCGTCGTCCTCGGACTGGCCGCGCTGACGGGTTTCAGCATCTATGAAATGGAGCGCGTCTACACGGCGGCCAGCTATGCCACCGTCAACACCGTTCCCAGCCTGCTGACCTTGCACCAGGCAGTTACCCCTTTTGCAAATATACGTGTAGCTGTCTGGCAGCATCTGGCCAGCAGGGATGCGGCCGCGCACGACAAGCTGGAAGCGGACATCAAGGTAGCGCGCGCGGCAATCGGCCAGGCGCTCGACAAATATGAGAAAGAGTATCTTTCTGATGAGCAAGATAAAGCCCTGCTGGCCACGGACCGCGGCGTACTGCTGCGCTACGATGGCATGCGCGACAAGGTATTGGCCCTCTCGAAGGCGGGCGACCTCGACGCGGCGCGCGCCTTGCTGATGGCCAACCAGCCCATCATCAAGGAGGTGGTCGACGCCCTCGCCGCTCACTATAGCTACAACGAAAAGCTGGGCAACATGGGCGCGGCCGAAGGCACCACCGTCGCCGCCAACGCGCGCTGGATTTCCGTCAGCGTGGCCCTGACCGTGATGGCGCTGGTGGCCAGCATGGGCCTGTTGCTGGCGCGCCGCATCGGCGCCTCGCTGGCCAGCGCCATCGACGTAGCCCACACCATCGCCGGAGGCGACCTCAGCGTGCAAATCAGCGCCACCTCCAAGGATGAAGTGGGACAACTGATGACAGCCCTGGGCGAGATGAGCGAGAGCCTGGTGCGCATCGTCGCCGAAGTACGCTCCGGCACGGAGACCATCAGCACGGCCTCGAGCGAAATCGCGGCAGGCAACCTGGACCTGTCGGCACGCACGGAGCAGCAGGCCGGTTCGCTGGAAGAAACCGCTTCGGCCATGGAAGAACTGACGGCCACCGTGCGGCAAAACTCGGACAATGCCCGCCAGGCCAAACAAATGGCCGTCAGCGCCTCGGACAAGGCGGTGCGGGGCGGCGAGGTGATGGGCGATGTGATCCGCACCATGGAAGCGATCGACAGCGCATCCAACAAGATCGCCGACATCATCAGCGTCATCGACGGCATCGCCTTCCAGACCAACATCCTGGCCCTGAATGCGGCAGTGGAAGCGGCGCGGGCCGGGGAACAAGGACGCGGCTTTGCCGTCGTGGCCACCGAAGTGCGCAACCTGGCGCACCGTTCGGCGGCGGCCGCCAAGGAAATCAAGGCACTCATCAACGATTCCGCGGAGCAGGTGGAACAAGGTGGCAAGCTGGTCCAACAAGCCGGCGCGGCCATGTCGGAAGTGGTCGATACGGTACGCAGCGTTACCGACATCGTCAGCGAAATCTCGGCCGCCAGCGCCGAGCAAAGCACGGGCATCGACGAAATCAACCGCGCCATCACGCAAATGGATGAAGTCACGCAGCAGAATGCGGCGCTGGTCGAAGAAGCGGCGGCAGCATCGCAATCGCTGCAGGAACAGGCGAGCAAGCTGGCCAGCGTGGTCGGCGCCTTCAAGCTGGCGCACGGTCAGGCCAACGCGGCGCAACACAGCACCCCGGCGCGCAACGTCCCAGCCGCCCAGCGGCCGGCACCACGCAAGGCGGCGACGCTCAAACTGGTCGCACAGCGCGACCCCGCTCCTGCGCGCAGCACGGCCAGCACCAGTGCCGGCGGCGACTGGGAAGAATTCTGAACCCGTCGTCATGCAGGCTCACCTGCATCGATCATCCCGGGGCATCGCCATGACATCCGTTTTCAACCACTTTCACTGCATGCAGGCATAGCCATGAACTCCTTCCTCGCGGTCCATCCTTACCTTCGTTGCGACGATGTCTCGCTGATGCGGCCGGCGCTGGCGCTGGCGGGCCTGTTGCTGCTGCTGGCCGCCCTGCTCTGGCGCCGCCTCCGCTGGCACCAGGCCGGCCGCGCGCCGGCCGCCAGCGCGACAGCTGCCGATCTGCATCAGCAGCTGCAACTGCGCAGGACCACCGAGCCGGCCAAGGCGGCAGACATGGCACCGCCGCCAGAGCCCCAGGCGCCGGACACGCCGCCGTTCGAGCTGGCCCGCCTCGATGCCATGTTCGGCTACGACCGGCGCTTGCAGGGTGAGATTCTGGCCCTCTTCGTGGCTGAGACGCGCGACCGGCTGGCCGGCATCGCCCATGCGCTGCGCTGCGAACGCCCGGCCCCGGCAAGAGTGCTGGCACAGGAAATTGTCGACAGCAGCCACGCCATGGGCCTGCTTCCCTTGCAGGCCCTGGCGCGCCAGGCCGTGCATGCGGGCTTTTCCAACGATCTCGACGCGCTGCGCCGCCTGCATGCGGACCTACTGATGGCGCTCGACGTGCTGTCGCAAGCGGTCACGGCCCTGCAAACGGGCACCGCGCGGGCGGATGACTGCAGCGGCATCGGGAGCCGGCCATGAATGCGCACCTCGATCTGGCGGGCCTGTTCGGCGGCGCCATCCTGCCCTCGCCCGCCTGGCGCCACCACTGGCTGGCGACGCTATGCCAGCAGGAAGTGTCACTCGCTGAGCTGGCAGAACAACTGGGCTGCGATCCGGCCCTGACCGGCAAGGTCATCGGCCTGGCGAATGGGGCCGTGCCGCCGGGCGAGCGCCAGCATGCGGCAGTCGACGCCGCGATGCTGGCCGCCATCGGCCTGCCCGCCCTGCGCCAGGCGTTCGCCATCCCGGCCCAGCCAGCGGCCACGTGTGCGCACTTCGACGAGCAGCGATTCTGGTCGCACTCGCTGGCCATGGCCTGCGCCGCCCGCGTAGCGGGAGATGCGCTGCAGCTGGCGCCGCCCAAAGAGCTGTACACTTGCGGCTTGCTGGCCAATATCGGCCAACTGGCGCTGGCCGTGCTGCATCCGCAAGCGTATGGAGAACTGCTGGGCCAGCACGGCGGCACTGCCAGGGCGCTGCTGCTGTGCGAGGAATCGCGGCGCTTCGGCTACCATCAACTGGCGCTGTCAGCCAGCCTCATGCGGGGCTGGGGCATGCCGGACATCCTGTGCGACGCCGTGCGCTGCCATGCCGCGCCGCCCGGCTTCGGGCAGGCCGGACGCATGACAGAGCTGGCCTGGCTGCTGCAACTGGCCAGCAGTTTCGCCGACCTGATACTGCGTAATGGCGTGGGGCCGCGCGGTCCGGCTACGGCCGCGGCGCGGGTACTGGGTCTGGATGCGGACCACATGGAAACCCTGCTGCGCCACAGCAACGCGGAGTGGAGTGAATGGCGCGAAATCCTGGAACCGCACGCCCATATTGCCCTTGGCCGCACGCGCAGCAGAATCCGGCCCGCCGCGCGGCAGGTTTTTAGTGAATTCATCTAATTTGTTGAAATTGATTTTTTGAGCGTGATTGCGTATCATTCCATTTAACTTCATCCTCGAGCATAAAGCCCATCATGCACACTGCAGACGTATGCACTACCCAAAAGGCTGCCGAAATCCTCGGCATCTCCGTCACATCGGTGCAGCAACTGGTCGAGGCCGGCGTTATCGAAGCCTGGAAGACCAAGGGCGGCCACCGGCGCATTCCCCTCGCGGCCGTCGAGGCCTACAAGGGCAATCCCGGCCAGCCAGGCCAGGATCAGCGCACGGCACGCTCCAGCCGCTCCGCAGCATCGGGCCGCCCGCCGTCCATCCTGGTGATCGAAGACAATCCGATCGAACGCGCGCTGTATGAAAAGCAGATCGGCTCATGGGGCTTGCAGGCAAGCTTGCGTTTTTGCGAGAACGGCTACCAGGCGCTGATGGAAATCGCCCGCGACCAGCCCGACATCCTGCTGGCCGATATCATCATGGAAGGCATCGACGGCTACGAAGTGATCCGCACCATCCTGGCCGACCCGCTGCTGGCGGACATGCATATCGCCATGCTGTCGAGCCTGACGCCGGAGGAACTGGAAGAACGCGGTGGCGTGCCGCCCGGCGTGGTGTTCTTTGCCAAGCCCGTCAATTACGACGAGCTGCGTGGCTATCTGCGCGCCTGCTGCGCCGGCCATGCGCGGCGCAACAGCCTGGCCGTCTAGCCCGCCACCGCGTTTTCCTCGCCCCGGAGCCCCCATGCAAGCCTATCGCCACATCGATCCAGCCGTGCTGTTCCAGGCCACCGGCCATGACCTGGAGATGTTCCGCGCCCTGTCGCAGACCTATCTCGACACGGCGCCGGCCATGTATGCGCGCGTGGAGCAGGCCGTGCACAGCGGTGCCACGCAGGCCATCGTGCACGGCTGCCATACCTTGCGCGGCACCGTGGCCCTGCTGGGCGCCCGCGCGCTGACGGCCCGCCTGGCGGAGCTGGAGCAGCTGGTGCGCCACCAGGGCGTAGCCGCACCGGACTGGCTGGCGGAAACGGCAGTGCTGCTCGGCGCAGTCGAGCAGGAAGTACACCGCAGCATGCGCGAGTACACGGGCGCGCAGGCATGAACGCCCGCCAGGCCGTCTTGCGCCTGGCACACCGCTATCGCCCGCGCACCACGGCAGCCGTGGTCGGCCTGGTGCTGGTGTGCCTGCTGGCGCTGCGCATCGTCGTTTCCGGCGTGCTGCTGCACCGCGAAGCCGTCGATGACTGGCAACAGGACCTGTCCAACCTGTCGCTGCTGCTGGCGGAAAACACGGCGCAAAGCATGACGGCGGCCCGCCTGGTGCTCGACAGCGTCAGCAACGACATCCAGGCCGCCGCCCCCGCAGACACGCACGCGCTGGCCGCCGCCGTCGGCACCCCGGCCATGCACCAGATGCTGCGAAGCAAGATCGGCGGCGTGCCGCAAGTGGACGTCGTGTCCATCGTTGGCAGCGATGCCAGCGTGCTGGCTTTCAGCCGCGCCTATCCCGCACCGCCCATCCGTCTCGACGAGCGCGATTACTTCGAGTATCACCGGCGCCACCCGGACGGTGGCATGCACGTCAGCGCGCCCGTGCAAAACAAGGGCAATGGCGCATGGACCTTCTATATCAGCCGGCGCATCAACAGCCCGGACGGCCGCTTCCTGGGCGTGGTGCTGGTGGGCCTGTCGTGCGACTTCTTCAGCAAATTCTTCCAGAATACCAGCATCGGCGAACACACGGCCTTTTCCCTGTACCGCAGCGACTACACGCTGCTGGCCCGCTGGCCAGCCGTACCCGCCATGATGGGCCAGCGCAACCTGACGGGCAGCACCTACCGCCTGCTGGAACAGGGCAAGACGCAGGGCGTGCTGCAGGTGGAGTCGCCGCGCGCGGCCGACCAGGGGCGCAGGGTCGACCGCCTGGCCGGCATACGGCTGGTGCGCGACTATCCGCTGGCCATCAACGTGACCGTGACGGACGACGTCTACCTGGCGGCCTGGCGGCGCATGCTGCGTACCATGGGCGGCGCGGCGGTCATCAGCCTGCTCGTGCTGGCCCTGGCCATCGCGCTGATCATGGCCCTGCTGCGGCGCCAGGAGCGCGACGCGGCCATGGCGCTGGCGCTGCAGGCGCGCGCGGAAGCGGCGAATGCCGCCAAGTCGCGCTTCCTGGCCATCATGAGCCACGAGATCCGCACGCCCATGGCCGGTATCGCCGGCATGGCCGAACTGCTGCAGGAAACCCAACTCGATGCGTCACAGCAGCAATACGCGCACCGCATCGGCGATGGGGTGCAGCACCTGATGCGCATCCTGAACGACATCCTGGACCTGTCCAAGGTCGAGGCAGGCCAGATGAACATCGAACTGCGCGACTTCGACCCGCGCCTGCTGCTCGACGACGTGCTGGCCCTGCACCGCCCGCAAGCCGACCGGAAGAAGCTGCACCTTGCCAGCAACATCGGCAACAACGTGCCGCAGCGGGTGTGCTCGGACCGCACGCGCATCGCGCAAATCCTCGGCAACCTGCTCAGTAATGCCATCAAGTTTACGCCCTCCGGCAGCGTCACCGTGCACCTGCATCTGGAAGCGGCCACACCGGACGGCGCCAGCGCCTGCCTTGTCGCCAGCGTCAACGACCAGGGCATCGGCATGAGCCAGCAGCAGCTGAGCCGCATCTTCGAGCCGTTTTGCCAGGCCGACGACAGCATCAGCGGCGCGTATGGCGGCACGGGACTGGGCCTGAGCATCTGCAAGCACCTGCTGGCGCTGCTGGGCGGCGAGATTTTCTGCAGCAGCGAGCCCGGCGCCGGCTCGCGCTTCACCGTGCGCATTCCCTGCCAGGCGGCCCAGGCGCCAAGCGTTTCCACGCCGGAGCAGGAGCAGGAGCAGGAACCGGCGCCCGCTCCGGCACCGGCGTCCGCCCCTCTGCCCGCGCCGGCATCAGGGCCGGGCGCGCGCATCCTGCTGGTCGAGGATACGGCGCTGAACCGCCAGCTGGTGTGCCTGCAACTGGCCGCCCGCGGCTACCACATCGACACGGCGGAGAACGGCGCACTGGGCCTGCAGGCGCTGGCCGGGCAACCGTACGACCTGGTCCTGATGGACTGCATGATGCCCGTCATGGATGGCTACCAGGCTTGCCAGGCCCTGCGTGCCCGCGAAGCGGCCAGCGGTGCGCCGCGCCTGCCCGTCATCGCCCTGACGGCCGGCGTGACCGAGGACGACCGGCAGCGCTGCATGGCGGCCGGCATGGACGACTATCTGTCCAAGCCCTTTACAGCCGCCCAGCTGCGCGCAATGGTAGAGCGCTGGCTGACGCGCTAATTACACCGGGCCGGCGCTGAATACAACACTTCCGCATAAAAATCGATTTATTCGATAAAATCAATTATATTCGCTATAATTGATAAAACGACGCGCCAGTGACACCGGCCATCCGCGCATAACGGACAACCTGGCAGAGCTGGCAAACCTGGCGGAGGCAGCATGCGGGAATACAGATACTGGAAGGCCATGGCCTGGGAGCGCTGCGATACGCGCACCCTGCTGTCGCTCTTCATGGCGGTCCTGCTGGCGGGGCTGTGGAGCATCACCCTGCTGCAATTGCAGCGCGCGCACGACGCCGCCATCACCGATGCCGGGCGCGATGCGCGCAGCATGGCGCGCATCTTCGACGAACACGCGATCCGCACGATCGAGGCGGCGGACCAGGCGGTGACCTACCTGCGCGGCCGCTACCAGGCGCTGGGCAACCGCCTCGACATTGTGGCGGACCTGCAGCAAGGCCTCAATCCCGGCCCCCTGTACAACCTGTTTACCATCGTCGACGAACGGGGCAACACAGTCCTGTCGAGCCGCCCCTTCCAGCCGACCAACCTGGCCGACCGCGAGCACATCCGCGTGCACATGCAGCGCGACAGCGGCGAACTGTATATCAGCAAGCCGGTGCTGGGGCGCGTGTCGAAAAGATGGTCGATCCAGATGACGCGCCGCATCAACCATGCCGATGGCCGCTTCAAGGGCGTGGTGGTGGTCTCGATGGATCCGTATTACTTTACCCGCCTGTACGACGAAGTCGACCTGGGCGACAACAGCTCCACCGAACTGGTCGGCAACGACGGCGTGGTGCGCGCGCGGCGGGTAGGCGCCGTCAACACCATCGGCCAGGATATCGGCGGCAGCAAAGTATTTTCCTTGATGCAAGGTAAAACGCGGGGCAGCTTCACCGAACGCAGTCCCGTCGATGGCTCCCTGCGCTTTTATGCATTCGAAAAACTGGCCGGCTACCCGCTCTACATGCTGGTCGGACTGGAGCGCGAGGCGGTATTGGCCGACTACGTCTCGCGCCGCAACCAGGCCTTGCTGATGGCGGCCGTCACGAGCGCGCTGATCGTGCTGTCCTGGGCTGCGCTGGTGCTGCTGATCGGCCGCCTGGTCGACAGCCGCGCCAGGGCCATCGCCGCCAGCGAGGCCAAGTCGCGCTTCCTGTCCAACATGTCGCATGAATTGCGCACGCCCCTCAATGGCATCCTCGGTTTCTCCGAACTGCTGCTGGAGCAGCTGCGCGAACCGGAACAGGCCGCCTACGCGCAAACAATACACGACAGCGGCCGCCAGCTGCTGGCCATGGTCGAGGCGGCGATGGAACTGAGCGCGCTTGAAAACGACCAGGTGCGGCTGGCGTCTGCCGCCGTGCCGCTGGACCAGCTGCTGGCGCTGGCGCTGGCGCCGCACCGGCAGCGCGCGGCGCACAAGGGCCTGCTGCTGGCCGCGCACGTTGCGCCTGCCACGCCGGCCAGCATCGATTGCGACCGCGTGCGTCTGGTGCGCGTGCTCGACATCCTGCTCGACAATGCCATCCGCTACACATCCGCAGGGCGGGTCGATGTGCACGTCATGCTGAGTGGCGCGGACCTGCAGATCGAGGTGCGCGATACGGGCATCGGCATCGCGCAAGCACAGCAAGCCGACATCTTCGACAAATTCTCGCAGGCCGACGACTCGCCGAGCCGCGCCCATGGCGGCGCCGGCATGGGCCTGGCTATCGCGCGCCAGCTCGTCACCTTGATGGGCGGCAGCATCGGCGTGGCCTCCGCGCCGGGCCACGGCGCCGCTTTTTGCCTGCGGCTGCCGCTGGGCGGCACGGCCCGCGCGACGGCGCCAGACGGCAAATTGACCACACTTTCGCATGCATAGTCATACGCAAAAGTTGTCCTGCGTGCATATCGGGTATAGCATCGCCCCATGACCTATCACACAGATGCGGCGGCGGTACGCAGACAATGGATCGAATGGCTGTTTTTGCTCCTCGGCTTGCTCCTCGTGGCGGCCGCCCTTGCCTACGCACATCTGGCCGAAACTGCGCGGCACAGCGCAGCCGAGCGTGAACGGCTCAGCGTGCTGACGAGCCTGCTGGCAAAAAATATCGAAGTCGACCTGGCAGCGACCAATCTGGTGCTCGACGGCGTGATCCGCGACTATCTTGTTGCCGGTGCCGCGGAAGACACCGGGCAAGCACTGCCCCGGCGCCTGGCCGCAGTGGTCGACGCCATGCCGGGCGTACGCGCCATGCTGGTCACCGATGCGAAGGGCAAGCCGCTCGCCACCAATATCGCGGAACTGGCCGAGCAGGATTTTTCGCATCGCGGCTACTTCCAGACGGCGCGCGATGCCCCTGATGCACGCATGCTGTACATCTCGGCGCCCTTCCATTCCTTCAAGGGCGACCTGGTCATCACGGCGTCGCGCATGGTACAGGACAAGCAGGGCCGCTTTGCCGGCGTGGTGGTGGCCACCCTCGATCCCGAATACTTCACGGCCAAGTTCCGCACCGCCATGTATGCCCCCGACGTCTGGGCCGTGCTGCTACATGGCGACGGCCAGCAATTCCTGAACTATCCCGCCAGGACTGCCGATGGCGGCAATGTGGACGTGCCCGGCAGCTTCCTGCGGCGCTTCCGCGACAGCGGCTATCAGGCTGGCGTGCTGAGCGACGTCCAGATAGCCGGCACCAGCGCCGCCGCGCCCCGCATCATGGCCATGGCGACCATCGCGCCTCCCGCGCTGCACATGGACCGTGCCATCATCATCGGCCTGAGCCGTGAAGAAGCGGCCATCGCCGCCCCGTTGCGGCGCCAGGCGCTGGCCTACGTCCTGTGCTTTGCCGTGCTGGCGCTGGCCGGGGCCAGCCTGCTGTTCTGGAGCCAGCGGCGGCGGCGGCAGCAGGCCGCCTGGCATGCGGAACAGGAAATGGAGCGCCAGTCCATGCAAGCCGTGTCCGACAGCGAAACGCGCTTTCGCACCTTGATCGAAGATGCGCCCGTGGCCATCGCCATCCTGCGCCACGGCCGCTTCATCTACTCGAATCCCCGCTACCGCAGGCTGCATGGCTACTCGTTCGAAGACGATCTGAACGGCCGGCCCTGGTCCGCCATGATTTCCGCGCAATCGCAGGCGGCACTGGCCACCAACGAAGCGCTGATCGAGGCGGACTCGCCCAGCGAGCAGGTGTTCGAAGCCATCGGCCTGGATAAGCAGGGCCTGCCCGTGCCCGTCTTCAAGACCACCACGCGCGTGATGCTCAAGGATGGGCCTGCCACCTTGATCTTTGCGCAGGATATTTCCGTGCAAAAGCAGGCTGAAGAGGCCATGTCGCTGGCGCGCGATGCGGCCGAGGCGGCCAACCGCAGCAAGGCCGAATTCCTCGCCAACATGAGCCATGAAATCCGCTCGCCGCTCAACGCCATCCTCGGCATGGCATGGCTGCTGGAACGAGGCAGCCTGGACGGAGAAGGACTCGTGATGACGCGCAAGATCCGCGCCGCCGGCCAGTCCTTGCTGGGCATCATCAACGACGTGCTCGACGTGTCGAAAATCGAGGCCGGCCACATGAAAATCGAACAAGCGCCGTTCCGCCTGGCCGAGGTGATCGAGAAGATCGCCGCCAGCATGGGCGTAGCCGCGCATGACAAGCCGATTCAGGTGCGGATCGGGCCGCTGCCCGATGGCGTGGACCTGGTGCTGGGCGACGCGCTGCGGCTGGAACAGGTGCTGGTCAACCTGACCAGCAATGCCATCAAATTCACGGCGCAGGGCATGGTCGAGCTGTTGAGCGCACTGGAAAGCCGCGACGGCAATGCCGCGTTGCTGCGTTTCAGCGTGCGCGACACGGGCATCGGCATCGCGCCCGAGGCGCAGGAAACGATCTTTTCCGCCTTCGCCCAGGCCGACACGTCCACCACGCGCCGCTTCGGCGGCACGGGCCTGGGCCTGACCATCTGCCGCCAGCTGGCCAGGCTGATGGGCGGCTCGCTGCGCCTGCAAAGCCGCCTGGGCCAGGGCAGCGAATTCAGCTTCACGGTGCCGCTGCAACTGCTGCCCGCCAGCACCGTGTCCTCGCCGGACATGCAAGCCTTGCATGCCTTGCTGGCCGATGCCAACACCGACACGCGCGAGGCCGTTGCCGCCGTGGCGCAGGGCCTGGGCTGGCGCGTGCATGCCGTGTCCGACGGGCGGGCGGCCCTCGACTATGCGCTTGCCTGCGCCGACGACGCGCGGCCCGGCGTCGTCCTGCTGGCCGCACGCATGCCGGAGCTGGACGGCGAAGCGACGGCGCGCGCGCTGCGCGAATACCTGCCGCCACAAGACTGCCCCGTCGTCATCCTGGCAGCGGGCGGCGTGCCGGCCACGCGGCCGGCGCGGCGCCATACCGACCCGGCCGATCCGGCCGACGCCATCCTCAACGAACCGGTGACCGCTTCCAGCCTGTACAACGCGACGATGGAAGCGCGCCAGCAGCGCGTCCGGGCCGCCGGCCTGGACGCCAGTCTTGTACCACTGGAAGAGCACCAGCTCGCCGGCGTGCGCGTGCTGGTGGTCGATGACAGCGAAATCAACCGCGATGTGGTCAAGCATATCCTCTGCGATCAGGGCGCAGTGCCATCGTTCGCCTGCGATGGCAGGCAGGCGCTGGACTGGCTGCTGGCCCACCCCGCCGATGTCGACATCGTGCTGATGGATGTGCAGATGCCTGTCATGGATGGCTTGCAGGCGACGCGCGCCTTGCGCCAGTTGCCGCAGTTTCAGGACTTGCCCGTGGTGGCGCTGACGGCCGGGGCGTTCCAGACACAGCGCACGGCGGCGCTGGCAGCGGGCGTGAACCATTTCATCAGCAAACCGTTCGACGTGCCGCAGACCATCGCCCTGATCGCGCGCGCGCATCGGCGCCATGCGCAAGGTCTGCCAGCCCTGCCGCCGGTCGTGACCGAAGCGACGCTGCCCGTGCCGCCATGCGGCGCGGCAGCCGTGATCGACCTGCAACAAGGCATGGCGCTGTGGCTCGATGAAACGCCCTACCGCCAGCATCTGTCGCGTTTTGGCAGCAACTACCGCAATGCGGTGGGGGCCATGCGCGCGCTACTGGCAGCCAATGCGCGCGACGACGCCGCCGCGCTGGCGCACAAGCTGGCGGGCGAGGCTGGCAGCCTGGCCATGCCCGCCACCCTGCAAGCCGCGCAGCAGGCGGAACAGTTACTGCATGCCGGCGACGATGCGTCGGCCGCGCTCGACACGCTGGAACAGGCGCTGGCGCACGCCATCGAGGCCGCCGCCGCATTCACGGCACGGACACCCAGCCAGCCGGCCATGCCAGAAACTCAACATGGCCGCGCATGCCAATGATAAACTTGCCAACATGAAAACTTGGGGAATACTATGATCTGGTGCAGGGATTTGCTGCTGAAAGCCATCATGCTGGGCACGCTGCTCTTCGTCGTGGGCGAATCGCTGTCCTACTGGACGCCGGAACTCAAAAAACTGCTGGCCTGGCGCCCTTTCTGACAGCTTAGCCTTCGCGCCCGTCCACCCTGGCGCGCCACAGATACGGCGCATACACGCAGGCATACAGGCCAAAGGCCAGCGACCAGCACGCGCCGGCAGCCAGCAGCAGCGGCACGGCCAGCGCTGCGGGACCGACGGCGGCCAGCAGGCGCGCCAGCGCGCCCAGCTGGATCAGCCAGTACATCGCCGCTTCCGCCCGGCCTCCCTTCAGCGGACGGCCCGTATGGCCCAGGGTGGTGCGCGTCATCATGCCGATGATTAATCCCGCCATCGAGCCCACCGTCAGCGCGTGAAATGCGGCGCTGGCCGGCAGCAGCCCCAGGCTGGCAGCCGCCAGCAGCGCAAAGCCGACGCCTATCCACGCATACGACAGGTGCAAAATCCACAGCAAGGGCACGCGCACGGTGCGCTGCGGCTGCCAGGCCAGCAGATTGGCCAGCGACACGCCGGCGGCACAGAAGGCCAGCGGCGCCGTCAGCCAGGCCGGCGCGCCGGCCAGCCACGCGATCGCGGCGGCCGCCATGCAGGCCACGGCGACCAGCGCCCGCTTCGGGCTGGCCACCGGCGTACGATTGGGATTGATATCGGGTGCGCCATTGCGCGTAAACATGGGAATGACGCGCGCGCCGATCACCGATTCGATCAGCACGATGATGAAGATGGCCGCCTGCACGGGCACGAATAGGGATAAGGTCAGCCAGCCCAGCACGGCCGCGTGGAACAGGCCATTGGCCAGCGCCAGCAAGGCCAGCAGAGCGACCAGGAACAGGTTGCGCGTATTGCCCGAACGGCGCAGCACCTGGTACAGGGGCCAGGCGGCCAGCGGCAGGAACAGCCACTCGACCAGCGCCGGCAACAGCCCGGGGCCGCACAGCATGGCGATGCGCCCCGCCAGCCACAACGCCGCCAGCGCCATCAGCTGCGCGCCGTGCGGGGTGGGCAAGCCCGTCCAGTTGCGCCCCGCCGTATACAAAAACCCCACGACGACGGCCAGCGCGAAGCCGAACACCATTTCATGCATATGCCAGCCCAGGCCCACCTGCAGGCCGCCCGTCAGCAAGCCGGCATAACTGGCCAGCCACCAGGGAATGCTGATGGCCGCAAACACGGCCGCCAGCAGATAAAACGGGCGGAAACCCAGCTGCCAGACGGCATGGCGGGCATGCCAGGGGGCGGCGCCTGCTGTCGTGGAAGGTGGGGAAGGTTCGCTGATCGGGGTAATGGCCATGATGGGCTCGCTTTTAAAGATATATTCAATATACTACTTTAAAAGCGCCAGGACGGCCATCGGCAAAAAGGACTAGAGAGAGGTAATAGGCATGGGGTCTGACCCGGCGGCTCAGACCCCAACTCGGGTTATTTGCCCTGGCGGTGCTCGACCGCATACACGGCCGCCTGCACGCGGCTGGTGAGGTTGAGTTTTTTCAGCACGTTCTGCACGTGGATCTTGACTGTGCTTTCGGCCAGGTCGAGGGTACGCGCGATGCCCTTGTTGCTCTCGCCGCGCGACAGGCAGTCGATGATTTCCTTTTCGCGCGGCGTGAGCTTGTCCAGTTCCGACACGGGTTCCTCGCGCCGCGTGCCCGCCTGCAGCTGCGCCACCAGCTTGCCCGTCATGGCTTCGGCGATGACGACTTCGCCGGCGGCCGCGCGGCGGATGGCGCGCACCAGGTAGTCGGCGTCGATATTCTTGATCAGGTAGCCGCAGGCGCCTGCGCGCAGGGCCGTCGCCAGGTCCTCGGCGTCTTCGGAGACGGTGAGCATGACGATGGCCGTGTCGGGACAGTCGTGCTGCATCAGCTGCAGCGCTTCCACGCCCGACATGCCGGCCATGTTCAGGTCCAGCAGTACCACGTCGGGCTGCAGCTGGATCGCGCGCTTGATGCCTTCCACGCCATCGGCCGCCTCGCCCACCACGGAAAAATCCGTATGCCGCTGCAGCAGCGAGCGTATGCCGCTGCGGAACAGCGCATGGTCGTCCACCAGCATGACGGTGATCAGTTTATCGGGAGTCTCCATTTTTTTTGTACTTTCTGATAGTGGCTTAGGCGGCGCGGCGCTGCTCGCGTGACAGGTGCAGTTCGACGGTCGTGCCGCCACCGGGACAGGCGTGCACGTCGAACGTCGCTTCAATGCGCTGTGCGCGCTCGCGCATGATATGGATGCCGACATGGCTATCGCCCTTTTCCAGCACGGCGGCAGCATCGAAGCCGACGCCATTATCGCTGATCGTCAGGGTGAAGTCCTGGTGATCGGCGAGGCGCACCTCGACATGGCTGGCCTGGGCGTGCTTGCGGATGTTCGACAGCGCTTCCTGCACGATGAATAGTAACTGCAATTGCTGTTCCCGGGGGAATGGCGCGCCGTCGACGTCGGCCAGCAGATCGGCCTCGATGCCCGTCTGGCGGCGGAATTTCTCGATTGCCGCGCGCAGGGAGCCGATCAGGTCGTCCTCCATCAGGCGGCTGCGGAAGTTGGCCAGCAGTTCGCGCACGTCCTCGTAGCTTTCTTTCACGCCCGCATGCAGGGCCGGCACGATGCCCGCCACCTCATCGAAACGGGCATTGCGCACGGAGTCGTCGAGCATCTGCACTTGCAGGTTGAGGAAATTGAGGCTTTGCGCGATGCTGTCGTGCAGACCCTGCGCCACCAGGTTGCGCTCTTCGGAAATGGCCATCTCGCGCTCGCGCGCGGCCAGACGCAGGTTTTCCAGCGCGATGCCCAGCAGCTGGCCCAGGGTTTCCAGCAGCGCCAGCTCGCGCGCGGAAAACACGCGCGCATGGCGGAAGTGCAGGTTGAAAAAGCCCAGGTGCTGCTCGTGCGCATGGATGTGGAAGACGGAGACGGTGGCAAAGCCCTCGCGGTGGCAGCGCAGCTCGTGCGCCTTGTCGATGCGGCGCATGTCGTGCACCTTCGCCACCTTCATCTCGACGGCCGTGCCGCACAGGCAGTCGCCCACTTTCAGGCAATGTTCGGACGCCACCAGCTCCTCGGACAGGCCAGTATGCACCACCATGTGTAGGTTGCCCCGTTCGGCATCGAGCACGCGCACGGTGGAGCCGTCCGCCTCGAAATAGTCGACGATGCGCTGCATGAAGCCGCCGCAGATGTCTTCCAGGGGCTGCGGGCGCTGCAGGAAGGCGGCGCTTTCGTACAGCAGCGCCAGTTCGCGGTTGCGGTACTCGAGCGTGGCCGTCTTGCTGCGCACGCCCTCTTCCAGATTGCCGTACAACGCCTGCAGGCGGTCGGCCATCTGGTTGAAGCCACTGGCCAGCTGGCCGAATTCGTCATTGCTTTCGACGGCCAGGCGCACGCTGAAATCGCGCTCCTTCATACGCTGCATGCCCAGCCGCAGCCGCGTGACGGGTTCGATGATGAGCATGAACATCAGGTAAATCATGCTGACCGTGCCGATGACGGCCATGCCGACCAGGATCAGCTGCGAGGCACGCAGCCAGAAGGTGCGCTGTTCGCTATCGTGCTCGATCAGGCGCACCAGCTGGTCGACCTGGCCAACGAAGGTATCGGCGTCATGCTCGAACTGGCGCGCACGCGCGGTGGAATCGGCGACCAGGGCGGCCGGACGCAAGGCGCCGCGCCAGGCGGCGGCGATGCGCTCGAATTCCGACTTGATGGCAGTGCTGGGGGGCAGGAACAAGGGGCGCTGCGGGTCGCCGTGGCCAATCTTGGCCAGGGTCTCGTCGATCAGCAGCACCTGCTGGCGCGCTTGCTCGCCGGCGTCGCTGGCCAGCAGCAGGGTCAGGCGGTAGGTCTGCATGCGCAATCGCCCCGTTTCATTGATGGCGGCAGAACTGCCTTCGAGCTGCCACGACAGGAACAGGGTGCAGCCGATGGCGCTCAGGGCCAGTACCAGCATGAGCAGCAGCGCGCCGACGATCTTGGTCGACAGCTTCTGCCAGGAGGAAAACATCGCCTTGAATTTCATACCGCCCTTGAATGTAAATGCAAACTGCTTCAGCCACCCGTCTGCGCCATGAAGCGGATAATTTTATCGGGCTGCGTATTGAAATCATGCTGCTGCGGCTTGAGTTCGATGGCGGCGCGGATCGCCGCTTCCAGCTCTTCATCGGCGGCCCCGCCGCGCAGCATGGGACCAAGGGCAAATTTTTCTTCCTGGCCCAGGCACAGATACAGGGTACCATCGACGGACAGGCGCACGCGGTTGCAGGTGGCGCAAAAATGCTGCGACATGGGCGTGATGAAGCCGATGCTCGAACGGCCATCGGCTGTCGCCATATAGCGTGCCGGCCCGCCACCCAGTTCTTGCGCCTGCGGCACCAGGCCAAAGCGGGCCGCCAGGCGCTCGCGCACGGGCCCCAGCGGCATGTAGCTGGCATTGCGGCCCGTACTGCCCATCGGCATGGCTTCGATCAGGCGCAGGATGAACTGCTGCTCGATACAGAAAGCCGCCATGGCCTCGATCTGGCCGTCATTGATGCCGCGCATGGCCACCATATTGATCTTGATCGGGTCGAAACCGGCCGCCTTGCCCGCCATCAGGCCGTCCAGAATAGGCTGCAGGCTGTCGCGTCCCGTGATCTGCTGCATGCAGGCGCGGTCCAGCGAGTCCAGGCTGACATTGATGCGGTCCACGCCCGCCGCGCGCAGGGCCACGGCGTGCTTGCCCAACTGAGTGGCATTCGTCGACAGCGACAGGTCCTGCAGGCCAGGCAATGCGGTCAGCCGCTGCGCCAGCTCGGGCAGCTTGCGCCGCAACAGCGGCTCGCCGCCCGTCAGGCGCACGCGGCGCGTGCCGAGACGAACAAAAATACCCAGCAAGCGTTCGATCTCGTCGAACGTCAGCCAGGCCTTCGGCTCCTCGAAACCGCGAAAGCCCTTGGGCATGCAATAACTGCAGCGCAAATCGCAGCGGTCGGTGACGGACAGCCGCACATAATCGATCGAACGGCCAAAACGGTCCTGCAACTTGACGCTACCCATGACGCTACTCCTGATTCTTCCGTGATTGTAAAGGCTGGGGCACGATCTGGCTGTGCCCCAGAAGGCCTAGCGGCCTACGCCTTTTTAGCTACGCATTTCTACTTACTGAACCAGCGGACTGGCTGTGCCATCGACGCTGGCACCTTCCAGCTCGATCCCGGCGATGTCGGCGCGCCCCACCAGCAAGTGCAGATACTGGTGCACGGCGCGCTGCCACGCGGCGCGCGCCAGCCGGTCGGCGATCTGCGCCTGCACCGCCTCGTAGGCGATGGCCTGGCCTTCGACCCGGCGCAGCACCTGCACGATGTGGTAGCCGAAGCGCGTTTCCAGCAAGTGGCCGGCCAGCGCGCCCGCCTCCAGGCGGAACAGCAGCGCGTCGAATTCCGGCACGCTCTGGCCCGGCGACAGCTGGCCCAGGTTGCCGCCCAGTGCGCCCGACGGGCAGTTCGAATACTGCGCCGCCAGTTCGGCGAAGCGTTCCGGCGCCAGTTTGAGGGCGTCGAGCACGGCTTGCGCCGTCGTGCGCAGCAATTCCAGCGGCGCTTCCGGCGTCACCTGGAACAGGATGTGACGCGCCTCGACCAGCGCGCCGCTGCGAAACAGCTGCGGGCGCTGCGCATAAAAGGTGCGGCAAGCCGCATCGTCGGCGGGCGGCACGCGCACTTCCTGCTCGAACAGCGCTTCGACGAGGCCATCGTCGCTCTCTGCCTGCAAGCCCAGGCGCTGAGCCTCGTCCAGCAGCAGGCGGCGCAGCACCAGTTCATGCACGGCCTGCTTCAGCGGATTGCCCGCCTGCTGGTGGTGCGGCAGTTCCTGCGCGATGTCGGCATCGTCGATATCGATGCCGTTGACGGAAATTCCCATGATGATTCTCCTTTCAATGACCGCCTTAGCGGCGGCGCACCAGTTGATAGGCACGGCCCAGATATCCGATGGCGCCAAAGCCGCTCCACACGTGCACCAGGCGGGTGAACGGGAAGATGACGAACAGCGACATGCCCATGAACAGATGCAGCTTGAACACCAGCGGCGCATCGACGATGAAGCTGGCGGCATCGCCGCGGAAGGTGACGATATGCTGCGCCCAATTCATCAGCAAGACCATCATGTGGCCATCCATGTGCGACGCCGAGACGAAGATCGACGACAGGCCCAGCAGCAAGGTCAGCAAAATCCACAGCATCACCAGCTTGTCGCCGGCCGTGGTGACGGCGCGCAGCCGGTCATTGGAAAAGCGGCGCACCAGCAGGATCAGCAGGCCGGCCAGGCACAGGCCACCCATGATGCCGCCAGCGGCCATGGCCACGCCCTGTTTCAGGCTGTGCGTCACGCCCAGCGTATCCCACACCCAGACGGGCGTGAGCAGACCGGCAGCATGGCCGAACAGCAGGCCGATGATGCCGATGTGAAACAGGATATTGCCCAGGCGCAAGCTGCCACGGTGCAGCAGCTGGCTGGAATCGGACTTCCACGTGTATTGCTCGCGGTCGAAACGGATCAGGCTGCCGAGGAAAAAGATCGCCAGCGCGATGTATGGATAAATGCCATACACAAATTGATGCAAGTAATTACTCATGATGTACTCTCCTCATGCGGGCGCAGGCGCCCCATTAAGCGGCGCGGCGCGGCTGCGGGTGAAAATGCACGGGATGGACGCCGCCCGGGGCTTGACGCAGCAAGGGCTCGACGCCATCCGCACCGGGACCGAAGGTTTCCAGCGCTTCATCCATGTCGCGGATCGGCGGTTCGGCCAGCATTTCGGCCGCCACGGGGCTCAGGCGTTCGAGCACCGTGAAGACGGGCGCATACGGACTGCCGTTGGCCGTCAGCTTGCGGCCGATATGCGCCAGCACGTGGACGGCGTCGCCCAGCAGCGGCGCCGATGCGGCGGCGTCGAGCTGTGCCAAAAATTCCAGGAACAGGGGCACGAAGTCGGGCAAATCGTCGCCCGTCATCTGCAAGCCGTGGCGCTTGTATTCCTCCATCAGGTCAACCATGGCCTGGCCCCGGTCGCGCGATTCGCCATGGATATGCTCGAACAGGTGCAGCGAGTGCGACGGATTGCGGTCGAACGTGGCCACGTACTGCTGCTGCAGGTCGATCAGGCTGCTGCTTTCCAGGTGCGCCAGCAAGGGCTGCAACAACGCGTGCTGTTCCGGCACGGCGGCCAGCGCCGCATCCAGTTCGGGCAGGTGCGCGATCAGCTCGGGCTCGGGATACAGCAGCAGCCGCGAGAGGATTTGATAGTGATTCATAGCGTGTGTCATCTCAGCTCCTTAAGCGCCTGGCGCCGTTTTGCGCGACTTCGGCATCTGCATGAAGATGGCCGAACCGTGTTTTTTCTTGCCGAACAAGGTCGGTTCGCTGCTGCCGTCCGAGCAGCCGTTGCCGAAGCTGAAGCCGCACGAACCCTTCTCGTTGAAGCTGTCCTCGGCCATTTCCTTGTGGCTGCTAGGGATGACGAAGCGGTCTTCGTAATTGGCAATGGCCATGATGTGGTACATGTCCTCCACCTGCGCCTTGGTCAATCCCACTTGCTTCAATACGGTCAGGTTCTCCACCTTCTCGACGGTTTTGCTGCGCATATAGGCACGCATGGCCAGCATGCGGTCCAGCGCCGTGACGATGGGCGGCTGGTCGCCGGCCGTCAGCAAATTGGCCAGGTACTGCACGGGAATGCGCAGGCTTTGCGTGTCCGGCAGCATGCCGTTCACGCCCAGCTTGCCCGATTCGGCGGCCGCCTGGATCGGCGACAGCGGTGGCACGTACCACACCATCGGCAAGGTGCGGTATTCGGGATGCAGCGGGAACGCCACTTTCCACTCGACGGCCATCTTGTAGACGGGCGACTTCGCGGCCGCTTCCAGCCAAAGATCAGGAATGCCCTGGCGGCGCGCCTCGGCGATGATGGCCGGGTCGTGCGGATCGAGGAACAGATCGAGCTGCGCCTGGTACAGGTCCTGCTCTTGCGGCACGGAGGCGGCTGCCTCGATCTTGTCGGCGTCATACAGCAGCACGCCCAGGTAGCGGATGCGGCCCACGCACGTTTCCGAGCACACGGTAGGCTGGCCAGCCTCGATGCGGGGGAAGCAGAAGGTGCATTTCTCCGCCTTGCCGGACGACCAATTGTAGTAAATCTTCTTGTACGGGCAACCGGAGATGCACATGCGCCAGCCGCGGCACTTGTCCTGGTCGATCAGCACGATGCCGTCGTCTTCGCGCTTGTACACCGAGCCCGATGGGCACGACGCCACGCACGTCGGGTTGAGGCAATGCTCGCACAGGCGCGGCAGATACATCATGAAGGTGTTTTCGAACGTGCCGTACATCTCCTTCTGCATGTTGTCGAACAGTTTATCCTTGCTGCGCTGGGCAAATTCACCGCCCAGGTCATCTTCCCAGTTCGGACCCCACTCGATTTTCTCCATCTTTTTCCCCGTCAGCACGGAGATCGGACGGGCCGTCGGCGGCGTCTGCGACAGCGGCGCGCTTTGCAGGTGCTCGTAGTCGTAGGTGAACGGCTCGTAATACTCGTCGATGGCCGGCAGGTTCGGGTTGGCGAAAATATTCGCCAGGATTTTCAGGCGGCTGCCCTGGCGCGGCTCGATCTTGCCCGCATCCGTGCGGCGCCAGCCGCCATTCCACTTGTCCTGGTTTTCCCACTGCTTCGGATAGCCGATGCCGGGTTTGGTTTCCACGTTGTTGAACCATGCGTACTCGACGCCGTCGCGGCTGGTCCACACGTTCTTGCAGGTGACGGAACAGGTGTGGCAGCCGATGCACTTGTCCAGGTTCAGCACCATGCCGATTTGCGCTCTGATTTTCATACTATGCTCCTTCTTCCTGCAACGGGCCTTCGAGCCAGTCAACCTTGTTCATCTTGCGCACCAATACGAATTCATCGCGGTTGGAACCCACCGTGCCGTAGTAATTGAAGCCGTACGCCAATTGCGCGTAGCCGCCGATCATGTGCGTCGGCTTGGGCACGGCGCGCGTCACCGAGTTATGGATGCCGCCCCGCTTGCCCGTCATCTCCGCGCCGGGCACGTTGATGATCTTTTCCTGCGCGTGGTACATCATCGTCATGCCGGCCGGGATGCGCTGGCTGACGACGGCGCGCGCCGTCAGGCTGCCGTTCACGTTGAACACTTCGATCCAGTCGTTGTCGACGATGCCGGCAGCTTGCGCGTCGGTCTCCGACAGCCACACGTGCGGTCCGCCGCGCGACAGGGTCAGCATGCGCAGGTTGTCCGAATACGTCGAGTGGATGCCCCACTTCTGGTGCGGCGTCAGGAAGTTCAGCGCCAGCTCCTTGTTGCCGTTCGGCCTGGTGCCCAGCAGTGCTTCCGTCGTCTTCGTGTTGATGGCCGGTTTGTACACGCACAGGCCTTCGCCGAAATCGCGCATCCACAGGTGATCCTGGTAAAACTGCTGGCGGCCCGTCAAGGTGCGCCAAGGGATCATTTCATGCACATTCGTATAACCGGCCGTGTAGCTGACTTCTTCGCTTTCCAGGCCCGACCAGGTGGGCGAGGAAATGATCTTGCGCGGCTGCGCCTGCACGTCGCGGAAGCGGATGCTGTCATGCTCGCGCGGCTTGGCCAGATGCGTGTGCTCGCGCCCCGTGATGGCCGACAGCGCGGCCCAGGCCTTGACGGCCACGTGGCCATTCGTTTCCGGCGCCAGCGTCAGGATCATTTCTGCCGCATCGATGGCCGTATCGAGGCGCGGCTGGCCCTTCGAGACGCCCTCTTCGAGCACCGTGCGGTTGATGCCGCGCAGGATCTCGACTTCATGGCCGGTTTTCCAGGAAATGCCCTTGCCGCCGTTGCCGACGCTTTCCAGCAGCGGCCCGATCGAGGTGAACTTCTTGTACACGTCGCGGTAATTACGCTCGACCACCGTCATGTTCGGCATGGTCTTGCCTGGAATGGCGTCGCATTCGCCGGCGCGCCAGTCCTTCGGATCGAAAGGCTGGCCCAGCTCGCCCGGCGTATCGTGCATCAGCGGCGTGAGGATGATGTCTTGCTGCGTACCCAGCAGTTCGCCGCCGATTTCCGAGAATTTCTCGGCGATGCCCTTGTAAATTTCCCAGTCCGACTTCGATTGCCACAGCGGCTGCACGGCTTCCGACAGCGGGTGGATGAACGGATGCATGTCCGAGGTGTTCAAGTCATCCTTTTCATACCAGGTAGCCGTCGGCAGCACCACGTCGCCATACAGGCACGTGGTCGACATGCGGAAGTCCAGCACCACCAGCAGATCGAGCTTGCCTTCAGCGGCCGGGCGCACTTTCACCTGTTTCGGCGTGATGCAGTCGTCTTCGTCGCTGAGCAAGCCATTCTGCGTGCCCAGCAGGTATTTCAGGAAGTATTCGTGGCCCTTGCCCGAGCTGCCCAGGATGTTCGAGCGCCAGACAAACATATTGCGCGGGAAGTTGGCCGGATTGTCCGGGTCGTCGCACGAAAACTGCAGTTGGCCCGCCTTGATCTGGTCGAGCGCATACGCGGCCGGTGCCTGCCCCGCCGCCTTGGCGGCCTTGGCCACTTCCAGCGGATTGGTTTGCAGCTGCGGCGCCGATGGCAGCCAGCCCATGCGTTCAGCCTTGGCGTTGTAGTCGAGCAGGGTCAGGTCGCCCGTGCCGCTGGCCGCCGATGGCGAGGCGATGTCGCCCGTTTCCAGCTTTTCGTGGCGCCACTGGCTGGTGTGCGCATAGAAGAACGAGGTGCCGTTCATCTGGCGCATCGGCCGCACCCAGTCCTGGGCGAAGGCCAAAGGCGTCCAGCCCGTTTGCGGACGCAATTTTTCCTGGCCCACGTAATGCGCCCAGCCGCCGCCGGACTGGCCGATACAGCCGCACATCATCAGCATATTGATGATGCCGCGATACGTCATGTCCATGTGGTACCAGTGATTCAAACCGGCGCCCACGATGACCATGCTCTTGCCGCGCGTCTGGTCCGCGTTTTGCGCGAACTGGCGTGCCACGGTGATGACGTCGGCGCGCTTCACGCCCGTGTGCTTTTCCTGCCACGCGGGGGTGTATGGCACGTCGTCGTCATAGCTTTCCGCCACGTTTTCGCCGCCCAGGCCACGATCGATGCCGTAGTTGGCCAGCGTCAGGTCGAACACGGTGGTGACCAGGGCGGTACTGCCGTCGGCCAGGCGGATGGTTTTCACCGGCACCTTGCGCAGCAGCATGTCGGACGCATCCTTGCCGCCGAAGTAGGCGAAACCCACTTCCGTGACGGCGTCGCTGTCGTTGATCATGGACAGCATCGGCACGATGGGTACGCCGCTGCCGCCGGCCTTCTGTTCCAGGTTCCACTTGCCCGACTCACCCCAGCGGAAGCCGATGGAGCCTGCCGGCGCGGTAATCGCACCCGTGGTTTCGTCGATGACCAGGGTTTTCCATTCCGGGTTGTTGGTCTCGTCGAGGTTGTTGTCCAGGTGCGAAGCGCGCAGGAAATAATCGGGCACCAGGGTGCCGTTATGCTCCTTGAGCAGCACCAGCATGGGGAAGTCCGTGTACTGGCGCGCATATTCGCGGAAGTAGTCGGACTGGCCTTCCGAGTGGAATTCCTTGAGGATGACGTGGCCCATGGCCAGCGCCAGCGCGGCATCCGTGCCCTGTTTGGGGGCCAGCCAGATGTCGCCGAACTTCACCATTTCGCCATAATCGGGCGAGATAGCCACGGTTTTCGTGCCCTTGTAGCGCACTTCCGTGTAGAAGTGGGCATCCGGCGTGCGCGTCATCGGCACGTTCGAGCCCCACACCATCAGGTAGGTCGAGTTGTACCAGTCGGCCGATTCCGGCACGTCCGTCTGTTCGCCCCACACTTGCGGGCTGGCGGGCGGCAAGTCGCAGTACCAGTCATAGAAGCTCAGGGCCACGCCGCCGATCAGCGACAGGTAACGCGTGCCGGAGGCATAGCTGACCATGGACATGGCGGGAATCGGCGAGAAGCCGACGATGCGGTCCGGGCCGTATTTCTTGATCGTCAGCGCATTCGCGGCGGCGATGATTTCATTCGATTCTTCCCAGGTGGCGCGCACGAAGCCGCCCAGGCCACGGATGGATTTGTACTGCTGCGAGCGCACGGGGTCCTGGCTGATCCAGTCCCAGGCCGTAACGGGGTCCATGGTCTTGCGCGCTTCGCGCCACATTTCCATCAGGCGGCCGCGCACCATCGGGTATTTCACGCGCTGGGCCGAATACACATACCAGGAATAGCTGGCGCCGCGCGGGCAGCCGCGCGGTTCGTGGTTGGGCAGGTCGGGCCGCGTGCGCGGGTAATCGGTTTGCTGGGTTTCCCACGTGATCAGGCCATTCTTGACATACACCTTCCAGCTGCAAGAGCCGGTGCAGTTCACGCCATGCGTGGAGCGCACGATCTTGTCGTGCTGCCAGCGCTGGCGATAGGCGTTTTCCCACGTGCGGTCTTCGTCGACCACGGTGCCATGGCCGTTCGAGAACGGCTCGGCAGGCTTGCTAAAAAATTTAAGACGGTCCAGAAAGTGACTCATGCTACCTCCACATTGCGCCGCAGGAGCGGCGCCAGGTCATAAAAACGCTGCAAGCAGGATGGCTCAAGCGTCGATACAAACAGTCTATCGATGTGCCCTGCGCGGCGGTATTGGCAAGAAGTCGGTTTCGCGCACCAGGAATGCATAGATGGGTAGTCACTATTGCCTATGGGCGCCGCGACCGCGCTGCGGTATACCTGTCGTCATCGTTCAACACAGAGAAAGAGCACCATGTCGATTACCGATTACGCCAGCCTGCTGCGCAGCGCCCGCGACCAGGAACAGCCGCAACGCCTGCTGTTCACCTTTACCCAGGCGCAGGCCCAGCCAGGCGGCCAGGGCAAGTCCCTCACGCCCGTGATGTGCGCCGACAAGCTGCCCGATGAACTGGGCAGCTTCGAGACATTGATGGAGGAGTCGAAACAGATGCAGACGCACTGGGACGTGGTCTTCGTGGCGGGACTGGCGGGCCAGGACGGCCAGCCGCCCGCCGCGCAGGAATGCGAGGCGCCCCTGCGCGCCATGGTGACGGCCATCGAGCAAGGGCGCATCGACGGCCTGCTGGCGTTCGACCGCAGCGGGGATTTGTTACGTTTTAGCTAAGGGAAGTTGTCGGATTACGGCCTGCGGCCTAATCCGACCTACCTTGCGTAATTGGCGGAAGAATGCCGCGACGTAGGTCGGATTAGCGGGGCAACGCCACGCGTAATACGACACATTGTTGACGGCGCCTTGTTGGATTACGCTACGCTAATCCAACCTACCTGCCTGCATCCGGCCACGGGCGCTCATGCAAATGGCGCGCCCGTTCGATTGGGCATACGAGCGGCAAAAACTGCTGCTGGCGCGCCGAATACGCCATCAGGGCGCCGCTGTCGATATTGAAATACCAGCCATGCAATTTCAACACCCCCTGCTCCACCCGGCGCTTGAGCCACGGGTAGGTCAGCAGGTTATCCAGCGACTGCAATATGCTGGCCAGCTCGCACGCATGGTGCTGTTCTTCCGAGGAGCGGTGCGCCAGCTCGCGCCGCACGCGCTGCGCCACCGGTTCGGCGATGCGCATCCACTGTCCCACGAAGTCCGTTTCCTGCCCTTCCGCGCGCGGCTGCGGTTCCAGCAGCGCGCGAATGCCGCCGCAGCGCGCGTGGCCCAGCACGATGACCCTGGCCACTTCGAGCTTGCAGACGGCAAACTCGATGGCCGAGCTGACGCCGGGCGGCGCATCGGGCGTGCACGGCGGCACCAGGTTGGCGATATTGCGCACCACGAACATGTCACCGGGGTCGCTGCCCGTCAGCAGCATGGGATCGACGCGCGAATCGCAGCAGCCGATCAGCAAGGTCGTGGGCCGCTGCCCGTCGCGCAGGCTGTCGTACAAGGTCTGCGGCTCGCTGAAGTACTGCTGCTGAAACAGGCTGAAGCCGTTGACGAATTTTTCCAGTTCTTCCATGACGTACTCTCATTTCCTTAACGTCTGGCAAGAACGACTTGCCAGACATTCCAACTTTAGCAAGGCATAGCCGCATTCTTGCGGGCGTAGCACCACCAGGTGATCGCGATGCAGCTGACATAAAAGCCGATGAAGCACCACAGGGCCGCGTCAGGGCTGCCCGTCAGCGAAATCGAGGTGCCATAGCTTTTCGGAATGAAGAAGGCGCCGTAGGCCGCCACGGCCGACGTGAAGCCCAGGACTGCCGCGCCTTCCTTGTTGGCGTCAACGATGGCTTGCTCCTGGGCCTCCTTGCCCTTGCCGGCGGCCGCGCGCTGGTGCTCCGTCAAAAAGATCACGGGAATCATGCGGAAGGTCGACGCATTGCCGATGCCGGTGCCGGCGAACAGCAGCATGAACATCCAGAAGAAGCCGTTAAAACTTCCACCCACTCCCGCTTGCGGCATGAAGTACAGCACACCCAGTACGGCGCCTATCATCAGCAGGAAGGACCACAGGGTGACTCTGGCGCCGCCCAGCTTATCGGAAATCACGCCGCCGGCCACGCGCGACAGCGCACCGACCAGGGGACCGAGGAAGGCGTAATCGAGCGGGTTGACGTCGGGGAACTGGATCTTGATCAGCAGCGGAAACGCGGCCGAATAACCGATGAAGGAGCCGAAGGTGCCCGTGTACAGCCAGCACATGAGCCAGTTGTGCTTGCGCTTGAAGATCACGGCCTGCTCGGAAAACGAGGCCTTGGCCGAGGCCAGGTCATTCATGCCGAACCAGGCCAGCAAGGTCGACAGCGCGATGAACGGCACCCAGATGAAGCCCGCGTTTTGCAGCCACATGTCCTTGCTCACGCCATTCTTGACCCAGGCCAGCGAATCGCCGCCCCAGGCGCCGAAGACGGCGAAGGTGATCACCAGCGGCACGACGAACTGCACCACCGACACGCCCAGGTTGCCCAGGCCCGCATTCATGCCCAGCGCGAAACCCTTGCTCGCCTTCGGATAGAAAAAGCTGATGTTGGCCATCGACGAGGCGAAATTGCCGCCGCCGAAGCCGCACAGCAGCGCCAGAATCAGCATGGTCGGATAGCCCGTGTTCACATCCTGCACGGCCAGGCCGATGCCGATGGCGGGAATCAGCAGCGAGCCCGTGGAAATGGCCGTCCAGCGGCGTCCGCCGAAAATCGGCACCATGAACGAATAAAAGATGCGCAAGGTGGCGCCGGACAAGCCCGGCAAGGCGGTCAGCCAGAACAGCTGGTTGTTACTGTAAGTGAAACCGATGTTGGGCAGGTTGACCACCACCACGCTCCACACCATCCACACGGCGAACGCCAGCAGCAGCGCGGGAATCGAGATCCACAGATTGCGCGCGGCCGTGGACTTGCCCGTTTTTTGCCAGAAGCTGGGGCTTTCCGGCTCCCAGGTATTGATCATGTAGCGGCTTACGGGGTTACTCATAACGTTACTCCTGCAGGTTGATTGGTTGGTGCCGCACGCAGCGGCTTGAACGAGAAATACATCCAGACGAGGGAAACGCAAACGGTGCCGTACAGCAGCATGAAGGCGCTCGAACGCACGCCGGTGAAGTCCACCAGGGCGCCGAACATCACGGGCAGGATGAAGCCACCGAGACCGCCGGCCAGGCCCACCACGCCCGAAACGGCGCCGATGTTGTCGGAAAAATCATCGCCGATGAACTTGAAGACGGACGCCTTGCCCACGGCCATGGCAATGCCGACGATGAACAGCAGCGCGGTGAACCACAGCGGCGACAGGCCGATATGGATGGCCAGCGGCCCCGTGACGGTCTCGATCACCATCTGCGTTTGCGGATACGACAGCAGGAAGAAGCACACCCAGCACACCCACATCACGGCCCAGGTGACTTTCGCCGCACCGTATTTGTCCGAAATCCAGCCGCCAAACGCGCGCAGCACGCCGCCCGGCAGCGAGAAGCAGGCAGCCAGCAGCGCCGCGTGCTTCAAGTCAAAACCGTATTCGGCCACGTAATACTTCGTCATCCACAGCGCCAGCGCCACATAGCCGCCGAACACCACCGAGTAGTACTGGCAGTAGCGCCACACGCGGGGGTCCTTCAGCACCTTCATCTGCTCCGTAAAACTTTCGCCCGATGGCGCCAGGTGCGATTTGTCCGTGTACGAAAACAGCCAGAAGATAATGGCCGTGGCCAGCATGGCCACCGCATACACCTTGGGCAGCATCTGCCAGCCGAAGGCGGCGACGATGCCCGGCGCGACGAACTTGGTCAGCGCGGAACCGGAGTTACCGGCGCCGAAGATGCCCATCGCCAGGCCGCGGCGCTCCTTTTCATACCAGCGCGCCACATACGGCGTGCCGACGGAAAACGAGCCGCCAGCCAGGCCCACGAACATGCCCAGCACGAGGAAGTGCCAGTAGGCGGTGGCGTAGGAAATCAGGTAGATCGGCACCACGCTGGCCAGCATCAGCAGGAAGAAAACGCGGCGTCCGCCGTATTTGTCCGTCCAGATGCCCAGCGGCACGCGCACGAGAGAGCCCGTCAGCACGGGCATGGCGGCCAGCAGGCCGAATTGGGTTTCAGTCAATCCCAGGCTGGTCTTGATGGGGATGCCCAGTACGGCAAACATCATCCATACCGCGAAGCAGATGGTAAATGCGAAGGTACTGCTGATCAGTACGGACGCCTGCTTGCGCCGCATGCCAGGTTCGACTGCCTTGTTACTACTGTTGTTCTTAGTGCCATCTAGGGTAGCCACGATGTTTCTCCATGAATGCACTGGCCGTCTGGCCAGCCGTCCCGACCAGCTTACGTGGCAGAGGCGAAAGGCACTATCGGTCACAGGGTGATTCTGGAAAAGCAATCTGGATAGCCGTATCGGCAAAAGTGACTAGATGGCGGGCTGCGAATCTAGGCTGGATGGCGGGCGTTTTACAAACGCAGGTATTTTTGGCACACTCGGCCCCCGCACACGAAGGAGCTGGCCGGATTCCCGCCTTGCCAGCACCTTATCCCGGCGACCTATGGCGCGGCGCGCCAAAGGCGGCTATGCTGGCGCCATTGTCAACGCCTGTAAAGTCACCGCATGGATTACCTGAGTCTCAAGCACTTCCACATGGCTTGCGCCGCCGCCAGCGGCTGTCTTTTCCTCTTGCGCGGCGCCTGGATGCTGCGCGCCTCGCCCGCCTTGCAGCAGCGCTGGGTAAAAATCCTGCCGCACCTGATCGACACGGCCTTGCTGGCCAGCGCCATCGCCCTGGCCGTGTGGAGCGGCCAGTCACCCGGCAGCCAGCCCTGGCTGGCCGCCAAGCTGTGCGCGCTGGTGGCCTACATCGTGCTGGGCACCATCGCGCTGAAACGGGGCAAGACGCCGGCCGTGCGCGGCGGCGCCTTCGCGCTCGCCGTGCTGGTATTCGCCTACATCATCGCCGTGGCCGTCACCAAACAGGCCTGGCCACTGTGATGCATCAGAAAATGTAGCGCAGGGTGACGCTGGCATTGCGCGGCGCGCCCCAGTAAGCCTGGTTGTACATGCCGAGCTGGCTGTAGTAATGCTTGTCGAACAGGTTGTTGACGTTTGCCTGCAGCGACAACTGGCGCGACAGCGCATATTTCGCCATCAGGCTGGCCACGGCGTAACCGCCCTGCTCCACGCGTTCGACACCGTTCGGGCCCGTGGCATCGCGGTAGGCGCCGCTTTGCCAGTTCACGCCACCGCCCACCGATAACGCCCGCCAGTCGCCACGCAGCTGATACGTGGAAAACACGCGCGCCAGGGTCTGCGGCACATAGCTGTTCAGGCGCGCGCCCGTGCTGTCCTCGGCCGCCGCGTGCGACACGCTGGCCGATACGTTCCAGCCCTTGGCCAGCTCGCCCGACACGTCCAGTTCCACGCCCTTGCTGGTGGTGCCCGAGGCCGCGAAATACGCCTGCGTCAGCGAATTGCCGACAAAATGGCCCGTGTCTTCCTGCGCCAGGCCATCTTGCGCGATGCGGAACACGGCCAGTGCCGCATTGAGTTTTCCGCCAAAATATTCGCCCTTCACGCCCGCTTCCACATTCTTGCCCTGCACCGGGTCGAGATAGCGGCCGAACCGGTCCTGGTAGCCCTGCGGCTTGAAGATCTTGCTGTAGCTGGTGTACAGCGCATGCTGCGCGTCGATATCCCACACCAGCCCCGCATACGGCGTGACGGCATGCTTGGCGTAGGCGTAGCTGCCGCCCCAGTCATCGACGTGGTCCGCCTTGTAGCGGCTGTAGCGCGCGCCGACGATCAGTTTCAGTGGATCGGCCAGCGAAAAGCGCGCCGTGCCATAGATGCCGCGCTGCTGCACCGTGTCGAGCAATTGCCAGCGCGAGAAATTCGGGTTATTCCAGTCGGGTTCCGGCGTCACGCCCTGCCATTGATGGAAATTGCCGTAGTCGACGCTGCCGCCGGCCAGGCCCGGATTGCTGGAAAACTGGTTGCTGCCCGAGACGCCCAACGCCAGATCATGCGTGCGGCCCAGCAGTTGCAGCGGTCCCTGTACATAGGCATCGACGCTGTCCTGGCGCCGCGTGCCCGAGTAAAAGCCGGAGTAGCCCGTCACGCCCTGGCCCGTGGCCTTGTCCGGCCAGGTATTGGCGAAGAGTTCGGCCGCCGAGTAATTGCCCCAGCCGTGATTCAGCATGGCCGTCAGGTTCCAGCCGCCGCCCAGGCTTTGCTCCAGGCGCAAGAAAGCCGTCTGGCTGGTGCTGAACCAGCGGCTCCAGGTGGTGGCCGTGGTGGCGGAGCGGGAAAACGTGGCGCGCTCGCCATCCGCATACCACAGCGGCAAGCCGCCATACATGCCGCCGCGCGGGCGGTTATCCTGGTATTCATAGCCGGCGATCAGCACGCTGCCCGGTGCCAGGTCCGCTTCCACGGTGGCGTAAGCCATGGCCTTCTTGCCGTGATACAGGTTCACATACGATTCGCTGTCCTGGTAACTGGCCACGACGCGCCCACGCACCTTGCCGTCCGCAGTCAATGGCGTGGAGACGTCCGCGCTGGCGCGCGCATTGTTCCAGGAGCCCAGGCTCATGGCAGCATTGCCGGCCAGCTGCCCCGATGACGCGCGCTTGCGCACCAGGTTGATGGTGGCCGACGGTTCGCCCGCGCCCGTCAGCAGGCCGGTGGCGCCGCGCACGATCTCGACTCTGTCGTAGGCCGTCATGTCCAGCGTGCTGTCGCCCACGTTGTAGGCATTGTCGACCGTGGTGGGGATGCCGTCGTACTGATAGCTGGCGATGGAAAAGCCGCGCGCAAAAAACGAAGTACGGTCGCTGTCGTAGCGGTTGATGGCGATGCCGGCCGCGTTTTGCAGCACGTCTTCCACCGTTTGCAGGTTCTGGTCATCCATCTGCTGGCGAGTGACCACGCTGACGGCTTGCGGCGTCTCGCGCACGGACAGGCCCAGGCGCGTGGCCGAGCGCATGGTCTGCGTCGTATAGGCGCCGCTGCCTTCGGTCACGCCGTTCGCATCAAAGCTGGCACTGACCTTCATCTCGGGCATGGTCTGGCCGCCATCGGCCGCTGCCGCATCGAGCACATAACCGCCATTTGCCTGCGGCACGGCACGCAAGCCCGAGCCGGCGACGATGGCGCCCAGCGCTGCAGGCACGCTGTAGCTGCCCGTCAGGCCGGCGCTGCGCTTGCCCGCCAAGGCGGCGGCCTGATAGGAAAGCATGGTGCCCGTCTGCTGGCCGAAGCGCACCAGTACCTGTTCCAGGGTGCCGGCAGGTATCGCCAGCTCGATGCGCGCCGTATTGGCTGCCTGGGCAAGGGGGGCGGCAGCCGAGGCGCCGCTGGCGGCGAGCAGCCACAGGGCCTGGCTGACGGCCAGCGCCGCCACGCGGCGGCGGCATACGGTGGAGACGGAAGTAGCGTAAATAGGAGTTGTGCTGGGCATGCGGACTGGTTTCCTGAAAGTGAATGAAGGGTTCACTTGCTATGTCACGCGAAAATCAAAAAACCCTCACTTTTCAGAAAATAATTATGCATGCTGCCGCTGCGGCACCACGCTCACCCAGAAACGCGTGCTCTGGCGCACGTCGACGGGCAAGGTGCGCGTCAGCATGTCCAGCACTTGCGTGGTGTCGGCCAGCGGGTAAATGCCCGACACGCGCAAGTGCGCGGCGGCTGGATCGCAAGCCAGGCGACCATGGCGGTAGCGCGCCAGCTCGCCGATAAACTCGGCCAGCGGCATATCGTGCGCCACCAGCATACCCGTCGTCCAGGCGTCCGCGCCGACGGGCAAGGCCTCGATTGCCCCCATGCGTTTCGCCGTAAACATCGTTTGCTGGCCGGGGTGCAGCCTTTGCACGGCGCCGGGCGCCAGCTTTGGCATGATGTCGACCGCGCCCGCAAACACGCCCAGGCGCGTGACTTCGCCATCGGCGCGCACGGCAAAGCGCGTCCCCACCGGCTGCAAGCGGCCCTGAGCCGTCTGCACGATAAAAGGCCGGCCGGCCGGATCGCGCGCCGTGCTGACCATGATCTCGCCCTTTAATACAGTCACCAGGCGCTGGCCCGCGTCATGGCGTACGTCGATGGAGGTGGCCGTATTGAGGGCGATGCGCGTGCCGTCTGCCAGCACGATGTGGCGCAATTCTCCCGTGGCCGTGCGGTAGTCTGCCAGCCAGCATCTTGCCTGTTCATCGCCGCCCGCCATCCAGGCGCCGCCGCCCACGGCCAGCAGCGCCAGGAATGTCAACGACTGGCGGCGCGCGGCGTTGGCCTGGGCATGCGCGGGCTTGCGCGCCAGCGTGCCGTGCGCCAGCGGCGCGGGCAAGTCACGCATGCGGGCCATGCAGCCTTCGACATGCTGCCAGGCTTGCTCATGTTCCGGGTCGCTGCCGCGCCAGGCGCGCCAGGCCTGCTCCACTTCCGGCGCTACGTCGCCGGCCTGCAGGCGCACCAGCCATTCGACAGCTTGCAGGCTGGCCGCTTCCGGCGTCAGGGCGCCCATCACGGTGCCGGCTGCGCAAAGAAACATTGGTGCATGGCTTTCACCAGGTAGCGCTGCACGGTGGCCAGCGAGATGTTCAGTTCCAGCGCAATGGCCGCCTGCGGCATGCCATCGAGCTGCGATAGCAGAAAGGCGCGGCGCACGGGCGGCGCCAGGCCATCTAGGCGGCGGTCGATGTCGAACAGGGCTTCGAGCAAAATCGCCTGCGCTTCGGGATCGGGCGCGTGCTGCACCGGCAGGCTGGCCAGTGTGTCCAGATACGCCGCCTCCAGGTCACGGCGGCGGTACAGATTGCCCAGCACGCCCTTGGCCACTGTCGTCAGGAAGGCCCGCGGCTCGCGCACGGCGACGCTTTCTTCGCGATTGAGCAGGCGCATGAAAGTGTCGTGCGCCACGTCGGCTGCATCAAAGGCGTTGCCCAGCTTGTGCCTGAGCCAGCCTTGCAGCCACCGGTGGTGTTCGTGATACAGGCTGCCCACTTCCTGGTGAGCGCCGGGTTGGGCAGCCGACACGTCGCAACCTCCCTGGTTCGCAAATAATAATGATTCGCATTCTAACTTGCATTACCCTTCCCATGCAACTGCACGATACGTGCCAACTGCACGCAGTAGCACGCGCGAGGCTGCCCGTCCGACACTGCTGCAGTTACTGCATCGGCAAGGCCGCCACATCGACGGCAGGCGCCTGGCCCGTGGCCGGCCGCGTGAAGTTCTGGCCGGTTTTTACGACATCGGCAAAAAAGCCGCCGTTACGCAGGTAGAACTTGCCGTTTTCCAGGCCGCCCGCGTAATCCATGCGCTGCGCGTTGGTGGCCGTGGCGTCGCCCGTGTAGCGCCCTGCCGTCACTTCCGACCAGGCGCCCGAGGCATTCCTCGCCCACTGATTGCCGAACTGGACGCGGCGCTCCGTGTAGCCCAGGGTATCGATGAAGTTTTCGAGGAAGGAATGCACGCGCGTCAGATACGTGGAAATCGCCGGCCGCTTCCAGGTGGCGATGTAGCGCCACTGGCCCGTTTCCGGCGCAAAGAACCAGGCCGAATAGTCGCTGCCGCCCTTGCCGTCGGGCCGCGCGCGCGTGATGAAGCGGTAGGTGGTGCCGGCCGCCCAGTTGTACGACAGGTAAGTCTGCCCGCCCGTGCCCTCGCCGCCAAACGCATTGTCGATGACGCCCTCGCCCTTGCTGACCAGGGTGGTCTTCGCGCCATTCTCGGCATCCCACACGGAAAACAATATCCAGCGCTCGCCCGGTGACTTCACCTGGATGCCCATATAGCCTTGGCCGAAGCCGTTGGCCATGAAGTAGGAACCGATGGCATCCTGGCCCACGGGGACCGTCATCTCGTTATAAAAATACTCGGTATTGGCCGGTACCGCGTAGCCCATGTGCACGGACGGGCCGCGCCGCGACCAGTAGTAATTGGCGGGGTCATTCGCGTAATTGAGCGCGGCACCGGCCGTCACCTTCAGCGCGGCGACCTCGCCGAACGTGGCCTTGGCGCGCGTCAATCCCTGCAAGTCCACCTTCACGTAGCCGGCCGCCGGCACATTGACCGTGCCGACGGCGTAGGTCTTGCGCGCCTTGCCGGCCAGCTTGACGTCGAACGGCGCGCCATTGATCTTCACGCGGATGGTGCTGTTGCCGCCATCGGCCAGGCTGGCGTCGAGCGCCACCTGGACCGGGCCCGCTTCAGCCACGCGGAAATACGTGCTGGCGACGGCAGCCGGATTGCTCCAGCCGGACAGGCCATGTTCGCCGATGACGGCGCCCTTGTCTGCACTGGTGATGAAGGCATTGCCGGCCAGTTCCACGCTGGCGGGCGCCGCGGATGCCGCGGGCATGGCCACGCAGGCGGCCATGCAGGCGGCCAGTAAAGGCATGGCGGGAAGGACTGCGTAGAGCAATGAACTTGTGTGTTTCATCAACGTCTCCTGGTATGGAAAAAACCCGCTACGGCGGCAGGCGCGCTAGCGGGTCGTGAAGCCTTAGTACTTGCCGTCGAGGGCGAAGATCGGCTTGCGCGCTTTCCACTGGCCGCCCGTGAAGTCGGGGAAGTCCAGGGTCTGGAAGTTGGCGGCGATCGATTGCTCGGACAGCGGCGTGATGGCGCTCCACGTCACGGCGTCGTAGATATCGATCGGCATCGGCGCATTGGCTTTGAGGGCTTCGACAAAGGCGTGGATGACGAAGAAGTCCATGCCGCCGTGGCCCGCGCCTTCGGCTTGCGCCGCGTATTTGCGCCATACCGGATGCTCATACTTGTCCTGGTAAGCCTTGAAGTCGTCCCACTGGTGCGGCTTGCTGACGCCTTCGATGTGGATCGAATTATTCAAGTCCATCCACAGGCCATCCGTGCCTTGCACGCGGAAGCCCAGCGAATACGGGCGCGGCAGGCTGGTATCGTGCTGCAGGATGATGGTTTCACCGTTTTCGCACGCCAGGGTGGTGGTGACCACGTCGCCCAGCTTGAATTTCACCTTGGCGTTCGCATGCTGCGCGCCGCCCGGCTGCTTGACGATATAGTCGTGCAAGCCGCGCGCCTTGGTGGCGAAGGCGTTGATGCGCGTAAAACGGTTGCCGCGGTTGATGTTGGTGTACATGGCGCACGGGCCGATGCCGTGGCTAGGATACAGTTCGCCATTGCGCTCGACCGAGTGCTGCGTGCGCCAATGGGCTTCCGACCAGCCCTTTTCGCCGAATTCCACGCCGCCGCCATACGGCTTGGCCGGATTGCCGCTGTTGAATTTGACGGCGCGCAGGTCATGCTGGTAGCCGCCCTGCAGGTGCAGCAGTTCGCCGAACAGGCCCGCGCGCACCATCTGCAGCGCGGCCATCACGTCGCGGCGGTAGCACACATTCTCCAGCAACATGTACGGCGTGCCCGTCTTCAGCTGGGTGTTGAGCACATCCCAGTGGTCTTGCAAGGTGATGCCGGCCACCACTTCGCAACCGACGGGTATCTTCGCCTGCATCGCGGCGATCGCCATCGGCGCGTGGAATTCCCACGGCGTGGCGATGATCACACCATCGAGGCCGCCCGCGTCCAGCATGCGCTGATAGGCTTTCTGGTCGCGGTCTTCGCCATAGGTGCGCGGACGCGGCTTGCCGGCTTTTGCCACCTGGCCCAGCGCGTGTTTCAGCATGATCGGTTCGATATCGCACAGGGCGACCACTTCCACGTCATCGCGGCGCACCAGTTCGGCCAGCAGAACCTGGCCGCGCATGCCCGTGCCGATCAGGCCCAGGCGAACCTTGTCGCGGCCGGCTGCAGGGGCGGCGTTGGCCTCGCCAGGCAGCAAGGCGCTGCCGGCCATGGCGCCACCGGCCAGCGCTGCGCTGGCGGACAGGAAATTGCGTCGATTGATTTGTGTCGTCATTGGTCTCTTCTCGCTTCCGTTGGTAATGATCGTCGCCGGTCCGCCGCACGGCGGGCCGGTTGCAGCTTTGAGCCTATCCCAGTAGGGAGCGTCTTCTGCTGGCAGTTCATCAGGAGTGCGGACAAGGCGTGAGGAGGACGCGTGGCGAGCCACGCGACGACGATCAACGCAGTCCCCGCTTCTGAGGGGCGCCAGCAGGGGATGTATTCATCTACTGGGATAGGCTCCTAATAGGTGTATTCCGCCGTAAAGCGCACGGAACGCGGCGCCGTGCGTCCATCGACCTGCAGGTAATTGCGGGAGATGGCGCCATGGTCTTCGCGCGTTTCGGTATAGCGGGTGACGGTCTGGCTGTTGAAGACGTTGAACACGTCCACTTTCAGGCTCAGGCCTTTGACGGCGCTGGGAGTATAGGCCACATTCATGTCCAGCTGGGCTTGCCATGGCAGGCGGCCCTGGCTGCCGCGCGGCGCCGGCTTGCCGTTGCAATAGAAGTAGGAGTCGCCGTAATCGTTCTCGAACTTCAGGTTATCGGGCAGCGCGCCGATGCAGTTGCGCGGCGCGCCCGAGATCAGCGACAGGTTGGCACCCACCATGACGTCCGGGATGACCTGCATGAAGCCGTAGGCCTTGAAGGCGTGGCGATGGTCGCCCGGCAAGTAGCCATACGCGTTGTACATCAGTTCCTTGTGGTCGTCGCTGACCGTCAGGCCCACGTCACCGCCGCCGATGCTGTCCGTCTGGCCTTCCATATTGCCCTTCAGGCCGGACAAGGTGTAGGTCAGCTTGCCGTACCAGCCGTTCGTGTACGGGTGCTCGACGAACATGTTCAAGGCGCGGTAGGTGCGCGATGGCAGCGGGTTGCCCCACTCTGCCGCCGAAATATCCACCCGGCGCAAACCCTTGCCGTCGTCGAAGTCCACCATCAGGCTGTTGTCGCGGCCAGGGTTGATGATGGCGCACTGGAAGCCGCCCCATTTGCTCGTGTCGACGCTGTTGCGCGTGGCCCAGGCTTGCAGCGGACGCGCGTCGCAGACATCGTCGTTGGTGTCGTTCAGCTTGCGATACAGGACGCTGGCGCCTACCACCAGCTTCTTGCTCAGGGCGCGTTCGAAGCCCAGCGAGAATTCATCCTGCGACAGCGGTTTCAGGCCAACGGCCGTCACTTCGCGCGCATCGCGGCTCTGGCCATACGCATTGTTGGCCGAATACGGCTTGCTGATGGCGTGCAAGCCCGTCGGCGCGCCCGTGACGGGATCGACGCCCGTGTAAGTGTACATCTCGCTGGTGGCCAGGAAGGGGCTGGCCATGTTGCTCGACAAATTCGATGGCACCGGCAGGTGGTAGCGGCCGCCGTTGGCGAAGAATTTCAGGCTGCCGTCGCCCAGGTAATCCCAGGTAGCGCCCAGGCGCGGGGCGATCATGTTGCGCTGCGAAATGAAGGCCACGCCATCGGTGCTGTAGTTGGTGAACTGTTCACGGCGCAGGCCCAGGTCCAGCAGCACCCGTTCCGTGACCTGGTAGTGATCCTGGATGTACTGCGCCGATTGCACGCTGGTCGGACGCGCCAGGTTGGCATTCAGATCCTTGCTGACGTAATAGCCATCCTTGCCATAGCCGTTGCCCTGGGCCGGCGTCTCATAGGCGCCGTTGATCAAAAGCGTCGGATCCTTGACCTTCTCGTACCTCCAGCGGTAGCCGCCGGCCAGGCTCAGGCCCACCTGCGATTCCACGTCGATGCGGTCGATGCCGCCGCGCAGCGAATGCTTGCCCAGCTTGTATTCCAGGTCCAGGCGCTTGGCCTTCTGGCGGTCTTCCGACGACGGGTCGACCAGAGTACCGGTCACCGTTTGCGGATTGGTGTACGTCAGGCCAGGCACTTGGGTCGATTCATTCGACGACGTTTGCGCCAGCAGCGGATTGTAGCCTTCCGGGGTACGGCGGTGCGAAGTGCGCGACTGCCCCATCATCGCCGTCACCGTCAATTTGTCCGTCAGGTAGCCCGTGTACTTGAAGATATCGACATTCGCGCCCGGCGCGGCCGACGAGCCGCAGCAGTTGATGGTGGTCTCGCTGCCGCCGCCAGGCACGTTGTTGCGTTTCAAGGTGGCATAGTCGAAGCCATAGCTCTGGCTATCCGTTGTCGTGCGGTCATACAGCTTGGTATATTCAAAGTGATGGTCGTCCGTCAGGTTGTAGTCCAGCTTGGCCATCATGCGGTCAACCTTGCTCTTGCTTTCGCGCCAGCCGTTCGGCAGCACCTTGTTCACCATGTCGTCGCGCGCACCGGCGACGGCGCCGCCGTCCGTGCGCGTGTGTTCCAGCGCCACGAAGGCGAACAGCTTGTTCGGGATCAGCGGCCCGCTGCCGTACAAGCCGACGACCTTGCTGGTGCTGCCGTTATCGCGATTCCAGTACTTCAAGGTGCCATCCGTGCCCGGATTGGCGCCCGTGTTCGGGTAATACCGGTTTTCCGTTGCCCCCTTCAGCGAGCGGGGGATGATGGAGACCTTGCCGCCGAATTCGACCTTGTTGCCGCCGCTCTTGGTGGTGATGTTGATCACGCCGCCCGTGGAACGGCCAAACTCCGAGCCGTAGCCGCCCGACAGCACCTGCAGGTTGGAAATCGCGCCAAACGGCAGCTCCGACGCGCCCACCTGGGTGAGGATATTCGTGATCGGGAAACCGTTGACGTAGAACGCATTTTCGGACTGGCCCGAGCCGCCGATCGACGGCGCATTGCCATACACGCTGTTGGTGCCGCGCGCCACGCCCGGCGTGAGCTGCACGATGGAAGCGACGTCATTCCCGACCGGCAGCGCTTTCAATTCCTTGGCGGTGAAGATCACGCCATTGTTCGTGTTCGACACGTCAATCGGGTTGCGCGACGCTTTCACCACGACGGTTTGCTCCTGGCCCACGGAACCGGCCGCGCTGGCCGGACCGAAGTTCGCTTCCGCACCGGCGCCGATCAAGGCTTCGACTTCCTGCGACGCTTCCACCGAACCGGCGCGCAGCACGCGCACCGCATAGCGGCCTGGCGGCATGGAGTTGGCCACATAGCGGCCCGACGTATCGGGCGTCAGAGTGCGCCGCACGCCCGTTGCCAGGTTTTCCAGCACCACGGTGGCGCCGGCCGGTGCGCTCACTTCGCCGAAAATGGTGCTGGTGGCATTCGACTGTGCCCAGGCCTGGCCTGGCACGCCGGCCGCCAGGGCGATCACGATCGCGGCGGCGCGGCTGATGTCGCGCAATTTGAGTCGGGTGGTATGCATGCTGTGTCTCCGTCTATATCGAGGGTTATGCGCGTCCTCCCCGCTCCGGGGCGGAGTCGGGGGAACGCCATTTTTATGGTGTTCGCCGGAAGGTAGCGCCAGACAGCCGCACCTTTCGAGAAATCAGTCCGTATCGGCTGATTTTCGTTTTCTTGGGATTACTTTAAAAAGAAAAATAAGTATCGTCAACAAAAAGAAAGCTATAACGCAAATTTATCGCTCATTCTGGCAAATAAACGCGACTTATCTTTCGATTCAATGAGTTTCTTGACGGATAACTTTCGCTATCGTGGCGTGACAGATACACGCATATGCAGGGAGGTTAGCCTGGATGGTGAAACGGCCCAAAAATCCGGGGATAAAAACGCGAAAGCAGCCCTGACGGTCTGCTTTCACTTACGTTTATCTTTCGTATTGCCCATTTCGGAATATTGTTTTTCTTTTCCATGGCCATACCCCAGCCCGCACAGGCGGGCCGGGGCAAGGTCACGCCTTAAAAGAACTTGTAGCTGGCCGAGAGCGCAAACTGGCGTCCGAACAGGTCCTGGCTATGGTTGTAGCCTTCCCAGCCGTTCGGGTCGTAGTACGGCTGCTTGTTGAACGCGTTTTTCACGTTCAGGCCCACGTCCAGGTTCTTGACCGGCTTCCAGCTGAAGGCCAGGTTCACCGTGGTGTACGACGGCGCGCCCTTGCACTGGCCGGCTGGCAGCGATACCGAGGCGGCGGTGCAGTTCTCCGGCGTGTTGTCCTTGTCCCAGGGGCCATACGCCCAGCGCGTCTTGCCCGAGTAGTTGACGAACACGCTGCTGACGAAGTTGCGGTAGCTCCAGTCGGCATTCACGGTGGCGCGGTAGCGCGGCGAATCGTAGTAGCCGACGGTATTGCCCTTGATGTCGCTGCCGTCCTGGCTGTCATGGGTATCGCGCTTGCGGATGGTGGCGGCGATGCCGGTGCTCAGCTTGCCCCAGTCACCGAGCGCAAAGCGCGTGCGCGCGTCGATGTCCACGCCGTCCATCAGGGTGCGGCCGCGGTTCGAATACGAGTTGATCAAGCCACCGAGGTTGCCCACCGAGTAGCCCGGCACGCCGCCCGTACACACGCCCGCGTTGGCGGGATTGGCGCACATGGCCGCCACCGCCGCCACGTTGCCCCGGTCCGTATCGGTCAGGTCGTTGCGAATGGCGTTAGGCGTGCCGGCCAGGGTCGGACCGTACTTGTCCACCAGTTCCGTAAACAGTTCGTTGAAGTCCTGGCGCACGATTTCGTCGCGGCGGTTGATGAACCAGTAATCGATGGAGATGCTCACGTCCTTGGCCGGCTGCAGCACCAGGCCCACGGTCGAAATCTTGGCCTTTTCCGGACGCAGATTCTGGTTCGGCGGCGTCAGGCCGCCCACCGTCGTCGAGCAATTCGAATTGAGCAGGCTCTTGCCCAGGTCTGCATCCGTCGCCACTTTGGACTTCAGCAAGGCACGCGCCATGGCATTCGTTTCGTCGCAGCGCACCGTGTCGCGGATGCCGCCCACCTGCGCAAAGACGCCGCCCGACCCCGCTTCGGCCAGGTTGGGCGCGCGGAAGCCTTCCGAATACGTCCCGCGCAGCATCAGGTCGGGCCGCGCGCGCCAGATCACGCCCAGCTTGGGCGCCAGGTTGGCGGCGAAATGCGGATACTTGTCCAGGCGCGCTGCCGCATTGACTTCCAGTGTGTCGCTGAGCGGCACCACCACTTCGCCAAACACGGCGGCGATGGTGCGCTTGCCGTCAAACCAGGAACCGCCCTGCTGCGTGATCAGGCCATTGGCGGCATCGGCGTTGCCGGGCGTGAGGAAACTCTCGCGCATGATGTTGGTACCCACGGCGGCGCGCACTTCGCGTTCGCCCAGCTTGAACAGGGTGCCTTCGACCTTCGCGTCCCAGGTCATCAGCTTGGTCCAGGATTCGATGGCGAAGGTCGGATAGGCGCCGCGCACCAGCGCCGCGTTGGCGTCGCTGATTTCGCCGAACTTGTAGGCAGGATTGTCCGCGATATACGTGCGGCCGCTGACAGGGTCTTTCGTGAACGGGCCAAACGCCTGCTCGAAGCCCTTGATGTTGATGTTCGCCGTCTGGAACAGGGTCGAATGGCTGCCCGCCACGCTGAGCGCCGTTTCAAAATCCCAGCCGCCGCCGATGCTGCCGCGCAGGCCGACGAGCGCGCGGTAGTTTTCATCGACATTCTTCTGGCCGAAGTGGCCTGTCGCATCCTGCAGCAGGTAGTTCAAGCCGGCCGCGCCACCCATCTTGGCCACCATGTCGGCATCGAGCTTGCCCTTCAGGTAGACGTTGTTCGGACTCAGGAAAGGCGTGGCGAAGGTGTTCAGCGTATTGCCCGTATTGCGCGAGAACCAGTTATTCGTACTGCCGCTGTTGAAGCTGGACGGACCGTTTTCGCCGCGCATCTTGATGTGGGTGAAAGCGCCTTCCGCGAACGCTTCCAGGTCGCCGCCCAATTTCAGGCGGCCGCTCAGGTAAGCCGTGGCGCGCTCCGAGGTAGGGCCCGTGTCGAGCTGGTTGGGCAGCGCATTCCACACGCAGCGACTACCCGACGCCTCGGTGATGCTGGTGTTGCAGCCGGGCGCGGCGCGCTGGGTGCGCGCATTGTTCTTCGCCTTGTCGAAGACAAAGAAGGTTCCCGGGTTCATCACACCCGGCTCGCTGCCGACGCCCACGCGCATGTTCGGGATGAAATTCGGATTGTTCGCATAAAAATACGCGGGACGCTTTTGCCACGTGTCGGCCAGGGCGATGCGGTCGCGCTGGTAGACGTTCACGGAACCATAGATGTTGTAGCCGTCGCTGGCCAGGTCGCCCAGGCCATACAGCACGCTCGCCTGGCGCTCGCCATAGGCTTTCACGCTGGGCGAAAACTCGCCGTTGGCGCGCGCTTCCAGGCCCTGATACGATTTTTTGGTAATCACGTTGATGACGCCGGCCACGGCGTCGGAGCCATACACGGCCGACGCGCCATCCGTCAGAATTTCCATGCGTTCGATGGCGGCGGCGGGAATCGCGTCGATATTGACGAACATGGTCTGGAAACCGGCCGGCGCACCGTAGAAGGACAGGCGGCGGCCATTCAAGAGCACCAGGGTGCCCTGCGCGCCCAGGCCGCGCAAGTTCGCTTGCGAACCGCCATCCGAACCCGTGAACATCGAGCGGAAATCCTGCTGCGCCGGACGCGCGGCGGGCAGGTTGTCTAGCACTTGCAGCAAGGTGAGCGCGCCCATGTTTTCGATCTGCTTGGCATTGATCACCTGTACCGGCGACGCCGTTTCAGCGTTGATGCGCTTCAGGCTGGACCCCGTCACTTCGACGCGCGCCAGTTTCTCTTCCTCCGCTGCCAGCGCTGTCGACGCCAACCCTACCGCCACCATGGCGGCCATCAGTTTTTTCAAGTGCATTCCCGTCTCCCTTGTTATCAGTGGTTATCAGTGATTTGTTTTCGTCAGATTGCAAGAGCCCCTCCCCGGTCCGAAGAGGGGCTCTTTTTTAGTGAAATGATTGATTGCTTAGCGCGGCTTGACTGTCGCGCCTTCCGTGCCGGTCAGCACGGCGTTGGCCCAGTTACCGCAGACCTGGGCCGGGTGGGCGCCGCGCGCACCCAGGGTGCGCAAACTGAGCTGGCTCAGGCCGCGCACGTCGATTTCGGGTTTGACCACCCCGGGAGCCGTGACCAGGCCGCTGTCATACAGCAGCCGCTCACCGCTCCAGACCTGGAATTGCAAGCCGCCCGCGCTGCGGCAGCTATCGTCCACGCCCAGGTCGGCGCGCAGCAGATTCCAGTTACCGGCCAGCTGCAAGTCGATGCGGCTGGCTGGTCCCACGCCGAGCCCCTTGCGGAACCACAGCCCGTTCATGCGCATCTCGGCCGCCTTGCCGGCCGGCCGGTCTTTCGCGATAGGCTTCGGCAGCACCAGGTCCGACAGATAGCGCTGCACCTCCTCGCCTTCTGCCACGCGGTGCTCGAGCACGCGGAACTCGGACAAGGTGACAGGCGCCACGTCGGTGGCCAGCGCCGCGTCGTACGCGCGCGCCACCGGCCCCGCTTGCGCCGCCGTGACCATCGGGTCGGTGGACGCGGCGCCATCGCCTTCCGGATTTTGCGTGCTCATGACGCGGAAGCGCAGCAAGCGCCCGGCCGTGGCGGGGAAATTGATCGTCTGCGCACCCTGTTCCAGTTTGAGCGTGCCGCGCACAAGCGGCGCGCCCCATTCGCCGTTGTTGTCGCCGATGTAGATTTCATAATCGCGCACCTGGCCATGTTTCCAGTGCTGGTCGTTGCGCGGCGCCAGTTCGATGCCGTCGACCAGGCGCCGTTCCGTAAAGCCGATCACCCATTCATGCGGACCGCTTTTCACGGACGGGCTGCGCACGGTGCGGAACCAGGTCTCCGGCTTGCCGTCGAAAGCGTTTTCCAGCGGATAGCCGTTTTCTTCAAAAGGACGCGCCACCACCTGCATCGCGTCGGCCGGCAAGGCGCGGCCCGGCACGGGGGCAGCCGGGAAATCGGCATCGATTCTGGCCACGGCCAGCGCACCGGCGACCTGCAGTATCAAAGGCTGGCGAATGTCCTGCGCCGCCACTTTCACGTGCAGGGTGCCTTGCCGGTCGGCCGCGTCGAAATACCAGCCCTCAACCGCCTTGTCGTAGCTGGCGCGCTCGCCCGCTACCGCGATCAGCCGTTCGCCTGCCCGCACGGCGACCGGCGCCTGGCCCGCCAGCATGCGCAGCGCATAGCCGCGGCGCGCTTCCTGGCCCTGGTACTGGCCATCGACGGCGCCGATGTCGACCTGCACATCGGCGCCCGCCTGGCGCATGCGGATGACTTGCTGGCTGAAAGCGCCGCCCTGATACTGGCGCGTGTTGCCGTCGTCTTCATACAGGGTGTAGTCGGACTCGCCATGCGGATAGATATCGAGCGTGAGTTGATCCTTCGGCTTCTGGCCGTCGTACAGCATTTCCGGATACATGGGCAGGATGGCGCCGGCGCGCACGAACACGGGCAGCTTGTCGAGCGTGACCTGCATATCGAGGTCGCGCCCCTTCGCGTCCGCCGTGGCCTGGCGGCCATCCCAGTAGTCGTACCACGTGCCCTGCGGCAGGTGGATGCCCTTGCGCCAGCCGCCGCTGACGGCCTGGCTGCGGTAGACGGGCGCCACCAGCACGTCGCGCCCCAGCAGGAATTGATATTTATAGGCTTCCGTGTAGGCGGCCGGGTCTTGCGGGTAATCCCACATCAGGCCGCGCACCAGCGGCGCGCCCGATTGCTCCGCTTCGCGCACCAGCGTATACATATACGGCGTGAGGCGCATCTTGAGCTTCAGATAGCGGCGGTTGATGTCGCGGTACGGTTGCTCGAACCACCATGGATGCTTGCGCTCGGCCGCGGCCCAGCCGGACATGCCCATCAGGACGGGCGTAAAGCTTTTCCACTGCAGGTCGCGCAGATAGGTTTCCGGGCTGCCGCCGAAGATGGCATCGACGTCGCCGGACGCATACGCCTGGCCGGACAGGCCCGAGCCGATCAGGGTCGGAATGTGCCAGCGGATGTAATCCCAGCTGGCGCTCTGGTCGCCCGTCCACGCCACGGCGTAGCGCTGGATGCCGGCCCAGCCCATCACCGTCCACAGGAAGGGGCGGCTGTCGGAGTTGTTCAGGATGCCGTCATACGCCGACTTGTTCGCGTCCATGGCGAACTGATAGCCCTTGCCCGTCCACGCCACGTCCAGCTTTTGCACGCGGCTGCCCGCCTGGCCCACTTCCCAGGCGATCTTGTCGACGCCGTTTTCCGTCCACAGGCCCGTGCGAAAGCCATAGCCGGCCAGTCCCTTCACGGTTTCCGGCAAATTCGTGTAGCCGCAGCCGTAGCCGTCGTTGGGCAGGATCCAGCCGCCCGGCATGTCGTGTTCGCGGTACTGGCGCGCCACCGTTTCCACCACGTCCGGCGTCTTGCCCGTCGGGCCATCGGTCCAGCCTTTCGGCACGGAGCCCGGTTTTTTCACGTTGTCGCCATCGTTATAGCAATCAGCGTCGCCGTATTCCAGCGCCCAGCGGGGCAGCATGCGCGCGCGGCCCGTCAGCTCCGTGTAGCGGGCGACGACGTCGCGCAGGTCCTTGCCGACAAAGAAATACGCATCGTAGCGGCCTTCCGCGTGCTGCAGCGAGATCTGCTGCGCATCGCGCAAGTCGTAGTTCCCGTCGGACCAGGTATTGCGCAGCATGCCCCAGCCCCTTGAACTCATCAAAAATGGCGCGGGATTCGGCCGGTCGCCCTCTTCCCAGCCGCCCGAATACGACACGGGAACCTGCTTGCCCTTGAATTCGAAGCGGCCATTTTGCTGGCCGCCGCCAAAGTAACGCTCGCCCGGCAGGCTCGATAGCACCTGCACGCCCTGCTTGTCGTCGAGCGACAGCGGCTGCACTTCGCGCCACAGCGGCACCGTGTCGCCCTTGCGGTACAAGGTAAAGCGCAAGGGTTGACGGTCGATGCGCAGGCTCAGGGCCTCGGTGCTGATCAGGATATGCCCGGCCTGTTCGCTGAGGGTATAGGCCACCTGCGCGGCAGGCTGGCCCACGACGATGGGCGCGGCCTTGTCGCCCGGCCCCGTCAAGCCCCCCTTGCCGCCCGCCTGGATGCGCAGCACGCCCGCCTGCGGCAGGCTGATACGCAGCTGCACGCCCGTGTCGCTGCGCACATCCCAGCCCAGTGCCTCGCCCTTGGCCACGTCGGCCGCATGCACGGCACTCAGGCTGGTCAGGTTGCCGATAGGCGCGGCCTGCACGCCCGGCGCGGCCAAGGTGGCGAGGGCGGCGAGGACACAGGCGGCAAGGGCGCGGCGGGGAAGCGGGAGAGGTTTCATCTGGTGGCTTTCAGAAAATCGAAGTGATGGAAATACTTTAAGAAGAAAAATAAATATCGTCAATCAAAAGAAAGTTAAATCGGCAATTTATTAATAAAATGCCCAAAACTGGCGCATTAATCTTACGTTTCACCAAAATGTCACAAAACATACTTTCGTTATCGTCGCATTTCAGCGACAGGCGGCAGCGCAACAGGGTTTCATGCGGCACTGCAACACGATATGACGGGGATAAAACGACATTATTTCGCAAGCCATGCAACTATTTACTTTCGTTTTACTTTCGTATTTGACTTTTCGAAATTTAGTATTTATGCTTTCTCCAACAAACACTTTACTGACACTCCATGACTACCCTTCTTCAGCGTGACATTCAAACCTGGCGCGATATCGGCGGCCTGCACACGGCCGAGGAAATCGCCCATCAGCCGGCCATCTGGCGCGCGCTGGCCGGCATCTTGCGCAAGGAACAAGCCAGCCTGGCCGCCTTCCTGGGCGACGCGCTGTCCAATCCACAGCAACGCGTCATCCTGACGGGCGCCGGCAGCTCCGCCTATGTGGGCGAAATCGTCGTCGATACCCTGAATGCAGCCTGGCCCGCGCAAATCCGCGCCATCGCCACCACGACGTTGCTGACGCACCACGAGCTGTACCTGGAAGCCGACGCCCCTACCCTGCTCGTCTCGTTTGCCCGCAGCGGCGACAGCCCGGAAAGCCTGGCGGCCGTGGAACTGCTGCGCCAGGTCGTGCCCGGCGCGCGCTTCCTGAACATCACCTGCAACGCCGACGGCAAGCTGGCGCGCCAGGGCGCCAATGACAGCAATACGTATAACTTGCTGATGCCGGAAGGCAGCTGCGACCGCGGCTTTGCCATGACCAGCAGCTTTAGCAGCATGCTGCTGGCGGCCCTGTCGGTACTGGGCCAGGACACGGATTTGTCCCGCATGGAGACTCTGGCGCAGCTGGGCGAACACGCTTTGCGCGACTGGTCCGCCACCGTGGCGGACCTGGGCTCGACACCCGTACAGCGCGTCGTCTATCTGGGCAGCGGCCCGCTGGAAGCGCTGGCCAAGGAAGCGGCATTGAAAATCCTGGAATTGACGGGTGGCCGCGTGATGGCGATGGCAAATACCGCGCTGGGTTTCCGCCACGGCCCGAAATCGGCCGTCACCACGGAGTCCCTGGTGATCCTGCTGCGCAGCAGCAAGCCCTTGGCGCGCCAGTACGAAGACGATCTATTGAAAGAACTGCAGCGCGACAGCGTGGCGCAGACGTGCCTGACAGTGGGCATCGGCGGCGACCTGTCAGCCGACGCGCCAGCCTGGCCCGACGCCTGGCTGGCACCCCTATGGCTGTTGATGGCGCAGCAATATGCGCTGCACCAGTCCGCGCTGCTGCAACTGCGCCCCGACAATCCATTCGCCGGCGGCATCGTCAACCGTGTCGTGCAGGGCGTCACCATCTATGGCCATGACCAATTCTAATTCCATCCAGGGTTTTCACGGCATCGACATCGGCGGCAGCAAGATGGAGCTGGTCGCCTTTGCCGACCGCGACGGCGCACTGACGGAAGTATTCCGCGAACGGGTGGCCACGCCCGGCGACGATTTTGCCGCCTTCGTGCAGGCCATCGTCGACCTGGTGGCGCATGGTGACACGGCACTGGGCACGACGGCGCCCGTCGGCATCGGTTTACCCGGCGTGATCGACAGCGCCAGCGGCCGCCAGCTCAGTTCCAACGTGCCGGCCCTGAACGGCCGCCTGGTGGCGCAAACGCTGCAGCAGGCCTTGCAGCGCCCTGTCGCCATCGGCAACGATTGCCAGTGTTTCGCCCTGTCGGAAGCGCAAGGCGGCGCGGCCGAGAATGCCGCCAGCATGTTCGGCGCCATCCTCGGCACGGGCGCCGGCGGCGGCTATTGCGTGGGCGGCCAGCTGCTGCGCGGCTTTAACGGCGTGGCCGGCGAATGGGGCCACTGGAGCCTGCCCGCCACCCTGCTGGCGCAGCACGGCCTGGCCGAATACCCCTGCCCGTGCGGCAAGACGGGCTGCCTGGAACGCTATGTCTCCGGCCCCGCCATGCGCAAAATCCACGCGCACTTTGGCGGCGACGGCGCCGAGCCGCTGGCCATCGTGGCCCGTGCCAACATGGGCGACGCCGTGGCCCAGCGCACGGTGGCCGTGCACCTCGATGTGCTGGGCCACGCGCTGGCCGGCCTGGTGCTGGCCTACGACCCGCACGTCATCGTGCTCGGCGGCGGCCTGTCCAAACTGCCGCACCTGTACGACAAGCTGCCTGCCGCCGTGAAGCGCCATCTGTTTCCCGGCGTGCACGTACCGCCCGTTTTGCCACCCCGTTTTGGCGACGCCGGCGGCGCGCGCGGCGCGGCCCTTTTGATACGACAACATACCAAGGCGTCAACATGATGAAGCAAGTGGAAAACCCGACCTTTACCCTGTCCCCTATCCAGCAAGTGATCAAGGCGCACCGCCGCGGCGAACGCGTGGGACTGTACGCCGTCTGCTGCAGCCACCCGAGCGTGCTGCGCGCCGCCATGCGCGTGGCCAGCGAGTACGACACCGTGCTGCTGGTCGAAGCGACCTCGAACCAGGTCGACCAGTTCGGCGGCTATACGGGCATGACGCCGGTCGTTTTCCGCGACACCATGCTGGCACTGGCGCGGGAACAGGGTTTCCCGACCGAGCGCCTGGTGCTGGGCGGCGACCATCTGGGCCCGAACGCCTGGCAGCACCTCGATGCGGCCACCGCGATGGCCCACGCCGAGACCCTGATCGCCGCGTATGCGGCGGCCGGCTTTCATAAAATCCACCTCGATTGCAGCATGCGCTGCGTGGATGACCCTTTGCAGCTCGACGATGAAACCGTGGCGGCCCGCTCGGCGCGCCTGTGCATCGTCGCCGAAAACGCGGCAGCGGCCGCTGGCTTCGCGCCGCCCGTCTACGTGATCGGCACGGAAGTGCCGATTCCCGGCGGCGAAGCATCGTTGGCGCAGGCTGGCGCCGTCACCAGCCCGCAGGCAGCGCGCCGCACGCTGGACGTGCACCGCCGCGCCTTTCTCGACAACGACCTGCATGGCGCCTGGCGCCGCGTCATCGCCATGGTGGTGCAGCCGGGCGTCGATTTCGACCAGACCAGCATTGAGCATTACGCTGCACCGGCGGCCGCCGAGCTGTCGGCCTTCGTGGCCGAGCAGCCTGGCCTCGTGTTCGAAGCCCATTCCACCGACTACCAGCGCGAATCGGCCCTGCACGCCATGGTGCGCGACCATTTCGCCATCCTGAAAGTGGGGCCGGCCGCCACCTTCGCCCTGCGCGAGGCGCTGTACGCGCTGTGCCAGATCGAGCAGGAACTGCTGCCGGCGCACGCCACTTCGCAGCTGATGCAGGTGCTCGACGATGTGATGCTGGCCAAGCCGAAGCACTGGATCAAGCATTACCTGGGCACGCCGCAAGAACAGCGCTTGATGCGCCGCTACGGTTTGAGCGACCGTTGCCGCTATTACTGGGGCGAGCCGGAAGTGGCTGCCACCGTCGACAAGCTGCTGGCCAACCTGAACGCCCTGACGATTCCGCTGCCGCTGCTGAGCCAGCATTTGCCGGAACAGTACGCCGCCGTGGTGCAGGGCAGCCTGCAAGCGCGGGCGCCGGCCTTGATCGAGCACAAGATCGGCAGCTTGCTGGCGCAATATGCGCGCGCCTGCAACCGCAATACGGCCGTCGCCGTCGTTGCCGAAGCGGCAATCTGTTAAGCTCGATATTTTCATTTTTACTGAGCCCGCCACCATGCGAAATACCAGCCAACGCCGTGAATCCATCCTCCACATGCTTACCCAGCAGGGCTCCGTGCAAGTGACCGACCTGGTGGAAAAGCTCGGCGTGTCCGCGGTCACCATCCGCAGCGACTTGAATGCGCTGGAAGCGCAAGGCATGGCCACGCGCAGCCACGGCGGCGCGACGCTGACGCGCACGCCGCCGCTTGAACACACGATACGCCAGAAGGATGGCATCAACCACGAGCAAAAGGAGCGCATCGGCGCCTATGCGGCGCGGCTGGTGGAGCCGGGCGATAACATCATCATCGACTCGGGCACCACCACCATCTCGCTGGCGCGCCATTTGCGCGACGCGACGGGCGTGACGGTGGCCACGAATGGCCTCAACATCGCGTGGGAACTGGCCGATGCGCCCGGCGTGGACCTGATCCTGACGGGCGGCCTGCTGCGCAAGCAGTCGCTGTCGATCCAGGGCAGCCAGGCGGAAACCTGTTTGCAAGCCTACAGCTTCGACAAGCTGTTTCTGGGCGTGGACGGCTTCGACCTGCAGTTCGGCGTGACCACCCACCACGAAGCGGAAGCAAGCCTGAACCACAAGATGGTGGAACGGGCCAAGAAAATCATCGTCCTCACGGACGCCTCCAAGTTCGGCCGCGTCAGCCTGCACCGCATCGTGCAGCTGGACCGCGTCGATACCGTCATCACCGATGCCAGCATCAGCCAGGAGTACCGCGAAGGGCTGCAAAAGCTGGGCATCGAACTTTTTATAGCGGAATAACACATGCTGAGCGGCAGAATCCTTACCCCATCTGGCTGGATCACGGGCACCATCACTTTTGACCAGCGCATCGTCCAGATACAAGAAGACCCTGCCGCCGACAGCGCGCTGACCATTTTGCCCGGCTTTATCGACCTGCACGTGCACGGCGCGGCCGGCGTCGACATCATGGAAGGCGGCAACGCGGGCGCCACCGTGGCGCAGGTGCATGCGCGCCACGGCACCACGGCCCTGCTGGGCACCACCCTGACGGCGAAAGAACCGTCGATTTTGCGCGCTCTGCAAGGCCTGGCCGGCGTCATCGCCGAGCGTCCGGCCAACGGCGCGCGCATGCTGGGCGTGCACCTGGAAGGTCCGTTTTTGAACCTGCACCGCCTGGGCGCGCAGCCGCCCGACGTGGTGCAAGCGAGCCTGGCGCTGGTGCAGCGCTTCCACGCCATCGCGCCCATCAAGGTCCTCACCATGGCGCCGGAAATCCCCGGCCACCTGGAACTGATCCCGCAACTGGCGGCGATGGGCATCCGCGTGCAGATCGGCCACAGCGCCGGCACGTATGACGAAGGCGTGGCGGCGCTGAAGGCCGGTGTCTCCGGCTTTACCCACCTGTACAACGGCATGACGGGCATGACGCATTACGACCCCGGCATGGTGGGCGCGGCGCTGGCACATGCCGAATACGCGGAAATCATCCCCGACCTGCAGCACGTGGCCAAGGGCGCCCTGCGCGCGGCCCTGCGCGCCATCCCGCGCCTGTATGGCGTGACGGACGCCACCTCGGCCACCGGCATGCCCGATGGCGAATATGGCCTGGGCACGCAGCGCGTCTACAAATGCCTGGGCTGCGTGCGCCTGGCCACGGGTTCGCTGGCCGGCAGCGTGCTGACCATGGACCAGGCCCTGCGCAATTTCGTCGAGCTGGGCCTGGACCTGGCCGACGCCTCGAATCGCCTCTCGCTATACCCGGCCGACTACCTGGGCGAAGCGGAACGGGGCCGCCTGGCACCGGGCGCCTGGGCCGATATCGTCGTCCTCGATCCCCAATTACAGCCAGTGTCCGTCTTCGTCGAAGGCGCGGCCATCGATCTTTCCACCCGCTAGACCCAGACCAACCCTACTTCAACCCCGTCCCGGAGTTACCATGCACGACACGTCACACAAGGCCCCCGTGTGGGCCATGCGCTACCTGCTATTTATTGCCGGCATGGGGGGATTGCTGTACGGCATAGACATCGGCATCATCGCCGGCGCCCTGCCCTATCTGGAATCGACGGCCTCGGTGGCCTGGAAACTGACGGCCCAACAGCTGAGCTTTATCGTCGCCGCCGTGCTGCTCGGTTCCGTCCTGTCTTCGCTGTTCGCCGGCGCCCTCGCCGATATCCTCGGCCGGCGCTGGGTGATGTTCCTGGCCGGCGCCCTGTTCAGCGCCAGCATCCCGCTGATCGCCCTGGCCGACGGCTACACGCCGCTGCTGCTGGGGCGCCTGTTGCAAGGCATCAGCGGCGGTTTCATCGGCGTCGTCGTGCCGCTGTACCTGGCCGAATGCCTGCCCGCGCAGCAACGGGGACGGGGCGCGGCCCTGTTCCAGCTGCTGCTGACCATCGGCCTGGTGGCCGCCGCCCTGATCGGCCTGCAGCAAGCGCAGACGGTGGAAACGGCCACGCAGGCGGCGCAAGCGCTGCCGGAAGCGGGCCGCATCGCCGCCATCTTCACGGCCAAGGACCACGCCTGGCGCAGCATCTTCTGGGTCTGTTTGACGCCGGGCCTGGTGTTTACCATCGGCGCCCTGCTGCTGGCCGAGTCGCCGCGCTGGCTGGCGCAACGGGGCCGCATCGAACAGGCGCGCCAGTCGCTGCTGCGCACGCGCCTGCCCGCTGCCGCCGACATCGAACTGCGCGAGATGCAAGACACGCCGGAAAATGCGGCCAAGGCCAGCGGCAAGGCAAAAGACCCGCTGCTGAGCCGCCGCTACGTGCTGCCCTTCCTGCTCGCCTGCCTGATCCTCGCCTGCACGCAGGCGACGGGCATCAATTCCATCCTCGCCTATGTCGTCAATATCTTGAACCAGGCGGGCCTGTCGGGCGCTTCGGCCAATATGGCGGACGTGCTGCTGAAGGTGCTGAACGCCGTGATGACGGTGGTGGCCGTGCTGCTGGTGGACCGCAAGGGCCGCAAATTCCTGCTGATGCTGGGCACGGGCGGCATCGTCGTCTCGCTGCTGGCGGCCGGCCTGCTGTTCCGCGGCGCCGAAGCGCACCTGGCCGACGTGCGCCCCGCCATTGCCGCCCAGGTCCAGAACGACGGCCTGACCCTGCACCTCGATGCGCCCACCTTGGCGGCGCTGGGCGCGGCGGCCGACGGCACGCCGCAGCAGCTGACCATCGCCTACGCCTACGGTCCGTTCACCAACGTGAAAAGCCTGCGCAGCGATGACCCCGTCCTGCGCCAGGTGTCCATCGCGCGCGACGACGCCGTGCAAGCCGACAGCGTGATCGGCGTGTTCTTCCGCAAGCTGCACCTGAACCCGTTCGCCGACCCGGCCGCCGGGCGCGAGGCGCCGCTGCGCATCGAGAAGGCCAGCCTGGGCCCCGTGCCCTCGTCCTCGCACGGCTGGCTGGTGGCCATCGCCATCTGCGTGTTCGTTTCCAGCTTTGCCGTGGGACCAGGCGTGTGCGTGTGGCTGGCCCTGTCCGAACTGATGCCGACCCGTATCCGCTCGAACGGCATGAGCATCGCGCTGCTGGTGAACCAGTTCGTCTCGACGGTCATCGCCGCCATCTTCCTGCCGACGGTGGGCTTGCACGGCTATTCGACCTTGTTCTTCTTCGGCGCCGGCTGCACGGTGCTGTATTTCCTGGCGGCAGCATTTTTGCTCCCCGAAACCAAGGGCAAGACGTTGGAAGAGATTGAAGCGCACTTTTCAAAGTAAACCCAGGTAACCATTTGTAGCAATCTCCTTTCCAGCTCCGGACCACCATCCGGGGCTGTTTTTTTGCCTGCTTCGCAAGTGTACGGGGCTGGCGCGCACGGCACGGCACAGTTTTCCTTCTGCAATCAAGGGCGCGTGGGCTAGAATCTGGCTGCGTCGTGCTACTCACGAGGCGGCAATGGCGCCATGACAAAAACCACCAGGAGACACAGTGAGCTTATTTAGAACCAAGAATTTGGATGACATGATCGCCCACAGCAAGAAGCCGGGAGGTCTGGCCAAGGTGCTGGGACCGTTCGACCTTGTCCTCATGGGCATAGGCGCCATCGTCGGCACCGGCATTTTCGTGCTCACCGGCACGGGTGCGCTGACGGCCGGCCCGTCCCTGTCGCTGTCGTTCGTGGTGGCCGCCGTTGCCTGCTGCTTCGCCGCCCTGTGCTATGCGGAATTTGCCTCCACCGTGCCGGTGGCCGGCTCCATCTACACCTACAGCTACGCGACTCTGGGCGAGCTGGCCGCCTGGATGATAGGCTGGGACTTGCTGCTCGAATACGGCCTGGCCGCGGCCGCCGTCTCCGTCGGCTGGTCCGGCTACTTCCAGTCGCTGCTGGCGGGCTTTGGCATCACCCTGCCTGCGGCCCTGTCGGCCGCACCGGGCGCCCTGCCGGGCGTGACGACCTTCATCAACCTGCCGGCCCTGGTCATCATGCTGCTGCTGACGGCCATGCTGGGCTGGGGCGTGCGCGAATCGGCGCGCCTGAACAACATCATGGTGGCCATCAAGGTGGGCGTGGTGCTGCTGTTCATCATCTTCGGTGCGCGCCACGTGCAGCCAGCCAATTGGCAGCCCTACATGCCGTTCGGCTACCACGGCATGCTGAGCGCCGCCGCCCTCGTCTTCTTCGCCTTCATCGGCTTTGACGCCGTCACCTCGGCCGCCGAGGAAGTCAAGAAACCGTCGCGCGATCTGCCCATCGGGATCATCGGTTCGCTGGCCGTGTGCGCCGTGCTGTACGTGGTGGTCTCGGCCATCATGACGGGCATCGTGCCGTATCAAAAATTCCTCGGCGTCGACCATCCCGTCTCGCTGGCCCTGCAATATGCGGGCGAAAACTGGATCGCCGGCTTCGTCGACCTGGGCGCCATCCTCGGCATGAGCACCGTGATCCTGGTGATGGCCTTCGGCCAGACGCGCATCATCTTCGCCATGTCGCGCGACGGCTTGCTGCCCAAGCGCCTGTCGACCGTGCACCCGCGCTTCCACACGCCATTCTTCGCCACCTGGCTGGTGGGCATCGTCTTCGGCCTGATCGCCGCCGTGATCCCGCTCAACATCCTCGCCGAGCTGATCAACATCGGTACCCTGGCCGCCTTCACCATGGTGTCGATTGCCGTGGTGGTGCTGCGCAAGAAGCGCCCTGACCTGCCGCGCGCCTTCCGCTGCCCCGGCGTGCCGTATGTGCCGGCGCTGGCCGTGATCCTGTGCGTGGGCCTGATGACCTTCCTCAGCTGGGTCACCTGGATGGCCTTTAGCATCTGGCTGGTGATCGGCCTGGTCATCTACTTCGGCTACGCGCGCCGCCGTTCGCTGCTGCATCCGCAACAGTAATCCCGTCACTGCGCCCAGCGCAGTAAGATGGCGGTCTCGCAACCTGCAGGCCGCCATCCATGCTACCGTCCCCCGACCTCATCGCACAGCTGGACCAGAGCACGGACCAGCTCAAGCGCGCGCGCCTGCGCTACATGCAGTGGCTGGCCGTGGGCCTGCTGCTGCTCGCCGCGCTGGTGTTTGCCGTGGCCCGCTCGCAGCGCGGCGGCCACCCCGCCTGGGGCTATGTGGAAGCATTCGCCGAAGCGGCGATGGTGGGGGCGATCGCCGACTGGTTCGCCGTCGTCGCCCTGTTCCGCCACCCGCTCGGTATCCCCCTGTGGCATACGGCCATCGTCCCGAACAGCAAGGCGGACATCGGCCGCAGCCTGGGGGCCTTCGTGGAAAACCATTTCATTACCGAGCAAGGCATCGCCGAGCGCATCGCGCAAGCCGACCCCGCCGCGCGCCTGGGAGACTGGCTCAGTGACGAGGTCAACGCGCGGCAACTGGGCATGGCCAGCGCCGGCGTGGCGAAACAGCTGCTGGCGATGCTCGACCATGAGAAACTTGGCCGCCTGCTGCGTGAGCAGGCCAACAACTACCTGGGCCAATTGAATCTGTCGCAGGTGGCGGCCGACTGCATCGATGCGCTGATCGCCGACGGCAAGCCGCAGCTGCTGCTGGACTTCCTGCTCGATCGCAGCGCCGCCTACCTGGACGACGAAGCACACCACGCCGCCATCGGCGACTACGTGCTGGGCGCCTTCCAGATCGAGAACGCGCTGGTGAAAAAAGCCGTGAAAGCGTACGAGCCGCGCATGATCGCCTCGCTGCAAAAGTTTGCCGTCGCCGTGCGCGTCGATGCGCAGCACCCGCTGCGCCAGCGCATCGCCGGCTGGATCGCCGACAGCGCCCTGCACCTGAAAGCCGACCCGCAGTGGCAGGAAACCGTGCGCCGCTACCAGCTGCAGCTGATCGCCAGCGATACCGTGCAAGCCATGCTGGGCGACGTCTGGACCAACATCCGCACGCGCCTGCTGGCCGACCTGCACGCCGACGCGCCCGTGCTGGCGCAAGCGATCGCCAGCCTGGCGCGCAACACGGGCCAGGTGCTCGGCACGGACCAGGCTGCGCGGGCATGGCTGAACGACGCCATCGTCGCCGGCAGCGGCTCGCTGGTGCGCCGCTACCGGGGCGAAGTGGGCGCCTTCATCGCCGCCCGCCTGGACCTGTGGAGCAAGGATGAAATGAGCGAGCGCATCGAACTGGCCATCGGGCGCGACCTGCAATTCATCCGCATCAACGGCACCATCGTGGGCGGCCTGGCCGGCTTGCTGATTTACGCCGTCTGCCAGGCGTTTTAAGCACTGTTTACCATCCTCGTCACGGACAACTGCTGGCGCGCTACGGCGGCCCTGGCTGGCTGCCGTGCCACCACGCGGGCAGGAGCACTGCGCACCAGCTGGAAGGCATCAACCAGGGTCGCCAGTTGCACGGCCTGCTGCTGCATGTCGGTAGCCGCGGCGGAAGCCTGTTCGACCAGGGCCGCATTTTGCTGCGTCACGTCATCCATCTGCGTGATGGCCTGGTTGATTTGCTCGATGCCCTCGCTCTGTTCCTGGCTGGCGGCCGTGATGTCGGCCATGTAGCCGGCCACCTGGCGCACCGATTGCTCGATATCCCCCATGGTCTTGCCGGCATCCTGCACCAGCCGGCTGCCCACGCCCACCTTGTCCACCGAGTCGCCGATCAGCACCTTGATTTCCTTGGCCGCCTGGGCCGAGCGGTGCGCCAGGTTGCGCACTTCGGACGCCACCACGGCGAAGCCCCGTCCCTGCTCACCAGCGCGCGCCGCCTCCACGGCCGCATTCAGGGCCAGGATATTCGTCTGGAAGGCGATGCCATCGATCACGCCGATGATGTCGACGATCTTGCGCGAGCTTTCCTGGATCGACCCCATGGTGGCAATCACCTGCGACATGGCTTGCTCACCCTTGTGCGCCGTCTCCGAGGCAGCGCTGACGAGGCGGTTCGCCTCGCGCGCATTATCGGCATTCTGCTTGACCGTTCCCGTCAGCTCTTCCATGGACGATGCCGTCTCTTCCAGTGCACTGGCCTGCGACTCCGTGCGCTGCGACAGGTTCGCATTGCCGGCGGCGATTTCCTGCGCACCACGGCCGACCACGCCCGTCGATTCCTTGATTTGTCCGACCAGCAGCTTGACATTCGTCTGCAGCACGCGCAGCGCCTGTGCCACCGCTGTCAATTCATCATTGCCGCTGGCGCTGATGCTGGCCGACAGATCTCCCGCGCTCATGCGCTCGATATCGCTGCGCATGCGCTGCAGCGGCGTCACGGCCGAGCGCTGCAAGGTATACCCGCCGGCAGCGCATGACACCACGCCGCACAGGGTGGTAAACAACATCGGCATGCCGGCATGCCCGGCGGCCACGTAAGAGATGGCCGGCGCGGCAACGAACAGCAGCGCCAGCGTGCCAAACACCAGGCCCAGCCTGGCACGCAGCGACAGCTGCGCCATCGGGTTCAGGCGCCGCAAGACCGAGCGCTGCACGGCCGCGCCTTCACGCACTTCGAGCGTGGTGCTGCCTTGCTTGATGGCCCGGTAAGCTTGTTCGGCGGCGGCAACCTGTTCCCGGCTGGGTTTGACGCGGATCGAGGTGTAGCCCACCATCTTGCCCTGCTCCAGCATCGGCGCGGCATTCGCTTCCACCCAATAGTAATCGCCATTCTTGCAGCGGTTCTTGACCATGCCCGTCCACGCCTTGCCACTCTTGATGGTGCGCCAGAAATCGGCGAACGCTTCGACCGGCATGTCCGGATGGCGCACGATGTTTTGCGGCGCGCCGATCAGCTCCTCGGCCGAAAAGCCGCTGATGTCGATGAAATCCTGGTTGACATAGGTGATGTTGCCCTGCAGGTCAGTCTTCGAGACCACCGTCTGGCCATCCTGAAGCACATATTCCCTGTTCGTTACCGGCATATTTGTACGCATGTTCGTCTCCCCAATCCTGCACAACCGAATGACGGCGCCATCCGGAAACCAGCCAGCTGACGCCCTGGCCTCAGCAGCGTTCGCCTCTTCCTTCCCTGATGATGAACAAGTGCAAAGGCACCACGCCCTCTGCATTTCTTGCCCTTATTCGCCATCTTTTTGATGTAGATCAAATTTATTTTGCTACATAAATTTACCAAATACAACATTTAATTAAAAAATTAACCGAATTTGTTACTTTTTACAACATTGAAAATGAAAGATTTTTCCGCACAACAGAGGCAAACTGCTTGTTTTTTGGTAAATTCAGGGCTGTGATGGCAGTTGCGCCAGAAATACAAATCATTAAAATCATGAAATTCATTGCATTCAATTTTATTTGAGGTATGATGATTCCTAAGGGAAAACAAAAATGCGGCAGCAATAGCGTGGCCTTCGCCTTCCCAAGTAATCCGCATTCATGCAGGAGACAAGCACATGAACAAAATCCTGGCCTTGCGTCTGCTCGACGCCGCCGACGACGCCGCCATCATCATCGATGCGGGTTCACGCATCCGCTATGCGAACGACGCCATGTATGCGCTCAGCGGTTATGCCCCGGGCAGCCTGTCGGGCCAGCAGATCGAGGCGCTGCTGCCCGACTCCGTGCGCGAGCAGCATGGCGCACGGATCGGCGCCTTTCTGGCCGGCGAAAAGAAGTCCACGGTGCTCGGGCACAAGCGCCATTTCGCCATCCGCCACCGCGATGGCACGATGCTGCCCATCGTGCTCAAGGCCATGGACCTGGGCAAGCTGGGCGACGAAAACTACCTGGGCGCCTTTTTCATCGACCAGCGCCACGAACGCGCCATCGCACAGCAGAATGCGGCCCGCTGGCAGCAGTTGCAGCGCATCGCCCTGAGCGATCCGCTGACCCACCTGCCGAACCGCCGCGCCTTCGAGATCGAAGCCGTACGTTCGGCCGCGCGGGCCAGTCGGGCCGGCAGTGCGATGACCATCGGCATCGCCGACATCGACTTCTTCAAGAAGGTCAATGACCAGCATGGCCACGCCGCCGGGGACGCCGTGCTGCAAGCCATCGCGGCCGCGCTGCAGTCCCAGGCACGGGCATCCGATGTCGTCGCACGCGTGGGCGGCGAGGAATTCGGCTTGCTGTTCCCGCATACGGACATGACGATGGCGTATAAGGTGGCCGAACGCATCCGCCTTGCCGTGGCCGCAACGTGCGTCGACTTCGAGCACACATCCATTACGGCGACGATCAGCATCGGCCTGGCGCCGCTGTCCAACAACGGCGACTGGAAAGCCTGCTTCATGCAAGCCGACGCCGCGCTGTACCAGGCCAAGAGCAATGGCCGCAACCGCACCGAGCAAATTTGAGCACCGCCCGGTAACCCTCGCAGTTTCATGCATCACGCATCACCTGACAGGAGCAAACACATGGAAACCACCACGACACATGCCGCGGCAGCGAGCCAGCTGACGCAAGCGGGCGCCCGGGAATTGCTGGTCTTTGGCCTGGGCAAAGAGGAATACGCGATCGACATCGGCCTGGTGCAGGAAATTCGCGGCTACGGCGCCGTGACCCGTATCGCCAATGCGCCCGCCTTCCTCAAGGGCTTCATCCACCTGCGCGGCAGCATCGTGCCGCTGATCGACCTGCGCATCGCGCTGGGCCAGGCCGAGCCTGCGTACGACGCCTCGACCGTGGTGATCATCCTCATCTTCGCGCATGGCGCCACCGGCATCGTGGTCGACCGCGTGGCCGATGTGGTGCCGCTGGCACCGGCACAGATCAAGCCCCCGCCGCAGCTGCATGGCTCGGCGATGGCCGGCCATGTCACGGCGATCGGCAGCCTGGACGAGCGCATGCTGATCGTGCTCGACATGGACAGCCTGCTGTCAGGCCTGGGCATGCAAGCCACGGGGAAACTGGCGGCTTGAGGCAGCCGTCGCCATTCCGCCCCGCCACCTGACCGCCATCCCCGGAGACACCATGAGCATCCTGATCGTCGATGACAACGACACCAACCTGAACCTGCTATCGACCTTGGCGCGCAAGGCCAGCAGCATCGAGCCCGTCTGCATGGACGACCCCATCGATGCGTTGACCTGGTGCGAGTCGCATGTGCCGGACCTGGTCTTGCTCGACTACCGGATGCCCAGCCTGTCAGGCAATGAATTTCTCAGCATTTTCCGCAAGATGCCTGGCATGGCCGACATCCCCATCATCATGGTCACCACCGAGAACGACCGCGCCGTGCGCAAGCAGGCCTTTTCGCTCGGCGTCACGGAGTTTCTCACCAAGCCCATCGACACGATCGAGTTCAGCCTGCGCGTGCGCAATCTGCTATCGCTGCGCACGGCGCAAACCATGCTGGCCGACCGCGCCAAGCTGCTCGAATATGAAGTGCGCCAGGCCATCGCCAACGTCACGGCGCGCGAGATGGAACTGGTCACGCGCCTGGCGCGGGCGGCCGAATTCCGCGACCCCGAAACGGGCGCCCACATCATGCGCATGGCGCGCTATTCGGCGCTGATCGCCCGGAAGCTGGGCATGGATGCACAATGGCAGGACCTGCTGCTCAAGGCGGCGCCCATGCACGACGTGGGCAAGCTGGCCACGCCCGACCATATCCTGCTCAAGCCGGGCCGGCTGGACCCCGATGAAATGGCCATCATGCGCCAGCATGCGGAAATCGGCGGCAGGATCCTCGCCGGCAGCGATTCGCCGCTGATCCAGCTGGCCGAGCAAATCGCCCGCGGCCACCACGAAAAATACGACGGCAGCGGCTATCCGCGCGGCCTGGCGGGTGACCAGATACCGCTGTCGGCGCGCATCGTCGCCGTGGCCGATGTCTTCGACGCGCTGAGTTCGGAACGCCCGTACAAGCCGGCCTGGCCCGTGGAACAGGCGCGCCTGTTCCTGCAACAGAACAAAGGCAGCCATTTCTGCCCGGCCTGCATCGACGCCTTCCTGGGCGCATGGGACGAGGTGCTCGATATCCGCAACAGCCTGCCCGACCCCGTCCAGCATCACGCCCACCCACTGTAAGCGAGGACCCTGCCATGCGCGTGCAACAACTGATCCTGAAAAACCGTGCCGACATCGATGCCGCACTGGCGCCCCTGGCCGCCATGGCGCCCGACCTGGTGTTGGTTTTTGGCGCCTGCGCCTACTTTTCCACCCCCGAACTGACGGCGGCGCTGCGCCGCCAACTACCCGGCGCCGTGCTCGCCGGCTGTTCCACGGCCGGCGAGATCGCCGGCAAGCGCGTCTACGACGACAGCTGCGTCATCACCGCCATCGGCTTTGCGCACACGGCGGTGGCGATTGCCGACGCCATCATCTGCGACATGGCGGACTCGCACGATGCGGGCGAGCGCCTGGCGCAGGCACTGCCGCAGGACGGCCTGACGGCGGTCTTCATGCTGGGCACGGGCGTGGCCGTCAACGGCAGTGCCCTGATTGCCGGCCTGCAGGCGAGCCTGCCCCCGGGCGTCACCATCTCGGGCGGGCTGGCCGCCGACGGCGGCGCCTTCCGCCAGACCTGGACCCTGGGTCCGCGCGGCGCGGCCGACAATACCATCGTCGCCGTCGGCCTGTACGGCGAGCATATCCGCCTCGGCTACGGCAGCCATGCGGGCTGGGAAGCGTTCGGCCCCGCCCGCAAGGTGACGCGCTGCGTCGACAATGTGCTGTATGGACTCGATGGCGCGCGGGCGCTGGACATCTACAAACTGTATCTGGGCGACCATGCGCGCGACCTGCCCGGCTCGGGCTTGCTGTTCCCGTTTGAAATGCTCACGGCGGCGCATGAAAAAAGCAATGTGTTTCGCACCATCCTCGCCGTCGACGAAGAACAGGGTTCGCTGACACTGGCCGGTGACATCCTCGCCGACGGCTACCTGAAATTGATGCATTCCAGTACCAACCGGCTGATCGACGGGGCCGAAATGGCCGCCAGCAGCGTCCAGCGCCACGCCGAAACGGTGGGCGACCAGCTGGCCCTGCTGGTCAGCTGCGTGGGGCGCAAGCTGGTCATGGGCGACCGGGTCGAGGAAGAGGTCGAAGCGGTGGCCGATGTGCTGGGCAGCGGAGCCTCCTGTATCGCCGGCTTTTACTCGAACGGCGAAATCGGCATCACGCAGCCGCATGGCGCGTGCCAGCTGCATAACCAGACGATGACCGTGACTGTGCTGAGCGAAACATGAACCGCACCCTGGCACGCCAATTGAGCCGCGTCTGCAATATCGACTCGGAAAGCGCCTGCATCGCCTTGCTGGAACAGGCCCAGGCATTGGGGGCGCACGCGGGCACGCCGCCCGAACTGGCCGCTTTCCTGGCCGGCCTGCCAGCCCTGCTGCTGCGCATCGACAGCGCCTACGAACAGTCCGAACGCGACCTGGACTTGCGCTCGCGCAGCCTGGAACTGAGTTCGACGGAACTGAGCATGACCAATGACCTTTTGCGCACGGAACTGGCCAGCCGCAACCGCGTCCTGCAATCGCTGCGCGTGGCGGCCGTGCGCCTGCTCGACAACGACGATTCCGGCCTGCACCTGCCGCAGGAAGGCGATATCGAGGGCCTCTCGGTGCTGCTGGCCAAGCTGGTATCGCAGCAGGAACTGCGCCGCATCGAACTGCAAAACCAGCGTTTTGCGATGGACCAGCATGCCATTGTCAGCATCACCGACACGGCCGGCGTCATCATTTACGTCAACGACAAGTTCTGCGCCATCAGCGGGTTCGCGCGCGAAGAGCTGGTCGGCCAGACGCACCGCCTGATCAATTCGCACACGCATCCTGACGCCTACTTTGCGCAGATGTGGCAAACCATCACCACGGGCCAGGTCTGGCATGGCGAAATCTGCAACCACGCCAAGGATGGCGGGCAATACTGGGTCGACGCCACCATCGTGCCCTTCCTCGACGCCGCCGGCGAACCCTATCAGTACATCGCCATCCGCACGGAAATCAGCGACAGCAAGCGCATGGCCGAGACCATCGCGAAAAGCGAGCGCGAATACCGCAACGTCGTCAACAGCCTCCATGAAGTGGTCTTCCGCACCGACTTGAATGGCGCCTGGACCTTCCTGAACCCGGCCTGGCACACCATCACCGGTTTCTGTGCCGCCGACAGCCTGGGCAAGAATGTGCTGCAATTCATCGATGCGCGCGACCGGGAGCGCGCCGCCGCCGGCCTGTCCCAGCTGCTCGGTGGCCAGGTGGACAGCATGCGCCATGAAGCGCGCTACCTCACCCGCGACGGCGACGTGCGCTGGGTCGACGTGTGTGCGCGCGCCGAACGCGACGGCCAGGGACGGCTGGCCGGCATCACTGGCAGCCTGACCGACATCACCGAGCGGCGCCTGGCGGCGCGCGAGCTGCGGCACAATCTCAACTTTGTCGACGCGCTGATCGAGACCATTCCTATCCCTTTGTACCTGAAGGATGTACAGGGCCGCTATCTGCGCGCCAACCGCGCCTATTGCGCCTTCTTCCAGCGCGCGCAGGCGGATATACTGGGCAAGACGGTGACCGACATCCTGCCGCCGCAAGAGGCGCAGCAAGTGCTGCGGCGCGACTTGGAGCTGCTGCAGGACCGGGGCAAGCAGACGTATGAAGACCGGCTGAGCGTCGGCACGCGGCAAGTCGATGTGCTGTTCAGCAAGGCGGCCCTGCTGAAGTCCGACGGCAGCCTGCACGGCCTGGTGGGCACCATTGTCGACATTTCCAGCCAAAAGGCGGCTGAACGGGCGCTGCTGCTGGCCAAGGAAGTGGCCGAATCGGCCAGCCGCTCGAAGAGCGAATTCCTGGCCAACATGAGCCACGAGATCCGCACGCCGATGAACGGCATCCTGGGCATGACGGACCTGGTGCTCGATTCCGAACTCGACGTCCACCAGCGCAAATACCTGGAAATCGTCAAGGCTTCGGCCGACGCCCTGCTGTGCATTATCAACGACATCCTCGATTTCTCGAAGATCGAGGCGGGCATGCTGACCCTGGAAAGCATCCCTTTCAAGCTGCGCCAGCTGATGCAGGAAACCATGCGCGCACTCGCCATGCGGGCCCAGGCCAGCGGCCTGGAGCTGGTGCTCGACATCGATCCCGCGCTGCCGCAAACCTTGCTCGGCGACCCTGGCCGGCTGCGCCAGGTGCTGACCAACCTGGCGGGCAACGCCATCAAGTTCACGCCGCGTGGCGAAGTCACGGTCAGTGCCCGGCTGCGCGCCAGCGGCGATGGCATGGCCCAGCTGCAGCTGGGCGTGCGCGACACCGGCATCGGCATCGCCGCCGACATGCAGGAGGCCGTCTTCGACGCCTTCCAGCAGGAAGACGGTTCGACCACGCGGCGCTTCGGCGGCACGGGACTGGGCCTGTCGATCACGCGCCGCCTGGTGGGCATGATGGGCGGCAGCATCGGCCTGTCGAGCGAACTGGGCAAGGGCAGCCGCTTCAGCGTCGACCTGGCCCTGCCCATCGGCGAGCATCAGCCTTGCCTGCCGCCGCCGGGCGCCTCGCTGGCGGCGCGGACGATCCTGCTGGTCGACGACAATTCCAGCAGCCTGACCATCCTGCGCAAGATCTTCGAACACAGCGGTGCCAGCGTCACCGCCTGCGAGTCGGGCGAGGCGGCGCTGGAACACTGCCGCAGCGCCCTGCCGGCCGACTGCATCATCATGGACTTTGCCATGCCCGGCATGAATGGTTTCGACACGGCATCGGCGCTTGCTGCCCTGCCCCATTGGAGCCAGGTGCCCATCGTCATGCTATCGTCCAGCGGCAGCCTGGGCGACGCGGCGCGCTGCCGCGAACTGGGCATCGACGGCTACCTGCTCAAGCCGGCCAGCCCCGATGAATTGCTGGCCATCACCATGACCGTGCTGGGCACCTGCCGCGGCATGCCCGGCGCAACACCGGTGGTGACGCGCCATTGCGTGCGCGAAGGCACGCCCAGCCTGGACATCCTGCTGGTCGAGGACAACGCCATGAACCGCGAACTGGCCACCGTGCTGCTGTCGAATGCGGGCCACAAGGTCACGCATGCGGCGAATGGCCGCGAAGCGCTCGACTGCCAGGCCGCCGGCCATTTCGACCTGATCCTGATGGACTTGCAGATGCCGGAAATGGGCGGTTTCGAAGCCACCGCGCAGATACGCCAGCGCGAAGCGCAAGGCATGCCGAAGAGCATCATCATCGCCATGACGGCCAGCGCCTTCGAAGGCGACCGCGAACGCTGCATCGCCAGCGGCATGGACGATTACCTGTCCAAGCCTTTCCGCACCGCCGCCTTCCAGAGCCTGATCGAGCAGCATGTATTAGGAATCAGCAAGCAGGCGCTGCCGCCCGCCATAACGCCGGCCACGACAGTTCCGGCCAGCGCCAGCGCGCCACGCTTCGACTACGCCGCCGCGCTGGCCAACGCCGACGCCGAGGTGATCACCATCATCGGCGCCTCCTTCCTGGCCGGCTTGCCGGAGCAGCTGGCCGCCTTGCGCGCAGCCCTGCAGGCGGGCGACCGGCCCACCGCAAGCCGGCACGCCCATACCCTGGCCGGCTTGCTGGCCAACTTCCATGCCATCCCCGCCGTCGCCATCGCCGCAGCCATCGAGCGCGAAGCGGCACAGGCCCAGCAGGAGGCTTTGCTGGCGCGCCTCGCTGCGCTGGAGGAACAGTTGCGCCTGTTCCTGCAGGAAACGGGCGCGGCCATCCATGCCACAAGCCGGACGCTGCACGCATCCGGGCAAACTTGATGTAGATCATAATTTTTTGAACAAGCTCTTGCTATCCTGTAAAAAAATGACAGGAGTGCTGAATGAGCAAGACGCAGGCGAGCAATGCGCAGCAAAACCTTGAACATGAGCGCCAGGGCAGCGCCTGGCAAGGCGTGCCGGTGCCCGACTATCCGGAGAGCGCGCCCGAAGGCGCCACCCTGGACCTGCTGCTGAACGCCTGGCTGGGCAAGTTTACGGGCGGCATTTCGCCAGCCGCGCTGGGCAATGCCTATGCCGACTGGCTCAGCCACCTGGCGCTGGCGCCATCGAAGCAGCAAACCCTGCTGCAGGAAGCGTGGAAGAAGATCGGCCGCTGGCAGCAGTATGCGCTGCAATCTGCGCTGCAATCGGCGCTGCAGCCGGTGCAGACCGGCAGCGCCAGTGCGCCGCCGTGCATCGCGCCGCTGCCGCAGGACCGGCGCTTCGAAGACCCCGCCTGGCAGCGCTGGCCGTACAACCTGGTCTACCAGGGCTTCTTGCTGCAGCAGCAGTGGTGGCACCGCGCCACCACGGGCGTGCGCGGCGTCTCGCCGCACCACGAAGACGTCGTCACGTTCACCGTGCGCCAGTGGCTCGACATGCTGGCGCCGTCGAACTTCATGCTGACCAATCCCGTGGTGCAGCAGGCAACCCTGGCGAGCGGCGGCGCCAATCTGGCGAACGGCGCGCAGCACCTGGCCGAGGACTGGCGCCGCGCCGCCATGGGCGCGCATGCGCCCGACCAGCGCAGCTACCAGGCAGGCGAGAACGTGGCCGTCACGCCCGGCAAGGTGGTCTACCGCAATGACCTGATCGAGCTGCTGCAGTACGCGCCGGCGACGGCCAGCGTGCATGCCACGCCCCTGCTGTTCGTGCCGGCGTGGATCATGAAATACTACATACTCGACCTGTCGCCGCACAATTCGCTGGTGCGCTACCTGGTGCAGCAGGGCCACACGGTGTTCATGATTTCATGGAAAAATCCGCTCGAGGAAGATCGCGAGCTGTCGCTGGAAGACTACCGCCAGCTGGGCGTGATGGACGCGCTCGACGCCGTTGCCCGCATCACGGGCGCGCCGCAGGTGCACGCGGCTGGCTACTGCCTGGGCGGCACCCTGCTGGCGATTGCCGCCGCCAGCATGGCGCGCGACGGCGATACGCGCCTGGCCAGCCTCACCATGCTGGCCTCGCAGGTGGACTTCAAGGAACCGGGCGAACTGTCGCTATTCATCGACGACAGCCAGGTCAGCTTTCTGGAAGCGGCCATGTGGAAGCAGGGCTACCTCGACACGAAGCAGATGGCGGGCGCCTTCCAGCTGCTGCGTTCGAACGACCTGATCTGGTCACGCCGACTGAACCACTATCTGCTTGGCCTCGATGAGCAGGACAGCGACCTGATGGCCTGGAATGCGGACGCCACGCGCATGCCCTGCCGCATGCATGCGGAATACCTGCGCCGTCTGTTCCTGCACAACGACCTGGCCGAAGGGCGCTACCGCACGGCAGGCCGGCATATCGCCCTGCCCGACATCGATGTCCCCATCTTTGCCGTCGGCACCCTGACGGACCACGTGGCGCCATGGCGCTCCGTGTATAAACTGCAGCTGCTGACCGACACCGACGTCACCTTTCTGCTCACCTCGGGCGGCCACAATGCGGGCGTAGTCTCGCCGCCGGGCCAGGCGCGCCGCAGCTACCAGCTGGCCACGCACCCCCACGACGCGCCCTACATCGACGCGGACAGCTGGCAGCGCGACGTGCCGCACCACGACGGTTCCTGGTGGCCCGCCTGGCAAGCCTGGCTGGCAGAGCGCTCGGGCGCGCAGGTGGCGCCGCCGGCCATGCCCACTGGCCTGGGCGACGCGCCGGGCGACTACGTGCTGCAGACTTGATAACCGACTTCCGACAACCGAGGAAAACGCCATGCCCTACACTACCCTGCTGGTCCACGTCGACAATTCGCGCCACTGCGCCCAACGTATCCGCCTGGCCGTGCGCCTGGCCGTCGCCGAAGGCGCGCACCTGATCGGTTCGGCCATGAGCGGCATCTCGCGCTATGCGTATGGCGGCGGCATCAACGCGCTGCAGTTTGCGCCGGCGCAGATGCAGGCGCTGCGCAGCCAGGCCAGCGAGGCGCTGCACGACTTCGAGCGCATCGCCCGCGAAGAAGGCCTGGGCACCTACGAAACGCGCTTCGTCGACGACGACGCGCAAGGCGCGCTGCTGCTGCAGGCGCGCTATTGCGACTTGCTGATCCTCGGCCAGACGGACGCGCAGGACACGCCCTCGCGCGTCATCGCCGGCACGCCCGAATACCTGATGCTGCATTGCGGCCGGCCCGTGCTGATGGTGCCGCACGCGCCGTCCGCCGCGCTATCGGATACCGCGCAGCATCCGCTGCTGGCCTGGAACGGCAGCGCCGAAGCGCTGCGCGCCATCACCGATGCGCTGCCGCTGCTGCAACGGGCACAACAAGTCACCCTGGCCGTCGTCAACTCGCACGCCCAGCCGGCTGCGCACGGCGAGCAGCCGGGCGCCGACCTGGCCCTGTACCTGGCGCGCCACGGCGTCAACGTCGAAGTGCTGCAGCACGACACGCCGCCGGGCCAGGACGTGGGCACTGCCCTGCTGGCCATGGCCGCGCAGCGGCGCTGCGACCTGGTGGTGATGGGCTGCTACGGCCACATGCGCCTGCGCGAAGCGCTGCTGGGCGGCGTCACGCGCACGGTGCTGCAGGAGATGACCTTGCCGGTGCTGGTGTCGCACTGACGGCGTCAGGCTGCCGTGGCGCCGAACAGCGCCCCGATGCCCGATGCCGCCGCCATCGACAGCGCGCTCCAGAACACCACGCGCAGCACGCCACGGCCCACGCGCGCGCCGCCGGCCCTGGCGGCCAGGCCGCCGAGCAGCGCCAGGAATAGCAGCGCGGAAGCGACGATGGCTGGCGCCAGCATGGACATGGGCGCCAGCAGCACCACCAGCAGCGGCAACGCCGCGCCGACGGCAAAACTGAGCGCCGAAGCGAGCGCCGCCTGCAACGGGCGCGCACGCATGCTCTCCGTGATGCCCAGTTCATCGCGCGCATGCGCGCCGAGCGCATCGTGCGCCGTCAGCGCCCTGGCCACCTGCGCGGCCAGGGCAGGTTCCAGGCCGCGCGCCACGTAGATGTGCGTCAGCTCGTGCAGCTCCCCCTTGGCATCATCGAGCAGCTCGCCGCCCTCGCGCTCCAGCGCCGCCTGTTCCGTATCGGCCTGCGACTGCACCGAGACATATTCGCCCGTGGCCATCGACATGGCGCCCGCCACCAGGCCAGCCACGCCGGCCACCAGGATGCTGTCGTGCGTGGCGTGCGCCGCCACCACGCCCAGCACCAGGCTGGCAGTCGAGACGATGCCGTCATTGGCTCCGAGCACGGCGGCGCGCAGCCAGCCCACGTTGTCCATCCGGTGAAACTCGCGGTGTCGCAATGGCATATTCGCTCCTTTATGTATGCATGGACGGGTCGGCGGGTACGGGAAAGCGCACCGTCACCACCAGGCCCGCGCCATCGGGGCTGGCGGCCAGCTGCACGCTGGCGCCATGCGTTTCGGCGATGCGCCGCACGATCGACAAGCCCAGGCCGCTGCCCGGCTGCTGCGCGCCGGCGGCGCGGAAAAAGCGTTCAAACACCCGCTCGCGCAACTGCTCGGCGATGCCGGGCCCCGTGTCGCTCACGCGCAGCAGCACGCCATCGGCCTCGCTACGGCAGGCCAGCACCAGCGTACCGCCGGCCGGGGTGTAGCGCATGGCATTGTCCATCAGGTTGCGCGCCAGGATCAGGACATGGTCCAGCTGCAAACGGCACGGCGCCGTGACTAGCTCGGCCCGCAGCAGCAAGTCCTGGCGCTGCGCCTGCGCCATCCAGGCGGGCAGCTGTTCGGCCAGCACGGCTGCCAGGTCCAGCACGGGCAGCTCGGGCGACGGCTGCGACTGCGGGTCGAGCCGGGACAGGGTCAGCAACTGCCCCACCAGACGCGTGGCGCGGTCCACGCTCAGGCCCAGGCCCGTCACGGATTCCTTGCGCTCGGCATCGCTGCGCGCACGCTGCAGCACCTGCAGATTGGTCTTGATGGCCGCCAGCGGCGTGCGCAGTTCATGCGCGGCATCGGCCGTGAAGCGCTGCTCCTGCTCGCGCGTCTGGCGCACGCGCACGAACAGGCGGTTGATGGCCTGCAGCAGCGGCTGCACTTCCAGCGGCGCGCCCGTCACGCTGACACTGGCGAGGTCGTCGGGCGTGCGCAGCGCCACTTCATCGGCGCTACGGCGCAGGGCGCGAAACACGCGGTTGATGCTCCACCAGATGGCCAGCGCCGCCAGGGCCGCCATCGGCAAGCCGATGGCCAGCAGCTTCAGGGCGAAGCGGCTGCTGATTTCCTGGCGGTGGCTGGCCGGTTCCGCCACCTGGATCTGCAGCTGCGCGTTGTGATTCCAGCTCGTGTAGATGCGCCACAGGCGGCCATCGTTGTCGTGCCAGCTGTAGCCCACATCGGCCGGCGCGGCGAACGCCCGGTCCGGCGCGCCGGCGTTCTTGTACAGCAGGCGCTGCTGCGCATCCCACACCTGGAACAGCAGATACTGGCGGTGGTTGCGGTTCTGCGCCACCGGCATCACCAGCGATGTGCTCGCGCCATGTTCCTGCACCTCGTGCTCGGCCAAAGCGAGCAGCAAATGACCCGTCTCGGCCAGCGACTGGTCGAACAGTTCCTGGCTTTCGCGCCCCGCTTCCAGGTACACGATGGCGGCGCTGAAGCCCCATAAGGTGAACGTCAGTCCCAGCAGCACGGCCAGCAGCGTGCGCCGCAGCGACCATGCGCCGACGGCGCGCGCGGCGGACGCCGTCACGGGCACGCCTGCATCTCGGGCGTAGCGGGCTTGTCGATGCTGTAGCCGATGGCATGCACGGTGCGGATCAGCGCCTTGCCCAGTTTGCGCCGCAAATGGTGGATATGCACCTGCAGCGCGTTGCTGTCGATTTCCTCGCCCCAGCTGTAGACGCCCTCTTCCAGCTGCACGCGGCTGAGGATGCGCCCGCGCTGCTCGACGAGCATCAGCAGGATGCTGAATTCCTTGCCCGTCACGGGCACCGCCACGCCGGCCTGGCGCACCTGGCGCGCGGCGACGTCGATGACGATATCGCCATGCACGAGTTCTTCGTGCGTGCGCCCGGCCGCGCGGCGGCAGGCGCTGCGCATGCGTGCCGCCAGCTCATCGAGGTCGAAGGGCTTGACGATGAAGTCGTCCGCGCCCGCATCCAGGCCCGTCACGCGGTCGACGATCTGATCGCGCGCCGTGACGATCAGGATCGCCCCGTCATAGCCGCCGCGGCGCAAGGTCGCCAGCGCCTGCATGCCATCCTCGCCCGGCAGGGCCAGGTCGAGCAACAGACAGCCATAGCGGTGCAGGCGCACGGCCAGATGCGCGCTTTCAGCCGACTGCACCCAGTCGACCGCATAGCCGGCCTGCTCCAGCCCCATCTGCGTGGCGCGCCCCAGCTGGGGGTCGTCTTCTGTCAGCAATATGCGCATCGTGGCCTGTCCTGTGTGGCTGTCGTGTCCGGGATTTCATGCTGGCAGCGTAGGCGCCGGACATTAAGAACTTCTTAACATCTGCTGGCGACCATCGGTCCATCGTCCACTTCCGGCTGCCTCCCATGCCCGCCCCCCTATCTTAACCGCTGGCGGCCAGATGCATCATCCACGCAACACAACGACAAGGAAACACCATGCACACCCACATTTTGAAGACGCAAGACTGGCGCTATGCAGCCCCGGCGCGCCTGCTGCACTGGCTGATGGCCGTGCTGATCCCCGCCATGCTGGCCCTGGGCTGGGCCATGATGGAGGTCGAGGACGATCCCGGCAGCGAGGTGTACTTCAATCTGCATAAATCGCTGGGCTTGCTGCTCCTGCTGCTGCTCGCCGCGCGCGCCGCCTGGCGCCTGGGCCACGGCCTGCTGTATGCGGGCATGCTGCTGGTGCCGGCTGCCGGCCTGGCGGGAGCGCTGCTGAGCAAGAGCGGCGTGGCCTTCTTCGGCCTGGCGCTGCCGCGCTGGTTTGCGCCCGACCATGCACTGGCCGAACAGTGCTTCGGCCTGCATGAACTGGGCGCGTGGACCCTGGCCGGCCTGATCGTATTGCATGTGCTGGCGGGCCTCAAGCATCTGCTGCTGGACAAGGACGGCGTTTTCCAGCGCATGCTGTAGCGCGCACTGCCCTTCATCGCTTCTTCACGCAGCGCTCAGCCGCGCTTCATGCGCGGCGCCGATACTGCTCATGTTCCCACCCCACACAAGGAGTAGCACATGCGCAGAAGCGGCGACGCCACCATGCATTTCCGTACCCGCCGGCACCTGCTGTTCAGCGCCGGCGCGCTGGCGGCCCTCGCCGCCTGCGGCGGTTCTTCCGTCTCGCCCACCGCCCCGGTGACGGAGCGGCAGATCACCGTCGCGCCCGGCGTCAGCCTGCAGGTGCGCGACTGGTCATCAGCGCAAGGCGGCGCAGGCGACGACGTCATTGTGCTGCTGGCCGGCCTGGGCGCCAACGCGCATGCCTTCGACAGCCTGGCGCCCGCGCTGGCGCAGCGCCACCGCGTGCTGGCCATCACGCGGCGCGGCTATGGCGCTTCGGGCAAGCCACTGGCCGTGGACGATGCCAGCTATGCGCCCGCCACCCTGGTGGCCGACCTGCTGGCCGTGCTCGACGCCCTGCACATCGGACGCGTCATCCTGGCCGGCCACTCGATCGCCGGCAACGAGCTGACCCTGTTCGCCGGCAGCCACCCGCAGCGCGTGCGGGGACTCGCGTATCTGGACACGACCTTCGATTACCTGGCCAGCGGCGGCTTTGAGGAGCCCGAACCCTCATTCCTCGATGAACCACAGCCCGGCCCGGCCGACCTCGCATCCATGACCGCCTCGATCGCCTATGCCAAGCGGCTCACCAAGCAATGGTGGCCGGCGCTGGAAGCGAACTGGCGCGACACCCTGGAAGTGCTGCCCCGCGGCGCGGTGCGGCCGAATACGCCTCCCGCCGTCGCCAGGGCCATGGACAAGGCTGCGCACAATTTCTCGCCCGACTATCGCCGCGTGCGCGCGCCAGCGCTGGCGGTCACCGTCGATCCCGGCACGCTGCGCAACCTGTTTCCATGGCTGTTACAGGCCAATCCCGCCACCCAGGCCGCCGCGCAAGCGGTGCTGGACTCTTTCCGCCCGCTGCGCCTTGCCGATGGCGAGCGCCTGGCGGCCGCCCTGCCCGGCAGCAGCCACCTGGTGATACGCGATGGTTTCCACAGCGATTTCTTCATCGAATACGAATCAGCCGTGGTCGGCGCGATCGAGGCCATGCGTTGGGACAGATGAAGCACCGCTGGCCATGCAAGCGCGCGGCGAAGGTCTACAATGGATGAGCATTCCCCACCATGTCCGTTCGCCACAAGGAGTATCCGCATGCGCCAGCAAGCCACCATCGTCCTCGTCCACGGTTTCTGGGGCGGCGCCGCCCACTGGAGCCGCGTCATCCTCGAATTGCGGCGCCAGGGCCATACGGCCATCCGCGCCGTCGAACTACCGTTGACCTCGCTGGCCGACGACGCCGAGCGCACGCGCAAGATGGTGGCGAAAGTCCATGGCCCGGTCTTGCTGGTAGGACACTCCTACGGCGGCGCCGTCATCAGCGTGGCCGGCAATGCGCCGAATGTGGCGGGCCTCGTGTACATCGCCGCCTTTGCGCCCGATACAGGCGAAAGCCCGGGCAGCATCACGCAAGAACACCCGCCCTTGGGTGCGGCCAGCCTGGAAGGCGACAGCGATGGCTATCTGTGGGTCAAGCCCGAGCAATATCATGACAGTTTTTGCCAGGACCTCGATGCGGAAGAAGGCGCCGTGCTGGGCGTGATCCAGAAAGCACCGCTGGCCAGCACCTTCGGCGATACCGTCGGCGACCCGGCCTGGAAGCATAAACCCAGCTGGTACCAGATTTCCACTGCCGACCGCATGATTTCCCCCGTCAACCAGGAACGCATGGCAGCGCGCCTGCAAGCGCGCAAAGTCATCACCCTGAACGCCAGCCACGCCTCGCTGGCCTCGCGTCCCGTGGAAGTGGCGGCGCTGATACTGGAAGCGGCTGGCGCGGTGGCTAGCGCGTAAGGCGGCTGGCTACAGCCAGCCCTCGCGCTTCAGGCGCCGGTGCAGCCAGTAGCAGCCGGCGATAATGACGACGATCACGGCCGGATAGCTGCCGCGCCACTTCAGTTCCGGCATGAATTCGAAGTTCATGCCGTACAGGCTGAAAACCATGGTGGGCACGGCCAGGATGGCGGCCCAGGCGGCCAGGCGCTTGACCACCTCGTTCTGGCGGAGCGATATTTGTCCCAGCGCCACCTGCATGGCCGAATTGACCAGTTCGCGCATCTGCCCCGCCGTGTGCGTGACCCGTTTGACGTGGTCGAGAATGTCGCGGTAATAGATGCGGTTTTCCTTGGGCACGATGTCGCCATGGAAACGGATCAGCTGGGTGCAGATGTCGTGCAGCGGGTTGACGGCCGCGTCGAGTTTCAGCAGTTCCGTCTTGAGCTGGTAAAAATCCTGCAGCTTGTCTTCGGAGAGACTGGGCTGGAACAGTTGCAGTTCATGGTGCTGGAATCGGGCCTGCAAATGGTCGATGCAGGGCTGGTACTGGTCGACAATGAAGTCGATGATGGAATAGAGCACGTAGCCAGGGCCACTGGCCAGTTTCTCGGGCACGCTTTCCTTGCGCTCACGCAACTTTGCATAACCGGCCGAGGCGCCATGGCGCACCGTGATGATGAAGCGGGGACCGAGAAAGACGTGGGTTTCGCCGTAGACGATCGCGCCGCCGTCCAGGGTGGCCGTGTGCATCACCATGAACAGGGTGTCGCCATATTCTTCCAGCTTGGGACGCTCGTGCGCCCCCTGCGCATCCTCGACGGCCAGTTCGTGCAAGCCGAAGGCCGATTGCAGCGCCTGCATGGCCGTGACGTCTGGGCTGGCCATGCCGATCCACACGAAACAATCGGGGTCGCCGAGGAAGTCGCCCACCTTGTCAATGTCGAAATGGGCGATCTTCCTGCCATCGCGATACGCTTCGCAATTGACGACGGCGGCGTGGGTACTCAGGTCCATGATAATTTTCGGGCTACGATGTCGGGCCGTCAGTATAGCGGAATGAAACTATCATTCTGTTAAGTTGGCCACTGGCGCCCGCAACGAAGCTTAAAACAGGCCGAACAGCGATTTTTTCGGCGCCGTGCAGGCCGCGGTAACGGGCGCCTCGATTTCCTGCTTGGCCGCCGGATCCGTCACATCGAGCAGCACCTGCTTGCACTTGTTTTCCCCCAGGAAGCGGAACTCCACCTGATATTTCTTGCCCCCTTCCGGCGTCAGCTGCAAGGTCAGCGGGCCGCAGGAACCGGCACGCAAGCCGTGTTCGGCCGGCCAGTCGGCGTAAGCCTGCACCCAGACCGGTGCGCCCGCCGTCAGCGTCTTCTCCACTTCCGGCAGCACGCCCGTCATGCGCCGCGAACGCTCGACCATCTTCGAGATAAACGGCAACAATTTTTCGCGCAAGGTCGTGGCGTCATACACCTTGCCCGCCGGCGTGAAGTCCTTGCACTCTTGCGCGCTGCCACTGGTGCCGTAGTCCACCACCATCTGCTCGCCCGACGATATCAGGCTCAGTTTCGCAACCGTGGGCACGGCGGCCGCTTCCGCGACGACAGGCTGCGCCACCGGGGTTTCCACCGCCTGCTTCGTCACGACTTCGTCACCCGCCTCGGCCGCCCAGGCACTCACGCTGGCAGCAGCCAGCAAGACACTCAATACACCACGCACACTATCTTTACGCACAAGAAATCCAGATTCAAAATATGTTTCATCGAAACATTAGTTAATTCAACACAAGCAATATTGCCATAAAATATAATATATTAAATATTTCCATATGGCAATTTTATTTCCTGCGGTTTGCCAGCGCGCGCCACCGCCCACTGTCAGGAGCGCGGCATCAGCTGCCCGGTGCGGTACAGGCTGAGCTGGCCCGACACTTCCAGCACCACGCCGCGCGAGCGCACGCCGTCGATGGCGCGGCAGGCATCCATGTCCGTCATCTTGTTGACGGCATCGACAGCCTCGGCAAAGTTATCCTGGTCGCCCGGATATCGCTGGCACCCAGCCATCATGGGGCGAAGACCGGACCTTGAGAAATAGCGGTATTATCCATTCAATATCACCCCAATTTGACATCCGCCATCACATGCATTCATCCTCTGTCCCGGGCACCGAAGGGTATGCCGACGATGCCGAGCAGCTTATTGCCCGGTATGAAAACGTAATCGCTGCGGATAAATACCAGGTCGTGCGCCATTTGCTGCCTGGACGGGCAGGCGCCGTGCTCGACATCGGGGCCGGGACAGGCACCGACTCGGCGTGGCTTGCCAGCCTGGGGCACAAGGTGGTGGCAGTTGAGCCCGTCGCCGCGTTCCGCGAGGCGGGCATGAAGACCCACGCGTCGTCCGATATCGTGTGGCTGGACGATAGCCTGCCCGCGCTTGCCGCGACAGGCGCACGTGAGGCCAGGTTCGACCTGGTTGTACTCGCCGCCGTCTGGACGCATCTTGCAGCGGAAGAAAGAAGCGAGGCGATGGGAAATATCAGCAAGCTGCTCACACCGGGCGCGTTGCTCGTCATGTCACTCAGACATGGTCCCGCCCAGGCGAACCGGCGCATCTTTGAGGTCTCTGCCCATGAAACGATCGCCCTTGCGGCACGCCACCATCTCAAGGTCGTTTTGAGTGCGCAGGCGCCGTCCGTTCAGCAGCAGAATCGCCAGGCGGGAGTCAGCTGGTCTTGGCTGGTTTTTTCAGCGATGAGAGATGCCGCAGCAGGCTAGGCCGTCGACATGACCGCATTCAGAGCGCGCCGCAACTCCTTCAGCCGGGGCGGCTTGCCCAGCACGCAGTTGACGTGTTCGGGGTAGTCACTGTCGGCCGCCAGGCGCTGGCCCCAGCCCGTGAGCATGATGATGGGAGTGGCCGGCGAACACTGGCGCACCGCGCTGGCCACCTTGCGCCCATCCACGTGGGGCATGCCCAGGTCCGTGATGACTACCGCAAAGTGTTCGTGCCGGTCGTACGCGGCCTGGAAGCAGTCGATGCCGGCCTGGCCCCCATCGGCGGACACCACCTCGTGGCCATCGATTTCCAGGATGTCGCGCAGCGACTTGAGCACCATCGGGTCGTCGTCCACCACCAGAATGCGCAGGTGCGGCGGCACCACGTGGGCCGCGTCGGGCGCGATCTCCCCCTCGCCCGCCGCGCAGGCGGGAAAATCCAGGCGCACCGCCGTGCCCTGCCCCGGCGCCGTGACGATCTCGATGCTGGCGCCATGGCGCTCCATCATGCCGTACACCATGGCCAGGCCCAGGCCCGTGCCCCGCTCGCCCTTGGTGGTGAAAAACGGTTCCAGGCAGCGGCGACGGGTACTCTCGTCCATGCCGATGCCCGTGTCGCCCACCTCGATGCGCACCTGCCGCGCCTCTCCCGCGGCGGCGGTGCAGCTGGTGCGCACGCTCAGGGTGCCGCCGTCCGGCATGGCGTCGACGGCGTTGAAGACCAGGTTGGTCAGCGCTTCGCGCAGTTCGCCCACGCTGCCGGGCAGCATGGGCAGAGCGTCCGCCAGCTCCGTGCGCAGGGCGATGACGATGCCGCGCTGCTGCGGCATGTCGCTCCAGCGCGCGCGCGTCAGGTCCAGCACCTGCTGCACCACCTGGTTGGCGTCGATGGGCGAGAGCGCCAGTTGCGGTTCGCGCTGGCGGTAGAACTCGCGCATGCGCGCCACGGTGGCGGCCACGTCGTCGATGGCGCGCTCGATGACTTCCAGGCAATGCCGGCCCTGCGGACTGAGATTGGTTTCCGTCTCCAGCAAGGACTCGGTGTACAGCGCCACGGGCGAAATGGCGTTGTTGATGTCGTGCGCGATGCCGCTGGCCATCTGCCCCAGCGCGCGCAGGCGTTCCTGCTGCATTGCGGACTGCTGTGTCTGGCGTAAATCGTCGTACGCGCGCTGCAGCGCGCCGTAAAGCTGCGCCTGGTTGGCGGCCAGCGCCACGTGTTCGCTCAGCTGGCTGAGGAATTCGCATTCGCCGCTGGTAAAGCTGTGCGCGGCATGGCGCGCCACGATCAGGATGCCGAAGACCGTGTTTTCCGCCAGCAGCGGCGCCATGACGAGGGCGCGCAGCCCCCCTTGCGCCAGCCGCTGTGGAAACGGAAACGCCACCTCGGCGATGTCGGCTTCATACACGAGCTTGCCGCGCACGCAGCTCGACAAGCCATTCTCGTCGATGGGGATGTGCGCCTGTTCGCCCATCATGAATGACCGGGCCAGCGCTTCGCTGCGCACGCCCACGCACGTCACCTGCAGCGCGTGCCGGGACGGTTCGTACAGGCAGATGCAGCTGAAATCGATGGGCAGCTGGTCTTCCAGGCTGCGCACCACCACCTGGAAGATGCTGCGCAAGTCCTGCCGCTCGCCGATCGAGCGCGTGATCTGCTGCAACAGGTTCAGGCGCTCGAGCTGCTCATGCACCTTGCGCTCGGCCAGCTGGCGCTCGGCGATCTGCGTTTCCAGGGCGGCATTCGTGTGCGCCAGCTCATCGCGCGAGACGGTGGTGCGGCGCAGCTTTTCCGTCATGCCGTCGAAGGCGCGCGCCAGGTCGCCGATTTCATTCTTCGTGTGCAGACCGAGCGCAAAATCGAGCTTGCCGGCGCCGACGATCAGCGTGCCCTGGCGCAGCTTTTCCAGCGGCCCCGTGACACTGGTGATGGTGAAATAAATCAAGCCAGCGACCAGGGCGATGATCATGCCGCCAAACAGCATCACGGCGACGTTGGCCCGCTGCTGCGCCCCGAGCACGCCTTGGCGGCTCAATTCGGACAGCCGCATCGCGTCCGAGATCATGCCCTGCACCTTGCCCATGATCTGGCCGGACAGGCGCGACTCCAGTTCGCCCAGCACCTCGCGCCGCTGCGGGTCCTGCCCCAGCTCGCGGTGATTCGCCACAAACAGCTCGAACAGGGCGCCCACGCCTGCCAGGTCGCCCTGCAATTCGCGCAGCAGCGCGCGCTCCTCGCCGGTGCTGAAGGCGGGCGTGGCCAGCAGGCCCGTGCCCAGCGATTCGCTGCGCAGCTGCCACTGGGCGCGCGTGCGCGCGCCATGGTGCAGCGCATATTCGATCGACAGGTAGCGCAGCGACGTGACCGCTTGCAGGATATCGCCTGCGGCCTTGTTCTTCGCCAGTTCGCGCTGCATCGCCATGGTGGTGGAGAACAGCACGGCGACGATGATGGCCACCAGCAGCACGCAAAACAGTTCGGCCAGCTTGAAGCGCGTTACGATTTTCACGGTGGCTTTCTCAATGAATGACCGTCACGGCCGATGGCGCCTCGGCTTCCAGGCCGTCCAGGTACACGGCATCGAGGAAGTTCGGCATCTCGCCGTTCCCGGCCAGGCGGTTCTTGATGGCCCAGCGCGCCTCGTCTTCCAGCGCCAGCAGCAAGCCCTGGTCGAGCACGATGCCAAACTGATAACCGTGCCAGGACGCCTGCAGGCGCGCCGCCTCACCGGCCGACGCCGTGCTGAACAGGGCGCGCGCGGCGTCGGGCTCGTCGCGGCAAAAGCGCGCGCCGGCAAGCAGCGCGCGCAGTACCTTGCGCATCGTCGCCGGGTGGCTGCGCACAAAGTCGCCCCTGCCGGCCACGTTGAACAGGCCCGCATACACGTCCTCGCCATAGAAGATGGCCGCCTTGCCCCCGATGGCCTGCGTCATGCCCGTCAGGAACGGTTCCCAGCCGGCCGCCGCGTCGACCTCGCCGCGCGCCAGCGCACCGGCCAGCTGCTCGGGCGCGTAGTTGCGCAAGGTGACCTCAGCGGGCAGCAGCTTCTGGCGGTTCAGGAAAGCGTCCAGCGTGAAATGGCCGGAGGTGCCCAGGGTCACGCCGATGCGCTTGCCTTTCAGGCTGGCGGGCGTGGACACGCCGCGGTCCAGGCGCCCCACGATGCCGTGGTCGCGCTCGGCCTCGAAGATGCTGGCGATGATGACGACGGACTGGTTTTTGAGGCTGGCCAGCACCACGGGAATATCGGACACGGTGCCCAGCTCGGCCTTGCCCTGCAGCACGGCTTCCAGCGACGCCTTGCCCGACGAATACGGTTGCAGCAGCGCGTCGATGCCCTCGCGTGCGAAATAGCCATGCGTGCGTGCGGCCAGCACGGGGCAGCTGCCCACGTATTCCGTATTCACGGCCAGGCGCAGCACTTCCACGGGGCCGGGCGGCGCGGCGGGACGGGCATTGAGCCGCCAGACGGCTGCCGCGGCCAGCGCCAGCAACAGCGCGATGGCCGCCAGCCAGACCGCCCGCCGCACCGGCGCCGCGCCGTTCATGCGCTGCGCTGCGCCGTGGCCGACTCCAGCGCGCTGTTGATGGCCTCGGAAAACGCCTGCATGTCGATCGGTTTGGTGAGGTAGCGGTAGTAGCCCGCCGCCAGCCCCTGGCGGATATCGCCCGGCCCGGCCACGGCCGTCAGGGCGATGACGGGAATATGCGCGGTGCGGGCATCGGCGCGCAGCAGCTGCATGACTTGCGTGCCGCTGATGTCGGGCAGGTCGCTGTCCATCAGTATCAGCTGCGGCAGGTGGCGGCGCGCCAGCTCCAGGCCCGTTTGCCCGTCACCGGCCGACAGCAGGTCGAGGTCGGGGCGAAAATGGATCAGGCCCGCCACCAGGGCCAGGTTCAGGGGATTGTCTTCCACATACAGCAGCGTCTTGCGGTCCGGCAGCCGTACCGTTTCTGCGGGCCGGGCAATGGCGGGCAGGCGCGCACTTTCCTGCAGCGGCTGGCGCGCCGGACAACTGGCGATATCGAGCCAGAAGGTGCTGCCGCGTCCGGGCGTGCTGGCCACGCCCAGCCTGGCCTGCATGGCTTCGGCCAGGCGCTTGCTGACCACCAGCCCCAGGCCCGTGCCCTCCTCGTCGCGCGCATCGCGTCCCAGGCGGTTAAAGGGCTGGAACAGCGCTTCGAGCTGCGCGGCGCTCAGCCCGCCGCCCGTGTCGCGCACGGACAGGCGCAGCTGCCGCGTATCGAGGGGCTGGCAATCGACGTGGATGTCGCCCTGTTCCCGGTTGTACTTGACGGCGTTCGACAGCAAGTTGAGCAGTACCTGCTTGAGGCGCGTACGGTCGGCCAGCACATGCAGGCCGACCGCTTCCACGAACGTCAAGGTGATGCCGCGCTTCTTCGCCAGCGGTTCCATCATTTGCCAGCATTCGTGGTAAATGCCGGCCAGGTCCACGGGTTCCATCGACAGCGACATATTGCCCGACTCGATTTTGGCGATATCGAGGATATCGTTGATCAAAGTCAACAGGTGCCGGCCCGCGCCGAAGATATGCGAGGCAAAGATTTTCTTTTCCTGCACCGTCGAGGGGATGGAATCGGACATCAGCATCTGCGAAAAGCCCAGGATGGCGTTGAGCGGCGTGCGCAGCTCGTGGCTCATGCTGGACAGGAAATTGGTCTTTTCCTGGTTCGCCCGCTCGGCCACTTCGCGGGCCAGCTGCAAATCCTTGTTCATGGCGTCAAGTTCGTCCGTGTGCTGGCGCAGCAGCAATTCCAGGCGCGCATTGGCGATGCGCAGCTGGCGCGTCTCCAGCGCGCGCGCCAGTATCAGCAGGATGCCCGACACCTTGAACGGCTTGACGACATAGTCGAGCGCACCCGCCTGCATGGCCTGCACGGCCGAGGCAATCGTGCCTTCGCCCGTCATGATGATGCAGGCCAGGTCCGGATCGATCTGCCGCGCCGCTTCCACCACGGCAATGCCGTTGATGCCCGGCATCATCAGGTCGACCAGCAGCAGGTCGAACGATTCGACGGCCAGCAGGGACAGCGCCGCCTCGCCAGAGACGAGCCCCGTCGTGTCGTAGGCCTGACCCCGCAAGGTATCGCACAGCGCACGCATGTGCGCCTGCTCGTCATCGACGATGAGGATACGCGGCGGCATTGACGAACTGTTCATGCATTCTCCTGGCGACATGACCTTGCGGGCCGGGAACTTGCCTCGCAACATGCGTTCCGAGCATAGCACCTGGAAATTACCAAAAATACACGCATTGTCACGCGCACGGCGACGCAAGGGGGCTAGGCGACCTCGGGCAGTCCCCGCAGCAGCTTGTCCAGGGTCAGCGGATAGTCGCGCACTCTCACCCCCGTGGCGTTGTACACGGCATTGGCGATGGCGGCCGCCACGCCGCAGATGCCCAGTTCGCCCACGCCCTTGGCTTTCATGGGCGAGGACATGGGGTCCGTTTCGTCGAGGAAAATGACGTCCTGGTGCGGAATGTCCGCGTGCACGGGCACTTCATAGCCGGCCAGGTCGTGGTTGACGAAAAAGCCGCGGCGCCGGTCGACCACGAGCTCTTCCATCAGGGCCGCGCCCACGCCCATGGTCATGGCGCCGATCACCTGGCTGCGCGCCGCCTTGGGGTTCAAAATGCGGCCCGCCGCGCAAACGGCCAGCATGCGCCGCACGCGCACTTCACCCGTGTCGCCGTCCACGCCCACTTCCACGAAATGTGCGCCAAACGTGGATTGCTGGAATTTTTTATCGAGGTCGCCGTATTCCATATGCTCTTCGGCGACCACATCGCCATGCAAGGCGGCCGCCGCCAGTGGCACGCTGCGTTCGCCCGCGCTGACTTGCCCATCGGAAAAGTGTGCTTCCTTTTCATCAAAGCCCAGCTTGCCGGCGATGGCCTGGCGCAGGCGCACGCAAGCGGCATACACGCCCGCCGTGGAACTATTGCCGCCCCACTGCCCGCCCGAACCGGCCGAGACGGGAAAATCCGAGTCGCCCAGGCGCACGACGACACGCTTCAAGGTCACGCCCAGCATTTCCGCCGCCGTCTGGGCGATGATGGTGTAGCTGCCCGTGCCGATGTCCGTCATGTCCGTTTCCACCGTGACAATGCCGTTGCCATCGAGGCGCACGCGGGCGGCGGACTGCATGACGAGGTTGTTGCGCAAGGCAGCCGCCACGCCCATGCCCACCAGCCAGCGGCCATCGCGCCGCGTACCGGGCCGCGCTTGGCGCTCTTTCCAGCCGAACTCCACGGCGCCCGTGCGCAGGCAGTCGATCAGGCGGCGCTGGGAAAACGGTCTGCCCGGTTTTTCCGGGTCCACTTTCGTGTCGTTCAGGATGCGCAAGACGATGGGGTCCATGTTCAGCTTTTCTGCCAGCTCGTCCATGGCGATTTCCAGCGCCATCAGGCCCGGCGCCTCGCCCGGCGCGCGCATGGCGTTGCCTTCCGGCAAATCGAGCACGGCCAGGCGCATGGCCGTCATGCGGTTCGCCCCCGCGTACAGCAGCCGCGTCTGCATCACGGCCGTTTCCGGCTGGCCCCCTTGCAGGTCGCCCGACCACGACTCATGGCCGATGGCCGTGATCTTGCCGTCGCGCGTGGCGCCGATGCGCAGGCGCTGGATGGTGGCGGGCCGGTGCGTCGTATTGTTGAACATCAGGGGCCGCGTCAGGGCCACCTTGACGGGACGCTGCGCCGCGCGCGCGCCCAGGGCCGCCAGCAGCGCTTCGGCGCGCACGAACAGCTTGCCGCCGAAGCCGCCGCCGATGTAGGGCGAGACGATGCGCACCTGCTCTTTCGCAATCCCAAGGGTACGGGCCAGGTCGCCCCGGCCCCAGTCCACCATCTGGTTCGCCGTCCACAGCGTCAATGTATCGCCTTCCCAGGAGGCAATCGAGGCGTGCGGCTCCAGCATGGCGTGCGACTGGTCGGGCGTGGTGTAGCGGGCGTCCAGGCGCACGGGGGCAGCAGCAAAGGCGCTGGCGAAGTTGCCCGTCTTGCTGTCGGGCTTGCCGTCCTTCGGCTTGGTGGCCGAGTTTTTTGCCTTGGCCAGGTCGAAAACGCCCTGCTGCTCGACATACTTGACGTCGAGCAACTGCGCGGCCGAGCGCGCCTGCTCGAAGGTTTCCGCCACCACCAGCGCGATGGCCTGGTGGTAATGTTGAATCTCCGGCCCGCCCAGCAGATTGGCCGTATTCATTTTTCCCTTGCCCAGCTTGCCAGCCGATTGCGCCGTCACCACGGCCAGCACCCCCGGCGCCCGGCGCGCCGCGCTGGCATCGAGCGAGGCGATGCGGCCCCTGGCAATCGCCGCGCCGACGACGTAGCCGTAGGCGGCGTGCGGCGCGGCCTTGTTCTGTTCATACGCGTACGGCGCCGTGCCCGTGGTTTTCAGGGGGCCGTCGATGCGGTCCGTGGGACGGCCCACGACTTTCAGCTGGTCGATGGGGTTCGTCGTGGCGGGTGTCGTAAATTTCATGGCCCTAGCCTTTCTGGTCGGGTGCTTGCGCCATCACGGCAGCAATCGTGCGCTGCGCCAGGGCGAGCTTGAAGGCATTCTCGGCAGTGGGATGGGCACCGGCCAGCAGGCGCTCGCTCACGGCGGCAGCGCCATTCGGCATCGCCTGCTCGGCGGCGGCAATTCTCCACGGCTGCGGCGCGACGCCGCCCAGGGCCAGCCGGCCCGTGCCGTTGGGCAACATGATGGCCGCCACGGACACCAGCGCAAACGCATACGAAGCGCGGTCGCGCACCTTGCGATAGACGTGCGTGCCGCCAACGGGCGGCGGCAAGGTCACGCTGGTGATCAGCTCGCCCGGTTGCAGTACGGTTTCCAGCTGCGGCGTGTTGCCCGGCAGGCGGTAAAAGTCGGCGATGGGGATAGTGCGCGTGCTACCGTCGGCCCGCACCGTGTCGATGGCGGCGTCGAGCACGCGCATGGCCACGGCCATGTCGCTGGGATGCGTGGCGATGCAGGCGTCGCTGCCGCCCAGAATGGCCAGCGGCCGGCTGAAGCCGGCGATGGCCGGGCAGCCGCTGCCCGGCACGCGCTTGTTGCAGGCTTGATTGGTGTCATAGAAATACGGACAGCGCGTGCGCTGCAGCAGGTTGCCCGCCGTCGTCGCCTTGTTGCGCAGTTGTGCCGAAGCACCGGCCAGCAAGGCGCGCGACAAGACGCCGTAATCGCGGCGCACCGTGGCGTGCGCGGCCAGCGCCGTGTTGCGCACCAGGGCGCCGATGCGCAAGCCGCCGTCTGCCGTCGTCTCCACTGTATCGAGCGCGAGGCCATTCACATCGATCAAATGCGCGGGCGTTTCGATGTCCAGTTTCATCAGATCGAGCAGATTCGTGCCGCCCGCGATGAAGCGCGCGCCCGGCGTATGCAAGGCGGCTGCCGCCGCTTCGGCCGGCGTGGCCGCCTTCTGGTAGCTGAACACTCTCATGCCGGCCTCCCCGCCACCTCGGAAATCGCCTCGATGATGTTGGAATAGGCGCCGCAGCGGCATAGATTGCCGCTCATGCGCTCGCGCAATTCTTCCGGCGTCACCGAGGGGGAAGCGTTCAAGTCGACGCTGACGTGGCTGGGGATGCCCTGGCGGAGTTCTGCCAGCGCGGCGACGGCCGAGCAGATTTGCCCCGGCGTGCAGTAGCCGCATTGAAAGCCGTCATGCGCGATGAAGGCGGCCTGCATCGGGTGCAGCGTGTCGGGCGTGCCCAGCCCCTCGATGGTGGTGATGCGGGCGCCCTCATGCATCACGGCCAGGGTCAGGCAGGCATTGATGCGCTGGCCGTCGAGCATGACGGTGCAGGCGCCGCATTGGCCGTGGTCGCAGCCCTTCTTGGTGCCCGTCAGCTGTAAATGTTCGCGCAAGGCGTCGAGCAAGCTGGTGCGCGTGTCGAGTTCCAGGCTGCGGCGCTGGCCGTTGATCTCCAGATTGACCGGCATCAGGACGGGCGGCGCCTGGCCGGCCTGGGCCGCAGCATGGGCCGCTTCAGCCGCCCCGGCCACGCCGGGCACGGCCACGGCCGTGGCCGACAGCGCGCCGGCGATCAGCATACCGCGCCTGCCGGCATTGATATGATTACACTCTGTCATGTCGCGCTTCCTCCTGGCTGTGGACTGGCTGGGTGGGCGCATGCAGGCCCGACGTGCCAGTCTGGCGACAGGAATGTTACGCGTCTGTACGCGAACGTACCTTCAGCCTCACACTGCGCCGGGTCGTGCCGGCGCCGCCCAGCGCCGCGTGGCCCGTGTGGCGCGCACAGTGGTCGAGCGCCTGGCGCAAGGCCGTATCGACATTGCGCAGCGACATATCGTGCCGCTCGGCCACCTCCTGGCGGGTCAGTTCATCCACGCGCAGCGCTTCGAGCACTTGCTGGTGGCGCCGCGGCAGCAACGCGACGGCCTGCGCCAGCCGGCGCACATCGGCATGCAGTTCGGCCAGGCGTTCCGGCCCCGCCGCCGTATCGGCCAGGAAATCGACCAGGCTGGCGGCGCCGTCCCCATCGCCCTCGTCCGCATACAGCCAGGCGCGGTTGCGGCGCAGGCTGTCCATGGCCGCATTGCAGGCCACGCGGAACACATAGGCAACGGGGCTGTGCGCCAGCGCCGCGCCACCCCATGCCGTCCACGCGCCCAGGCGCAGCCAGGCGTCGTGCAGGCTGTCGCTGGCCAGTTCGGCGCAACCCAGGTGGCGCGTCAGGCGCCGGTGCAAGCCCGCATAATTGCTTTCCAGCACCACCTGCAGCTGGGCGCCCTGCCCTGGCGCTGGAGCGGACAAGGGCGCCACGTCATTGGCCGCCTGCAAACGGGGGCGGATGGCGGGCCGGTACCGGGCCATGCCGGCATGCTCCACTCTGCGCAAGGGTTCGGCCAAGCGGGCCATCATGGCGACAACCTGCTGCGCTCTTGCGCCGTCAACTGGCGCGTCGCCGATTCCGGCAGCGGACCCAGGCCCAGCACGCGCACGGCGCTGCGCGGGTTGTAGTCGGCCGCCTCGATACGTGCGCCGTCCTGCGGCATCGCTTGCGCGCTGTCGGGCGGCGCGTCGCTGCCAAAACCCAGCACGCGCACCGTAAACACCGATGGCTGCGCCGAACGGGTGGCGGCGCGCTCGCGCTGCACCACGTCCTGCGCCGCCGCCGTGGCCTGCGTGGCCGCCGCGCTGGCGTTGGTCATGGCAGCCACGTTGACGGACGCCACCGTCGGCATGCCCTTCGCTTCGCCCTTGACCTGGATATTCGCCGCGTTCATCACCGTCAGCGCGGCCAGGTTGACGTTGCCCGAGACGCGGATGCCCGCCTCGCCCGCGTCGATGGTGCCCAGCGGTGCCAGCAAGTCCACGTCGCCAGCCGGCACTTCGGCGATCGGCGCCAGGGTGGCGATGCCGGCGCCCGTGCTCGGCACGTCGGACGACAGGGTCACGTTGCCCCAGTTGTCATACATGCGCTTGGGCGGCGTGTAGACGATGGTCGATTTCGAACCACGGCCCGCGTTGATGTCGCCCGTCGACGACCAGCCCAGGATATCGCCGCCAAACGTGGTCATGACGCGGCTCTGGCCCAGCAGGATGCTGCCGTGCGAGAACAGCTTGATATTCCCGCCGCCCTTGGTGATGACGCCCGAGGTCGACGGCGGCGCCTCGCCTTCGATGCCGAACACCTGCTTGCCGCCCGGCGTCAGCAACGCGATGTCGCCACCGAAGTTGGTGTGCACGTAGCCGCTGCGGGGGTAGTAATCCCAGCGCTGCTCGTTCTCATTGCGCACCCCGTACAGGCCGCGGTACATGACGATGTCACCCGCATAATTGATGGCCTTGCCATTCGCGTCAGTGGCCGGCGCCAGGGCCGCGATGGCGTTGCGGCTGCGCAAAAAGCTGCCATAGCGCGAGCTGTCCCAGTCGTTGTACTCGCGCCCGCCCGCCTTGAGCTCGGCGAAATACACGTCGCGGGCAAACACGCGCTGCTGCGGCTCGGGCAAGGCCAGATAAAAGGCCAGCGCCTCGGCAGGCGTGCCCTTGAAGCCGTAGCGCTCGACTAGCCAGGTTGCCAACTCGCTGTCGTACGCTTTCACCACCTTGCCGGCCTGCTCGGCCAGCGGCACGCCCGTCTTCGCCACGTTCGCCGGGTCCAGGTAGGGCTTGACGAAGCGCAGGTAATCGAGGCCGGCCGCGCCCACGCCCGCCTGCATGGCGATGCCGGCGCCCGCACGCTTGTCGCCCGCCACGACGGGGCCAAGGCTGACGACGCTACCCTTGTCCTGCATCAATATATTACGCCCGGCGCTGATATCGAGCGTGCCGGGGCCGGCCACGTTGAAGGAGCTGTTCAGGATATCGCGCCCGGCCGACACCAGCGACACGTCATATGCATTGTTGTGCACGAACAGGTTGCTGATGTTCCTGAAGCTCATATCGCTGTTGCTGGCACTGCCGTTAATGGCTTCCAGCTGCGCCGTGCCGCTGCCGACGATATCGCGTCCCGCCTTCATCCACACGGGTTGGCCACCCTCATACCAGGTGATGCCCGCATGCCTGGCGTCAAAAAATTCGATGATGCGGCCGCTATTCACGCCCACCAGGTCGCCCGTGACGGCATAAATACGGGCCACCTGCGTGCCGCTGTTGGCGGGGCCGGCCGAGGAATTGGGGCCGAAGGCAAACAGCGGAAAGTTCCATTTCGTTGCCGGCGTCCCCGTGCTTGAGGCATTGCTAGCCAGGGGACTGCTCACGTAAGGCTTGATATCCCAGCCCGTGAAGCCAGGCTTGAACGGCGTCGCGATGCTGTCGGCGGCAGCGCCGGACTGGCTGATGGCATAGCCGCCCGCATAGATGGAATCACTGGCCAGCCATTGCAACTGGGCATAGCCCGACGGTGCCAGCAGCAGGGGGGCATCATATTCGCGGATTGTATTCGGGCTGCCAATCGCCTTGCCATAGTACAAACTGCCATGCGCGGCCGCGGCCCGCACGATGGAGGGATAGACGATCGCCAGGTCGGTGGCCGTGCCGACCGGCGCCGTCAGGGGCGTCATGTTGCCGCCGGCGGAGAACAGGTCGAGCGCCGTGCGCGGCGTCCACAGGCTGAACCAGCTGTAGCCGTAGCCCTGCTCGCCCGCCGCGCCGGTGAACGGCGTGGCATTGAACGGGGTCACGCGGCCCGGGTCGGCCACATCCTGCACTACCTGGTCGCCCAGCGTCGCCACGCTGAACGTGGCATCGCCCGGCACCAGGGTCATGGCGCCCCGGGGCGATGCGCGCGTGGCGCGGAAGACGTCGAAGGCCCGCGTTTCCAGCGGCACGTGATCGGTGGCTTGCGTACCATATTGCAGCGCCACGCTGCCCAGCTGCGTGGCCAACGTTTCCGCGTGGCCACGCAAGTCGACCAGCGCGCCATTCATGTGGCCGCCACCAGCCTTGCCGGCGGGATTGAGGGCGCCGCCCACGCGCAGATCCAGGTCGCCGCCGCCCGTCAGCAGCAGGCTGCCGTCTGCCTGCACGCGGCCCGTGCCGCCCACGGCCAGCAGCAAACCCTGGGAGCGGGGATTGATGCTGGCGTTATACGTATTGCCAGTCAGCGGCGCCAGCACGCCCGCATCGCCCGCCACGTCGGCGCGCACATTGCCGCCACCCAGGGTGCCGAAGCCCGTAAAGCCCAGCACCGTATCGGCCAGGGTGTCGCGGCCCACGTAGCTGCCGAAATTGATCCACCACGCCACCGGCTGCGCTGCACCGCCTGTGGCGACGCCACCGCTGCCCTGGCGCCACAGCCAGTTGCCCACTGCCACCGAGTCAGCCATGCCATCCTTGCTCACGGGACGCTGGTTGCTGGCGCTAGCGGCGTCGATCAGCGAGCCGCTCAAGTCACCGGCCACCTTCAGCAGCAAATTGCCGCCCTGGTCCGGATACCAGGCGCGGTAAATGCTGTCGGCCCCGCCGTCGACCAGGCGTTCATGCGCGCCGTCGGGGTTGGCCAGCACCGTGCCGTCCGCATTGCGCGAGCGTGGCAGGTTGAACGGGTCACCTGAGGAGGTCGGCACGGACGACATGCCGGCCGTGTACACGCCATACAGGCTGTCCATGCGTAAGTCGCCGCCGCTGACCAGGTCCAGGTCGCCCGTGCCGGTGCGCAACACGCTGTAGCGCAGGCTCGACGGCTTGTAATTGTAGCTGGGGCTGGAGGTGCCGCACCAGCTGGGATTTTCCTCGCACAGGGTAGGCCAGCCCAGTCCGGCAAGGTCGACCACGTCGCCCGCCTTCACGCTCGGGTCGGCGAACTCTTCCGCGCCGACCCTGGTCCACACATAGGCTACCTTCAGCACGCACATGGTCGGATCGCCAGCACAAAAGTCCACGATATTGGTACCGAAGTTGCTGAGGAACTCGTCGGTGATGATTTCACCTGCCACGATGCCCTCGATGCCCAGATCCGCAGCCGCCTGGCTCCAGTACTGCACGCCCTTCGGTGGCACGAGGATGCCATACATGCCGTAGTGGCTGTCGGCCAGGCGCAGCGTGCCGTGGGCGGGATGCGTCTGCACGCTGCGCGTGTCGGCCGCATCGAGGTCGGCGCCGGCCACCAGGCGCATGCCCCACGCTTGCGAACCTTCGGCCAGCATGGGCGCGATGGCCCACAGCTTGCCCTGGCTGCCCGCCACTTCCGGACGCAGCTCGATAGCCTCCACATTGGGCAGCAGCTTGACGTCGGTGCCGGACGGGATCAGCGCACCCACGGCCAGCGCCAGGTTGCCATTGAGCGCGAACACCGAGAGTTCTCCCGCCACGCCAGGCAGCGGCACACCCTTGGGCCAAGTCATGGCGCCCACTTTCACCGTTTGCCTGAGCACGCTGCCTGCATCGAGGCGCATGCCGGCGTGCAAGGTTTGCGCCGTGGCCAGCAGGCTGCCGGCCGCGTGAACGATATTGCCGGCGCTGTCGCGCACGGCGGCCGCCAGCACCGTGCCGGCCGGCAATATCGTGGCCTCGTCCAGGGTCACTGCCACGGGCAGGCGCGTATCCGCGCCCAGATGGAAGCCTTTGAGGGGCAGATCGTAATTGAGCGCGATACCGCCCGGGAACAAGGTGCCATCGGCAACAGTCACGCCCTTGCCCGGCACGATGACGTCGCTGCCATTGATATCGCGTCCCGGCAGCAATACCCAGCCGCTGTCGTCCTTGGTGGCCGGTGGCGGCGCGAAGCCGTCATTGATGCTGCCGTAGATACTCAGGTCGCCGCCGGCGCGCAGCAGCAGGCTGCCCACCTCGCCCGAACCGCGCACATTTGTTGCTTGAAAGCGCGGATTCAGGCTGGCGTAGCGCATGCCCGACAAATCCAGATCGCCCTGCACCACCAGGTCGCCGTCCGGCGTCTTGCTGACGAGATCGACGCCGGGACGCAGGTGCAGCGCATCGTCATACGCGGCCGTGGTCAAGCCCGCCAGCTTGCCTTTCAGTAAATTCGTATTGGCCAGCGCCGCGTCGATGAAGGCCGTGCTGTCCGCGTGCTTGCTGTCGAGATAAGCCTGGTTGATCACCTGGTACGGCCGGCCGCTGACCGACAGGTCCGTGGCGTAAGCCGCGTCGTCATAGCGCTGCATGGCGTTGACGGCGATCGATTTCGCCCCGCGCACGGTAAAACCGCCGCCGGCCGCAATGGCGATGTCGCCAAAGGTGGCCGCGTCAACATCCGTGCGGGAACCGCCGCTGCCCAGGCGCGGCGCGTTCAGTTCCACGCTGCCGCGCGCGGCGCCGTCGTATTCGCCCTTGCCCTTGCCGGCTACGGCCGCCGTGCCGTGGCGCACGTCGATCTGCGCGCCGCCCGCCAGATCCAAGGTGCCCTCGCCCGAATTCAGTTCCACCGTGGCCCGGTTCGGGCTGTCGATGATCTTGCCATAGCTGTCGACGCGCAGCAGCGTGCCATGCGCGTCGAGCACGGCGTTGCCAGCCAGGGTGAGGCCATGCTTGCCGGCCAGGCGGATGCTGCCCACCCGCTCGCCGCTGGCATCTAACGTGCCGGCCACCGTCAGGCGGCCATTGTCGACGGACACCTGCACTTCACCCGCCTTGACCTCATTGCCGATGGTCAAATCGCCCTGTTTCAGCTGGAAGCTGCGCGCCCCCGTCACCGCACCCTCGTTCAGGCGCGTGTTGAGCGCGGCGAACTGGCTGTCCAGCGTGCCGCCCGCGCCCAGCGTTTGCGCGCGCACGTCCACGCTGCCCTGCTTGTACGGCACGACGGTGCCGCCCGCGTCATAGCTGCCGCTGGCGCCGCCGAGGATCTTGCCCTGCAAGTCCACCATGCCGGCCGCGCCATCGAGCGCCACTGCCTTCAGGCTGCCGGCGCGGTTGTGTTCGGCCGACAGGTCGATCACGCTGCCCGCGCCCTGGCGAATATCGCCCGCGCGGCTGTCCAGGATCACGTCGCCGCCCCAGCTGTATTTGTCCACATCGAAGAAAGTGCTCTTGCGGCCCGCCATGTCGATGCGCGCGCCATCGGCCAGGGTAATGTCATGTTGCGCGCTGATGGTCAGCTTACCGCTCGGCAGCACCACAGCCGTCGCCACGCTCACGCTGTCGCCGTTCAGCGCCAGCTGCGCGCCCAGCGCCGCGTTATTCTTGACGGGAATTGCTGGCGCCGCGCCGGCCGGCGCCGCCACCTTCAGCGCGCCACCCGCCGTGTAGCTGTGCGCGGAACCGGCGTCGCCCGTCAGCAGCGGCGTGCTGATAGTGAGGTTGCCGCCGCTGACCTGGTAGCCCTTGCCCGTTTCATAGGCGCCCTGCGCCTGGTAGACGGACAGGCTGCCCTTGTGGTTGGCCGTGACCTGGCCCGACGCTTTCAGGTTGACGTAGCCAAAACCCAGCGCCAGGCGGTCGAACGAGGCGACGCCGGCCGGCTGCGTGAACGGGCCGAAGCCGAAATCGATACGCTCCGCTTCCAGGTTCAGGGTGCCGCTGCCCGTGCCGGCGCCGTGCGTAATCACATTGCCGGCTGGCGACAGCGCGCCGCCCCAGATCAGGTTGGCCGTGCGGATGGTGGCCACGGCATCGGCGCCGCCCTGGCCATACATGGCCGGCGTGGTCAGCACCAGGCGTTCCAGCGTCGACTTGCCGCTGGTCTTGTCGTAGGTATCGAGCATCACGTCGCCGTAGAAATTGACGCTGTCCGCCGCGCTCAGCATCAGCGCCTGCAGCGCCGGTGCGCCCGTGCTGGTATCGCCGCGCAGCAGGCGCTCGAGCACGCCCTGGTTCATGGCCAGGCCGCTGGACCGCGTGCCGCTGGCCTGGGCCGCGGCCAGCGCCTCGCTGCTGCCCATGTTGATGGCGCCCACGGCCAGGCTCAGGTTGCGCGTGCCGTAGCGCGCCGTATCGTCCAGTTCAAACCTGCCATTCGTCGACAGCAGCAAGGTGCCTTCCGAGTACAGGCTCGCTGTGCCCGTGCCGGCGCAAGCGTCGCCGCACGCGCCGATGCGGATGCCGCCACGCGCCGAACCGCTGACCGGCGCCACATTCATCAAGCCGTTCGAGGCGGCCAGCACGTGCATGTCCGCGCGGGTCTTGTAGATGAAGCCGTCGTTGGCGTCATACGCGGCCTTGCCGCGTCCCAGGGTACTGATGCCCGCTCCAGGCGCGATATCGATCACGCCATCGCCCAATTCGTAATTGCCCGGGTCCTGGGCCACCAGGAATACCTCGGGCGCCGACAGGACGGCGCCCGCGCGCAGGTAGATAGCAGTCGCCGATTGAACGCCGAAATTGATATAGTTGCCGCCTTGGCCATACCCCACCGTGGGCGTGTTGCCCACCACAATGCGGGCCGCGCCGATATTATTCAGGCTCGAGGCGCGCACGCTGACCTGCCCGGCGCCGCTGGTGGCTGGCGCGCCATCGGCGAGGATTTCAATCTCGCCGTTGGCGACATTGCTCGACCCCAGCATCACGGTGCCGCCGTAGCCACCCTCGGCCGCGCCGAACTTGCCGGTGCCCCTGAACTGGAATGTATCCAGGCCGCCACCTTGCGCCAGGGTCAGCTTGAGCGTCTTGGCATCGGATGGCAGCTGCGCGCGGGGAATGCCGCGCGTTTGCGCATCGGCCAGGGCGAAGGCGGCATAGCCAGTTTCATTGTACTGGGAGTAGGTGCGCAAGACCTTGGCCGGCGTGAGTATCAGCTGGCTGGCCAGCGGCGCGCGGATGTCCGTGCCGGCAATCGACAGGGTGCCGGGCGCGGCCCAGGAACCGTTGCGCAGTTGCTGCGCCAGCGTGCCTGCACTGCCCTGGCCCGCCAGGCCGTTCAGTTCCACGCGGAAGGCGCCCGGCAGCAAGGCATAGGTTGAGGGCATCAGGGTGTAGGTGCCGGCGGGCAAGCCCGGCACGCCATTGCCTATCGTCACTTGCCGGCCCACGGCCGCATCGGATGCCGCCTTGTCTCCGCCCGAAGGCGATTGCGGCGCCTGCACGCCCGGCACGATGGCGTACACAGGGTTGGTCGCCAGGCCCGGCAAGACAAAACCACCATTCGCGCCCACCTGCACCAGCGGATGGTAGCGCGCGTCGGTGGAGCCGCCGCGGCCGGCGATGAAACCGGCACCCGTCAGTTCGCCGCCGCCGGACAGGTCGAGCAGCGCGCCTGGCCGCACGTCCACGGCCACGCCGGCCATTTCCACGCCGACGCGGAAGCCACCTTGCGCACTGAAGCCGCCCACGCCCATCAAGGTAGCCAGCTTGCCATCCACATTCCAGGCCTGGCCATCGACGGTGCCACCATACGGCATGACCAGGCCGGCACCGCTGACGGAGGTGATACTGTTGGCCAGCAGATTGACCGTCAGGCTCTTGTCATTGTTATAGCCGGCCGCGCCGATCGACAGGCGCCCCAGCGGTGCGCGCACCACGCCACCCTGCTCGATATGCGCAGCGCCCAGTTCCAGCGAGCCGAAGGCGGAATACGGCATGGCCGGCACGCTGTCGGTCGTGCGGGCGATAATCAGGCGGTGCGCGGGATCGTAGCCGAACTTACCGTCGATCAAGCCATAACCGGCGCGCACGGCGGCGCCAGCGCCCGTTTCAGGATACAGCTGGGCAGCACTGAGGGTCATGTCGCCTGGCGTGGACAACACCGTCGTCGCTTGATTGCCATCCCAGCCCAGCGGCGACAGCAGGAGGCGCAGGTCGCCGCGGCTGCTCAGGCGCACGTCGTCGGCGACGATATTGACCATGCCGCGCACATCGATCAGGTCGCCCGCCATGCTGATCTGGCTGGCGACCGGCAATGCTCCCGCATTGCCTGGCGTGACATAGAAATCGCGCCCGGCAGGCTTGATGCTAGCCAGGCGCACATACGGCGCCACCACGCTGACCCGCGCGCCGGGCGCACTGCCGGGCGACAGCATAGGCGCACCGTACAGCTGGAAGCTTTGCTGCATCTTCAGCGACACGTCGCCATCGAAGGAGGCGGCGCCAAGCAGGGCCAGGTTGGCGAAACCGCCCGCGTCCACCTGCTCCACGGAGAGGCGGCCATGACCATACTGCAGCACTTTCTCTCCATCCTGCGCAGTCACATCAGCGGCCAGGTCGCTGGCGACCTGCTGTTGCGTCAACCTCAACTGGCGTCCCTGCAGCACCCTGGTCGTGGCCAGGGTTTTCTTGTATTCGGGCGTGCCCGTGGCCACGGACAGGGTGCCGCCCGCCGCGCCCGCGCCGCCCGCCCTGGCCAGCAGCTGGCCGTCGAGGTACAAGCCATTGTTCGACGCCAGCGCGATGCTGCCGCCCGCGCTGGCCACGTCGATGGCCGCGCCGTTCACGTCGAGCACGGCGTGCGCGCCGGAAGCGTCGAGCACGGCGCCGTCGCGCACGACGACAAACAGGCTGGCCGCCGAGGTGCTGCCCTGCGCATGGTCGATCTCGCCGCCGATGACGATGCTGCCGCCGTCAAGCACCTTGCCGTAGCGCCGGCCCTGCGCATCGGTGGCCCTGACGGCGCGCGCAGCCACGTCCAGCACGGCGTTCTCGCCGATCCAGATGGAACGGCCATGGCCGGCCGCTTCTACCGCCTCGGAGACATTCACATCGACAGCCACGCCGCCCAGGCTGATCTTGCCGCCCCAGGCGTTCAGGCGCCCTTCCACCGTCAGCTGGCCCACGCTGGACAGTTTGATGGCCTGGCCCGCATCCACAGTGACTACCGCATTTTTGCCAACCAGCAGTTCGGCAGTGGCCATGTCGGCCGCACCGGACTGGACATCGCCCACCTGCAAAGCCAGGCTGGCGCCCTTGCGCTGCGTCAAAGTGCCCTTGAGCGCGTTTTCCGTGAACTGCTCCGGCGTCCACAGGGCCAGGCTTTCCTTGTCCACCACGCGCAGCACGGGCATGCGCACGTCCACCTGCGTGCCGTCCGCTACCGTCAAGCCCTGCTTGCCGAGCAGGCTATAGCTGGAAAAACCCTTGTCGAAGAAATCAGCACCCAGCTGCAGGCTGCCCACCCCGGGTTTTTCAATGTTGCCAATGACAATCTTGTTGGCTTGCAATTCCAGCTTGCCACCGCCGGCCACGCCATGGCCGCGCACTTGCGCGCCGTCGCCCAGCACCAGGTCCGATTTCGTTCCATAGCTGGCCAGGCTCACGTTGCCGCCCTTGCCGCCCTGCTGTTTCGCCTGTGCCAGGATGGCCGCACCCGAACTGACGTCGATCAGGCTGCCATTGCCGATGCGTACGTCGCCATGTGCGCGCAACGATACATTGCCGCCGTTCAGGTAAGGCAGGCCGGCGGCGGCCAGCGGGTCGCGCAGCACATTGGCCAGCAAGCCGCTGGTGTCGAGCGTCACGCCAGCGGCCAGCAGCAGCTTGCCGTCCGGCCCGCCCGGGTTGACGAGCGTATCGAGCATGCCCAGCGCGCCGATCTGGTTCAGTACATTGCCGGCCATGATGCTGCCGCCATGGCTGCGCAGGCTGGCATTGATCGCCACGTCCTTGCCGAACAGGGTGATGTTGCCGCCATCTGCCACCTGCAGCGCGCTGTCGACCGTGATCGCGCCCTCGGCGGCGATGCGAATGGCGCCCAGTTGCTGGCTATTGAGCAAGCTGGTATCGAGCAGCAGCTTGCCCTGGCGCTCGGGCGCCAGCGCGCCTGCCACGTCGAGGCCGGCGGCGATGCCATCCTGCACGCGCGCCAGCCGCACTTCGTCCATGACGGCCGACAGCACATGCTGCTGCACGCCCGTGCGCTTGTCGAACATCGGCTGATACTGGCCGACGATCAGCTGGCCCCGCTGCGCGGCAGCCAGCTGCGACTGCTGGTAGCCGTCGAGCAGGGCCTGCGGCGCCTGCGTCTGGCGCTCGCCCTGGAAGACGTCGCCCGCGATGCCCCCTTCCAGCACGGCCGAACCGGTGGCGACCACCAGCTTGCCCGCGTCGCGGCCCGCCGTGTAGCCGTTTTCCAGGCGCTGTTGCGCGGCGATCAAGGGATTGGCGTAGAACGCGCTGGCGTCCTTGCCCCAGCGCGCGTGTTCTTCCTCGTAGCCCTTGTACACGCCCGCATACGCCAGGTCGGCCGGTGCGCTGCCCGCCTCGTACAGCTTGCCGTCCGCGCCTTTCAGCCAGGTCTGGCGCAGCGCGCCCGTCTGCACGTCCAGGGTGCCGCCCGACAGGTTGATGCCGGAGCCGGCCTGCGTGACGACATCCTTGCCAACGAAGGTGACCGTGCCGCCCTGCGCCATCCACTCGCTGACGGAATGGCCTTGCGTGCCCAGGTAACCGGCCACTTCCAGCAAGCCGCCGGCCGTGTACCAGCGGTCGCTGTCATAGCCGTTCGTGCCCTTCGGTACCAGCACCAGCTTGCGGCGGTCGACCCAGATATTGTTGTTGATCAAGGCCTTGCCGTCGCGGTTGACGGGCGCGTCGCGCTGCTCGTTGCCCTGCACATTGATGTCGACATTATTCGCCGCCATCGCCACCTTCACGCCCACGGCGCCGGAGACATCGAGCTGGGCGCCGTCGCGCAGCAGGCTGCGGCTGGCCGCGTTGACGGCGATCTGACCGCCCGTGGCCAGGGTCAGCGAGTCGCCGAGGAATTCCACCGTGCCGGCGCTGCCGATCTCGATGCGCGACTGGTCGCGGCGGTCGTTGACGGCGAGGATATTTTCCGTCGACGTCACGACCGGGCCGCGCATGGCGTCGCGCTGGCTGTCGAGCGCCGTCGTCTTGCCGTCGTCTTCGACCAGGATGGCCGTGGTGGCGCCGCGTCCCAAGGTCACGCTGGCATCGCTGCCCAGCGCGTTCAAGTGAATGGTGCCGCGCGTGGCCGTCGTGGTGGAAGCGAGCAGCACGCCGTCCTGGCGTACGTCGCGCCCGGCCAGGGTGATATCGCCTTCGCGCGCCTGGATCAGGCCTGTGTTGACGACCTTGCCCGCCGTGCTGCCGGCCGCGAACTGCGGCGTGACTTCGCTGCCGCGCGTGCTCGACAGCGGATTGCCATCCGTGCCCACGCCTTTTTTAATCGTAAAGCTGTCGCCGGCGGCCAGCAGGGCCTGGCCCTTGGGTGTGGAGATCTCGCCCGCATTGTGCACCTCTTTACCCAGCAGCATCACGTAACCGCCGCCTTCCGTGCTGCCTTTGGGCGCATTGCTGGCGATGCGCGCGCCTGCCTGTACCTGCACCTTGCCGGCCGCATCGGTCAACGTCGTGGCACCGGCCGTGCCGGGGCTGTAAATGCCGTCGTTCTTGAATTGCGCGTCGCCGATGCGGGCCGCGGCCGCCACCAGGCTGCGCGTATCGACCTGACTCGTGCCGGTAAACACGATGCCGTTGCGGTTGACCAGCAGCAGCGTGCCCTCGGCCTTGATCTGGCCCTGGATCTGGCTGGGACGCGCTTGCGGATCGTTGACCCGGTTCAGCACGGCCCAGTCCTTCTGCTGCAGGAAAGTCAGGGTCGTGTCCTTGCCCACGTTAAACGTTTCCCAGTTCAGGATGGCCTTGTCCGCCGTCTGCTGCACCACCACGGTCGTCTTGCCGTTCGCTACTGTCTGCACGGGCGCCTGGGCATAGCGCCAGCCGGCCGTCAGGCTGTTGGTATCGACCTGCAAGCCGCCCTGCGCCAGGCCATTTGGCACGCTGGCGCCGCCGGCTGCCGCCTGGCGCGCCTGCGCCTGCGCCGCTTGCTGCGCGGCAATGGCGCGCGCGGCCAGGTTCAGGTTGTTGATCGAACGCTGCAACTGCTGGTTCGCCTGCTGTTGCTGGCCTTCGGGGCGGCTGCCCAGCGGCAGCGGCTGGCCATTCGGCAGGCGGCCCGAGCTGGCCGCCGTGTTTTGCGCCGCGCCCTTGGCCGCGAACCAGCCACCGCTGAACGCCTGCTGCGCGCGCGCCGGCGTGGTGAAGGCGCCTGCCATCAGCATGGTGGTCAGTGCGTAAGCGAGCGGCGTGAGCCGCAAGCGGCTGCCCAGCGTGGAGGACCGCTGCGCGCCCGTGTCAATGTTTGGGACTGGGCGCTGGGCAGTGTGAAACTTGGTCATGGCAATGGTTTCCTGGCTAGAGAGTAGGGAACGGAGCCTGGCAGTGGCGCAGGCGTCCATGCCTCCATGACGTAGCTCGATGGCGGAAGGGATAATGGTTTTTGAAAAATATTTTTAAATATTTGTAAATAAACCTGCCAAAGGGAAACGCGGAATCAGCTGAGCAGCACGATGCCGCCTGGCAGGCTGGTTATTTGCGCGCCATACAGGTCGCGTATCATCGCCAGCGCGCCATCGGTTTGCCCGATGGAAAAACGCATGCGCACCAGGCGGCGGCCCAGTTCGGCATTGCGCAGCAGCACCCGGCCGGGCCGGTAGCGGTTGATTTCATCGACTACCTGGGATAGCGGCTGGCCGACAAACGACAGCGCGCCCGTGCGCCAGGCGCTGGCCTCGCCCTTTGGTGCGGCCGTGGCGGCCTGCACGCCCCGCTCGTCGTACACCAGTTGCTGCCCGGCATCGAGGGTCAGGCGCCGCTGTTGCCAGACGACTTCCACGGCGCCCGCCAGGCAGGTGACGCAGACGGCGTCGTCCGTGTGGCGCACATTGAAGCGGGCCGACTGCGCCAGCAAGCGCCCCGCCCCCGCCACCACCGACACGGGCTGGCGCGCGCCGCTGGCGAGGATTTCCGCCTCGCCGCCCAGCAGTTCGATCGCTTCGGGCGCGCGCACATCGATGCGCGTTTGCGTATTCATCTGCACTGACATCTGCGGCGACAGGGCCACTTGCCGCTGCTCGCCCGTGCCCGTGCGGTAGTCGGCGGCGAACTCTTGCAGCGAAGGCCAGGCGCCCAGCGGCGGACGCAGGGCCAGCACGGCCACGCCGGCCGCCAGCGCGCCGCCGAGAAAGGCGCGCCGCCCGGGGCGCAGCGGAAACGCCAGCACGTTCGCCCGCTGCGGCGCGGCGGCGGCGCGGGTCAAGGCGGGATCGAGCGCCTGCCACAGCTGTTGCAGTTCGCGCCAGGCGCGCGCATGCTCGGGGCTGCGCGCGCACCAGGCGCGCAAGGCCTTGGCGTCGGCCTGCGTAAAATCGTCGGAACGCAGCCGCGCCCACCAGGCAGCGGCTTGCTGGCCGATGGCAGCATCGCTGTCGGCACTATTCGATGGGGCGCGTGGATCGCGGTCAGGAGCAGTCATCAGATTCATCAATATTTACGCCGGCCCGAGACATCGCTGCGCTGGGCGGCCTCGGCGTCGGCCATGCACGTTTTACAGTGTTGCATGGCGGCCTGCAATTCTTTCTTCACCATCGCCACGGAAATGCCGAAGCGCTCGGCAATGTCCGCATTGAGCATGCCGTCGATGCGCGCCGCCGTCAGGATGGCGCGGCGGCGCGGCGACAGGCCGGCCAGCGCCACGTCGAGCGCCTGCACGTCGAGACGTGCCGAGACGATGCGCGCCGGGTCGCTGATATCGTCGCCGGCCTCGTCGGCCATGTGCATCAGTTCTTCACGTTCGCGTTCGGTGACGATGATGCGGTCGCGGCGGTAGGCATCGGTGGCGATATTGGCCGCCATGCGCAGCAGATAGGCGTCGGGATTGTGGACGGGCGCGGCGGCGGGGCCAGGCGCCACCATCGCTTCGAGGCGCAGCCAGGTTTCCTGCAGCGCATCGGCCGCATGGTGCTTGCAGCCCACCACCCTTTCGAGGCGCCAGCGCAGCACGGCATAGCGCGAGCTGAAGTGGCGTTTCAGCTTGGTGCGCAGGTCGGGCAGGCTCATGGGGCAGCCCTTGCCGGCACGCCGGCGCAATCGACTTCGCTGCCCGGCCCTTGCGGCAGCAGCAGGATGGAAACGGGCTGCGGCATCGTGGGCAGCGGCGGCGCGCCCACGCGCATGCCCAGCACCAGGCGCGCGATGGCCGTGTCGCGCGCGCGCAGTCCCGTGCTGTCGAGCAGATGCACGCGCTCCACCACGCCGGCGCGGTTCAGATACAGCTGCAGCGCCAGGCGGTAGCCACCCGGGCGCGTCTGCGCCGCGCGGCACAGCAACCCCAGCAGAACGTGCTGCAAGCGGCTCACATAGGCCGCGTGGTCGCCGCCGCCCTGCATGGCGCCGGGAATATCGGCGGCGGCCACCACGGCGGCCTGCGGCAAGTCCGCAGAACCCGCAGCGGCGCTGGCCGGTGCATACACAATGACGGCTTGCGCATCGGACAGCCGCGATTGCAGGCCCGTGCCTTCCAGCAAGACTTGCAGGGCCGCGCCGGCTGCATAGGCACCGCGCACGGCGGCTGACTGGCGCCGCGCATAGCGCTGGTCCATCAGCACGGCGATGCCCGTGCGGCGGCTGTACAGGTCGAGCGCATCACCGAGGTTTTGCGCGCCAATATCGAACTGCAGCACGGGGCCGTCGGCCGGTTGCGCCCGCACGGGCCCCACCGCGGTCAGGAAACCCAGCAGTACCAGGTATCCCGCCAGCGCAAGCACATGGATAGATGCCGGGCTGCCTGTCATATCGCTATCGAGTCGCTATCGTGTGAGGGTGAAACTGCGTGCTAACAAGGCATTGTCAAGTAACAATTCTTGCATCAACTGCAATAGCCTACACACAAAAAATGACGGCTTCGTGACATGCTTGCCACCCATATATTTCGCCACGCGAGACGTCGGGTGCGGCGGCGATTTCGGCTACACTGGCTGCTACTCTCCCTTTCAGACGCCTGATGATCGAAAAGAATCTGCCCGAGCTGGTCATGCTGAAGCGCCTCATCGACGAGGGCGGAAGCCACCTGGAAGTGGCCGCGCCCTGCGGCATCGCCATGGATGGGCGCGAGTTTCCCGTGTACACGATTGCGCTGGGCAATCCCGGCCCCGACGTGCCCGTGCTGGGCTTTTTCGGCGGCATCCACGGCCTCGAACGCATCGGCACGCAAGTGCTGCTGTCCTTCCTGGAAAGCCTGATCGCGCGCCTGCGCTGGGACGCCACCCTGCACCAGCAGCTGGAAAGCCTGCGCCTCGTGTTCATGCCGCTGGTCAACCCGGGCGGCATGTGGCAAGCCACGCGCTGCAATCCGCAGGGCGTAGACCTGATGCGCAACGCGCCCCTGAGCGCGCGCGAAAAAGTGCCGTTCATGCTCGGTGGACAACGCTACAGCGCCCGTCTGCCCTGGTACCGCGGCGCGCAAGACGCGCCGATGGAGCGGGAAAGCCAGGCCGTGTGCGACTTCGTCGAGCGCGAATTGCTGTCGCGCCAGTTCAGCATCGCCCTCGATTGCCATTCCGGCTTCGGCTTGCGCGACCGCATCTGGTTTCCCCACGCCCACACCAAGGTGCCGATCGAACACCTGGCCGAGATCGGCGCGCTGGAAGAGCTGTTCAGCCAAAGCTACCCGAACCACAACTATGTGTTCGAGCCGCAAAGCCGGCAATACCGCACGCATGGCGACCTGTGGGACTATCTGTATTTGAACGGCACCAGCTACAGCGGGCGCGTGTTCCTGCCGCTGACCCTGGAAATGGGCTCGTGGCTGTGGGTCAAGAAAAACCCGCGCCAGCTGTTCAACCGGGTCAGCATCTTCAATCCCACGGCCGCGCACCGCCTGCAGCGCGTGCTGCGGCGGCATCTGGTGTGGTTCGATTTCCTCATGCGCGCCGCCAGCAGCCACGGCCGCTGGATGCCGGAAGGCTTGCTGCGCAAGGCGCAGCGCCGGCGCGCCCTGGCGCAATGGTATGAGTCATGACGCCGCCCACCTGGGTTTTATTGCGCGGCCTGATGCGCGAACAGCGCCACTGGGGCGGTTTTCCCGCCCGGCTGGCGCAATCGCTGCCCGGCGCGGCCATCGTCACGCCCGACTTGCCCGGCAATGGCGAGCGGCATGCCATGGACAGCCCCACGCGGGTGGCCGAGATGGTGGAATTTTGCCGCCAGGATTTGTCCGAACGGGGCATCGCGCCGCCCTACCGCCTGCTGGCCCTGTCGCTGGGCGGCATGGTGGCGGTCGAATGGGCGCAGCGCTATCCGCAGGAAGTCGCGTTATGCGTGCTGATCAACACCAGCATGCGGCCGTTCAATCCGTTTTACCGTCGCCTGCGCTGGCAAAACTACGGCGCGCTGCTGCGCCAGCTGCTGCTGGGCGATGCACGCAGCCAGGAAGCGCTGATATTGCGCCTGACCAGCCGCAGGAATGCCCATGGCAATCCCGCGCTGCTGGCCGACTGGCTCAGTTTTCAGCAGGAATACCCGGTGAGCCGGCGCAATGCGCTGCGCCAGTTGCAGTCCGCCGCCCGCTACCGCGCCCCGGACCGCCGCCCCGCCATGCCCATGCTGATACTGGCCGGTGCGCGCGACCGCCTGGTCGACCACCGCTGCTCGCTGCAACTGGCGCAGGCATGGGACGCCGCCTGCATGCTCCACCCCGACGCCGGCCACGACTTGCCGCTCGACGATGGCGATTGGGTGGCGGACGCGCTGGTGCAATGGCTGGGGCGGATGGATGCACAGCCAGCTAACATGCCGCCCGCTGCTGACAAAAACTGAGCGTTGCGCCTTGTATAACTCATGCATCAGAAAAATCCTGACAAGGAGACATTCATCATGGCTTTTTTCACACAGGCGCGTCTTCTGCTGTGGGATAGGCTCTCAGCGAAGGATGGCGGCCAGGTCGTTTTTGACCTGGCCGTTTGCCCGATCAGAATGCCTTGCTTGCGAGCAGCCAGGCATGCACCGACGACTGCCTGGACACCAGCGAAGGCACCGCGCCCACGCGCGTTGCCACGGAAGCACTCGCGCGCCACAGGTCGGGGCCGACCCAGCTCAGACCGACACCTGCGCCGGACAAGCTCGCACTGTTCACAGTCACAGTCCAAGGCTGGCGGTTGACCTTGACATAAGCATTGTCGATAAACGCCTGTGCCTGCCATGATCCTGACAACAGGCGGCCCAACTCATGGCGTATTTCCACACTGGCGGCATAGCCGGTGTCGCCCGACAGCACGCCGATGTCATAAGCACGGACAGTATAAGGGCCGCCAATAGCCATCTTCTCGGCGGAATCCAGATTGCGGTCCGCCCATTGCCCGCTAAAACTGAGATACAGCGAGTCGCGCGGCGTGAGTCCCTGCAAGCGGGCGAGATTGACATTCCACTTCGAGAATGTACCGCTCGAACGCGCGGTAGCGGCATCCGATGCGGCAGCTTTGGCATCATCAAAACTGGTACGTCCGCTAGTCCAACTCAGCGATCCGCTGCTCATGCCGCCTGCCAGCAGGCTATCGCGATAATCACCGTTGATACTGGCTATCCAGTTACTGAGATGCCGGTCAGTACGGATACCGGTGAGATCGACGCGATCATGCAGCCTCTTGGCTTCATATTGCAGTTGAGCATAAAGGTTATATTGCCTGGTACGAATCAATGGATGTCTTACCCACAGGCTGCCGACTGTCGCAGTGCCATTCGCATCAAGGGCGCGGGCAGTACTGCCGAGCTTGTAACGTAGTGCAGAATATGCGGCGCCAATCCGGGTCCCCTGACCGTTGAGCAGCGTGTCATATGCCGCCCGGAGATAATTCATGCCTTCGCCGGTGGTGGTCATGTTGGCGCTCAGCGTATCACCGGCATGGAATGGATTGACAATATTGACATTGCCGCTCAGGCGCGTGCGGCCGACATAGCGGTTACCGTAGTTATCCAGCGCCAAGTTAGCCAGCGTAGCCGGAATGTATCGCGTCTCGATATCGATGTCGGACGTACCGGTGCTCGCTCCCGGTTTGAGCACCGCATTCACGCCCACGCCTGGCACGTCCGACAGCAACAGCAAAGCATGGTTGAGTTCGTCATCGACAATTAATTTTCCGGTAGCAAGGGGCTTCAGAAAAGCCTGGAGTAAATCGTCGCTCACCTCGCTTTGATTCTGGAGCCGGACGTTGTCATAGTGCGCCTCGACGACCTGAATAATAACGACGCCGTCGGTAATCGACTGCACCGGAATGATGGCCCGTGTAATTGAAAATCCACGAGCTTGATAGTATGCGGTAATGCGCCCGGCGAGTTCTTCGAGTTGCGCCAGCGTCAGATTCTTACCTTCCTGATCGGCGATCAATGCATGCAGCGTTGCTGTGGCGAACGCAGTATTGCCTGTGATACGCAATTTTCTTACGTGGAACGGCTGCGAAGGCGGCATGCCGACATCGATTTTCGGCTGCACCTCAAGGATCGGCGCCATCGGTTGCGCCGCCTTGGGAATTGGTGGTTGCAATTGTTGCAGAATCGATCCGGCGTCGGGAGGCACTTGCTGACCAGCGGCTTGGGCCTCCAGCGACGCAAGCAACAACGCGGCGAACAAGGGTTTCATCAGGAAAGGCTGTTTGGATAGGGTATTCATATATTCTTCACTCTTTGCTGCTGGTAGCAACGAGCGGCAATTGCATGCCACCATTTTGAATTTTCAGTTGCGGCGCGGGCGTGCCAAATCCTGTTGCAGTATTGATTAACGGCAGGCCCATCGTTTCTTTCGAGCGCTCATTACTGTCGCTGTTGCTGCTGCCGGAGTCAGTCAACTGCTGCACCACCAGCGTCGTGGACAGGCTCAATACTTGCGATTGCGCCAAGGCTTGCGGCGGCAGCAAGGATGACTGCACTTGCGTCACCGCGCTTTGAACTTGCTGCGTCGGCGTGTCGGGCACTACGACAGGCCCTCCCGTGATGCTGGCGATTGCCTGTGCTTGTCCAGTAACGATGTAATTGCCGATATCGGCACCACCATAAGTGCTGCTCAGCTTGACCGTCTTGCCAACACCAGCGGCGGCGTCGGAAAACTGGCCGGTCGACGCGAGTGTGATGTCATCCGAACCAAACTTGCCTGCCAGCGTCGCATTGGCGGTGCCGACCGTGGCGGCCGTGCTACCGTCGAAAACTTTATCGGCTGCAGTGATGCCACTGACCGTCATCGCTGCACGGGCAATGGTCGCCGTCAGGCCGCTCGGTTGCATCACCACGTAATTGCCGGCGTCAAGCCCGGCCAGGGTGTAGCCGCTCACGCTGACCGCCTTGTTGGCACCGGCGTTCTTGTCCGCAAAGCTGCCCACGCCCGTCCCCGTTACCGACACGCTGTCGCTGCCCAGGGCCGCCACGGCAGCCGTGCCGCTCAGGGCCGCGCCGGTGGTGGCGTCATAGGTTTTATCGACGGCGGCGATGCCCGATACAGCCAGGCTGGCCTTGTTGATGGTCGCCGTCAGGCCGCTCGGTTGCGTCACCACGTAATTGCCGGCGTCAAGCCCGGCCAGGGTGTAGCCGCTCACGCTGACCGCCTTGTTGGCTCCGGCGTTCTTGTCCGCAAAGCTGCCGGCACCGGTACCCGTTACCGACACGCTGTCGCTGCCCAGGGCCGCCACGGCCGCCGTGCCGCTCAGGGCCGCGCCGGTGGTGGCGTCATAGGTTTTATCGACGGCGGCGATACCCGACACGGCCAGGCTGGCCTTGTTGATGGTCGCCGTCAGGCCGCTCGGTTGCGTCACCACGTAATTGCCGGCGTCAAGCCCGGCCAGGGTGTAGCCGCTCACGCTGACCGCCTTGTTGGCACCGGCGGTCTTGTCCGCAAAGCTGCCGGCACCGGTACCCGTTACCGACACGCTGTCGCTGCCCAGGGCCGCCACGGTAGCCGTGCCGCTCAGGGCCGCGCCGGTGGTGGCGTCATAGGTTTTATCGACGGCGGCGATGCCCGATACAGCCAGGCTGGCCTTGTTGATGGTCGCCGTCAGCCCGCTCGGTTGCGTCACCACGTAATTGCCGGCGTCAAGCCCGGCCAGGGTGTAGCCGCTCACGCTGACCGCCTTGTTGGCACCGGCGTTCTTGTCCGCAAAGCTGCCCACGCCCGTCCCCGTTACCGACACGCTGTCGCT